>ENA-OZFU01000161-OZFU01000161.1-human-gut-metagenome-genome-assembly--contig:-NODE-161-length-26485-cov-5.969088_pt1 | contig 26485 bp, 17 predicted proteins | sample MGYA00244650_ERZ653646 | MGnify/ENA primary metagenome ERZ653646 (study PRJEB26926, sample SAMN06164982) | human gut metagenome | biome: ENVO:00009003; feature: ENVO:2100002; material: ENVO:00002003...
TCTACACTTCTAGCTTCGTCGGCAGCGTCAGATGTGTATAAGAGACAGGGTATCGGCTGGGCGCTGGTGGACGACATAACCCATGCCGAGGTGAAGGAAGAGAAGATTATCGACCAGCGCTACTATCACACCATCAAGGAGGTGAAGAATGGTGAAGGTCCGCATCCCATCAAGACTCCGAAAGGCTGGTTGCATCTGGCTCATGGTGTCCGCGGTTGTGCCGCCGGATTGCGTTATGTGCTCTATATGTACATGACTTCCCTGGAAGACCCGACGAAACTGATTGCCACTCCCGGTGGGGCCTTTATGGTACCCGAGGGTGAGGAGCGTATAGGTGACGTAAGCAATGTACTTTTCACCAACGGCTGGATTGCCGACGAAGACGGAACAGTATTCATCTACTACGCTTCTTCCGACACGCGGATGCATGTGGCTACCTCTACCATTGATAAGCTGGTGGACTATTGCATGAATACGCCTGCTGACGGCTTGTCTTCATCAGCTTCGGTAGAAACGTTGAAGAAACTGATAGACAAGAATTTGCAGATAATGAAATAATAAAAATACAACATACTATGGCAACACTAAAAGAGAAAATCGGTTATGGTTTCGGGGATATGTCTTCCTCTATGTTCTGGAAAATATTCTCCTATTACTTACCGTTCTTCTATTCGAATATTTTTGGCTTGAGCTTGGCTGATGCAGGATTGCTGATGCTGGTGACACGTATTTGGGATGCAGTGTCCGATCCGATGATGGGAGTCATTGCAGACCGTACTCATACGCGTTGGGGTAAATACCGTCCTTATTTGTTGTGGATTGCAGCTCCTTTTGCCATTGCCGGGATTTTACTTTTTACAACGCCCGACATGGGGACAACGGGTAAGCTGGTATGGGCTTATGTCACTTACATCTTGATGATGACGGTATATACGGCAATCAATGTACCATACGGGGCTATGTTGGGAGTAATGACTGATGATTCGAACACAAAAACGGTTTTCTCTTCTTACCGTATGTTTTTTGCATACGGAGGTAGTTTTATCGCTTTGGGAGCATGGGAGCCATTGTGTAATTGGTTTAAATCAATGGACTATAGCAATGCTTCCAGTTGGCAATATGCCATGGTATGCATTGCCACGCTCTGCTTTTTGGGTTTTCTGTTTTGCTTTAGCATGACGCGCGAGCATGTCAAGAGTGTGGCGTCCGAATCCATCGGTAAGGATGTGAAGTCACTGGTGCGCAATTCGCCTTGGTGGATATTGAATGGTGCGGCGTTGTTGTCGAATTTCTTCAATACGGTACGCGGAGCTACTGCCGCCTACTTCTTCAAGGACTATATCAGTGCCAATGCATTCCTCGATTTCGGGGTGTTCAATCTGGTATTGTATGCCGGCTTGTTCCTGATGGTGGGTGAAGTGTGTAATATGATTGGTGTGGCGCTGGCTGTGCCTCTGTCCATGAAGTTTGGAAAGAAGTCCACTTATATCATTTCGCTCGTGTGCCTGGTAGTGTTCAGTGTGCTCTTCTTCTTTGTGCCGAATGACGGGCTGGGATGGTGGCTGATGATGATTTTCCAGGTGCTTATCTCCATCTGCACCGGTATCGTATCTCCGTTGATTTGGAGCATGTATGCGGATGTGGCGGACTATGCCGAGCAAAAGGATGGCACATCCTCTACAGGGCTGATATTCTCTTCCGGTTCTATGGCGCAGAAGTTTGGCGGTGCATTTGCAGGCTGGGCAGTAATGGCACTGTTGGCATTCTTCGGTTACAATACCGCAGAGAATGCCGTGCAGACTCCCGAGGCGCTGGATGGCTTGAAGTATCTGATGAGCTTTATTCCTGCTGCGATAGCCGCACTTTCCATCGTTGTCGTATTCATCTATCCATTGAATAAGACGCGTATGGCAGCCATCAATGCAGACCTGAAAGAGCGCCGTGAGAACCTTCAGCAGAATAACTTATAACTCATAACTCAAAAACTTGTGGATATCAAGAAGATGAAACAGGAGATGGAGGAGGAGTTGGTCTCCAATATCCTCCCCTTCTGGATAAACAGAATGACGGATGAAGTGAACGGCGGCTTCTACGGCCGTATCACGGGCCGGGAGGAGGTGAAGCCCGAAGCTGAAAAGGGGGCCATCCTGAACGCCCGCATCTTGTGGACCTTTTCGGCTGCATACCGCTTGCTGAGGAGGCCGGAGTATCTGGAAACGGCTACGCGTGCCAAACGCACTCTTATCGACCGTTTCTACGACAATGAATTTGGCGGAGTTTACTGGTCTCTCGACTATAAAGGCAATCCGCTCGATACCAAGAAGCAGATTTATGCTTTGGGGTTCGCCATCTACGGGCTGAGTGAATATGCTCGTGCCACGGGCGATGATGAAGCGCTGGCATATGCCATCCGCTTGTTCGAGACCATCGAAGAGCATAGCTTCGACCCCGTGAAAAACGGTTATTGCGAAGCCTTGACCCGCGAATGGGGAGAAATAGCCGACATGCGCCTCAGCGCCAAGGATGAGAACGAGCGCAAGACGATGAATACCCATCTGCATATTCTGGAACCTTATACCAATCTTTTCCGCGTGTGGAAGGATACCCGTCTGGAGAGGCAACTGCGCAATTTGATAGGCCTTTTCACGGAACGGATTCTGAATATCAAGACCGGTCATCTGGAATTGTTCTTCAATGATGATTGGGTTAGTAAATACCGCATTGTCTCCTATGGGCACGACATCGAAGCCTCCTGGTTGATACACGAGGCTGCCCTTGTTCTGGGCGATAAGGACCTCCTGGAGAAAGTGGAACCACTTGTAGAATACATCGCTGCCGCTGCCGATGAAGGATTGACGCCCGACGGCAGCATGATATACGAGACTTTTCTGGATAAAGGAAAGACCGATACTGACCGCCACTGGTGGGTGCAGGCCGAGAACGTAGTGGGACATGCCAACCTCTACCAGCACTTTGATGACGAAGTGGCCATGCAGAAGGCTCTCCGATGTTGGGACTTCATCAAGCAGCATCTGGTAGACTACAAGTACGGAGAATGGCATTGGAGCGTGCGTGCCGACGGCACGGTGAACACCGATGATGACAAGGCGGGATTCTGGAAATGTCCGTATCACAACGGACGTATGTGCATGGAAATTATTGAACGTTTTTCATAGGTTTTCTATCATAAGAAGATGAATAGATTGATGGTTTTGGGGATTCTTGTCTGGATGGGGATTGCGCTGCACGCGCAATCTCTTTATCCGGACTTCAGCAAGCTGAACTTCGGGTGCGACGGAAACAGCATTACCGCAGGCGAACAATGGCCTAAGACTGTAGTGGATAAACTCGGATTCGCTACACATCACAACGTGGCGGTCGGTTCTGCCACATGGGCATGCCATCCCGATACTCAGGATTATGGCAGCGAAGCTTTTGCCGGCATCTCCGGCGGTTGGCAGGTTACGGAGGATAAGCATGAGTTACAGATGCGGCACAACAACGTGTCAAAGGTGCATATCCAGAAGTTCATAGCCGAAGTGGAAAGTGGCGCTTACCCTGCGCCCGATGTCTTTGTGTTCTCTATGGGAACGAATGACCGTAACTTGGGTAGTGCCGAAGAGGCCCTTAAAGGGAAGACGCTCGATGAAGTAGATGTCAACACCATGGCGGGCGGTGCCCGTTGGTCCATTCAGACCATTCTGGAGCATTATCCCCAATGCCGCGTATTCGTGTGCACGCCGATTCAGACCGGCAACCCCGAACACAATGCACTGAATCTGCAGAAGATTGCCATCTTGCGTGAGTTGTGCCGGGCGCTTTCCGTGCAGCTGATAGACTGTTACTCCAATTGTGGTATCACCGAAAAGTTTGAGCAGCCTTCCGGTAGCGGGCGCTATCTGCGCGACGGGTTGCATCCCGACAAACCGGGGCAGGAGCTGATGGGCCGTTACATCGCGAAGGAGATACGGAACCATTTCTTTTAGTTCCGTTCTGCATATTCCGGTTGGAATAACTTATCATTTAGGGCTTGTAAAGCCCTTTTTTTGTCTGTATTCTTAATGACGAATGCCACGTCATTATTGCTGCTGCCATATGAAATCATCCGTAGGGGGATGTCCTTTAGCGCCTCCATAATCTTTACCTCAAACCCGGCATATTCCCATTGCATGTTGCCCACCACGGAGACGATGGTCATGCGGTCTTCTACCAATACATGGGCATATTGGCGTAGTTCGGAGATGATGTTCGATAAACGAGTGCAGTCGTCTATAGCCACAGATACGTCCAGATTGGAAGATACCAGCAGGCAGAGGGGGGTACGGTACTTGGCAAAAATGTCGAAAATCTTGCTGATGAACAGATAGGGACACAGATTATGGTTCGATTCGAACTTTATGTATATGATGTGGTCCTTGGCGGCTATGGCCTTGATGATATTGTCGTCCTGCAGGTTGGAAATTAGCGTGCCTTCTGCCGACGGTTCCATAGAGTTAAGCAACCGGACGGGAATATTCCTTAGGCGTGCCGGGGCGATACAGAAGGGATGCAGTATCTTGGCACCATAGAAGGCCAGTTGTTCGGCTTCGTTGAAGCTGAGGCGTTTCACGGGGCGGGTACCTGACACCTCGCGCGGATCATTGTTGTGCATGCCATCTATGTCCGTCCATATTTGTATCTCGTCTGCTTGGAGGGCGGTGCCAATGAGGGAAGCAGTGTAATCACTGCCGCCGCGTTTCAGGTTATCTGTTTCGTTATAGGCATTCTTGCAGATGAAACCCTGAGTGATGAAGAGATTGATGCCGGGATGGCAGGCAAGCTGTTCTCGGAGTTTTTGTTCTATATATTCCAAGTCGGGTTCGTTGTCGGGGCCGGTACGCATGAAGTCGAATGCACAAAGCAGTGCATTGGGAATTTTCAGCTCGCGCAGGTAGAAATGCATCAGAGCGGTACTGATAAGTTCGCCTTGTGCCAGCACCTCCTTCTCTTCGACGGAGGTGAAAGAGTTCTTGGTAAATTTCCATAGTTGCTGGAAGCGGTCGAGGATATAATCTATTGCTTCCCGTTTCAGTTTCTCGTCGGTCAGCAACCCATTGGCAAATTCGATGAACTGGAATTCCAGCCGGGTGATGCGGTCGTGGGCTTGTTCTATTTCACGGTTGAACAAGTTGGCGGCAATCTCCTCCAGATGGTTGGTGGTGCCTGCGGTGGCAGACAGTACCACAATCTTGGGTGTTGCATCTTTAATGAGTGTTGCTACATGTTTCATTCTCTCTACGGTGCCGACGGAAGTTCCGCCGAATTTACAAACTTTCATTTCTTGTTTCTTTTTTAACAGTTTCATAATTGCATTCATCCGGATGTTCTTCCTTCCGGCTTTTCATTTCAGGTGGCCTCTTTCCAAAATGGAAGGGGGAGGCATGAGGGGCTGTCACTGGGACTAGGCCTGCATAATGCCGCTGTGGCATTGTTGTGGTGGGATATTCATATCCCGGTTGGTGGCAGGCTCTTGCCCCTTCACCTATAAAAGTTCAAAAGATATGCCGTTGGTATTTGGGAAAAGCTTATATTTGCACACCCTGTTTTTTACCGTTATCAGTTTAAAAACTTATCGAATAGATATGAGTAAGATTCTAATCATTGATGATGAGGTACAAATCCGTACCCTTCTGACACGGATGATGGAGTTGGAGGGATATGACGTCTGTCAGGCTGGTGATTGCAGGGCTGCCCTGAAGCAACTGGAACTCCAAAATCCCGATGTAGTTTTGTGTGATGTGTTTCTGCCCGATGGAAATGGGGTAGACCTGGTGTTGGCTATCAAGAAGGCGGCACCCAATGTGGAAGTTATTCTGCTGACAGCGCACGGCAATATTCCCGATGGGGTGCAGGCCATCAAGAACGGTGCTTTCGACTATATCACCAAGGGAGACGATAATAACAAGATTATTCCTCTGATAAGCCGTGCTGTAGAGAAAGCGCGTATGAATGTGCGGTTGGAAAAACTGGAGAAGAAGGTGGGACAGACGTACTCTTTTGATTCTATCCTGGGAGAATCCAAAGTCCTGAAGGATGCTGTTTCATTAGCTCAGAAGGTGTCAGGGACTGATGTTCCTGTACTGTTGACTGGAGAAACGGGCACGGGTAAGGAGGTATTTGCCCAGGCCATCCATTACAGTAGTAAGCGTGCACGGCAGAATTTTGTAGCGGTTAACTGTTCTTCGTTCAGCAAGGAGTTGCTGGAAAGTGAAATGTTCGGTCATAAAGCCGGTTCGTTTACCGGCGCATTGAAGGATAAGAAGGGACTGTTCGAGGAAGCGAATAATGGGACTATTTTTTTGGATGAAATCGGTGAGATGGCGTTTGAACTGCAAGCCAAGTTGCTGCGTATTCTTGAAACCGGTGAGTATATTAAGATAGGTGATACGAAACCTACCCGTGTCAATGTCCGCATCATTGCCGCTACGAACCGCAACTTGTCCCAGGAGATTGTTGGCGGACGTTTCCGTGAGGATTTGTTTTATAGATTAAGCGTATTTCAGATACATCTGCCGCCATTGCGCGAACGTGCAGGTGATATCCGGCTGTTGGCGAAGGCCTTTATAAAGAGTTTTGCGGAACAGCTGGCGCGTCCGGTGGTTGAAATAGCTCCTGCATTTCTTGAAGCATTGGACTCCCAACCGTGGAAGGGAAATATCCGTGAATTACGTAATGTGATAGAACGTAGTATGATTGTTTGCGAGAGCGGACATCTGGACATTGCTGATTTGCCGTTTGATATTCAGAATGCCCATTATGAACACTCCAATGATTCAAGTCCCGGCAGTTTTGAACTTTCAGCTATGGAACGCCGGCACATTGCCCGTGTACTGGAGTATACAAAGGGAAATAAGACAGAAGCCGCCCGGTTATTGAAAATAGGTTTGACGACGTTGTATCGGAAGATTGAGGAATACAAGATCTCAGAACGCCTTCTATAATAGGGGGCTCAGTATACGACTGAGGTACCTTCGATATAGGACCGTGGCAAGATTATTCTTGAAACAGGCTTAGAAGCAGAAAGTGCCTATGGGCTAAAACATATCAAAACAGGTTGCACCTTTTCATTTTGAAAGGGTGCAACCTGTTTCTTTTTATACTTGTTTAGTATGTATTCTGTTGATAATTAATGGTGTATGGTATATGCGCTCTTTTTGGCACATATTTGGCACATTCCTGGCAGACAAAAATATGTAGTAACATTTTAAAAGGTAAAAACATGGGAATAACAGTATCATTTATTTTTTGCCTATTGAGCGGTTTGTTCGCCTTTTGGCTTTTCTGGAAATGCGTAGATTGGTTTGAGAAGATTTAAAAGAGAGAATTATGTACACAGCTTTATTTGTATTAGGTATTGTAATGTTCGGGTATCTGACTTATGTGCTGATAAGACCCGAAAAGTTTTAATGAATGGAGAGTGGAGAAATGAACACTGAAATTTTAGGTGTAGCCTTGCAGATTGTTCTGCTGATTGTGATATCCTATCCTCTGGGAAAGTATATTGCCAAGGTTTACAAAGGCGAAAAGACATGGTCGGATTTCATGAAGCCGGTCGAGAGATTGATTTATAAAGTGGCCGGAGTCAATCCGGAGGAAGAGATGAACTGGAAACAGTTCTTGAAAGCCCTGCTGATTCTGAATGCCTTTTGGTTTGTATGGGGCATGGTGCTACTCTGTACACAGCAGTGGTTACCGTTAAATCCGGATGGAAACGCTAACCAGACACCGGATCTGGCATTCAATACATGTATCAGTTTTATGGTGAACTGTAATTTGCAGCATTATTCCGGTGAAAGCGGACTGACATATTTTACACAGTTGTTCGTCATTATGTTGTTCCAATTCATTACCGCCGCTACCGGTATGGCAGCTATGGCAGGTATCATGAAGGGTATGGCTGCTAAATCGACGAAGACTATCGGTAACTTCTGGAAGTTCTTGGTTTTGAGCTGTACACGTGTATTATTACCGCTTTCGTTGATTGTGGGCTTCATCCTCATTCTACAAGGTACTCCGATGGGATTTGATGGTAAGCTGGAAGTTCAGACGATGGAAGGACAAACCCAGTTGGTTTCACAAGGTCCTACGGCAGCGATTGTTCCTATCAAGCAATTGGGTACGAACGGTGGCGGTTACTTTGGATGTAACTCTTCACATCCGTTGGAAAATCCTACTTACTTGACAGATATTGCAGAATGTTGGTCTATCCTAATTATACCCATGTCTATGGTGATTGCACTCGGCTTTTACATCAAACGTAAGAAGATGGCTTACTCTATCTATAGTGTAATGCTTTTTGCTTTTCTTGTCGGTGTTTGCATCAATGTTTCGCAGGAGATGGGAGGTAATCCGCGCATTGATGAGATGGGAATTGCTCAAGACAATGGAGCAATGGAAGGTAAAGAAGTCCGTTTAGGGTCTGCTGCTACTGCTCTTTGGAGTATTGTGACTACAGTTACTTCCAATGGCTCTGTGAATGGTATGCATGATTCAACGATGCCTCTTTCCGGTATGATGGAAATGCTGAACATGCAGATTAATACGTGGTTTGGAGGTGTGGGTGTAGGTTTCATGAACTATTATACATTCATCATTATCGCCGTATTCATCAGTGGACTGATGGTGGGACGTACTCCGGAATTTCTCGGTAAGAAGGTAGAGGCGCGTGAAATGAAGATTGCTACCATTGTGGCACTGCTTCATCCGCTTATCATCTTGGGCGGTGTGGCACTTTCTTGCTTTTTGTTCGCTCATTATCCTGAATTTGTGGCAGGTGAAGGCGGCTGGTTGAATAATCCCAGTTTCCACGGACTGAGTGAGCAGCTTTATGAATATACTTCGGCTGCGGCCAATAATGGTTCTGGCTTCGAAGGATTGGGCGACAATACTTACTTCTGGAACTATACTACCGGCTGGACGCTGATTTTAGGACGTTTCCTGCCTATCGTAGGTCAGGTAGCCATTGCTGGTCTGTTGGCCGGAAAGAAATATGTTCCGGAGAGTGCCGGTACGCTGAAGACAGATACAGTAACTTTCGGTGTGATGACTTTTGCCGTTATCTTTATTGTGGCTGCCTTGTCATTCTTCCCGGCACATGCATTGAGTACGATTGCTGAACATTTCAGTTTGTAATAGTAGTTTGTAAAAAGTAATTTCATAGGTATGAAAGATAATAAATCAGCTTCTCTGTTTCAGAAGGAGCAAGTAATGGAAAGTTTGAAGCAATCATTCGTGAAGCTAAATCCACGGGTGATGATAAAGAATCCGATTATGTTTACGGTGGAAGTCGTAACGGTTGTCATGCTGATTGTCTGTTTCCTTTCATTGGGTACTTCGGAATATGGAGCATTCGGATATAATTTATTGGTATTCATCATCTTGTTTGTGACGTTACTGTTTGCTAATTTTGCTGAAGCCATCGCTGAAGCTCGTGGTAAGGCCCAAGCTGACAGTTTGCGTAAAACCCGTGAAGAGACTCCTGCTAAAGTGTTGGTTGACGGTAAAATCCATACCGTTAGCAGTTCACGTTTGAAGAAAGGTGACTATTTTATTTGTGAAGCAGGAGATACGATTCCTGCCGACGGTGAGATTGTGGAAGGTTTGGCCTCCATTGACGAAAGTGCCATTACCGGTGAATCTGCTCCGGTTATCCGTGAGGCCGGTGGTGACAAGAGTTCCGTAACTGGTGGTACAAAAGTTCTTTCTGATAAAATCAAGGTATTGGTGACGCAGCAACCGGGTGAGAGCTTTCTTGACAAGATGATTGCTTTGGTAGAAGGCGCTACTCGCCAGAAGACTCCGAACGAGATAGCATTGACTATTCTTCTGGCCGGTTTCACCTTGGTATTCGTCATTGTATGTGTGACGTTGATTCCTATGGCCGACTATACGAATATCGACCATCCGGGAACTTATATCTCCATTGCAGCCATCATTTCTTTGTTTGTCTGCTTGATACCGACTACTATCGGCGGACTGCTTTCTGCCATCGGCATTGCTGGGATGGACCGTGCTTTGCGCGCTAATGTAATCACCAAATCCGGTAAGGCGGTAGAAACAGCCGGTGACATTGATACCTTGTTGCTAGACAAGACTGGCACCATTACAATCGGTAACCGTAAAGCTACTAAGTTTCATTCGGCTTCGGGTGTTGACGAGAATTTGTTCGTAGAGGCTTGCTTGTTGTCCTCACTTTCTGACGAGACTCCGGAAGGTAAGTCTATCATTGAACTGGGACGTGAAAACGGTCATCGTATGCGTGATTTGAATACTACCAGTGCTCATATGATTAAGTTTACAGCCGAAACAAAATGTTCGGGTGTGGATTTGCAGGATGGTACTCAGATACGTAAAGGCGCCTTCGACGCTATTCGCAAGATTGTGGAAAATGCCGGAAACAAGTTCCCGAAAGAGATTGAAGAGGTGATTGCTGTAATTACCAGCAACGGTGGAACTCCGTTGGTAGTATGTGTCAATCAGAGGGTTACCGGGGTAATCGAGTTGCAGGATATTATCAAACCGGGTATTCAGGAACGTTTTGAGCGTCTTCGCAAGATGGGTGTGAAAACTGTGATGGTGACCGGTGACAACCCTTTGACAGCCAAATACATCGCAGAGAAAGCTGGAGTGGATGATTTCATTGCTGAAGCCAAGCCGGAAGACAAGATGGAATATATTAAAAAAGAACAGCAGGCCGGTAAGCTGGTGGCTATGATGGGTGACGGTACAAACGACGCTCCCGCCCTTGCACAAGCTAATGTGGGGGTGGCGATGAACAGCGGTACGCAGGCAGCCAAAGAAGCCGGTAATATGGTGGACCTTGACAACGACCCGACGAAGCTGATTGAAATTGTGGAGATTGGCAAACAGTTGTTGATGACACGCGGTACGTTGACTACCTTCTCCATTGCGAACGACGTTGCCAAGTACTTTGCCATTATCCCTGCTTTGTTTATGGTAGCCATCCCTCAGTTGGCTCCTCTGAACATTATGGGACTGTATAGCCCTGAAACGGCCATTCTCTCGGCTGTCATATTCAACGCTATCATCATTCCTATCTTGATTCCGTTGGCTTTGAAAGGTGTTCAGTATAAGCCAATCGGTGCCAGTGCATTGCTTCGTCGCAACCTGCTGATTTATGGTGTGGGCGGTGTCATCGCTCCGTTTGTCGGCATCAAACTGATAGATATGATAGTTAGTCTGTTTTTTTAAAACTTGGATAAAATGAAAACTCTTTGGAAATCATTTAAAATAACAATTGCATTTTGCATATTTTTCTCTCTGTTCTATATCCTTGTCTTGTGGATATTTGCACAGTTCGCCGGTCCCAACAAGGGAAATGCAGAGGTGGCAACCCTCAATGGTAAAGTGGTAGGTGCTGCCAATGTAGGCCAGATGTTTACGCAAGATATTTATTTTTGGGGACGCCCGTCTGCGGGTGATTATACAGCCGATGCTTCGGGTGGTAGTAACAAGGGGCCTACGAACGATGAATACCTGGCAGAAGTGGAAGCCCGTATCGATACTTTTCTGGTACATCATCCTTATCTGAGCCGCAAGGATGTGCCTGCTGAAATGGTAACCGCCAGTGGTTCCGGTCTAGACCCACATATCACACCTGCTTGTGCTTATGTACAAGTGAAGCGTGTGGCTCAGGCACGTGGCATGAACGAGGCTGAAGTGAAAGCCATTGTAGACAAGAACATCAGCAAACCCTTTTTGGGGGTGTTTGGTACGGAAACTGTCAATGTGCTGGAACTGAACATTGCATTAGAAGAAGCCGATCAGAATAAATAATTTTTTAGTTGTGTTTGTCATGTGTTATGGGCAGGAGCGGAAGTATTTCTGTTCAGGCAGCGAAAGACTGTCATTTTACAGGGGGAGCCGAAACTTCCTTCCTGCCTTTCAACGATTGATTAGTAATGGTAAATAAATAGTTGGATATGAAAAGTTTAAAAATATCAATTCTAGTTTTTGCGAGTATGGTAGCTGCTTGTTTTATGGGAACCGGCAAAGTGCAAGCTCAGGAATTTACAATACAAGGTGATTTAGTCAGTTCTTATGTTTGGCGCGGCTTTTACCAGACGGGAGTCAGTTTTCAGCCCACTTTGGGTTTTGGGGTCGGTGATTTTTCTTTGACGGCATGGGGCTCTACCGATTTTGACGGAGTTTCTTCAGGAGAAGGGGCTGCGGCTAAGGAGATTGATTTGACGGCTGCCTATGCTTTGGGAGAATCAGGTCTAACTTTTTCTGTTGCCAGCTTGTGGTGGGGCGGACAAGGAGCAAGAAAGTATTTTAATTTTAAGAGCCACGAAACAGCTCATCACTTTGAAGCGGGATTAGCCTATACATTGCCGGTTGAAAAGTTTCCTTTGTCAATCGCTTGGTACACTATGTTTGCCGGAGCTGACAAAGATGACAAAGGCAGGCAGAATTATTCTTCGTATGTTGAACTCAACTATCCGTTCAGTGTTAAGTCTGTAGATTTGAACCTGACTTGCGGATTTCTGCCTTATGAAGCTGGGGTAGGAGTATATGGCGTTCCTAACAGCGGGTTTGCCGTAACCAATGTGGCACTGAAAGGTATTACGGAAATCAAGATTACTGACAGTTTCTCAATACCTGTATTTGCACAAGCCATTTGGAACCCTCGTATGGAAGATGCACATCTGGTATTCGGCTTTACTTTAAGGCCATGATTTATTTAGATATAACTTTAGAACTCATGAATTAGTGTTGGATGCCCGTGGCGGTCGTGATGATCGTTACGGGTTATATGGCATATATAAGACAAGTAAAAAAACAGAAGAAATGAGTAGGGAAGAAAGCGTACAGCATTTTCTTGATTTGATTAAAAAGTCGCGGCGTGGCAAGTTCAAAGTCTACATCGGCATGATTGCTGGTGTAGGTAAATCTTATCGTATGCTTCAGGAAGCACACGAGTTACTTGACAACGGAGTAGATGTGAAGATAGGCTATATAGAGACACACGGGCGTGCCGGTACGGATGCTATGTTGGAAGGATTGCCCGTTGTTCCTCGTCGTAAGATATTCTATAAAGGAAAAGAGCTGGAAGAAATGGATTTGGATGCCATTATCCAGATACACCCTGAGATAGTAGTGGTGGATGAACTGGCACATACCAATGTGGAAGGTAGCCGGAATGAGAAACGCTGGCAGGATGTGATGGATTTGCTTGATGAGGGTATCAATGTGATTTCTGCCGTTAACATCCAGCACATTGAGAGTGTCAATGAAGAAGTACAAGGCATCTCGGGTATTGAGGTGAAGGAACGTATTCCCGATAGCGTTTTGCAAGAGGCAGATGAGGTGGTGAATATTGACTTGACTGCGGAAGAATTGATAGCCCGTCTGAAAGCTGGAAAAATTTACAAGCCGGAAAAGGTCTCTACTGCCTTGAACAATTTCTTTAAAACGGAAAATATTCTCCAATTACGTGAACTGGCTTTAAAAGAGGTGGCTTTACGGGTGGAAAAGAAAGTGGAGAATGAAGTGGTTACCAGTGTGGGAGTCCGTCATGAGAGATTTCTGGCATGTATCAGCAGCAACGAGAAAACACCACGACGCATCATTCGTAAAGCTGCACGTCTGGCAACCCGCTACAATACTTCGTTTGTTGCCCTTTATGTGCAGACTCCCAGAGAAAGTACTGACCGCATCGGTCTGGCAAATCAAAGGTATTTATTGAACCACTTCAAATTGGTGACCGAACTGGGAGGGGAGGTCGTTCAGGTGCAATCGCCGGATGTGCTGGGAAGCATTGTTGATACTTGTAGGGAGAAACAGATAACAACTGTCTGCATGGGAAGTCCGTCACTTTCTTTTCCGAAATCATTGTTCATGATATTGAAATACCGAAAATTTGTGCGTGATTTGGCACAAGTAAACATAGATTTGATTATACTTGCATAATATTAATTCTTAGGAACATTATGAATATTCGTACAAAATTGATACTCAGCGTAGGGGTATTGGCTGGAATGATTATTTTGTTGGTTGCTCTTTCTGTGGTGAATCTACAGATACTGACGGCTACAGAGCCGGATAGTCCTGCTGCTGTACCGGGATTGCAACGTGCATTGCTCTGGATTTCTGTGATAGGTGGGGTATGTATTTTTGCCAGTATCATATTGTTGGTATGGCTTCCCCGTTCCATCAGCAAACCTATTCAAGAACTGACGCGTGGGATTCTTGAAATAGCGAACCATAATTATGAGAAACGTCTGGATATGAGTGGACGCGAGGAATTTCGTGAAGTGGCTGATAGTTTTAATCGGATGGCTGAACGACTGACGGAGTATCGCGCCAGTACGCTGAACGACATACTTTCTGCTAAGAAATTTCTTGAGGCTATTGTGAATAGTATTGATGAACCTATTATTGGTTTGAACCGTAATAGGGAAATTCTCTTTATCAATAATGAGGCTTTAACTGTGCTGAATTTAAAACGGGAAGAGGTAATTCGCCGTTCGGCTGAGGAGCTTTCTTTGAAGAATGATTTGCTCCGCCGTTTAGTTCGTGAATTGGTAAATCCGGGTGAAAAGAAAGAACCGTTGAAGATTTATGCAGACAATAAGGAGAGTTACTTTAAAGCTTCTTACATTACCATTATAAATGCAGAGGCTGATGATGACGAACCTCATAATCTTGGCGATGTGATTTTACTGAAAAATATTACAGAATTCAAAGAATTGGATAGTGCCAAGACTACTTTTATCTCGACTATTTCTCATGAACTGAAAACGCCTATATCCGCTATTCTGATGAGTCTGCAGTTGTTGGAGGACAAACGGGTAGGGGTGTTGAACGACGAGCAGGAGCAATTATCGAACAGCATTAAGGAAAATGCTGATCGCCTTCTTGGGATTACCGGAGAACTACTGAACATGACGCAGGTAGAAGCCGGTAAACTGCAGATGATGCCTAAAATAACAAAGCCCATTGAACTGATAGAGTATGCCATCAAGGCTAATCAGGTACAGGCTGATAAATTCGGTATTCAGATAGAAGTGGAGTATCCGGAAGAAAAAATGCCTAAATTGTTTGTCGATAGCGAAAAGATTGCTTGGGTACTCACCAATTTGTTGAGTAATGCTATCCGCTATTCCAAAGAGAACGGGAGGGTGGTTATCGGCGCCAAGCATGACGAGGATTTTGTGGAAATGTATGTGCAGGATTTTGGAAAAGGTATCGACCCGCGTTATCACCAGAGCATTTTTGACCGTTATTTCCGAGTGCCGGGCACTAAAGTGCAAGGTAGTGGCTTAGGACTTTCCATTTCGAAAGACTTTGTGGAAGCGCATGGCGGTACACTGACTGTTCAGAGTGAGCTGGGTAAGGGGAGCCGCTTCGTTATCCGGTTGAAAGCGTAACGTTTTCTATTTTTTGCGGTACTGTTGCGGAGACATGCCTGTTTGTTTCTTGAAAAATGTACCAAAATAAGAAGCATTGGGAAAATTGAAGAAATCGGCGATTTCCTGGATATTTTTCTGGGTGTTCTTGAGTAGTGAGATGCTTTTGCGGATGATGGATTTGAATATCAGTTCCTGCACGGTGAATCCGCAGACGGACTTGGATAGTGCAGAGAGGTATTTGGGTGATAAGCAGAGTTTGTCTGCATAAAACTCTACACCGCGTTCTTCCGTGTAGTGCGCATCTATCAACTGAATCAGCCGGATAAAAATTTCATGTTTGTGGCCAACCGTTGTTTTAAGGTTCATCAGTTTACGGTTGTAAATGGAACAGATGCGGTATGTGAGTCCCAGCAGAAGCAGCCTTTGTTCGTTGTCGTTGAAGGTGTTGTTGTCTAAGTGCAGGGTATTGTCCAGTAAGGACATGTATTTCAGGACTTCTTCTTCGTCTCCGGTGTTCCATACGTAGCATGGTTCGGTCCGGAGCTGCATGTATAGGTACATGGTTGCCACTGAATTGCCTATGATGTCCCTTATCGGTTCTATCTGGTAAATGAATATGAATAGTTGCAGGTCTTCCGATTCGCTCAGCACTTGGAAGAGGGAATCTTCCGGAATGAAAACTGTTTCGCCAGCCTGGGCCGAGAATACTTTCATATTGAGCGAAAAGGTGAAGTTACCCTGGCGGCAAACTATCAGTCCTGCTCCATTAATCATAAAAGGTTTCTTCAGGGAGGTGGGAAAGGAGCAGAGCATACCTTCTGAACTACAAATGTTTTCTCCGTTTGACAATGCGTGGTCCAAGTGGGATAAACGTTCTTGTTGGGTATCCATAACAGACAAAATTACAGGTTGTACTGAAAATTGTCCGCTAAGTTAGTAATTTTCGTTTAGGATATCGCACGACAAGCACAAATATCATGCAAATCAGGCAGGCATAGAGTGTCCATCCTGCCATTTCCTTTATAGCAGAGAGAGTGGCTTGTACTTGGATGCGTCCTTTGGTGGATATGGCAGCCATGTTGATTGCTTCTTGTTTGCTCTTTCCCTGATATTGCATACCTTGTACAGTTTGGGTAAACGAGGCGGACGCTTCGGGGTGCAGCATGTCTACATTCTGTGCATAGCGGGTGACGTAGTGCTGCTGGCGTTCTTGCAGTACATTCGTATAGAGTGCGGCTCCGATGCTGGGAGCCAATACCATGCGTACGGTAAGCATGGTGCATATCCAGGAAGAAAGATATTTGTAAGGCATGCGTTGGGTGGCGTAGGTTGGAATCAGCGAATAGAGGAACATCATACCAGTGGAACGGATGATGACCGGATACTTCATCCGTTCGTACAGTCCTGCACCTTGTACCTCGAAATACATGAACATGGTGGAAAGCCCCAATAGAAGGAAACCGGCGGCAAAGAGATATTTGAAGTGTACGCCTTTTACGCTGAGCCAGATGGTGGCTATACCGCCGATGAGGTAGCCCAGCATGGACCAGTTGCCCAGGGTGGCATTCTGGAAGTTGTCCAGTTTCATGCCTATGCCCGTGAATACATTGACAAACATGGCGCTGGAATTCAGTACCATTAACAGAAAATAGAATAGGAAACCCATACGGATGGTGCGCAGTTTGAATACATCGAGTTGATAGTAAGGATTGCGTTGGGTAGACTCGATGTAGAGGAATATACCACCAGCAATGATGGCGCAGACTGTGGCCCATTGTATGGTTGGGTCATCGTACCAGTCGAGCACTTTGCCATAAGTAAGCACGTAGGTAATGCAGGCCAGTGTGATGCAGAAGATGGAGGCATTGCCAAACTGCTTGAGGTTGATGGGGAAGCGGCGGGTGGTATATTTATGATAAGGCATAGTGATGAATGTGATGAGGATGCAAAGTAATAGTAGCCCCATCATAAAGTAGTGTATGTACTGCCATTCGTACTCAAAGGCGAGCCAGGCGGTGAGCGAGGTTCCCAATTGTCCCAGTACCATGAAGAATAGGTAGATGGCAGGTTGTGCCGCACTCCGTTCGATGTCCAGCTTGTCCCAGCCTTCGCCGGTTACAGGCTCGTTGCCGGGTGTAATCTTATCGTACGCTTCGATATGCCCTGCATACTTTATGAGAGTGAAGAGGTTGACCATCATCAGTACCATTCGTAGGAATCCCATAAAGATGCTGCATAGTGCCAGCAGGAAAACACTGTCTGTCTTGGCACAGATATAACTGAAGATGTACATCAGGGAGAATCCTGCCAGACACATCATTTTCTGCCGGCGTATGACTACCAGCCTATATAGAAAGGGGCAGAATGCCGCCATACCGATGGAAGTGGCGAAGTTGGCAAACTGGATATGCTCGGAAATGATGCCGAGCCCGCTCATCATTTCGGTGCTTGCCACCGAGTAGGTACCGCCTACAGTCAGTATCGGCAAAAAGAATACGAATAGGATGATGATACCTACCGGCTTAGGTACCCAGTTGTAGAAAGGATAGTTCTTGGGGTATGAGGGCATGGGGATAAGGGTTAAGGGGTTAAGGGTTAAAGATTAAGGATTAGGGGGTAAGGATTAAGGAGTTGGTTGCCTTAATCCCTAACCTCTAATCCTTAATCCCTATTTTTTTGTTTTCGCTTTGACTATTACCATCATACCGGCGGCAAGGCTGCTGTTGTCTTCTTTAGACAAATCGGTAAAGTCGATGCGGACTGGGATGCGTTGCTGTATCTTCACGAAGTTGCCGGCAGAATTATCCGTGGGCACTAGGGAATATTTGGAGCCGGTGGCTCCGGAGATGGCAGTGATTTTTCCTTTGAATTCTTTGTCGCTGATGGCATCGACGGTAATGACTACTTCTTGTCCCAAGTGCAGATTCTCAATCTGGGTTTCCTTGTAGTTGGCTATAATCCACTTTTGTGTGTCAGGCAGAATGTAGGTGATGGTTTGTCCGGCAGTGATGAATTGTCCTTCTTCAAGAGTACGCCGCCCCAATTTCCCATCACAAGGAGCTACTACTACGGTGTAGGAGAGATTCAGTCGTGCCATTTCGAGTGCGGCTGTTGCCCGTTGTATGGCAGCTTCGGTATTTTCACGGCGATGTGACACTTCGTTCACACCCGACAAGGCAGCTTTCTGTTGTCGTTTCACGGCTTCCAACTTCTTGTGGGTAGCTGCATATTCGGTTTCTATCTGTTCCAATTGAATGGGGGTGGCAGCGTTTCTCTTCACCAGATTCTGGTATCGTTGGCGGTCTTTCTCCAGCTTGGTAAGGCGGATTTCTATCTCTGCTATGGAGGCGTCGTAGACAGAGGCTGTAGTTTGCGTGGTTTGTAGTGTGGCACCAATGACTGTGGCACCGGCTTGTGCATCCTTGAGTGCAGCTTCAGCTTCCATGACTCTGATTTTATATTCCCGGTCGTCCAATATAAGTAAGGTATCTCCTTTGTGTACTTCTTGGTGTTCTGTGAAACAAATTTTCTTGATATATCCTGATGCGCGCAGATTGACGGGAGATATGTATTGTTCAATCTGTGCATCATTACTGGTTTCCGTCCGTTTGTAGTTCAAAAAGAGGCAGACCACTTGAATAATTCCCCAGATAAGGATAGCTATTCCTAATAGGCTGACAACGATTTGCCAACGGCGAAGCTTCTTCAATTTCCGTGCTTTTTCTTGGTGGGTACTTGCGGTGTTATTGTTCTCTTTTGTTTCCATATTTTCTATATTATATTGTTTACTTATTATATATACATCCGTCCTTGAATACGGGCTCTATTCATCTTCCTCTTTAATGAATTGAGGGGCTCAACGTCTCCAGCTGTCCCGTCAGCTTCAGCAAAGTCAGATTGGTTATCCGGTAATTGTAGTGGGCACTGATATAGTTGTTTTGGGCTTCGCTCATCCGCATTTCGTCCTGCAACACTTCGGTCATTGAGGCGATTCCTTCCCGATAACGGTCCATGGTAACGGTATATACATCTTCAGCAAGCAGATAATTGTCCTTCTGCTTCTTAAAGTTACGCTGGCTGTTCATCAGGTCATTGGTGGCATTCAGATATTGTGTCTGAAGATTCTTTCGGGTATTCTCTTGGGCGAGCTTGATGTTCTCTATGTCAATGGTTGCCTTGCGCATCTTGTAGCGTTTGTCCAGTCCGTCGAAAATGGGAATACGCAAGGAGAGTCCCACTCCATAGGAGCGATACCAATGGTTGGAAGGGCCGGAATGGAACCAATGGTAAGCTTTGTCCGTATAGGCGGAGAACATCCAGCTTCCCGTCAAGCTCAAGGAGGGGATGTAACCGTTGCTGACTATTGTTTTTTGTTGCTCTGCGAGTTGTTTCTGTGATTGCAGCAGCTGTAGTTCATATAGTGTTTCGGATAGCCCGGTGAGTGCTGCGGGCGTAATCGTTTCTGTATTTACCGGTACCAGTGCTATTCTTTCTTCCGCCGGATAGTCGATGATGTATTTCAGTAGGTTCAGTTGCTGTTCCATCATGGCTTGTGCGTTGTCGTGTTGCACCTTGAGGTTCTCCAGGTTGATGTTGACGCGTTTCACATCTACTTCCATAGCCATACCGTTGTCATAGAAGGCCTGAGTGATATCTCTCAACTCTTCTAGGCGAGTGATGTTGGCTTTTATCAAAATAATCTGTTCAGCTGTAACCTGTCCTAGGTAGTACATTTGACTAATTTGAAGGATGAGGTCTTCTCTTGCCTTTTCATAAGAAAGGCGATTCATCTCATCCATGGTTTTAGCTATGGACAGAGTGGTGTAGAGTGTTTGGTTATAAAGTGGTATCTGCAGCTGTAATCCGAAGTTGGCGTTGTATTGCAAAGTTTGGGTTACATTATAGGGATTGCCATACGCTGAACCATCGGTAACGGATACGGGTGGATCGATATTGTCGTTATAGTTGGCAAAACCATTGATTTGGGGCAGTAGTTTGGCTCGATTCTCAGAGATGCCGTATTTCCCTTTTTGTATTTCCTTCCGTTTGCTTTGTAAGGACAAATTGTTTTCGATACCTATTTTGAGGCAGTCCTCCAAGGTTAGGGTATCTTGTGCTCTTGTACCTAGTGCAAGCAGACACAGAAAGGAAAATGTGAACAGTTGTCTTTTCATAATAGTCACTTGATATTTGCACACAAAGTTAGTGGCTTAAAATGCAAGAGGACTATCCATATATCAACTGTTTGTATTCATATTTTCCTTTTTACTATAATTTGAAAACAAACCATAGTAAAAAACGAGTATTAAAAACAAAAAAGACCGCCAAGAGTGGAAGCCTCCTAACAGTCTAAATCTTCTTTGTAGCGGGACCCGGGATTGAACCGGGGACCTCATGATTATGAATCATGCGCTCTAACCAGCTGAGCTATCCCGCCATCATTTCTCGATTGCGGGTGCAAAGATATAGCTTTTATTTAAATTGCCAAAACTTTTATGGATATTTTCTGCTTTTTCTTTTGCTGATAGGGTGCTGAAGTGGTTTGCAGTACTTTTTATTAAAAGTCTTTGTATAACATTATCAATGAATTAGGGGTGTATGGAAAGGGAGGTATAAATAAATTTGATGATTTATTTTCTGTAATTAGAAAAAAGTATTTATCTTGGCTGGCGCAATAAAAAGCAGAATAGACTATGGAAAGAAAGAAAATACATTTGGAATATCTCTTGAATGCGACTTCTAAAAGTATTCTTTGGGCAGCGATAAGTACCCCTACTGGTTTGGAGGGCTGGTTTGCTGATAGGGTTCAGTCAGACGATAAAACAGTAACCTTTTTTTGGGGAAAAACAGAAAAACGTGATGCCGAGATTATTGCCGTGCGGGCGTATTCATTCATCCGCTTCCGCTGGCTGGACGATGAGAACGAGCGAGAATACTTTGAACTGAAGATGACAAACAATGAGTTGACCAATGATTTCGTATTGGAGATAACAGACTTTGCCGATATAGACGAGGTGGGTGATTCGCGTGAATTATGGGAATCGCAAGTGGATACTTTGCGAAGAACTTGTGGTTTTTAGTTAACTTTAGATTAAAAATTTCCCGTACTCCCTTTTTTTGTACTACTTTTGTGCTCTCATTGCATGAAACGAGTAAAATGCTGCGCATAAAAAAGTTAGATATATTTGTTTTGAAGAGCTTTTGCATGCTCTTTATGGGTACTTTCTTCATCTGCCTCTTCATCTTTATGATGCAGTTTTTATGGAGGTATGTGGACGAAATGGTAGGAAAAGGATTGGAGATGACTGTCCTTGCACAGTTTTTCTTTTATTCTGCGCTTTCGTTGGTACCTGCGTCGTTGCCGCTGGCTATTCTGCTGGCTGCCCTTATCACCTTTGGAAATTTCGGAGAACGTTTTGAATTACTTGCCATGAAGGCAGCCGGTATTTCTTTATTGAAAATCATGCGGCCCCTGATTATCTTTATTTGTTTCATCTGTTGTGTCTCTTTCTATTTCCAAAATGTCATAGGACCAAAAGCCCAAACAAAATTATGGACTTTGCTTATTTCCATGAAGCAGAAATCTCCCGAAGTGGATATTCCTGAAGGTGTGTTCTACGATGAAATAGATGGTTATAATCTGTATGTGAAGCATAAGAACCGCAAAACTGGTATGCTGTATGACGTACTGATATATAATTTTGAGAAAGGTTTTGAGAATGCTCAAATTATCAAGTCTGATTCGGGACGTCTGGAGATGACGGCTGACAAACAGCATTTATATTTGCATTTATACAGTGGTGAGCAGTTTGAGAATTTGAAATCGCAGAACATGAACCAAAGGAATGTGCCTTACCGGCGTGAGACATTCCGCGAAAAGCATGCAATCATTGAGTTCAATTCGGATTTTAATATGGTGGATGCAGGTATCATGAGTAATCAGTCCAACAGTAAGGATATGAGAATGCTGCAGGCGGATATTGATTCCATGAAATTGCAGAATGACAGTGTGGGACGTGGTTATTATAAAGAAGCTATGGCAGGAACTTATAAGGTGACAGCCAGCTTGTCTAAAGAGGATACATTGAAGATTGAAAAGGCCTATTTAGGTGAGTACAATGTAGACAGCCTCTACAATGTGGCTACACTGATGCAGAAACAGAAGGTTATATCCACAGCCGTCAGCCGTGCAGAGAGTGCGGGGAGTGACTGGAGTTTTAAGAGCTTTAATATATCGCAGACTGAAAGCAGCCTTCGACGGCACATGACTTCCTGGCATGAGAAACTGACTCTTTCTCTGGCATGTCTCATCTTCTTCTTTATTGGTGCGCCACTCGGAGGAATTATCCGTAAAGGAGGCTTGGGAATGCCGGTGGTGGTTTCTGTATTGATTTTTATTATCTATTACATCATCAACAATACGGGGTATAAGATGGCCCGTGACGGACAGTGGGTTGTCTGGATGGGTATGTGGACCAGTACTGCTGTCTTGGCTCCATTGGGTGCGTTCTTGACATATAAATCCAACAATGATTCAGTGGTATTGAATGCTGATGCTTATATAAATTGGTTCAAGAAGGTTGTGGGTATTCGCAGTGTACGCCATCTGTTCCGTAAGGAAGTAATCATCCATGATCCTGATTATACACGTATTCCGGAAGAGCTGAAGGCTTTGTCCGTAGACTGTCGTGAATATGCTGATAGAAAGGGGTTGAAACGTGCTCCCAATTACTTTAAATTGTGGATGACTGATAGCCAGGATGAGGCAGTGGAAGATATTAACGAACGTTTGGAAAGTCTGATAGATGAGATGTCGAATACAAGATCCGTTACTTTGTTGACAGCGCTGAACACCTATCCGGTCATCCCCATCCATGCGCATGTCCGTCCGTTCCGCAATTATTGGTTAAACTTGCTCTGCGGTATTGTTTTCCCGATAGGCTTGTTCTTTTATTTCCGTATCTGGGCATTCCGTATCCGTCTGAATAAGGATATGGAGCGGATTATCAAGACAAATGAAGATGTGATTGGAATTATAGAAAGGGATCAGAATAAATAAAAACAAAATAGATTATGGAAAATGTAAAGTTGAATACGATAGAAGAGGCCATTGAAGACTTCAAAGCCGGTAACTTTGTGATTGTTGTGGATGATGAGGACCGTGAGAATGAGGGTGATTTGATAATTGCAGCAGAGAAGATTACACCGGAGAAAGTAAACTTTATGTTGAAGCATGCCCGTGGTGTGCTTTGTGCTCCAATTACAGTTTCGCGTTGCAAGGAACTGGATTTGCCGCATCAGGTATCGGATAATACTTCTGTATTGGGTACTCCCTTCACTGTTACTATTGATAAATTGGAAGGCTGTAGTACCGGGGTTTCTGCGGCAGACCGCGCTGCTACTATCCAGGCGTTGGCCGATCCGGCTTCTACTCCGGCCACTTTCGGGCGTCCTGGCCACATTAATCCATTGTATGCTCAGGAGAAAGGTGTGTTGCGCCGTGCCGGACATACGGAGGCTACTATTGATATGGCACGTTTGGCTGGACTTTATCCGGCGGGAGCCCTTATGGAAATAATGAATGAGGATGGTACAATGGCCCGTTTGCCCGAATTGCGCAGAATGGCAGATGAATTTGGCTTGAAATTGATTTCTATCCGTGACTTGATTGCCTACCGTTTGAAGCAGGAGTCTATTGTAGAAAAAGGAGTGGAAGTGGATATGCCTACAGACCACGGTCATTTCCGTTTGATTCCTTTCCGCCAGAAGTCGAACGGTTTGGAACATGTAGCTTTGTTCAAGGGTACTTGGGAATTGGATGAACCGATTCTGGTGCGTGTACATTCTTCTTGTGCCACTGGTGATATATTCAATTCCAAACGCTGTGATTGTGGCGAGCAGCTGCATAAGGCAATGGAGATGATAGAGAAAGCCGGTAAGGGGGTAGTTGTATATCTGAATCAGGAAGGTCGCGGCATTGGCCTGATGGAAAAAATGAAAGCATATAAATTGCAGGAAGAAGGCATGGATACTGTGGATGCTAATATTTGCCTGGGACATCTGGCAGACGAGCGTGATTATGGTGTGGGTGCCCAGATTCTTCGTGAGATAGGAGTGCACAAAATGCGGCTGATGACCAATAATCCCGTGAAACGTGTGGGCTTGGAGGCTTACGGTTTGGAAATAACGGAGAACGTAGCTATTGAGACTACTCCGAATCCATACAACGAGCGTTATCTCCGTACCAAGAAAGAACGTATGGGACATACACTTCATTTCAATAAGTAACTGTCTTTTTGTTTTCTTATATCAAAGAAAATCGCTTATTTTGCAACCGGATTTGCGTAACAATCATTAAATAGTAACAAAATGAACCAATTATCAGATCGTTTAAACAGTTTGTCGCCTTCTGCGACACTGGCTATGTCTCAAAAGAGCGCAGAGCTGAAGGCTCAAGGCGTAGACGTAATTAACCTGAGTGTGGGAGAACCGGACTTCAATACTCCCGACCACATTAAAGAGGCTGCGAAAAAGGCGATAGACGATAACTTTTCTCGCTATTCTCCAGTGCCGGGTTATCCTGCCTTGCGTAATGCAATTGTAGAGAAGTTGAAGAAGGAAAACGGTCTGGAATATACCGCCGCACAAATTTCTTGCGCCAATGGTGCCAAGCAGTCGGTTTGCAATGCAATCCTGGTATTGGTGAATCCGGGTGACGAAGTAATTGTACCTGCTCCCTATTGGGTCAGTTATCCGGAAATGGTAAAGTTGGCTGAGGGTACGCCGGTTATCGTACCTGCCGGTATCGACCAGGACTTTAAGATAACACCTGCACAGCTGGAGGCTGCCATCACCCCGAAGACAAAGGCGCTGATTCTTTGCTCTCCCTCTAACCCTACGGGTTCGGTGTACAGCAAGGAGGAGTTGGCAGGCCTGGCCGCAGTATTGGCAAAGTATCCGCAGGTTGTTGTGATTGCCGATGAGATTTACGAACATATCAACTATATCGGCAAGCATCAGAGCATAGCACAATTCCCCGAAATGAAAGAGCGTACGGTCATTGTGAATGGTGTTTCCAAAGCATATGCAATGACTGGTTGGCGTATCGGTTTCATTGCAGGTCCGGAATGGCTTGTGAAGGCTTGCAATAAATTGCAGGGACAGTATACTTCCGGTCCTTGTTCTGTATCTCAGAAGGCTGCTGAGGCTGCTTATACGGGTACACAAGTTCCGGTGGAGGAAATGCGCAAGGCTTTCGAGCGTCGTCGTGATTTGATTGTAAAGTTGGCCAAGGAAGTTCCGGGTTTCGAGGTGAATGTACCGGAAGGTGCTTTCTATCTGTTCCCTAAATGCGATTCATTCTTCGGTAAATCTGCCGGAGAACGTAAAATCAATGATTCAGATGATTTGGCCATGTATCTGTTGGAAGTGGCTCATGTGGCTTGCGTAGGTGGTGCTTCTTTCGGAGCTCCCGAATGCATTCGTATGAGTTATGCAACCAGCGATGAAAATATAGTTGAAGCTATCCGTCGTATAAAAGAAGCACTGGCTAATCTGAAGTGATTCTAACTTCTTCTACAAACTTATTTTAGCAAGACATCTGTCATGCTGTCACGAACAGTTCGTTTCATCAAAGCGGACTGTTCGTTTTGTTATGACGAACACTTTGTTTTGTTATGACGAACACTTTGTTTCATTATAGCGAACACTCTGTTCCATACAGTATAAACACTTTGTTTTATATTATACGAACATTTTGTTTTCTACTATATGAACACTTTGTTTTATACTTATGGAACAAAGTGTTCATGTCTGTGAACTAACGTATTATCCGTATATAGAAAATAACAATGAGGGGGGTGAAGGTACTGAATCTCACGTGGGGGATATAAAAAAGCGCAGGCAGTTTATCTACCCACGCTTTTGTTTTTGATACTGGGATTGTATTATTCTCCCGGATGAATTGCTTCAGAAGGACAAACATCTGCACAAGTACCACACTCTGTGCAAGTCTCAGGGTCGATATGATAGATATCACCTTCAGAGATAGCGCCAACCGGACACTCGTCGAT
>ENA-OZFU01000190-OZFU01000190.1-human-gut-metagenome-genome-assembly--contig:-NODE-190-length-24756-cov-6.398810_pt1 | contig 24756 bp, 18 predicted proteins | sample MGYA00244650_ERZ653646 | MGnify/ENA primary metagenome ERZ653646 (study PRJEB26926, sample SAMN06164982) | human gut metagenome | biome: ENVO:00009003; feature: ENVO:2100002; material: ENVO:00002003...
CGTCAGATGTGTATAAGAGACAGGTATAAGAGTTGTTCTCGCAGAACGCGACTTGAACAATAAGTGGCTGTCCGACAAACTCGGTAAGGATCCTGCTACTGTGTCCAAGTGGGTCACCAATACCACCCAGCCAAGCCTTGAAGCCCTCATTGCAATAGCCAATGCGCTTGAAGTGCCTGTGCAGGAGTTGGTGAGACAGGAAGAATCCAATCAAGAGAAATAAGTCAACTGACGAACGAAGCAAGAGCAGAGTCAAAGCTTGTTTTGGCTATGCCTTGCAAGAAGGAAGAAGACGAAGTCAAATGATAACAAAAGACGAAATACAAGAACTGCTGCATAGCACGGAAACCTATCGTGTGGAGCGAACCACGTCAACAGGTGACATGGATAAGTTCCAAGAGGCCATCTGTGCCTTTGCTAACGATCTGCCCAATTCGCGCAAGAATGGCTACCTGATATTGGGCGCTTACGACAACGGAGAGTTGTCGGGGTTGAAGGTCACTGATGACTTACTGAAGAAGATTGCAGCCATACGCAGCAACGGAAACATCCTGCCTATACCTGTTATGAGTGTTGACCGTTTCCAGTTCCCGGAAGGTGACTTGCTGGTTGCTGAGGTCAGTCCGTCTGACCTGCCACCTGTGCGCTATCGTGGACGAACTTTTATTCGTATCGGTCCTCGTCGTGACATAGCTACAGAAGCAGAAGAGCGCATCCTTGCAGAACGAAGAATGTCATTCATGGCCACCTTCGATACCATGCCTTGTTTGGCTGCCAAACTGAATGATGTCAACACGGACTTGCTGCATACAAAGTATCTGATACCGTTATTAGGCAATGAGTTAGTGGAATCTGATACTCGTCCCATCGAGGAACAGATGGCCGCTGTGGGCATGTATGACACTGAGCACCAATGCCCCACATATGCAGCAGTCGTACTGTTTGGCTACAAGCCACGCCGTTTCATGCCAGGTCTTTATGTGCAGTATGTATGCTTCAAGGGTGAAGACGTGACCAGTGAGGTAGAGAACGAAATGCAGTTGGAAGGCAATTATTGCGAACTGCTGCCACGTCTAGAATCGCTTTTGGAGTTGTCTGTCATCAAGAAGAAACCTGTTTTTGTTTCTATCCTACGCGAGGAAATGGTCAGCAATTACCCCTATCTGGCTATCCGAGAGCTTCTTCTCAACGCCTGTATGCACCGAGATATGCAGAGTAATACGCCACTTCGCTTCTATGAGTTTGCCAGCCATCTGGAGATTCTGAATGCAGGCGGTTTGTATGGCAATGCCCGTCCTGAGAATTTCCCCAGTGTGAACGACTATCGCAACCCACTTGTAGCCAGTGCCATGAAGACGCTGGGCTATGTCAATATGTTCAATCGAGGTGTAGGACAAGTCCAGACAGACTTGAAGGAAAATGGCAACCAACCCGCAGAGTTCAACGTTAATCTTATCACGGCATTCAAGGTTGATGTGAGAGTCTCACAGAGTTATACCAATAACAATGGCGGTAAAGATGGCGGTGATATCGTAGAAAATGTCGTAGGAAAAGATCTTAATGACGTAGAAAAAACCTCAGATGTCGTAGAAAATGTCGTAGAAAACATAGAAAATGTCGTAGAAAACATTCTTGCAAGCATATCTAAGAATTCAACCATATCCACAAAAAAACTGGCAGCGATGTGTTCTCTTTCTGAAAGACAGGTACAGCGTATCATGACCAAATTGAAAGAACAATGTGTTATCCGTCGCATTGGGCCAGATAAAGGTGGACACTGGGAAATAATAGCACCACAGTCTTTGGAGAAAGATACCCAAGAATACTATTAGAAGTAAACAAGAATATAAAAACGAAATATAACTCTGATGGATTACGACAATGGATTCATATTGCAGAAGACGGTGGACTGGTCGTTGCTGAATGACAACTCCACGAACATCATTATCATCAGTCCCAATTACCACCGTATCATCCACAAGAACAATCCACACTTCAACCGCAAGAAGTTCCAGTTCGAGTTCCCAAATGGTAAGGTATTGCGGCTGAAGCTGTATGAACATTTGAAAGTTTGATACTTTATGGAGATACTATCACATTTCAGAACCATAGAAGAGCTTACTAAAACACTCTCGCGAGAACAAGGATTACTGAGCGAGATGTTTGAGAAGCGGAAACTGATGAAGTTTCCGCAAGGACTGGCTTTGGAATTGGTGGGTGGTAATGAAGCCCGACTGAGAAAACTGCTGGATTATGGTGTACTAGTGGAAACGGGAAATACAGTAGAGATTGAGAGTGACTATCTCAATTTCTTTGAAGAAGTATTGAACGTGAACGAGGAAATTAGTGTTCTGAGCGTACAGGAATGTATCAACACTCTAAAAGAACACATTGGCTATTTCTTACAAGAAACGAATACCAACCGTAAGGCAGGATATCAGGATAGTGTACGGCAACTACTGAAGAAAACGGGATTCAGGACTCTGAAGAATGTGGTGGACCTGAAACGCAATATGGATAATGCGTATAAGCAAGAGCCTAACTATATTATCAAGAAAAAGAAACTTCAGAACCTTGATGAGAAAAGTCACAGTATCCGTTCGATGATACGTGAATGTGAGAAACTGATGGACAATGAGTACGCCTTCTTCCTGATGGCCAATGATCCACACATGGCAAAGACGTGCAGCGACGTGAAACACGACTTTGTAGAGGCGTACCATGCGTTGATGGAAATAGACAGGCAGATTATTGTTTATATCAACCAGATAGAACAGCAGAACCAACTCTATAAGAAGATACGTAAGCTGAAATATCTGCAAGACCAGTTGCTTATCAAGACAGATACCAATCTGGTGCAGGTGCTGGATGAAAGTAATCCGCTATGGATGGAATCCCGCCAATACAGCAAAATAAGGCTCTCTTTGGAAATGCTTAGAGAGAATGACCAGATAGTAAGCATTCTGAGACGGATAGCCGAGCGCAATGGTCTGCGGAAAACAGCCAGGACAGAGGCGGAACCGCTGACAGACGAGGACTTGCAAGACCATGTGCAGCGGTTAAAAGGTGTCGATCCTGCTGAGGTATGGAATGCCTTTTCTGCTTCGAGCTACAACCTGTTTGATTTCATCCTGAGATATGATTATAAGACCAAGCGTGATATAGAAGATCACGCAGCTCTCTTTTGCCAACTGGTCATTTTGCATCCTGAAGAATGCCGAATGACAGGGAAATACGCCACTTATCAAGACATTGAATATCCTATCATCTATGCGAAATAATACTCAACGAATATACGAGCGACTGAGCCGCGGAGAATTCCTTTCGGTGGACAGTACTGAAGCCTCTATCCGTCATCTGTACGAGGATATTGAGGAGAACTTCGACGATTATGCAGACTTCTTCAAAGAGATTGGTTTGCAATTGGAGAGTGGCAACGGCTACTTTTACTTCTCACGTATTGGTGAGGGTAAACAATCCATAGAACAAAAGTTAGAGAGTTTTTCGAAATGGCTTGACTATCTGGACTTCCTGAAGACCTATAACCAGTCGTTTACGGCGGGCTATCAGTTCCGAAAGAGCAATCTGATAGAGCAGATCAGCCTGGACATTGAACTGAAAGAGAAAGCAGGTCATCTCTATAAGAAATATGGCGTAGGCTCCTATTTAGAGATAGTGAACAAACTGTTGCAGGAAATGCAGAGTATGGGCTTTGCCGAGTGTGTCAGTGAGCAGGACGAAACCTATAAGATTACATCTGCATTTCACTATGCTGAAGAACTGGTTAACATGATTCAAATAGCCAACGAAGATGAAATACCTGAATAAGATCATATTTATCAATAGCGCCAATATACCCTACGCTGAAATTTCTGTAGATGGCAACGTACATTTCACGGGAACCCAAGGTGTGGGCAAGAGTACTGTGCTGAGGGCATTACTTTTCTTTTATAATGCTGATAAGCATCGCCTTGGCATACAGCAAGCTCAAAAGTCGTTTGACGAGTTCTATTTCCGCCAGTCAAACTCTTATATCCTTTACGAGGTAATGCGCGACAATGGGGCATACACTATTTTGGTGAGCCGTTATCAGGGACGTGCCTCATGGCGATTCATAGATGCTCCTTATCAGCGTGATTGGCTCGTAGATGAAGACAAACAAGTGTTGAGCGATTGGGTTAAAATACGCGAGCGAATCGACAAAAACGTGTCTGTATCTGCAAGAATAGATTCTGGCGTGATGTTTAAGGATATCATCTTTGGCAATACTCACGACCACAAATACACTCGCTATGCCTTGGTGCAGAGTGCCCATTATCAGAATATTCCACGAAGCATTCAGAACGTATTTCTGAACACCAAACTGGATGCCGACTTCGTGAAGAACACCATCATACAATCTATGGCAGATGAGGATCTTCCCATCGACCTGCAGACTTATAGAAGACTGGTGACTGACTTTGAACGCGAGTATGACGAAATAGACTGCTGGTTCAGGCAGACTCGTGACGGTAACTACCCTGTGCGCCAACAGGCAGTGAAGATTGCTGAACAGGGGAGGAGAATCGTGGCTCTCGACCAGCAATTATTAGATGTATGGCGGATGTTGAATCACGCTGTGGCTGAAAGCGAAGAGAAGATACCACTCTTGGAATCTGAGGCTACTGAACTAAAAACAGACATCGATAAAGAGCGCACCCGTGAAAAAGAACTTACAGCAGAATATGAAAAGGAAAAAGATGCGCTGAACCAAGAATTGGGAGGCAAAAAGAGTAAACTGAAAGAGATCGTTCAGGCAAGAAAAGAATTTGAAGCACTGGGTATCGAAGAGAAACTTGCATTGGCCGCTCGTGAAGAAAGCATCAAACAAGAGACTGCTGATAAGCAAATGTTATTGGATGACCTATTGAAAACCCATGCGTCGATAGAGGAAAAATACAATATCGCCAAAGGGAAGCTGGAGAATGCCCGTCAGTCATTTGAAAATGCTCAAAAAGAAGCCTATTATCAGAAGCAAGAGTCATTGCAAAAGGAACGAAAGCTGCTAGAGGATGAACGAACGAAAAACAGAAACTCACTAATGGATGCCTTCAACAATTGGCGGCATGAATCGGATGAGCGACTGGAGTTGTTACAGAAAGAACAAAACAGGGCTGACAATGCCGTAAAAGATTTGCGCTTGTGGCATCCCAAGGCTTATGAAGTGACTCAGATAAAGGAACAGCTTCAGAAATTGGAGGTAACAGAAAAGGAGAACGCTGCACGACAAACAGCCGTAAAGAGTCAGATTGCTCAGATCACCACTGAGTATGAGATGAAAGAAACAGAACTGAAACAGGTCTCTCAGCGCGAGCAAGAACGTTTAGAAACTAACCGATCACAGTATAGAGAGCAAATCACCAAGATTGAAGAATTGCTTTCAAATCTTGACGGTTCGTTGTATCAATGGTTAACAGAAAATGCTGAAGGTTGGGAAGAGACCATCGGAAAAGTGGTTGATGAAGAAAGAATCCTATATGCCGGAGGACTTGAACCCCAATTTGTAAAAGCAGCATCTGATGGCTTATTTGGTGTCAAGCTGAACTTAGACAACATTGATGCCGTACATCGTACCCCCGATGATTATCGTACAGAGAAGAAACATTTGGAAGAGCAACTGCAACAGACAAACCGAGAACTGACACAACTGCCTGTCACACTTCAAGAGGACATTTCGAAACTTGGAAAGAAATATGCTGTTCAGCTCAATCCGCTCCGTCAGCAAGCAACATTGTTGAAAGTGGAAGAAGAACAGATTCCCGTAAAGCGTCAGGATCTGCAAAATCAGCAACACAAGTTGGAGATGGAAGAGCAAGATCTGATTGCACAGGAAAAGGAAATGCGTGAACGGGCTTTCAATGAGGCTCTGCTTAAAGTACAGGCAGAAAAAGAAGTTCGCGAGGCGAAAGAGGCTAAGAATAAAAAGGAACTCAAAGACCTTGATACAGCCTTCAACAAAACCTCAAAAGCCCTTGACGAAGAATTGCGTGCATTCAAGGTGTTGCAGGACAAAGAAGCGACCACTAGAGATCAAGAGTTCGATGCTCAAATGTCTCAACTTGACGAACAGCAGAAAGCAGAACTGGCAGGAAATGGCGTGGATGTGACGCTGCTGGAACAATACCGCAAAGCTTTAGACGCTCTCAAGGAATTGTCGAAACAGATAGAAGCAGAACGTCCAACGGTCATCAGATATCGTGATGCAGAGCAAAATCTGTTTGCGAAAGAACCTGTAATCAAGAAGAGTATCAAGGACATTGAGCAACAGCTTGCAATGATGCGTCAACGCTATGAAGACAAGCGTACCCGTATCGAGAAGAAACAGCAGGAGTTGGAAGAACGTCAGAAGTCGATTCTGAAGGACTTGACGCACAGACGTGAGGGACTAAACCAATACCATCAAATGGTGGAGAACGAGCATCTTGTGCCAGACACATTCCTCTCAGATGACAAACTGATAGTGGGCCATCAGGACTGTCAACAACTCATCAGCCAATTGAGAGGAATAGTCAATCAGAAGCGGGAAACGATAGAAAAACTGAAGGATACTGTTATCAACTTCAATCGCAACTTCAAGCCTCAGAATGCGTTCCATTTCAATACGATGCCTGTAACAGATAATGATTATTTGCAGATTGCTGTTGATTTGCAAGACTTTATGGACAACAACAAAATTGAAGAGTTCCGCCGTCGCACCAGTGAGCATTATAAAGATATTCTGGGACGTATCTCTACAGAAATTGGTGCGCTAATGAAGCGTAGATCAGATGTGGACAGCGTGATACTCGATATCAACAGGGATTTTGTAGAGAAGAACTTTGCTGGTGTCATTAAAAGTATCGAACTCAGAGCCAATGAGTCATCCGACAGACTCATGCAGTTGCTCATGTCCATTCATGACTATACAGTGGAGAATGCGTTGTCGATTGGTGAACTCAACCTTTTCTCAAGCGACAATCGTGACGAGGTGAACCGCAAGGTTGTAGATTACCTGAAGAGTCTCTCCCATCAGTTGCAGGATGAACAAAGTCGCCCAACGGTATCACTTGGCGATGCATTCCGTCTGCAGTTCAGAGTGAAAGAAAACGATAATGATACGAACTGGGTAGAACGTATCAATAATGTGGGGTCTGATGGAACTGATATTTTGGTTAAGGCAATGGTGAATATCATGCTTATCAACGTGTTCAAAAAGAAAGCAGAAAGGAAGAATGGCAATTTCATCGTACATTGTATGATGGATGAGATTGGGCGACTTCATCCCAATAACATCAAAGGCATTCTACAGTTTGCCAATTCGCGTAACATCTATCTCATTAACAGTTCGCCAACGTCATATAACCCATACGATTACAAATACACCTATCTACTCAGTAAGCATGGTGTAAAGACAAGAGTGGACAAGTTGTTGAAACGAACAAAATAAGACTGAATTATGGCAATAAGCGCATCCATACAAGCATTGATTTCTGGTGAGCAGGTGGCTGGTTCAAAGCTAAGCAACAAACTGCTTGATGAACTGATGGCAGAAGGGCTGTTGTCAGTCGTGACTCATGGTTCGAGAAAATCATATCGCGCTCGCGACGTTGAGGCCTTGAAAAGATATCTCATAGACAAGGATGAAAGCTATCGAATGCTTGAAGTCAGCAGTTTCGTTTCTCGTGCTTCTTTGGCGGCAGAAACAGGAAACTCTAAGTTAATGACAGTTCGCTCTTGCCCTGGCTTCCCTGTTAATAGCTACGAGCCCATCTCATGTTCACTTTGCGACAAAGATTTTGTTGTCAATCCACATGAAGGCAGCTTTGTGTTCATCGACAACTGGCAGCAATTTTCTATTCCTCAAGACATAGTCGTTGTGGGTATTGAGAACATGGAGAACTTCCGTAGGATTCGTCAGCAAAAGAAATTGTTTGAATCTGTGCTGGGTAATATGCCGCTGCTGTTTGTCTCTCGCTATCCACAATCGACAGACCTGCGTAATTGGCTTATGGGTATTCCAAATAGGTACGTACACTTCGGTGATTTCGATTTAGCAGGAATTCACATCTTCCTGACAGAATTCCAAAAATATCTTGGTGATCGTGCATCGTTCTTAATCCCTTCTGATATTGAACAACGATTGACTCAAGGTTCTGCAACTAGGTATAATATTCAATACAACAAATTTTATACACTTCGGTGTACTGATACAAAATTGCAGTCGTTGATTGAGTTGATCATGAATTATCATAAATGTTATGACCAGGAAGGGTACATTATAAAATAAAAACAATAGTTACGCCTATGAAGATTGGAATTTATGAGCAGATAATCAACCATTTGTTCGAAAAGAAAATCTCTTCGATTGACCAGAACCGGTTTTACATCGGGGAGCGGGTCATTAAGAAGGATGAGGTGGCAAAGTTGCTGTCGATGTATTTGACGAGCATCTTTGAACAGGTGCTGTCGGATATGGTTGATATAAATGATGAGACTGATGAAGAAGACGAACAAGAAGATTCATCTGTCAAAAGGGGGCTGGAGTTAGCCAATTCCATCATTCGTAAACTGGTTAATGAGTTCCATTTGAATTCTGGCAACTTGGTTTCTGCTCAGGCCAAGATTTTGACAGCAGTAATTGATAAGACTCAATCGGATTATCCAGATTTGGCAAAACGTCTGGAGGAGATGATGCCAATGAAGGGTCTCATAAACGGGGCTCTGTTTACAGGCAAGGGGATGAAGATGTATACGGAGTTACAGAAAGAAATAGCCTCAGCTGATGAAATCCGTTTGATGGTGTCGTTTATCAAGAAACGTGGGCTTGCTCTTATTTTGCCACGGTTGAGAGAGTTTACCAACAGAGGAGGGCAACTGAAGGTAATCACAACAACCTATATGCAGGCTACTGATTATGATGCCATTATCCAGCTGTCATCGTTGAAGAATACAGAAATAAAAATTACATACGATATCTCCTCTGAGCGCCTTCATGCAAAAGCTTATGTTTTCCTTCGTGATACAGGCTTTAATACAGCATATATAGGTTCTTCAAATATCTCCGAACAAGCACTTAATACAGGTGCAGAATGGAATGTGAAGGTAACGCAAATGGAGCAGCCACGAATGATGAAGACCATTCTTGGTGCATTTGATGCTTCATGGTGGGCAGATGGTTACGAGACTTTTGTGAATGGCGAAGATAACGAGAGGCTGAAAGCAGCCTTAAACAAAGAAGTGGATAATGAAATAGATTTCTCGACACTTAAGGGCTTAATTCGTCCTTTCGATTATCAGCAAGAGATTCTAGAACGACTTCAGGTTGAACGCGAGGTGCGGAATCATTGGAAGAATCTGGTGGTCGCTGCAACTGGAACAGGCAAGACCGTAATGGCTGCCAGCGATTACAAGGCATTTGCAGAGAAACACGAACGTGCCCGTCTGTTGTTCGTGGCTCATAGGGAAGAAATCCTCCGACAGAGTCTCCAGACTTTCCGGCAAGTACTTTCTGACTATAACTTTGGCGAGAAATGGTATGGAGGCGAAGAACCTGCAAATTATGAATATGTGTTCGCCTCAAAGGACACATTGAACAACCGTTTGGAAAGTTTGTCATTACCTGAAGACTATTATGATTATATTGTCGTTGATGAGGTTCATCATGTGGCAGCATCTTCTTATCGTAAGATAATTAACCACTTTAGACCTAAAGTGCTTTTAGGATTGACGGCTACTCCTGAGCGAATGGATGGAGAAGACATTACACAAGACTTTGATGGTACCATTTCTGCTGAGATACGTCTTGATGATGCACTGAACAAAGGCTTGCTGGCTCCGTTTTATTACTATGGTATAACAGACTCCGTTGATTATTCAGAGGTTGCCTGGGACAAAGGTCATTATGTGGCATCTGAACTTTCTCGTATTTATAGTTACAATGATGCACGTACTGCTGTGATTTTGCAGTCTTTGCAGAAGTATCTGACCAATATTCGTGATGTCAGGGCTTTGTGTTTCTGTGTTGACCAGCAACATGCCAAATATATGGCTTCCAAATTTACGCTATGTGGATTGAAAGCCGATGTGCTGACCAGTGAAAACGCACAGATGCGAGCACCGCTTTACAGACGATTGAAGAATAAGGAAATCAACTATCTATTTGTAGTGGATATGTTCAACGAGGGTGTAGATATACCCGAGGTTGATACAATTCTTTTCCTTCGTCCCACGGAGAGTCTCACTGTGTTTATCCAGCAGTTTGGACGAGGTCTCCGCAAAGCAGAGGGAAAGACACATGTTAATATACTTGATTTTGTAGGTAACAGTCGAGCTGAATTCAATTATACCGACCGTATGCGTGTGATGCTCGGCAGAACGTCTATGAGTGTCGTAGAGGAAATGGAACGCGATTGCCCTCACTTGCCTTTAGGTTGCCGAATTATACTGGAGCCAAAGGCAAAGGAGCATATCCTGAACAATATCAAGGGGGCTATTCAGCGTTTTACGGCACGAAAGGTCATCGCATTGGTACAGAACTTCGAGAGATATCACTCTGTTCCGCTTACGCTCTCCAATTTCGTAAGAATCTATCAGATGCCCGTAGATAAGCTCTACAAAGGGAGAACGTGGAATCAGATATTGTTTGAGGCTGGGGTGGGCGAAGAGCAATCTCGTTTTAATGAGGAGCTAAGTCGTGCCGTATTCCGTAAGTGGTCTGCAACGGACTCGTATTCCTATTTGAGCTTTATCGAACAACTTGCAAAACGAGCGTTCAGAGTGAGAGTAAACAGAATGAATGCTGTTGATCAAAAGCGATTGCTGATGCTCTACTACGACCTTTTTGAGACGGCTGGAAGATTTGTAAGCCTCCAAGATATGGTTGATGCCCTTGCTGCTGACAAACTATTCTTTGAAGAGCTTGCTGAGGTGATAGGAGTGATGCTTCAAGAGAACAAAGCCTACGAGAAGCCGGATAACTCCCTGTTGCCAAATTTCCCATTGAAGCTCCATGGCGTATATACAAAGGCACAGATTCAGGTTGCTATCGGAACATCGACGTTGGCACGAAAATCGTCAGCTCGCGAGGGTGTGGAACGCAACAAACTGCTGAATGTGGAGGCTATGTTTGTCGATATCATCAAGAATCGTGAAGAGGGCTCTACGACTGATTACGACGACAAGGCGTTGTCACCCTATCTATTCCAATGGGATACTCAGAACCGAGTAAAGCCTGAATCAAATGAAGGTCAGGCTTATATCCATCAGACACAGACCATGCTGCTCTTTGTCCGTGAGCAAAAGAACTTTGTTGAGGATAAGACTCGCACAATGGGATATGTTTATTTGGGTCGTGTTACCCTGAGCGACTGGGAGTACAAGAATTTAGGAAATAGGATGCAAATGCAGATACGTTGGAATATGGTGGAACCGATTCCCGGCAGCGTGATGCATTTCGCACGAATGAAAGAAATGGCATAATTATGAAACAGATAGAAGTTGTAGCTGCGATTATTCGCAAAGATGATAAGATATTCGCCACACAGCGAGGATACGGCGAGTGGAAAGACTGGTGGGAGTTTCCTGGTGGGAAGATGGAAGCGGGTGAGATACCTGAAGAGGCATTGAGGCGTGAGATATGGGAAGAGCTGGAAACGCGGATTGTGGTAGAGAATCTAGTGGAGACGGTGGAATGGGATTATCCTCAATTTCATCTTTCCATGCATTGCTACCTCTGTCATGTGGAGAGCGGACATCTGGAACTGAAAGAACACGAGGCAGCGAAGTGGCTCAACAAGGATGAACTGGAGAACGTCAACTGGTTGCCTGCGGATTTGAAGGTAATAGAGAAAGTGAGATGCGAAATAATATAAGCAATAATATAAAGACGAGTAAAGGCGTTATTAGTATATGGCACTTACAATAGATGAACTGAAAATACAGATACAGAGTGACGAGCATCGTCAGCTGGAGTTGAAGAAGACCACAGGTGAATTGAAGGATGGTATGCATTCTGCTTGCGCCTTCTTGAACACCGAAGGTGGCTGGCTCATCTTCGGTGTTGCTCCCAAATCATTGAAGATTCAGGGTCAGCAGGTTACTGACAACACCCAACGTGAGATTGCCCAGGCTCTGAGTTACATGGAGCCACAGGTTGATGTGCGGGTCGAGTATATCGACATTCCTGATCGGCCAGACCACAAAGTGATTGCCATGCACTTTGATGGATGGGCGTGGGGAATGGTGCCTTATACTTATCATGGTTGTCCTTACTATAAGGTGGAGAGTACAACGAAGGAGATGCCACGCGACATGTATGAAGAGCGGTTGCGCAGAAGTAAGCCAGACATGTTTGCTTGGGAAAGGCAGCCTTCAGATTTCGCGGATATTACATCTTTGGACGAGAAACTGATACGTGGCGTAGTACGTCTTGGTGTTGAGAGAGGTAGATTGTCAGAACTGGCTCTTACTGAACCCATCGGAGATGTGTTGGGTAAATGGAAGCTGACCACAGGTGAAAGACCTCTGAATGCCGCTACGGCACTCTTCACGAAAGATACAGGCATGTATACGCAGTTTACAATGCGTCTGGCCCGTTTCCAAGGAACGGACAAGAATGAGTTTATCGACAACCAGCGAGTGGAAGGGAACATATTCGTATTGCTCAACGAGGCGATGAACTTCTTCCGCAAACACTTGAATATGCACGGAAAGATTGTCGGACTAGTCCGTGATGAATATCTGGAAGTGCCTGCAGAAGCCTTACGTGAAGCCGTTCTAAATGCTCTTTGTCACCGCCAGTATGAGCGATACAACTTAACCATAGGTATCGCCATCTACGATGACCGCATAGAGATTGAGAATCCTGGTATACTGCCTCCACAGATTACTCCAGAGAACATTCTTCAGCCACATATCTCATATCCATACAATCCGCTAATAGCTAATGTGTTGTATAGTACGACCTATATTGAGAACTGGGGTTCAGGTGTGAAGCGCATCATGGAGGCTTGCCAAAAGAGAGGTGTAGCTGCACCTACATGGTCTATCAATGGTGGCTTTGTTGTGGTAACATTTATGAGACCTGCAAAGGGTGTTACTCAAGATGTTACTCAAGATGTTACTCAAGATGTTACTCAAGAAGATTCTCTCGATGGAAAAATAGAGAAGGCAATTAAAGAAAATCTTAAGGTTACCACAGAAGATTTGGCAAAACAATTCGGGGTTACTTCAATGACCATCAAGCGACACTTAGCCAAAATGCCACACATCCGTTATGTGGGTAGTGGCTATAGTGGTCACTGGGAGGTACTTGACAAAGAATAAAGCCACCGTCGCGAAATGCGACAGTGGCCTTCAACGTTTGTCTATATTAGACAAGACTCGATTAGCACTTCAACCATTGAAGAATCAATTGCAAAAGACACCAAAGTGAATATAGCGAGGTGAGATACGAGATGCCTGCCCACCAACAGAATACTTTGGGGGGCAGGAATACCCCTTTGCCCGACTTTATGAAGGATTGCATTTCTTCATTCTGATTACGAATTTCTTGTAACATCATCCTTCTATGGTTGGCAAGAAGTGTGGTCTCTGTCTTGATTAGTTCCTGTCTTGCAGATTTGATGGTGTTCTGGCATTCATCAGTCATTTCAACTTTCAACACAGTTGACTCGGCTCGTAGAACTGCACGACAGAAAGCGGAAACAGCAGTGTCCATGCTGTCTTTGGCTGCATTCAATGCTTTCACCATATCCGTTCCGTCTTTGGCCGCCTTCTCAACTTTTTGAACATTATCGTGCAAGTCACTCATGGCTTGTTTAAGGAGTTGAAGTTCATTGTCAAGGTTAAACTTCTCTTCCTTGAACTCTTCCTGTTTGTTGATTTCCTCAACAAGGCTATCATATTTATTTCCCATATTGTTTTGTTTTTAATGTCTATGTCCTTTATGTCTCCTGATAGGCTTGCATAGCCAGTTGGCGAGTTGGGCGCAACGACGTGCCCATTCACGTTCATCCTCATCCTTGTCCTTGCCCCAGTTTGAGGGTGTGCTTCCACCGCCACCACAGGATTCAGACATGGATGTGGCAGCATCGACATAGTTCATGAACAACAGCATAGCCACATTCAAGACGTTCTCAAACGGCACAGATTCGCCGGGTAATTCGATGGCATCCTTCATTGCCGTGAATGCTTCCAACGGCATTGCAATGGAATAATGTTTCTCGTCAACAGACAATATTATCCTGAAGATGGGTGGTGCTTCTGGCTTGGTCTGGACAACGCTCTGACAGTCTGAGTTGCGTCCCGAAATGTGCTTCCTTTCAGTAGTCTGTAAAGTACCCACGGTAGAACTGGGTTTCACCACACTTGGAGCGACCGGGTGAAGTTTCTTCCATGTGGCTTCCAATTTGGTTGCGGTCAGGTTACGACCTTTACCCAAGGTGGATGACTTGAAACGGGAGTTACCACGAAGTATGGTGTACCCATGCAGGACACCTTGCTCGTCACGCTGCTCATGGACTTTATAACCACGGTTTTCAAGGCCGCGCTTATAACTGTCCCAATCGTATTTCGCCATTCCACGAAGGATGTCATAACAGGCTTCGGTTATCTCCTTCAGGTGTTCTTCGTGAATATCCTCGGGCAGCTCCCATCCACGTTCAATGTTGATGGCATGGGCAGCCTTGACTGCACTATCGCCGATGAAGGAGTCATTCATCAGATTCCCGTCAAGGTCAATGCGGTTGATGAGGATGTGAAGGTGAGGGATGCCAGACTTCGCATCAAAATGAAGGCAGGCGAATAGCTGCGCTCTGTCCAGATTAAACTTGCCTTTTCCTTTCTTCTTGCCTTCCTTGGCTTGGACATCCTTCTGGAACTCTTCGAGGAACCGTAGCGCATACTCGTACCAGTCATTGAGTGTCCATCCCTTAGTCTCATCGAGGGATGGGGAAGCCTCCATCCGAAGGGTCGGGTTAGTGACGGGCTTACGTTTGAATTTCGGTTCATACTTCTGGTGGATGGTTTCCATCGCTCCCCACATGGCGAGAGGAGTAAGCCCCTCGTCAAAGTTGCGTGTCAGCACAATGTCTGCACGGTTATGCTTAGTGGCATAGTTGGTCATGGCTGCGCCATGCGATATTGATTTTGCTTTTGCTATCATAACATCATCTTTTGAACATTCCTTCTATCTCAACAAGTCGGCGTATCAGGCTGTTTACGCCTTCAATCCACTGCTTCATAAACTGCGCGTTGCGGAAGTATTTCTTTCGCTGTTCCTGAGTAGTGCCATGAAGGGCGTTCTTAATCAGAATGAGTTCGCCACGGGCAGCTTTCAGCGACATTAAAGCATCAGCCTCTTTGTCGCTCATCATCACCTTTGGCTCTTGCCCCAGGGAAGCGTCATGGATATACTGGCTTTTCTTCAGTCCACAGGTTGTAGCCAGCTTTACAATCTTTTCGTTTTCGTCGGGTGTATAGCACACGGTGATGCGTGGATTGCGCCCTTTACGTTCTATGTTCTTTGTCATTTCTAAATGGTTTTATCTGTAGGTTTATAAATGGGTTTGGTCAACCCAATGCGAGCCTGCGAGTATTGCAAGATGTCAAACAGTCGGGCAAGTAGCGGAGCGGATTGTCAGACATTGACACTTCTTGTTTAGAGAGTACGAAAATTCAGGCTCCCTTCGGGTCGTCCCAAGCCCTTGAAGTAGTTATACGACATCGTCATCAATCGTGTTGGTTGGTGACGTGGCGGTAGCATCCGTATTGCTCTCGTCTGGAAGTCCAAAGGAAGGCTGTGCCACGTTCTCTATACTGTTGGCACCAGAGACTGCATCTGTCAAGGTGATGGATGGGGAAAGGCTTTCTTCATTCGAGGTGGTTGGCTCGACGCCATCATTGAATAGTTCCTTTTCCCTGCCGTTATCATCATTAGAATAGTCACTGCTGACAGGCTCAGAATACTTAGAGGTGTACTCATCCCTTTGTTCGATGGTTTGCCCATTTGTCTGATGTGCGATACTAGCCTTGTCAATCTCTGTTGAAGAAAAGGATAAGGAATTGTCCATCATGCTATCTTCTGTAGCATTTTTATTGGAAGTGAATCCATCGGTAGCACTACCTTCTGCAGAAGTTCCATTGGCTGCTGTTTCGTTGTCAATGCTTCCATTGGCAACATTCTGGCATTTGTGGTTAGCCTTGATGCGCTGCTCGATCTGAGGATGGCGTGAGTAATGCGTATTACGGATAACTTGATTGTCAATGTACCAGCTGGCGACACAATGGACTGTAAAGACGGTTGTACGGCAATTCGGAACAGATGATACCAGTCCCACCTCATGGAACATGTCAACCATCTTGGAGGCAGTCTTGCGGTTACACTTCCAGAGTTTGGCAAGTTCCACTTCCGAGATTGCAAACTGCCCAGGGGTTAGATCAACTGAATACTCTTTCTTCTCATAGTGCGTCGTTTCCTTCACTGCCATTTGCAAGAATGTGGCAAAACACTTCATGCGGTCAAATCCCTGCGGATAGTTGGACAGGAAATCCAACTGTCGGTCTGATAGAAACAGACCATAAGATAAATCTTCTTGATACATATTCTTTACTTTAATTGTTATGGGCATGGACACCCTCCATGTTTATTTCTCATTCATGGGCTTACTCATCTGTCAGTCCAAAGCGTGTAGATGTTTGTTTCTCTTTGTAAGAACTCTTTTCATAGAGATACCATATTGATTATTACTATTGTAGATATTGTAGAAGATGTATGTGGACTTTACGAATTGTGAACCAAGTCGAATGCCATGTAATCAGAATACAGACTGATTCCATAGGCAGCTTCTACTGCCTCAAAGTCGAGACAAAAGGCCTGTACTGGCTTTTCGCTAAGACGGGGTTGGCATTGGAAACACTTGGCTTCGAACTGCCGTGGCCAGTCCTTCACATTCTCAACAGAGGCAAACCTTACGCTATTCACCTTACCTATATACTCTGGAGAGTTTTCAAGATAGTACTTCAGTGTGTTTTCGGGAATGACCTTTTCATGAGTCTTTTGAAGATGTAGAGCATAAAGGGCAAACATACGGCTATTGGTGGGGATCATGAGGATCTTCTTGGCATTGCCATATTCTCGGGTGACGGTTTGCCGTCTGCCATCCATCTTGATGTCAACTTTTAAGTTGGTGTATTCGTGGATGCGGTAATCACAAAGTCCGTATATCTGATTGTCATGCTTCAGATAGTCAATGGTCTTCCAGAAAATGCTCAGTTCATTGCTATGCAGACACTCTTCATTCTGATATTCTACACCATTGAGCACAGTCTTGAAAACCTCCTCATAGGTAAAAGGGAACTGAATATGATGCTGCACGGCCATATAGGAGGCCAACACGACAGACCAATTATGAAGTATTCGCTCATCAATACTGAATGTCAAAGAAGTGCAGATATTCTTGACAGCCTGCTCATAGCAGTCTTTATAGGACTGTTCAAACTGTACCCTGACCTGCAATAGTTCAAGAACAACATAAGATGTCCCTTCATACTCCCAATCTTTCAGGACACGGAAGTTCTCTTTCTCCTCAGTAGTATGTGTGTCCTTGTGGAATGGTAATACACATTGACGAGAATACAAGGCTATATCAACAGTCGGTTTCTCCTGTCCACTGACAATGACACCACTGAGTACCTTTGATTGTTCTCGCTTGCGAGTCTCAATGTCAAGCTTGCTTCTTCCTTGACAATCCCAAAGTCCTTTCAGCAGTTCAATCTTCTCCACATCGATGTCGTTCTTGTATTCGTCAAGATGCATGATGGCATCTTCGGCTTGTGACAAAACGGTAGCAAGACTTGGCATCGTAGATGTACGAAGGTTCGGATGATCACCATTATAGACGAACACACTTTGCAACAGTTCACCAAAGGCGGTCTTCCCAGTTCCCTTTGGGCCAAACAGAAAGAGTGTGGGGAACTCTCGACGATGACGAATGATAATGTCACGAAAGAGACATACCACTATGAAGCAGATACCGATGATGGCATTGTCGCCATAGACCAACCGCATTTGTGTGGCGAACTGAAAGAAACGCATTTTGCTCTCTGGCAGATGAATGAACTTCTGTTCAAAGAGGAACTTTTCGCTATTATCTTCATTCATCTTGGAGAAAGCAGGGAGATAGAATGAGCCTAACGGACTTCCCAAGCGCACAATGCCTTCTTCGTTTACAGGGTGCCATTCACCATTGAGAATGATGCCGTTCCCAAAAGCGAAGAAACCTATCTTCTGCCATCCAAGAGTGGAAATCTTAGTGATGACCTCCATACTGGAGTAGAGGATGCCTCGCAACTTGTTGAACTTGGCCGATGTTCCGTACCACATGAAGTTTATTTCACGTTCAATACGATTGCGGAACTTTTGGAGGACAGTCATTTCTTCAATGCTGAACTCAATACGAACTTCAAATCCCATGACGTTTCGAAGAATGAATACACGTGATGCTGAAGCACCATCTCGAATCAGGTAGAGTGGAATCATGATGAAGTTAGAGATCTCCTTCTCGCCTTCCTTGCTATAACCATAGTAGCAGTTGTTGCCAACCTTAATCTCCGTGCCTCTGAAAAGGGCAGCATATTCTTCATTACTTATGGCAGAACTGACAACTGGGGCTGGCATGGATTGAATTCCCATAATTTCACGCTTCCACATATCTTCATGTCCATAGACTCTGATGAGTTTATCCGTGTATGACTCCTGAAGGACTTTGTCAGGAATCGTCCTCACAAGGTCAACGACCTCATGGATAGCTTTTGCCTGTTTGGGGATGTCTTCTCCATTATGATCTATAGATTTTGAAGCATACCACATCACAAAGTCTTGTCTGGTTAATTCATCTAGTTTATCTTTTGATACCAGGTATTCATCCGGGTCGTTTTTCCTATCACCGATTGGAATTTCCTGTATGGTCACAGTAAAGCCCAGGGACAAAGCCAATTTCCCGGTGCGCATAGCACTTGTAAATCCAGCTCCAAAGAGTTCTCCTTCTTTAGGAACATCACTATCCGGGATAATGTTGAGTCTGCTCGTTATGCGTTTCAGCATACTGAGTTGTGCCTCTGTCCATGAGGAGCCGAGAGGCGCAACAGTATTAGAAGCACCAATGATCTGCAAGCGCATTACGTCTGGCGCACCTTCAACCAAGTTCATCGCACCTGCTTTTGATGCTGCATTCCATGCCACATCAATACCGAATAGGCTATTGCTCTTATCATATATAAGAGATGTGGAAGAGTTGATATACTTGGGCGCATTTGTTTCATTGACCAGAATATTAGGAAGAATCCTTGCTGTAAAAGCAATGATCCGACGTTGCTTGTCCCGAATAGGAATCATTATGCGACCACGAAAAGTGTCATATATATCATCGCTCATCCTTTTTGTCTTGACAAGTCCTAATTCAAGAAGAAGGTCTTTATCAAGCCCTTTTCCCTTAGTCCACAGAGAAAAAGCGTTCCAACTATTACTGGCATAGCCGATACCAACCATACGGATATACTCCTTTGGCCAACGACTGCAGACATAAGCCAAAGCTTTGTTTGACTCCTCTGTTTCGTTAAAAAGGTTCTCAGCAAAGTACTTGGCTGCATAGTCATTGATAATCAACATCGATTCTCGATTGCGTTGGTCTGCGTCATCAGCCATAGAACAAGAATCATCAGGAATCTCAATGCCATATTTATTTGCCAACATTTTAACGGCTTCAACAAAAGAGATTTTAAGATGTTCCTGCAAGAAGTTGATTACATCGCCAGAGGCATCACAGGCGAAACACTTGTAGATGCCCTTAGATGGACTGACAGTTAATGAGGGGGTACTATCACTATGAAATGGGCATAGTCCTATATAGTTCTGTCCCTTTTGGGTCAAGTGAACATATTCACTGATGACCTCAACGATACCGGCTTTGGCCTTTATCGAGTCAATGATGTTAGAAGCGATTCTCATAGCTTATTACAATGTAGGTTGTTTTCTTCGATTGTTCACATATTCCTCTGCTTCTTTACGTAAGTCTTCCTGAGACTTATGCTGCTCCTTTGAGAGCCAAGCGTCAAGTTCTGACTTGACGAAATAGATGCGCTTTCCAACTTTATGATAAGGTATCATGTTGTTGGAGGTCCAACCATAGATGGTCTGAACAGCTGGATGACCAGGTATGTATTTCTGTGCCTCGGTTACATCCATGCGCTGGTCATCATCCTTACTATTACCTACAGATGCCGAAATCTTTCTGTTGATGGCATCAAGTTTTGCTGACAGAATCTTGTTGTCTTCGAGAAGATTCGCCATCAGCATGGGAATCATGTCAAAGGTGGGAACGCCATTCGACGTATGTTTTCTTTCGTCCATTTTAAATGAAGTTTGATGTTAATACTTTGCGACTGCGCAGTCAGCATTTGTTTGAATTCGGTTGCAAAGTTAGCGTGAGAAAAAGCCCTTTACAAGGGCAGAAAATGGACCAAAATCTTCCCGTATGCAGTTCCGTATTAACAAGTATCAATAAAAAACCGAAACTGCTTGAAATCAGGCGGTTTCAGAAACATCATTTAACAATAAAAATCGAAAATAATTGAGATACGGAATGACCCACGTAGAGCTTCCGTAGGCTATTCCGTATGAATGGAAGTTAAAAACAAGCCAAACTACCTAAGTGGCAATATAGGCAGCTTGGCTAACAAATAACGAAAGGTTTATATTACATCGCTTTTCAAATCGAGCTTGATGGCATCGGCGGCTTGTTCTTTCTTCGGATCTACAACCTTGGTATAGATTTGAGTGGTGCGGATATCTGTATGTCCCATCATCTTTGAGATTATGTAGAGATCTGTTCCTTCTGTAAGTTGATTGGTGGCAAACGAATGGCGGAAACAGTGGAACGTGATGTGTTTCTTGATGCCAGCAGCTTCAACCCATACCTTGACAGGTCGATTGATGTAAGACGGGTCTTGCAGTCCTTCGAATACGAGTCTGTCTGGTTCCTGAGGTTCTCCACAGATGAGATAGGCTTGTTCTGATATAGGCATGTACTCTACGCCGCCAGTTTTCTTTTGTGTGAAGTTGATGCGGTAATGGTCTCCTTCCTTCGATAACTCCTGCCATGTCATCTTGCGGATGTCGCAATGTCGAAGTCCCGTCAACGCACTGAAAAAGGCAGCTTTTTTAAGCATAGGATAGTTACAAGGTGTAGCAGCAAGAAGATTTAGTTCATCGATAGTCAAATATTCTCGACGACTTTCTTCTTCAGGTACACCCTTCACTTTTGCAGCAAGGTCAACATCAAGATAACCGTCAATAAACGCTTGATGTACAGCTGCCTTGAATATTGAGAAATAGGTGGATGCCGTGTTTTGAGAAATGATACCAGACTTACCTCCTCCTTGTGGTGCTGTCAGCAAGAACGTCTTGAAACTATCAATTAGGCGTAGGTCAATCTTGGAGAATGGGAGCGGTTTGCCTTCCGTGTAGATCTTCATGAGTTCATGCACTCTGTTCCAATTGACGATGATAGACTTAGAACTTTTCTTGTGTCTGGTTTCAGTGACTTTTGCAAAATAATCGATGAAGTTTACCTGTCCTTTGGCCTTCTTCTCAACCATTTCTTGGTCTGTGTCGGTGTAGAGTTCTGCACTATCATACTCATGTTGACGGAGATTACGCACATTATCAGCAAAGATACATGTTTCTCGGTCTGTCTTTGATCGGCAGATGATGATGCCATTCATATCCCGTTTGGGTTTATAGGTCTGGACACCATCCTTATCTATACGGGCAGGACGAGTCTTATCCCACATAGGAGTGGTGATAATACGGTTTAGGTACTCACGTTCGCGACAAGGCTTGTCATGGCCTAATTTGAACACAGGATAGGCTTCTAGGTAAAGATACCATTCGTCGCGTAACTCTGATTTGCGGAGTTTGACGGAAACCTTGGTGTGGAGCATTGCTTTCTTCATTTTACGTCTGATTTATAGAGGTTATCAATTTCTTCTTTGGGTATATAGACAAAGTTGCCTATCTGTCTTGATGGGATAGAGTATTTACGAACATGGGCCCATATGGAACTATCGTTGATGTGATACTTCTTGCAGATCTCTCCAACAGTATAGCAATTCTCAGGTTCGAGATTGTATAGCCTGGGTATGGGTTTGGCCTTTTCTGCTTTAATAGCATCGCGCGTGGGTATAAGCTTCTCCAAATCCTCACGTTTGATTCTTGTAAGACGAGTTCCAAGGTTTATAGCTGGGATTCTTCCTTTCCTAATAAGCCTGTAGATGGTGTCTCGTTCAACTCCAAAGATAGCAACAGCTTCCTTGACCGAGATGTATTCTCTGGCATCTGGAATTTGAAGGATGATACGAGACAAAGTTTCTTCTCTTTTCTTTGCGTCGAGTTGGCGTTTACGGAATACGTCACCACAACGCTTGCAGCAAAATTGCGAGTCAAGTGTCTTAGCAATGAAGACTTTCCCACACACTTTGCATTTCCGTCTGATTTCTAATGCAATACCTGGCATAATTCTGAACTAATTTAATGTTTGTTATTTATAAGTATATTTTAGTCGCTTGTTTACGACTTTTTTGTCGCGGTACAAATATGGAACATGTCTTGGATAGAAATCGATAGGAATTGATAACAAACTCCAAACCCCTTAAAATGACAAATCCGTGTAACTCGTTGAGCTACACGGATTTGGTTTCCGATAATTATTATTGATTATCTAAGTCTACTTCACCTCCTCGAAGTCAGCATCCTGGATGTTGTCATCGGGCTTGCTGTAGGTCTGCTGGGCTGCGCCGGGCTGAGCACCTGCGCCGGGCTGAGCTCCACCCTGATACATCTGGGCGCTGGCAGCCTGCATTACCTGGTTGAGGTTGTTGATGGCGCTGTCGATAGCGGCTACATCAGCGGCCTTGTGAGCGTCTTTGAGCTGCTGCAGAGCCTGTTCGATGCCAGGTTTCTGGTCGGCAGGAATCTTGTCACCGTTGTCCTTGAGGAAGTTCTCGGTGGTGAAAATCATCGAGTCGGCCTGGTTCATCTTGTCGACCTTTTCGCGTTCAGCCTTGTCGGCAGCAGCGTTCTGCTCGGCCTCAGCCTTCATGCGGTCGATTTCCTCCTGGCTCAGACCAGACGAAGCCTCGATACGGATGGCCTGCTCCTTGCCGGTGGCCTTATCCTTGGCACTTACGTTGAGGATACCGTTGGCGTCGATATCGAAGGTTACCTCAATCTGAGGCACACCACGACGTGCGGGAGCGATTCCCTCGAGGTTGAACTGGCCGATGCTCTTGTTCTGAGAAGCCATAGGACGCTCGCCCTGGAGTACGTGGATAGTCACAGCGGTTTGGTTGTCAACGGCGGTAGAGAACACCTCGCTCTTCTTGCAGGGGATGGTGGTGTTGGCGTCGATGAGCTTGGTCATTACGCCACCCATAGTCTCGATACCCAGTGTCAGAGGAGTTACGTCGAGCAATACGATGTCGCCCACGCCGCTCTCCTTGTTGAGGATGGCACCCTGGATGGCAGCACCGATGGCTACTACCTCATCGGGGTTTACACCCTTAGAAGGCTCCTTGCCGAAGTAGTTCTTTACCAGAGTCTGAACGGCAGGAATACGGCTTGAACCACCTACGAGGATGACCTCGTCAATATCAGATGCCTGCAGACCGGCGTCGCGCATAGCGTTCTGGCAAGGTACAAGACAAGCCTGAATCAGGTTGTGGGCCAACTGCTCAAACTGCGAGCGGGTGAGGGTCTTAACCAAGTGCTTGGGCACACCGCCCTCGGCGCTGATGTAAGGCAGGTTGATTTCGGTTGAGGTAGAGCTTGACAACTCTATCTTAGCCTTCTCGGCAGCTTCCTTCAGACGCTGCATAGCCATAGGATCCTTGGTCAGGTCGATGCCTTCGTCGGCCTTGAAGCCGTTGGCAAGCCAGTCGATGATAACCTGGTCGAAGTCATCACCACCGAGGTGGGTATCACCGTTGGTAGAGAGTACCTCGAACACGCCGCCACCGAACTCCAGAATGGAGATATCGAATGTACCGCCACCGAGGTCGAATACGGCAATCTTCATATCCTTGTTGGCCTTGTCTACACCGTAAGCCAGAGCGGCTGCGGTAGGCTCGTTGACGATACGCTGTACGTTAAGACCAGCTATCTGGCCAGCCTCCTTGGTAGCCTGACGCTGAGAGTCAGAGAAGTATGCAGGAACGGTGATTACGGCGTCGGTAACCTCCTGACCCAGATAGTCTTCGGCAGTCTTCTTCATCTTCTGAAGGATGATGGCCGAAATCTCCTGAGGAGTATACTTGCGGCCTTCGATATCTACACGAGGATAACCGTTCTCGTTGACTACGTTGAAAGGCACACGCTCAGCCTCTTTCTGGCTCTGTGCATAGGTCTCACCCATGAAACGCTTGATAGAGAATACCGTGTTGGTAGGGTTGGTGATGGCCTGACGCTTGGCGGGGTCGCCCACCTTACGCTCGCCGTCCTTGACGAAACCTACTACCGAAGGAGTTGTGCGCTTGCCTTCGCTGTTGGTGATAACTACAGGCTCTGAGCCTTCGAATACAGATACACAAGAGTTTGTTGTACCTAAGTCGATTCCAATAATCTTTCCCATAATTGTATCTGTCTCTTATACACATCTCCGAGCCCACGAGACCGATCAGTATCTC
>ENA-OZFU01000203-OZFU01000203.1-human-gut-metagenome-genome-assembly--contig:-NODE-203-length-23853-cov-6.569754_pt1 | contig 23853 bp, 9 predicted proteins | sample MGYA00244650_ERZ653646 | MGnify/ENA primary metagenome ERZ653646 (study PRJEB26926, sample SAMN06164982) | human gut metagenome | biome: ENVO:00009003; feature: ENVO:2100002; material: ENVO:00002003...
GCTTCGTCGGCAGCGTCAGATGTGTATAAGAGACAGGTCCTGCGATGGGGATGTTCAGGCCAAGCTCGTCTATCACCTCTTTTACGGCGCTCATTTGCCCTTTTCCACCGTCGGTGATAAGAAGGTCGGGCAGGGGTGCTTTCTCTTCTATAGCGCGCTGATAGCGTCGTTTTACGACTTCTTTCATGGAGGCATAGTCGTCCGGTCCCTCTACGGTCTTGATATTGTACTTGCGGTAATCCTTCTTGGAAGGTTTCCCCTTGACGAAGACCACGCACCCGGCCACGGGGTCGGAACCTTGGATGTTGGAGTTGTCGAAACATTCTATCTGCATGGGCAGGCGGTCCAGGTGCAGCTCTTGCTGTATCTCTTTCAGCAGGCGCACGGTCCGTTGCTCCGGATTCAGCTTTTCGGCTTGTTTCAGGCGGTCGGCTTTGTACTGCTTCACGTTGAGGATGGAGAGTTCCAGCAGCTTCTTTTTGTCTCCCCGTTGCGGGATGGTAAAGACGACATCTTTCAGCTCCATATCCAGCTCAAAAGGCACGATGATTTCGCGAGAAAGGCTCTTGTATCTTTCCCGCATTTCGATGATGCCGAGAGAGAGCAGTTCTTCTTTGCTCTCATTCAATCGTTTCTTGTATTCAAAGGTGAAAGCCTGGTTGATGGCACCGTTCGTAATGTGCAGGTAGTTGACGAAAGCGGACTTTTCATCGCTGTCTTCTTCGATGGAGAACACGTCGATATTGTGCAGCACGTTGCTTACCACTTCCGATTTTGCCCGGTAGTTTTCCAGCAGCAGGTATTTTTCCTTTATCTTCTGTGCTTCTTCAAACTTCATTTCGGCTGCCAGTTCCTGCATTTGCTGGAAAAGCATCCGTTCTATCTCCTGGGTATTCCCTTTGAGTATTTCCTTGATTTCAGCGATGTTTTTCAGATACTCTTCCTGGCTTTGCTTCCCGATGCAAGGTCCTGCACAGTTCTTGATGTGGTATTCCAGGCAGACATTGAACTTCCCGGCACGTATATTCTCCGGAGAGAGGTTCAGGTGGCATGTACGCAAAGGGTATAGATGCTTGATGAGGTCGAGTAATGCGTACATGGAAGGTATATGGCTGTAAGGGCCATAATAGGAGGAACCGTTACGGATTATCTTCCGGGTTCTGAATACACGTGGAAAGTATTCGTTCTGCACGCAGATGCTGGGATACGTCTTGTCGTCTTTCAACAGTACGTTGTAGCGAGGCTTGTATTTCTTGATAAGATTGTTTTCCAGCAATAGCGCGTCTTCTTCCGTATTCACCACGATATATCGGATATCTGCAATCTTGCTGACCAGCACCCTCGTCTTTCCCGGTTCGTGCTCCCGGTTGAAGTAGGAAGACACTCTTCGCTTCAGATTCTTTGCCTTTCCTACATATATAATAGTCCCTTCGGTATTCAGATATTGGTAAATACCGGGACTTTCGGGAAGGTTGGATACAATCCCTTTGAGGTAGTCGTTAGTTCTGAGTTCTTCCATAATACCGACGTTTCACCACAGATTACACAGATTAGCGCAGATTTCTCTTTGATAAAACTGTGTTTTGTGGTGGATAAATAATCTGTGTTAATCTGTGTAATCTGTGGTGAAATATGAAATGGCTAAAGCGACAGCACAGCCTCCACTTCCACATCATCTCCAAACACATCCTTGCCATGAAGCTCTTTCAGCTCGATGATGAAGTTTACATACACTTTCTTGGGGTTCATCTGTTTCACCAGTTTGCAGGCGGCTTCCATTGTTCCACCGGTTGCCAGCAAGTCGTCGTGTAGCAATACTACATCGTCTTCATTGATGGCATCCTTGTGCATCTGCACGGTGTCTTTGCCATATTCTTTATCATAGCTTTCTTCAATGGTTTCTGCAGGAAGCTTTCCCGGCTTGCGGATAGGTACGAAGCCTGCCCCCAGTCTGGTGGCGAGAATGGGGCCCATAATGAATCCTCTTGATTCTATACCCACTACTTTGGTGATGCCTTTGTCTTTATACATCTCGTATAGTGTGTCCGAGAGTTCCTGCAAGGCGGTAGGCTCCTTGAACAAGGTAGTTACATCGTAGAATAGAATTCCCGGAATGGGGAAGTCGGGTATTTCTCGGATGCTTTTGGTAAGAGTTTCTTTGCTCATAATCAGTTTATTTAATACGTTTATTGAATTCTTTGTTTCACGTGGAACTTTGCGCTCTATCGTCCGCAAAGTACCAGTAGCACGTTGATGTCGCTTGGAGATACTCCCGGAATCCGACTCGCTTGGGCTATTGTTTCCGGATCTATCTTCATCAGCTTCTGTCTAGCTTCGGTAGAAAGGGATTGAATGGAATTATAGTCAAACTTACCTTTTATCTTGATGCTTTCCAATCTTGCCAATTTATCCGCAATAATCCGTTCGCGTCCGATGTATCCCTCGTACTTGATGAGTATTTCTGCAGCTTCTACAATTTCTTCCTTTCTATCGGATATTTTATCCAGTTCTCGTTTAAAGGCACTGACGTGTTCGGCAATGTTCTCAATCGTTATCTGCGGACGGTTTATCAAATCTATCAATTTGCATCCTTGGCGCAGTGGAGTTGTGCCGAGCTGCTCCAATACCGGATTGATTAATGCCGGTTTCATCGAGTAATTCCGCGCGAAGTCTATAATCCGGTTCACGGCTTCACGTTTTTCTGTCAGCAGCTTGTACCGCTCTTCCTTGGCGAGTCCCAGCTTCCAGGCTTTTTCCGTGAGTCGCATGTCCGCATCATCCATACGGAGCAGGATGCGATATTCGGCACGGGAAGTAAACATACGGTAAGGCTCGTCCACACCTTTTGTTACTAAGTCATCGATTAAAACGCCGATATATGCTTCATCCCTTGCAAGGGTGAACGGTTCTCCGCCGTGGCAATTGATGTGGGCGTTGATACCTGCCATGATTCCTTGTCCAGCTGCTTCCTCGTAACCGGTTGTTCCGTTTACTTGTCCGGCAAAGAACAGATTCTTTATATTCTTCGTTTCCAGCGTATGTTTCAGTTGGGTGGGGTCAAAGAAGTCGTATTCGATGGCATAGCCCGGGCGGTAGATGACGAGGTCTCTGAACGCCGGTATCTTTTTCAATGCTGCAATCTGGATGTTCATGGGCAATGAAGAAGAGAATCCATTCAAGTAGAGCTCTTGGGTTGTTTCCCCTTCGGGCTCCAGGAAAAGCTGGTGCTGCGGTTTGTCGGGGAAAGTCACAATCTTGGTTTCTATACTGGGGCAATAACGTGGGCCGATACTTTGGATTTGTCCGTTGAAAAGGGGAGAATCCGGCAGACCTTCCTGCAGGATGCGGTGTGCTTCTTCGTTGGTGAAGCAGGTCCAGCAAGGGAGCTGTTTCAAATGGCGTACATGAGTGTCCATGAACGAGAACTTGTGGAAGTCACATTCTCCGTCTTGGATTTCCATATCCTCATAATGCACGCTGCGTCCATCTATGCGTACGGGGGTTCCCGTCTTCATGCGTCCAAAGGTGATGCCATGCTTTGCGATGGATTCGGTTAATTGGTAGGATGCAGGTTCTGCCATACGTCCACCTGGAAGCATGGTACGTCCCACGTGCATCAGTCCATTGAGGAAAGTTCCTGCGGTGAGTACTACACATTTGGCATGGAACGTTACTCCCCATAATGTGACTACTCCCGTAATCTCACCGTTTTCAACGAGGATTTCCTGCACGGTATCCTGCCAGATATGCAGGTTGGGGATATTTTCCAGTATCTCTCTCCATGCCCAGATGAATTTGTTGCGGTCGCACTGCGCGCGCGGACTCCACATAGCGGGACCTTTGGAACGGTTCAGTATACGGAACTGTATGGCTGTCTGGTCTGTCACCAATCCCATATATCCTCCCAAGGCGTCTATTTCGCGTACTATCTGTCCTTTGGCGATGCCTCCCACTGCCGGGTTACAACTTATCTGTCCGATTTTGTTCATATCCATTGTGATAAGACAAGTCTTCGAACCCAGGTTTGCAGCAGCGGCAGCGGCCTCGCATCCTGCGTGTCCGGCGCCGATTACAATAACGTCATACTTAAACTCCATTCGTTCAGTGTATTTTAAAACTGTGCAAAGTTACGAAAAAAGTTGTATGCCGGGACGTGTCATATCTTAAAATCCGGATATATATTCTTTGGCATTGCTTATATTTCCGCATCCAGCATCATACTTATTTATTGGAATGCTTAAGCTATAGACATATTGCTTGTATTTGGCTTAAAATATAATCAAAATGAAACTTTTTGAATACTATTGCTTTTCTTTTTGAAAAAGATACATAACTTTGCAGTGATTGAATATTAAAAAGCGTTTTGATTGACTAATTTTAAGGAAGAGAAGTATGAGAAAGAAATTCTTCTTGTTAATCATTGTCTGCCTGGTTATGGGGGCAGGAGTGATGGCTCAGACGTCTACGGTCTCGGGAACGGTATTTGCCGAGGACAACAATGAGCCGATTATTGGGGCATCGGTATTGGTGAAGGGCACAACGCTGGGGGCCGTGACCGATATCGAAGGTAAATTTACAATCTTGAATGTGCCGGGCGCGGCAAAGACAGTGATTGTCTCTTTTGTAGGTATGCAGAAAGTAGAAGCTGCCATAAAGCCTGCTATGAAGGTGGTGCTGAAATCGGATTCGGAACTGCTGGATGAAGTGATGGTGGTGGCTTACGGCACGGCCAAAAAGAGCAGCTATGCAGGTTCGGCTTCTTTAGTGAAAGCGGATGCGCTGAAAGACATTCCGACGACCAGCTTTGAAAACGCGTTGAACGGTAAAGTGGCGGGCTTGCAACTGACGAATAATTCCGGCCAGGCGGGTTCCGCACCGGCCATCCGCATCCGTGGCATAGGTTCTATGAATGCCGGGAATGAACCGTTGTATGTAGTGGACGGTGTTCCGGTCTCTTCGGGCAATACGGGGCAGATGAGCGGTGAGCTCTATTCTACCAACAACATCATGAATACGTTGAACCCGGAAGACATCGAATCTATTTCTGTATTGAAAGATGCGGCGGCCAGCTCGCTTTATGGGTCGCGTGCGGCAAACGGTGTCATTCTGATTACTACCAAAAAAGGACAGATTGGCAAGCCGGTGGTGACGCTGAAAGCCGAAGTGGGCTTCACGCCCTGCTGGGCAACGGACAACTATGAAACGGCCAGCGTACAGGAGAATGTGAATATGCTCTACACCGTATTTCACGATGCCCGTACAAGCGGTAAGGGCGAAACGGACGAAAAGGCGGCAGCCTATGCCATAGGCCAGTTGAACAGCCGTTTCAACAAACATGGCTACCAATTTACCACAAATGGTACGGGAGCTTACGAGAACGTCAATATCCTTGAGTACGACAACTCCGGGCGTGGAGGCAAATACTACGATTGGGACAAGGCATATTTCCGTACCGCCATTTATCAGACCTACGATATGTCCGTCAGTGGTGCTACGCAGAATACCAACTATTACACTTCCCTTTCCTATACCCAGGACGAAGGACGTTTGAAGATGAACAGCTTCGACCGTGTTTCCGGTCGCCTGAACCTCACCCAGAAGGTGGGGAAATTCCTTGAACTGACCACCAATGCCAGCCTGGCGCGTACCAAGAAAAGCGGTTATAATGATACACGCAACACGGGCAGCAATTACTTCATGCAGACCCGTAACTTGCTGTGGGGACTCTACTGGCCCACTGACTACAAGACCGGCGAGCCCTGGACCGAACGTTACGGTAGCTACGCCTACAATGGGCTTTATTATGACAAAGAGTGGGAGAACGGTTCTACCAGTACCAAAATCATGGCTGCGGAGACGCTCACCCTGCATCTGATGCCGGGCCTGGACCTTCGTTCTATCTACTCTTACGACAATACTACTGTAAAAGACCATATCTATTACAGTGCCAATCACTATAAAGGCTCGGCAGACAATGGGAATGTCAACGAATACCGTACTACATACGAGAAGATGGTTACCTCCACTACCGCCAATTATACCGGCACCTTCGACAAACACACAGTTGGCACCATGGTGGGTTTCGAAGCGGAGAAGAACAAGACAGACTATGTGCGTGCCACAGGAAGCAATCTTGCGGTCAGCACCATTCATACAGTTTCTACTGCCGGAACGCAGACTTCTGCCGGATATTCCTGGGGAAACTCGATGGTGTCCGTGCTCTCCAAGTTGGATTATAATTACGATGAACGCTACTTCATTTCCGGTTCTTACCGCCGCGACGGTTCTTCCCGGCTCAGCAAGCAGGAACGTTGGGGAAACTTCTGGTCAGTGGCAGGAGCGTGGAACATCATGCGCGAGGGTTTTATGAGCAAATATTCTTTCCTGAGCAACCTGCGTATACGTGCCTCTTATGGTATCAACGGTACGCTGCCTTCGGACAATTACGGCTATATGAGCTTGATGAGCTATACCAGTAAGTACATGGGTAACCCGGGCGGTACAATCACTACCGTCACCAATGACAAGCTGTCTTGGGAGACGAGCTACAACACGAATGTGGGTATCGACTTCGGCTTCTTCGGCCAGCGTCTGCGCGGTACGGTGGAATACTTCAACCGTGATTCGAAGAACCTGCTCCAGGATGTTCCCATTTCGATGGTTACGGGATTTTCCTCTACGTTGCGGAACGTAGGATGCATCAATAACCATGGGGTAGAGGTGGAGTTGAGTGGTGACATCATTGATAGTAAAGGATGGTTATGGAGTGCCGGTGTCAACGCAACCTTTCTCCGTTCTGAGGTGAAAGAGTTGTATGGCGGTGCGGACATTATCTGGTACGACCCCACCAGTAGCGACAGCCGTGCGCAATATGTATACCGGGAAGGTCAGTCCACGCTGGCTTTCTATGGATACGAATGGGCAGGTGTGGACAAGACCAACGGCAAGAACGTCTACTATGTAAATGACCCCAAGAATGGCAAGGCCGGAGATTTTGAGTATAACGGACGCGGAGCTACTTATGACTATAACAATGCCAACTACACCATCATCGGCAATGCCGTTCCCAAAGTGTATGGGGGCATCAATATCTCGGTCTCCTACAAAGGCATAGCCCTTTCGTTGGGCTTTACCTATAAGATAGGAGGAGACTTGTACGATGGAGCCTACATGGATGTGGCCGACGACGGTTATTATTGGGAGCGTATCCGTGCTAAAAGCTACTACAACAACCTTTGGACGCCAGACCATACGAACGGTACAGAGCCCCGTATCGAAGGTGTAGACCTCGATGACCCGCAACAATACAGCAGCCGCCACTTGTTCAATGCCAGTTATCTGCGCTTGAAGAATCTCTCATTGGCCTATACGCTGCCCAAAGCCATGACCCGCAAGGCTTTCATCGAGAATGCCCGCCTTTTCTTCACTGCCAGCAACCTTTGGACAATAGCCAAATACAAGGAGGCAGACCCCGAAGTGAGCGAATACGGCACACGTGGTTGGGAAACCCCTATCGGAAAAACGTTTGTCGTTGGCGTTGAATTGAAATTTTAATGAACTGGAGGAACTAACAATGAAAAAGATATATCATTTATTGGCACTTGTGATACTTGGTGCCTTTACATTCACTTCGTGTGACGATTTTCTGGATATGCAGCCCACCAACTCCGGAAATGCAGAAGGTGCTGTCGGTACGGTAGCCGATGCGCAGGTGGTTATCAACGGTGTGATGAGTGCGATGACCTCATCGTCCTATTACGGCAGAAACCTTTTTATGTACGGTGATGCCAAGGGCGGTGACCTCACGATTTTTGCTGCCGGACGCGGACTGGATGCATTCTATACGTTCAACCACACTTCCAACAGCAATACTTATTCCGGTTTCTGGAGCCGTGGATATTACTGCATTCTGCAGGTCAACACCTTGTTGAGCAACATTGAGAAGCTGGAAGAATCGGGCAGTATGGAAGACTTTTCCGAAGCCAAAGGGCAGGCGTTGACTCTGAGGGCGCTGTTCTATTTCGATTTGGTCCGTCTCTACGGGCTTCCTTACAATTACAACAAGACCTCTTATGGAGTTCCCAATGTAACCGAGCCGCTTACGGTGAACGCCCAGCCCACCCGTGCTACTGTGGAGGAGAACTATCGCCAGATTCTGCAGGACTTGTCGGACGGGGCGGCCCTGCTTGCCAAGAAGAAGACAAAGCAGAGCGGATATGCGGACTATTACACCAACATAGCCCTGCAAGCGCGTGTGAAACTCTATATGGAAGATTATGACGGTGCTTTGAACGCTGCCCGGGAGATTATAGAAAGCGGTGTGTACAAACTGTATGAGCCTGCCGATTGGACGGCTTCCTGGAGCAAGCAGTTTGGTTCCGAGTCCATCTTTGAGCTGGGCATCACCACTGAGGAATCAGACCTGGGAACTTCTTCTTTGGGCTTTTACCTGATGCGCTACGGACAGTTGAAGAATGCCATGGGCTGGTATCTTGCCAGCGATTATTTCCTGAACCGTCTGGGTGAGGACGAGACGGATGTGCGTTGGGGAATCATGGACAATGATGAATACTGGGTGGACAATGAGATTGAACGCAAGGGAGCCTGCTACAAGTATATGGGCAGTACCACCCTGGCAGGTGACGGCAAGGCAACCAATACAGCCGTCAATATCAAGATAATCCGTCTTTCCGAGATATATCTGATTGCCGCCGAAGCAGCCTTGCACTCCACGAAGCAGGAGGCAGGCGCAGATGCCGCCGCCGGTTACCTGAATGAAATCCGCAGGCGTTCTCCCGGACTGGCACCGGCCACTGCCGCTACCATTACCGATGATATGATTCTGGACGAGCGCAGCAAGGAGCTTTTTGGTGAAGGACAACGCTTCTTCGACATGATGCGTATGGGCAGAACCATCGAATTCAACGACGATTTTCAAGATATTCCGGTGAGTCACCGTGGAAAAACAATCGACCGTACTTTCGAGAAGATTGTGCTTCCTATTTCGCAAGATGAGATAAATGCCAATCCGGCATTGGAGAACCAGCAGAATCCGGGATATTAGTCGTTCCCTGCTGTCTATTGTTTGCTACTCCTTGTATATCAGGGAGGTATTTTGCCAACAAGTTGTCACTGCCTTGGCAAACTTTTGCCACGCCTATGGCAAAGTTTTGCCAAGGCGGTGGCAAAGTCTTGCCAATGGGAAGGCAAAGCCTTGTCATTGGCGTGGCAAGAAAAGCGGAAAAAGGTGCCTTTGATGAATTTCTTTGATAAAATGAGATGGTAATACCTTGATATTCCACAAAAATACTATTTATTGGTTCGAAATTTCTATTCTTTTTTTCTGAATCGGCTTATCTTTGCTTTCGTAGAAACCAATAAAAAGTTATAATACTATGAGAAGATTTTTCCTCATATCGTCATTCTTGACGTTGTTTGCAATCGGAAGTTCGGCGCAATGGAAGCCGGCAGGTGATAAAATCAAAACGGACTGGGCATCCCAGATTAATCCCGCGAATGTGTTGCCCGAATATCCTCGTCCCATCATGGAACGGAGTGACTGGAAGAACTTGAACGGACTGTGGAATTATGCCGTTATAAATAAAGGTGAGCATCTTCCGGCAGAGTTCGAAGGGCAGATACTTGTTCCTTTTGCCATCGAATCCTCCTTGTCCGGAGTTGGAAAAAGAATCAATGAAAACCAGGAACTGGTCTACCAGCGCAGTTTTGATATTCCTTCTGCTTGGAAGGGAAAACAAGTGCTGTTGCACTTTGGTGCTGTCGACTGGAAAACGGATGTATGGGTGAATGATGTGAAAGTAGGCAGCCATACGGGTGGATTTACTCCGTTCTCCTTCGATATTACTGCCGCCCTTTCTGGCAAAGGCAATAATCAGTTGGTCGTAAAGGTTTGGGACCCAACGGATAAAGGACCTCAACCCCGTGGAAAGCAGGTCAGCAATCCGGAAGGTATCTGGTATACTCCCGTAAGCGGTATCTGGCAGACGGTATGGATGGAGCCGGTTGCCGGAAAACATATCGAGAATCTCCGTATCACTCCCGATATTGACCGTAATCTGTTGACAGTGAAGGCTGAATTGAATAGTGCATGTCCTTCCGACTTTGTGGAAGTGAATGTGTATGACGGCAATCAACTGGTAGCCACCGGCAAAAGTATCAATGCAGAGCCGGTGGAGGTGTCCATGCCCCGGAATGCCAAGTTGTGGAGTCCGGATTCCCCCTTCCTCTATACGCTGAAAGTGACTCTGAAAAGCGGAGGCAAGGTAGTGGATAAGGTGGACAGCTATGCTGCCATGCGTAAGTACTCCACCCGTCGTGACGCGGATGGCATCGTACGCCTGGAACTAAATAACGAGGCTTTGTTCCAGTTTGGACCGCTGGACCAGGGTTGGTGGCCCGACGGACTGTATACAGCTCCCACAGACGAGGCTTTGCTGTATGATGTACAGAAGACGAAAGATTTCGGTTTCAATATGATTCGCAAGCATATCAAGGTGGAACCGGCACGTTGGTACACACACTGTGACCGTTTGGGTATCATCGTATGGCAGGATATGCCGAGCGGTGACCGTAATCCGGAATGGCAGAACCGCCGCTATTTCGACGGAACAGAACTGAAACGCTCCACCGAATCCGAAGCCTATTATCACAAGGAATGGAAGGAAATAATGGATTGTCTCTACTCTTATCCGTGTATCGGTACATGGGTACCGTTCAACGAAGCCTGGGGGCAGTTCAAGACGGTAGAGATAGCCGAATGGACGAAACAGTATGACCCGACCCGCCTGGTGAATCCGGCAAGTGGCGGTAACCATTATACTTGCGGTGACATGCTCGACCTCCACAACTATCCCCAACCGGAAATGTATTTGTATGATGCACAGCGTGCTACGGTTTTGGGTGAGTATGGCGGCATTGGTCTTGTCTTGAAAGATCATCTTTGGGAACCGAACCGCAACTGGGGATATGTTCAGTTCAACTCTTCCAAAGAAGTGACTGATGAGTACGTGAAATATGCCGATATGCTGTATCAGATGATAAAAAGAGGTTTCTCGGCAGCCGTCTATACACAGACCACGGATGTGGAGGTGGAAGTGAACGGTCTGATGACTTACGACCGCAAGGTGATAAAGCTGGATGAGAAACGCGTGAAAGAGATAAATACACGTATCTGCAATTCACTTAAGAAATAGGGGCATTTACAATTTACCATTTACAAAGTACAATTTAACTATGCAGATGACAGCGCAGCCAAATTGTACTTTGTAAATGGTAAATTGTACATTAAAAATGTTGTTATGAAACGATTGATTATAAAGCTTTTCCTTAGTCTGTGCCTATGGGCGGTATTGCCGGTCTGTGCGCAGGATGCTGTTCATTACTATTTCAGAACGATGGATATCCGGAACGGTCTTTCGCAGAACACCGTGTATCAGATTTTGCAGGATAGGAAAGGCTTTATGTGGTTCGGAACCAAGGACGGTCTGAACCGTTATGACGGATTGTCTTTCCGTATTTACAAGAAAGAGAACTCCGGTTTAGGCAAGAATTTCATAACTGCGCTCTACGAGGACTGCCGGGGAAATATCTGGATTGGTACCGATGGGGGAGTCTTTATTTACGACCCGGTACTGGATTCCTTTACCGCTTTCGATGAGGCCAGTGATAACGGCAGTATCATCAGGGATTTCGTCACCATGATTGGAAGTGACGAGGACGATAATATCTGGATATCGGTAGAAAACCAGGGGTTGTTCTGCTATAAACCGGATGAAGGGAGGTTGCTGAACCATCTGCACGATTCGGGACTGCCCAATGTAACCCGCTTTTGGCTGAATGGGAATACGTGTTGGCTGGCCTTGTATGCGGATAATCTTTACTATACGAAAGCTGACTTTGAAACTCCTCTGCAGCCTTTCAAGGATGCGGAAGGAAATGAGATTTTCAAGAATGATATTATCAATTGGCAGGTCAGCGGACCCCATAATTGTGTGTATATCGCCTCGCTGAACGGGCTGACCGAGATAAACCAGACTACAGGCAAGACGCGGAAACTGCTGAACACCTATGTGAGGGCTTTGCAGTTCAAATCTGACGACGAGCTGTGGGTGGGCGCAGAGTCCGGCTTGTATATTTACAATCTGACGAATGACAAGATTACCCATTTGACCGTTCCCGACCAGGATGATTCGTATGCATTGTCGGACAATGCCATTTATTCGCTCTGCTGCGACAAGGAGAACGGCATGTGGATAGGGTCTTATTTCGGTGGAGTGAACTATTGCCCTTATCAGTGGACTTATTTCGAGAAGTTCTATCCGAGAGACAATCTCAGGCATTTCGGCCGTCGTGTACGGGAAATCTGTGAAAGTAATGATGGCACCTTGTGGATAGGTACCGAAGACAAAGGCTTGTTCAATTACAATCCGGAAAACGGAAAGATAGAGCCTTTTGAGCATCCGGCCATTTATCAGAATGTCCACGGCCTTTGCCTGGACGGGGATGATTTGTGGGTAGGTACGTTCTCCGGTGGTCTGAACCGGGTGAATCTTCGGACCAGGCAGGTGAAACATTATGCCAAGGGTGAGAGTGAGAATTCCATGGTCGCCAATGACGCCTTTACCATTTGCAGGACCACTACGGGAGACGTGTGGATAGGCACCACGTCCGGTCTGTTGAAGTACAATCGCTCTACAGATGACTTTACCCGGATTCCTCAGCTGAAGAATATGTTTACTTATAACATTCTGGAGGACTTCAACGGAAATCTGTGGTTTGCTACTTTCTCCAATGGAGTGTTCTGCTACAATGTAAGAAGCCAGCAGTGGAGGAATTATCTGTCTAATGAGAATGATTCGACCTCTCTTCCCTACAATAAGGTAATCAGTATCTACGAAGACAGCAGGAAGCGTCTGTGGTTCATGACGCTGGGTGAGGGCTTCTGCCGCTACAATCCGGAAACGGACAATTTTACCCGTTATGACATGTCGAAAGGATTTCCGAGCAATACCATCTACAAGATGGTCGAGGACAAGCGGGGAAACTTATGGATTACTTCCAATTATGGTCTGGTCTGCTTCAATCCCGACACGGAGAGCAAGCATGTCTATACCACGGCAAACGGTCTGCTGAGCAACCAGTTTAATTTCCAGTCCGGTTACATTGACAAGAAGGGACGCATCTATTTAGGTAGTATCAACGGATTCATAGCCTTTGACCCGGAAACTTTTGTGGAGAACACTTTTCTCCCTCCCGTAGTGATTACAGATTTTTATCTGTTCAACAAACGGCTTTCGGTGGACAGTCCGGATTCTCCTTTGGAGAAGAGCATCACCTATGCGGATGAGATAGAGCTGGATGCCGACCAGAATTCTTTCTCTTTCCAGGTTGCGGCCCTGAGTTACCAGGCACCCGAAATGAATGGTCTTGAATGTAAGCTGGAAGGCTTTGACCGTGACTGGTATACGGTAGGACGGAATTCCATCATCAACTATTCAAACCTTCCTTATGGAAGCTACACATTGCGTATAAAAGGTTCCAATAGCGATGGCAAGTGGAACGCGACGGAACGTGTGCTCGACATCCATATCCGTCCTCCTTTCTATCTCTCCACTTGGGCGTATGCTGTTTATACGGTATTGGCGTTATGCTCACTGGCTGCCATAATCATCTATTTCAGAAAACGGACTCGGCAGAAGCATCAGCAGGCTATGGACAAGTTTGAGCGGGAAAAGGAACGGGAGTTATATGCTGCGAAGATAGACTTCTTCACGAATGTGGCGCATGAGATACGTACACCGCTTACACTGATAAAGAGTCCACTCGAGAATGTATTGGCTTCCCGTTCTGTTTCGGATGACATCAGGGATGATTTGGAGACCATGGAACTGAACACCAACCGGCTGCTTGATTTGGTGAACCAGTTGCTGGACTTCCGGAAGACGGAGACGCAAGGCTTCCAATTGAATTTTGTGGAATGTGACGTGTCTGAGCTCTTACAAAAGACGTATAAGCGTTTCAAGCCTTTGGCACGTGAAAGGGGGCTGGCATTGAGTATAGAGACTCCCGAAAGCTTGTATGCTTCGGTTGATAGGGAAGGGCTTACCAAGGTTGTCAGCAATCTGCTGACCAATGCGATAAAGTATTCTGATACCTATATACGTATCAGGTTATATTCGGAAGGTGAAAGACTGCTGCTTTCTGTATGCAATGACGGCCTTGTCATTCCGGTAGAGATGCGCGAGGAGATTTTCAAGCCGTTCATCCAGTATAAAACCGGTACCTTGCGCTCTGTGCCCGGCACCGGTATCGGGCTTGCACTTGCCCGTTCATTGGCCGAACTCCATGAGGGTACGTTGTGCATGGAAGATTCGATGGAGAACAACTGTTTCCTGCTGTCACTTCCGCTGAAGCACGAGCAGACGGTGGCTATGGAGCATAAAGAACCGGTAACGGGCGGGGAATCCTCTGAGGAAAGTGGTGCAGGTACTGCCTTGGAACAGCACCGGTATACTCTTTTGGTGGTGGAAGACAGTCTGGAAATGCAGGCATTTGTTGTGAAACAGCTCTCTTCGGAATATCGTGTGCTGACTGCCGTGAATGGGGTGGAAGCTTTGAAGGTGTTGAAGGAACATACTGTAAATCTTGTCATTTCAGACATTATGATGCCCGAGATGGATGGATTGGAGCTGTGCGAGCATCTGAAGTCCGAGCTTGACTATAGCCATATACCGATTATCCTGCTTACGGCGAAGACGACCCTTCAAGCCAAAATAGAGGGAATGAAGCTGGGGGCTGACGTATATATAGAGAAACCTTTCTCCGTGGAATATCTGAAAGTTTGTGTGGCCAATCTGCTGAACAACCGTGAGAAGCTACGGGCTTCTTTTGTCAATTCTCCTTTTGTGCAGACGGGCAGTATGGCAATGACAAAGGCAGATGAATCTTTCCTTAAAACATTGAAGGAAGTGGTGGTTGCCAATATGCAGAATCCGGATTTCTGTCTGGATGATATGGCAAGCCTGCTGAACATGAGCCGGTCGAGCCTGAACCGGAAGATAAAGGGCATATTGGATATGACTCCCAATGACTACATCCGCCTGGAGCGGTTGAAGAAAGCGGCGCAGCTTTTAAAGGAAGGAGAGTGTAAAATCAATGAGGTTTGCTATATGACCGGCTTCAATACTCCTTCCTATTTTACCAAGTGCTTCCAAAAACAATTTGGTATTCTGCCCAAAGACTTCGTGAAATGATAGCATGGAATGCTTGCTAAATATAACAATCCAATCAAATGCCCCTGAGGTGTCTCTCAGGGGCATTTTTTGGATTTATAATTGCATAGATTGAAGCAATATTTGCATTAATTTTAGCTTTATGCGGATATATTTGCATCCGAAAGCCAACAATTTATAATACTATGACCCCTATGCCTATGACGTAACAAATCCTAATCAATGTTCTATGATTGGCAGAAGTGACTAATCACTTTCTGCGGTGTATTTAAAAGCGGACGTTAGTTTCCGCATAGTTTTAAAATCTAATTCTATCAAAAATGATCAAGAAAATCTTATTCTTATTCTTTGTTGTGTTTGCAGCTACCGCTTATTCACAAGATGTGACCATAACGGGAACGGTGACGGATGCAAATAGTGAGCCTTTGGTGGGCGTGAATGTATTGGTGAAGGGTACTACTACGGGTGCCATTACCGATATTGACGGTAATTTCTCAGTGAGTGGAAAGAAAGGAAGTACACTCGTTTTCTCTTATATCGGTATGCTTACGCAGGAAGTTGTCTATAAGGGAACTGCCTTGCGCGTGGTGATGAAAGATGATTCGAAAGCACTGGAAGAAGTGGTTGTCATCGGTTATCAGACTGTGAAGAAGTCCGACTTGACTGGAGCGGTTGCCGTTGTTGATACCAAGGAAATGAAGAAAAGCGCTGCAGGAACACTGGTCAGCCAGATGCAGGGTTTGGCAACCGGTATTAACGTACGCAGTAGCGGTAGGGCAGGCGAAGATGCCTCTATTGAAATTCGTGGTGTCGGTTCCTTGAGCAATAACTCTCCGCTGTGGGTTATTGACGGTATGATTACAGACCCGGGTGTTGATTTCAATCCTGCGGATGCAGAGTCCATCCAGATTCTGAAGGATGCTTCTGCTGCTGCCATCTACGGTTCGCGTGCTGCCAATGGTGTGATTATCGTTACTACCAAGAAAGGTACGAAAGGCCCCATGAAAGTGAATGTAAGCGTAAAGGAAACATTGGAATGGAGTCCGAAGTTTGACTTGATGAATGCGGCAGAATATATCAAGTATAATGATATTGCCTACAATGAAGCCATCAAAGACGGTATTGCCACTGTAAACAGCACTCAGAAACACTCACAGTATGATACCAACTGGCAGGATGAAGTGTTGAAGACTGCATTGGTTCAGGACTACAACGTATCGCTTTCTGGTGGTGGTGATTCCGGTAGTTATTTTGTATCAGCCGGTTACTATAACAATGACGGCGTTTCTTATGGAAATACTTTCGACCGTTATAGCTTCCGTGTCAATACACAAGGTAAAAAGGGCTGGTTCTCTTTTGGTGAAAACTTGGCTTATTCACTCACAAACACAGACCCGAACCAGACAAATACCTACAATGACTTTTTGCGTATGATGCCTACTATTCCTATCTATGATGAGAATAATCCGGGTGGATATGGCTATGGTGATGCAGCCAAGTATAATACGTTCGGTGTAAACCCGATTGCCCGTGAAGATTTGGAATACCGTCATTTCCGTCAGAATCGTTTGAATGGTTCTTTATGGTTGGAATTCAAGCCTTTCGAATTCCTTTCTTATAAATTCAACGGTGGTATTGACCTTTATTTCTATGAGAACTCATGGTTCCGTGGAGAAGGTAACTGGACTCAGAATCAGGAACACCGTGATCCGGAAAGCCAGAAGGCACGCGACAACACCTACAACATGTTGATTGAGCACACGTTGAACTTCAATAAGGATTTTGGTAAGCATCATGTGGATGCCGTGGTCGGTACTACTTACCAGCACCATGAATGGGAAGGTTTGTGGGCTTCCCGTCTGAACTTCCCGATGTTGGGTAACGGTGATTATCTGACAGTATTGAATGCCGGACAAAGCAACCAGCAGAATTCAAACAGTATCAGTGAGAATGCGATGATTTCTTATCTGGGACGTGCTAACTACATTTATGATGATAAATACTATCTGACTGCTACCTTCCGTCGTGACGGTACTTCCCGTCTGGCTAAGGAAAACCGTTGGGGTAATTTCCCCTCATTCTCCGGTGCCTGGAGAATCTCAAAGGAGGAATTCTTTGATGTGTCTTGGATTAATGATTTGAAGATTAGAGGTAACTGGGGTCGTCTTGGTAACTCTTCCATTGGCGATTGGGATTATATCGGAACTATCAACCAGAGTATTGTAACTGTATTCGGTGGTGCTATTGTTCCGGGTTCTACTCAGGTGAAACTGGTGAATGCAGGTCTTGTTTGGGAAACAAAAGAAACGGTGAATGTAGGTTTTGATGCCAGCTTCCTTAACCAGCGTTTGACTGTTAGTGCAGAATATTACAACTCAAAGACCAGTGACGTATTGGCTGAGACTCCGATTGCTATTTCTACCGGTAATCAAGGAGGCTCTCCGTGGAAAAATGCTGCCAGCTTGCGCAACAAGGGCTTCGAGTTTACACTTGGTTGGAAAGACCAGATTTCAGGCTTTAAGTACAGCGCTTTGCTGAATGTGACTACGATGGATAACGAAGTATTGAGTTTGGGTCGTGATGGTACTAATAGAGACTATATTGATTCTGGTCAGGCAAGAACTGAACCGGGCAGATCTTTGGCTGAATTTTATTTGAGAAAAACAGACGGTATCTTCAAGACGCAAGAACAGATTGATAATTATGTGACATCTACGGGTACCCCCATTATGATTGAAGGAAAACGTCCTCAACTGGGAGATGTTAAGTATCTTGACTTGGATGACAATGGAGAAATTACTGATGCTGACCGTGATTATTGCGGTAGCCCCTGGGCCAAGATGCAAATGTCATTGGTATTCAATGCAGAATGGAAGAATTTCGATTTCAGTATGATGTGGAACGGTCAGTTCGGTAATAAGATATATAACGTATCCCGTTGGCAAGGACGTCTGTTTGCAGACAACTCCAACTATATCCGCTTTGAAAAGGGTGAAGAGCCTTACCAGGTGAATCCTAACTCCAATACCCCGCGTATCATTTATGGTGACTTCCGTAACTCCCGTGATGCCGACCGTTTCTTGGAGAATGGCTCTTATTTCCGCATGAAGAACATTTCTATCGGTTATAACTTCAAGCAGAAGTGGCTGACCAACCTGGGTGTTGAGAAACTCCGTCTGTTTGCTACCGGTAGCAATTTGATTACTATCACCGGATATTCCGGCTTGGATCCTGACTTCAAGGGCGCGAATTCCGTTTGGAACAGTGGTACGGACAGTTTTGCATATCCTAATACCCGTTCGGTAATGTTTGGATTGGATTTGACCTTTTAACTTATAAATCAGCTTATAAATTATGAAAAAGATATATTATGGATTAATGCTTGCAGGTGCCTTGACCTTGTGCACCGGATGCAGTTCGAGTTTATTGGATATTGATAATCCCAATGAAGTAACTAATGATACTTATTGGAATAAGCCGGAAGATGCGACAGCCGGTGTCAATGCTTGTTATAGCTTCTTCTATAAGGAAGGCACTTGGATGCGTTGGCTTTCTTTCCGCTATGATTTGACTTCGGACGAAGGATGGAGTTCTTCTCCTTGGATTGAATTGGGCGACTGGACACGTTTTCTCTATAATAACTATAATTTTTATGAAGGCAACAACATACATTGGGAACATTTCTATGTAGGTATTTTCCGTTGTAATCAGGTGTTGAGCTATGTGCCTAATATTGAAATGGACGAGACTACAAAGAACCAGGTATTGGCCCAAGCTTCTTTCTTGCGTGCATTGTGGTATTTCCAGGTAAATCTATTGTGGGACAAAGGAACTATGCCGTTGGAGCCTAAAGATGCTTCCTATATACCGGAAGATGCTTCTGAACAGGAAATATGGGATCAGATAGAGAAAGATTTGACTTTTGCCATGCAGTATTTACCGGAATCTTGGGATGCTGCCAACCTGGGACGTGCTACCAAAGGTGCCGCTAAAGCATTGCTGGGCAAGGCCTATATGCAACAACATAAGTATGACAAGGCGAAGGAACAATTGCAATGGCTGATTGACAAAGAAGGCTCTTTATACGGTCTTATTGCAAACCGCGAAGATAACTTCACCGACTTAGACGAGAATAACAAGGAAGGCATTTTTGAAATTCAGTTCGATGACCAGAACAAGGGTGGTACGGGTAATGATGCCAGTATGGCATTCGGTTTCCAGCGTACTCAGTTCTATGCTCCAAGTGGTATAGGTTGGGGAGATGGTAAGGCACGCCGCTGGTTGGTAGACGAGTTCTTGAAAGAGAAACGTGTGGATGGAAAGAATGACTTGCGCTTGTACGGCAGTATCCTTTATCGTGGATTTTCGCAAGACTTCCCCGACCAGCCGAAGAAATATTATGGTGTTGAGAATGCAGATTGGAATGATAATTGGGGAACTGATCCGGAAGACTGTTATATCCGTAAATACAATACTTCGTACTATCGTAGTGCAGAAGATTACTTTGCCCGCAATAATTATCGTATTATGCGCTATGCAGATATCCTGATGAACTATGCAGAGTGTCTTGTTGAAACGGGTACTAATCCTGCCGATGCTGCTGTTTATGTGGACAAGGTAAGAGAACGTGCCGGTCTGGCCAAGTTGAAAGACAGTCAGTGGAAAGACTGCTTGAGCTCTAAAGATGCTTTTATCAAGCGTCTGCAGATGGAACGTACTTTGGAACTCTGTTTCGAAGGTTGGCGTTGGGCTGACTTGAAGCGCTGGGGATTACTTGATTCCCAGGCTGGAATTGATGAACTGAAAGCTCGTGACAAAGACTTTGACAACTTTATTGTTGGCAAGCACAGACGTCTGCCTATTCCAAGAGATGAGGTGGAAAACAGCACAGTAGGTGGTGTTGCACATCTTACTCAGAATCCTAACTATTAATAACTAAAGAAGGCTATGCCTGGAAGCCTGTTCTCATTCAGGATGCTTCCGGCATAGCCTTTTCTTTCTTAAATCTTATACCATATGCTTGTCTGTAAAAAACTACTATTACCATTCGCTTTTGCTTGCTGTGGCAGCTTGTTTGCGCAGAACATCCAGAATCCGGTACTTCCGGGAGTGGCGGATGCCGGCGTAATGAAATATAATGGCAAATATTATATTGGAGGGGTCCGTACAAACGGGGATTTCTATGTATCCGATGACCTGGTTCATTGGGGGAAACCTATCCATGTCGTATCCATGGACAATGACTGGACCAGAGGCAGCGGAGCCGGAGATGACCAGATTCATGCCAATGACATGTTCTATCTGAATGGAGATTTTCATTTGTACTGGTCAGTCAATTATTGGGGGAAGGACAAGCATGCCGTTCACATTGTACATGCGCAGAGCAAAGATGTCTTGGGCGCTTATACAGAACCGAACAAGAAGACATGGATGGATAACCGTATCGACCCCAAAATATTCAGAGATGATGATGGACAACTATACATGTATATGGTACGTTTTACTGATGGAAATACCATATGGGGACGTAAAATGAAGAACCCGGCAGAATTTGCCGGTGAACCGGTGTGCCAGTTCGCTTCATTGCCGGATACATGGGAAACGATGGATAACAGAGTAGCGGAGGGACCGTGGGTCATGAAGTATAGAGGCCGCTACTATATGATGTATAATGCCAACCACACCTCTACAGAGTGGGGCAATTATCAGTTGGGAGTTGCTGAGGCAGACTCTCCTTTAGGTTTTCAAAATGGTAATAAATATAGCTATCCGGTTGTAGGCTGCAATCAGACACAACTGGAGGAGAAGCAAGTGGATTTATTGCGGTATGGCCGCACATATGAGCCGTTGTTTGCTTATACGGAGAGCAAGCCGGGAAGCGATTGGACAAAAGTGACCTACGATGACTCCGGCTGGGCGAGGGGGGAGACCGGCTTTTCGTCCCGTGAAGTGAAAGGTTCCACCACCCGGCATCTGGGTACCTTGTGGAATACGCCCTCCTTATGGTTGCGAAAGACTTTCTTTGCCGGTAGCGAAACCGGTAATCTGGCATTGCGTGTCGCTCACGACGGAGATACCCGGATTTATCTGAACGGAACACTTGTCTACGAGAAGCAGGGGCGTGATTATTGTATCGTGAACCTGGACAAGAAGCTGCGTGCTGCTTTGAAGGAAGGCACGAATCTGCTTGCCGTAGAAACAAACAAGGGACGTTCGCAATTCTTCGACGTTTCTCTGTTCGATATGAAAGACGGCATTGCCGACGATATTCTGATGACTCCCGGCCAGCCCAATATCCTGAGAGGCCCCAACGGATTTGAATGGTGGCTGATTTATATGGCAAACAAGAACGATGAGCATCGGGGGCAATATATCAACCGTGTCCAGTTCTTCGACAAGACGTTGTTTGTGGATGGTATCACCGGCCCCCGCACGGCGGGTTATCATCCCGAACCTTCGATGCCTACCTTTGCGGGTAAAGGCGAGACAGCTTCGTTCGGTGTGTTGCAACAAGTACAGCCGTCCGTGGCTTACTTGTTCGAGACGGGAGTCAAGACCGAGGGTGGAGCCGGCGTCATTGCCTGGTGGAAGGATGCAGATAACTGTGCCTATGTAGGTTTGGATGCCGAGAACCGGAGTTGGTACCTGCGTACACTTGTCGGCGGTAAAGAAAATAAGGAATCCTATGCCCTGCCTGAAGATTTCCGTTGGGGTGTGTACCATCATCTGCGCATTGAGCGTAATGGTGGCTGTCTGAAAATTTGGCTGGATGAGATTCCCACACCGGGAAAACATGTCTTTGCAGAGGCTCTTCCGACGGAAGAAGCGGGTGTTCCCGGAGTATTTGACGAGACAAAGTCTGCCTTGTTCGAAGGGGCTACCTATACCATCGGCTTCGATGATGTGCATTTCCAGCTTTCGGGGAATGAGGAGTTGTTGAAGGGCGATTTCTTGAACGATTATGAATTCAGCTTCCAGTTGTCCGGCTTGTCCGGACAAGACAAGGCAGGAAGCTATCCGGTTTATGTGGATAAGGATAACTATGTGAAGGCTCAGTTCGATGGCATCACCCGTATGCTTGAGGTGACAGCCGTGAAGAAAGGGAAAACTGCCTGGAAGAAGGAATTCCCGTTGGGATGCCTGCAAACGCTCTATCCGGATGTGAAGTATACCGACTTCATTGAGAAAGGTTATCGTTTTGCCGCACCTGCATGGTTGGATACACTTTACCTGAACCGTCACGAAGCAGGCAATAAATCCGAATTTGTGGATGACATGTTCGGCAAGTTCGACATAGAATACCTGAATGGCGGCGAATGGCATCCGATAGAAAACAAAGATAGGGGGATAGCAGAACATCCTGCATATAATTATTGTACCTTTACTCCGGTAAAGGCAGAAGGCATCCGCTTCATCAACAAGGAGGCGGAGGATTTGGAACGCCATATCTATAAGATAGGTGTACATGAATTGTGGAAGGAATCCTATAATTTTCGTGCCGTGCGTCGTGCAGACAAGCTGTATCTGTTTGTCGACGGCAGGGAGCTGGGAGCTTTGGATATACGCTACCCTGCATCCCGCATCGGATTCTGTTCGGAGGGCGGCTCTCCGGTTTATAGTGGTACGTTGTATTATCATGTAGGGCAGAGGCGCGATTAGACGCAATCGTGGGATGTGCCGTTCCGTATATATGTAATGAAAGATGTATATAGAAGCCGGTGTTTGTATTTCCTTGTGAATCAGTGTGATGGACTGGGGTGATTCAGTATACGACTGAATGTATTTCAGTATACGATTGAATAGGATTCAGTATACGACTGAATAGGGTTCAATATACGGGTGTAACGGAACATCTTCTTGAAAGTAAATATTTATCATCATAACAATTGTTTAAGAAAGAATCATGAAAAAGAATTTTATATGTATGTATCTGTTTCTGTTGGCCACGCTGGCTTCCTGCCAGTCCTGCTCTTCAGACTATAAGGATGTGGACGATATTGTTGTCGAAGGAGTTGAAACGCCGGTGCTTTTGGGCGACCCGTTCATCATGTTGCACGATGGCACTTACTATGCCTATGGCACCCATGCGGATGAAGGCATCGAAGTCTATACCTCCGATGATTTGAAAACTTGGAAGTATAAGGGCATGGCGCTCCAGAAGAAGGATGTCTGGGCCGACCGCTGGTTCTGGGCACCGGAGGTCTACGAAGTGAACGGGAAGTTCTATATGTATTACTCGGCAGACGAGCATATCTGTGTGGCAACAGCAGACTCACCTGCAGGACCATTTACCCAAAGTAAGAAGGAACCGATGATTGCCGATGAGAAATGCATTGACAACTCTCTGTTTATTGATGATGACGGCACGCCTTATCTCTTCTTCGACCGTTTCAACGACGGGCTCAACATCTGGGTGGCCGAATTGGAGAAAGACCTCATGACTATCAAGAAGGAGACCATGCACCCTTGCATCCACGTCTCTCAGGCATGGGAGGAGGTATGGCCCCGTGTGAATGAAGGCCCGTTTGTCATCAAGCGTAATGGGCTCTACTATATGACCTATTCTGCCAATAGCTATGAAAGTCCTTTCTACGGCATAGGT
>ENA-OZFU01000211-OZFU01000211.1-human-gut-metagenome-genome-assembly--contig:-NODE-211-length-23343-cov-5.850996_pt1 | contig 23343 bp, 18 predicted proteins | sample MGYA00244650_ERZ653646 | MGnify/ENA primary metagenome ERZ653646 (study PRJEB26926, sample SAMN06164982) | human gut metagenome | biome: ENVO:00009003; feature: ENVO:2100002; material: ENVO:00002003...
TATAAGAGACAGCTGGAACACCATGCCCACGTACCGTCCGCGCAGGTCGGCGACCGCTGCGTCCGACGCGCCGACAATCTGCGTACCACCCAATTCGACGCTGCCCGTCACCTGTGCGGTCGCCGGCAGCAGACCCATCATGGCGCGGGCGATCATCGATTTGCCGGAACCGGACGAGCCGACCAAGCCGACACGTTCGCCGTCGGCGATGTCCAAATCGACATCATCGACGATCGGCTTGCCGTTGATGGCGATGTTCAGATGGCGTATGACGGCGCTCATGCGGCCTCCCTCAACGCGGGATTGGTTAGCGGATCGAGCGCGTCGCGCAACGCGTCGCCGAACAGGTTCAACGCGACCACCACCATGGTGACGACCAGGCCGGGCCATAGGACGGCCATGGGATAGATGCTGATGAATTTCACGGACGTGGACAGCGAATGCCCCCAACTGGGCACGCCGGCTCCGACGCCGACGCCCAGATACGTGAGTCCCGACTCCGCCAGCAGCGAGGTGCCGGCGCTCATGGACAGCTGCACGCACAATACCGGCAGCGTGTTCGGCACGATATGTGTGAAGAACACGCACACGGAGCTTGCCCCCGACCATAATGCCGATTCGACGTATGCCGAACGTGCGGCGAGCAGTGCGGAGGGCCGTAGGATGCGTGCCAGGTTCAGCCCGTACGCGCAACCGCAGGCGGCGATGACCACCGCGGCGGACGCGCCGAACGGCACGGAAAGAATCAATGCGATGAGCACCGTCGGAATGGAGATCAGCGCGTCGGCCACCACCACCGATGTGGACGCGAGCGCACCGGAACGCGATACCATGGCGGCGACCAGCAGCAGTCCGATCGCGGCGGCGACGATGACGGTGAGCACGGCGATCATGAGATTCGTGCGGGAGCCGGCCATCAGCCAGCTCAGCACGTCGGCACCGGTGCCGTCGGTGCCCAACGGGTGCGCTGCGGACGGGGAGGCCCACGCGTTGAAACCGTCGGTGTCGAGCAGCGAATACGGCGTCCATACGAAGGACAGGGCGGATACGAGCAGCCATGCTCCGATGACGATCAGCGCGTATTTGCCGCCGGCCTTGGCCCAGATGGTCGAAAGCACGGTTTTCATGGTGGCAGTGGATGTCACGTCGGTGACGGATCGCATGGGTCTCGACGTAGTTTGCGCGGACGACGCTGATTGCGAGGATGGTGCGGGTTTCGATGCGTTCATGCTTCCGCCTTTCCCGAAACGACGCCGGAATGCTTCAACCGCGGGTCGAGCGCGCGATGCGTCAGATCGACCACGAGACCCAGCAGCAGGAAGAACGCGGCCAGCAGGAACAGTTCGCTTTGCACTGCGATCAGGTCGCGGTTGCCGACGTCGGTGACCAGCATGGCGCCAAGACCCGGCAGGGCGAACAGGTTTTCCACCACCATCACGCCGGTGATCATTTGCGCGAAGGTCAGGCCGACCACCGACACCAGTTGCGCAGTGGCCAGACGCAACGCCACGCGCAATACCGCCTGTTTGCGGGTCATGCCGCAGGCCATGGCCATGTCCACCGCCTGCGATGAGGCCATATCCCCCACTGCGGCACGCGTGTAGCGCATGATGGACGCGCCGGCTGTGATGCCGGTGGTGAGCGCCGGCAGCAGCAGACAGGACAGGGCCTTTCCCGGCGTGGCCCAGCCGGTGTCGGGGAAGCCTTGCGCGGGCAGCAATCCCAACAGTCCCGTGCCACGGGAGAACAGCAGGATCAGCAGTAGGCCGCCCCACAATGCGGGCACCGCGCCGCCCACGATCGCAATGCCGTGGAACAGGCCGCGCAGCCGCGGATTGCGTGTCAGGACGGCCGCGCAGCCAAGCGGCAGGCCGATCGCCAGCGCGATCAGCAGGCTCAGCACAATCAGAGGGAACGTTACGGCGGCGCGCATGGCGATCTGCCGCGCGACCGGCCGTCCGCCGACTGCGGACACGCCGAGGTCGCCATGCAGCATGCCCGCCATCCAATCGCCATATTGTGCGACGAGCGGCTTGTCCAAGCCGAATTCGGCGCGCAGCGACGCAATGCGTTCGGGGGTGGCGTTCGTGCCGGCGATGACCGCGGCGACATCTCCCGGCAATACGCGCAGCATCACGAACACCAGCGCGGACAGGCCCACCAAAGCCGCTACGAACAGCGCCAGCCGCTTTCCCACGAATCGCATGGAAATACCGTTCCCTTACTTATTCTTGGAGATCCGCCACAATGGCAGCACCGTCTGGCTGAGCTTGCTGGGGAAGCCCTGCACGTGCTTGTTGACGGCCACCGTCACGCGGTAGCCGAACAGCCAGTCCGCCGGCGCGTCCTCGCTTACGGCCTTCGCCGCCTGCTTCAGGTATTTCGCGCTGTCGGCCTCGTCGGTGGCTTCCAAAGCCTTGGCGTACAGTTTCTGCGCCTGCTTGTTGTCGTAGTGGTAGTAGTAGTCCGGCGTGGTCCACTTGTAGAAGTCGTGGCTTTCGGCGTGGTCCACCAATGACAGCTCGTAGTCGCCGTTGGCGTGCACGTTCTGCAGCCATGTGGAGAATTCCACATAGTCGCTCTTCAAATCGATGCCGATTTTGGCGAGCTGGCTCTTGAGCTGGTCGCCCAGTTCGGTGCCGTACGTGTTGGCGTAGGTGAGGGTGAGCCGCAACGGCTTGTCGGTGGTATAACCGGCTTCCTTCATAAGTTCCTTGGCCTTGTCCACGTTGTACGGGTACAGGCCGGTCAGGTCCTCGTAACCGGGGTCGACGGACGGGATCGGACCGCCGAGCGCGTAGTCGACGTTGCCTCGGGAGGCGATAATCTCCTTGTGGTTGATGGCGTAGCGGATGGCCTGACGGACGCGCTTGTCCTTGAGTTTGGCGTTCGTGCAGTTGAAGGCGAGGACGAACTTGTCGCTGCCGTCGGCCGCGGACACCGTGTATGTGCTGGCATCCAATGATTTGGCGAGCGTGGCGTTCACCGGGGAAAGCACGTCGACGTCACCGCTTTTCAGCGCGTTGACGGCTGCGTTGTCGTCGGTGAGGAAGCGGATCACCACGTTCTGGGTGGCGGGCTTGTGTGCGGTTCCCCAATATTTCGGATTGGCTTTGAGCACCATTTTGCTGGCCGAGTCGAAGGATTCGACGGTGTACGGGCCGGAGCCGACCGCTTCGGTTTTCGCGTTGTATTTGGCGTTTTTATCGAACACGAGGCCAGGACGTCCGGTCAGATACCACAGCAGGTTGGAGTCGGGGGTGGAAAGGGTGAGCTTGACCGTGTTGGCGTCCACCGCTTCGGCCTTGTCGAGGCTGGCCACCTGGTTGGCGTTGTAGTACTGCTTCTCCTTGAGCTGGTTGATGGACCAGGCCACGTCGTCGGCGTCAAGTTTGTCGCCATTGGAGAAACACATGTTGCTGTTGAGATGGAACGTGTAGGTTTTGCCGTCCTTGGAAATGTCCCAGGATTTCGCGAGACCCGGCTGCACTTTGTTGTCGGAGTCTCGAGACAGCAGGCTTTCGTAAATGTTGCCGATCAGCACCTGTTCGATGGCTGATCCGGACTGGTGGCGGATGTCGAGGCTGACCGGGGCGAGTTTGAGCCCGATGGTGACGGTGTCGGCTTTAGTTACGCCGGAAGTGTTCGCGTCATCGTTTTTGCCGCGCGTCACTGCAATGGCGACGATCACCGCGACGGCGGCGATGATGGCGATCAACGCGATAAGCCACTTCTTCGGGCCTTGCGATTTCGCGCCGTTCGACGATTTCGCACGCGCGTTCAACGTGGCGTCGGTGCTTGCCGTGGACTGCGGCTGCTGTTCGTTCTCCTGTTTGGTTGCGTCGGCTTCGCCGTGCGCACCGGTAGGTGACGACATGGGATTTCTCCTCTTCGTATTTTCGATTATGTGTTGTGATTGCGGTTGACCGCCTGCGTGAGGTCGATCACCACGGCCTGATTCTACCGTCCGCCATACCCGCGGCCCGTTCGGATTCGCCCGCAAAGCGCGCGGAGGCTTCGGCCCGGTTATATACTTGACGCAGTCGCGGCAGGTCACAACGAGAAGGACGGTTGATCCATGGCGCATATTCTTTTGGGGGTCACCGGCAGCATCGCCGCGTTCAAGGCCTGCCATCTCGCCTCCGATTGGAGCAAGCAGGGGCATGAGGTGCGTGTGGTGATGACCGCCGCCGCACAGGAGTTCGTCACTCCCCTGACGTTCAGTTCCCTCACCCACACGCCGACACGCACGTCCATGTTCGCCGCCGGACATCGTCCCGGCGCTACGGCCGACGTGACGCCCGGACCGGACGGTCCGCTGCAGATCAGCCACGTGGCCGACGCGAAGTGGGCGAATCTGCTGGCAGTCGCTCCGGCGAGCGCCGATATCATCGCGAAAATCGCCGGCGGCATCGCCGATGACCAGCTGACCAGCACCATACTCGCGTACGACAAGGGACCGAAGATCCTGTGCCCCGCCATGAACGTGCATATGTATGAAAACGCCGTGACGCAACGCAATCTCAATACCTGCCGTGAGCTCGGTTGGACGATTGTGGAGCCGGAAAGCGGCATGCTGGCCTGCGGCGACGCCGGCAAAGGGCGTATGGAGGAGCCGGCACGCATCGAAACGGCGGTGGAAGCGCTGCTGCTTGCGAATCGTCCGGACGGCGAGCTGCCGCTTAAGGGACTTGCCGTGCTCGTCACCGCCGGCCCGACGCAGGAGCCGCTTGATCCGGTGCGGTTCCTCACCAACCATTCCACCGGCAAGATGGGGTATGCCTTGGCCGAACAGGCACGCGATCTGGGCGCACAGGTGACGCTTGTGTCCGGTCCGGTGGCGTTGGACGCCCTGTATGGTGTGGATGTGGTCAATGTCACGACCGCGCAGGATATGTTCGACGCGGTGACGAACCGGTTCGCGGACACGGACATCACCGTCATGGCCGCGGCCGTCGGCGATTTCCGTCCGGTCGAGCAGGCCCGGGACAAGATCAAGAAGAACGGGCGCAGCGGCATCGAACTCGAACTCACCTCGAATCCGGACATTCTGGCTTGGGCCGGCGAACATAAGCGGCCGGACCAGACATTGTGCGGATTCGCCATGGAGACGCGCGACCTCGAGGCCAACGCGGCGAAGAAGCTTAACGGCAAGCATTGCGACATGCTGGTGGCCAACAACCTGCGCACCCCCGGCGCCGGTTTCGCAGCGGACACGAACGTGGTGACGGTGCTGACGCCGGGCGAAACCGCAGACAGGCCAAGCATCGAACGGTGGAGCAAGATGGGCAAGGACGCACTTGCGAAACGTATTCTTGTCAAGCTCGCAGCCATGCGTGCGGACGGCGAACGGCGCTAACCGCAGCATTTTCGAATCGCAATAACCGTATCAATCGCAATAATCGCAATATTTCAACGGAACTTCCGCAAAACGCGAAGGAGAACGCAACATGCTTCTGATGGCTGTGGATATCGGCAACACGAACGTCGTGATCGGTTTCATCGACGATGGGCGCATCGCGGGCACGTACCGCATCACCACGAAGGCGAACCACACGTCCGACGAATACGGGCTGATGATCACGCAGTTCCTGGCTTTGAGCGGCTACAAGCCGGCGGATGTCGATGATGTGATCATTTCGTCCGTGGTGCCGAAGGTCATGCATTCGTTCCGTGCGAGCATCGTGAAGTTCCTCGACATCGATCCGATGATCGTGGGACCGGGCATCAAAACGGGACTCAACATCCGCATGGACAATCCGCAGAACATGGGCGCGGACTGCATCGCCGACTGCGCGGGCGCGTATTACGAGTATGGCGGGCCGATTCTGGTGGCTGATTTCGGCACGGCCACCACGTTCAACTACGTCACCGCGGACGCGTCGGTGATTTCCGGACTGATCACCACCGGTATCCGCACCGCCGCGGCCGCACTGTGGGAAGGGACGGCGCAGCTGCCGGAAGTGGAGATCACCCGTCCGAAGTCGATTCTGGCGAAGTCCACGAAACCGGCCATGCAGGCGGGCCTGTACTACAACTTCCTCGGCGGCATCGAACGCACGATCGCGCAGTTCCATAAGGAGATCGACGAGGATTTCCGTGTGGTGGCGACGGGCGGATTGAGCCGCGTGTTCGCCGACGACACGAACATGATCGACATTTACGATCCGGACCTGATTTTCAAGGGCATGCGGCACATCTACGACCGCAACGTCCGCTGATTCAAGAGCCAGCGACGGGAACCGGCGATCATAGCCCGGCAATCTGAAAACCGACGGCCTGCGGATAATGCGCTATCCGCAGGCCGCAATCGATTAAACCAATTACACAGACGCTATTGGATGGTGAAGCCCTGGTTGGCTCCGTATTCTTTCAGGTCCTTCTGCCATAGGGCTATGCCGCCCTTAAGTTTGATGCGGTCGGACGATTCGGTGTTCTTCAACGCATCGCCGATGTTGGAGGTGTCGGAGACCTGACCGCCTGCGGCGATGATGTTGAGCCTGTTCTGCTCTTTGCGCAGCAGGCTCGACCATTTGTAGGCCTTGCCCACCGTGGACCGGAAGTCGCTGCGCGCATACACTTCGAACGGCAGATACTGGTATCCGGTCGACACGTTCTCCGCGGCCTGGGACAGCACGCGGTTGTATTCCTGCCCGCCGAAATAGGGCACTTCGATGCCACGGTCGTCGGTCACCGTGGTCTTGCTGAGGAATTTCGAGTCGGATAGGGTGTTTTTGTCGGCTGGGAACGCGCCACCATCCACGCGGGTTGTGATGCCTTTGGCATTGTGGCAGGCGTATTCGATGAAACGGTATGAGGCTTCGGGTTTGCGGGAACGTTGCAGCACGGCAAGGGCCGAACCGCCGTTTTCCGATGTGGTGGCCTTGCCGTCGGGCGTCGGCATCTGGGCCACGCGCCACAGGCCGGCCGCGCCGGGAATGTCGGACATGAGCAGCGAAGGCAGCCATGCGCCGGAGAACAGCGAGGCGACTTTGCCTTGTCCCACGGCCGATTTCCATCGATCCGACCATGACGTGAGGTTTGTTGCCACCAAACCCTCATCGATCATCTTCTGCCAGAATTCGGTGAATTCGCGGGTGCCTTTATCTTCGGTGAGTCTGATGGTCACGTTCTTGCCATCGTTGGACGTGGAGAACGGGCGTCCGCCGGCGAGCCAGATCATCGTGTCGTAGAAGCTGGCGTCGCCGGAATCGGCGGTGATGTACACGCCGATTTTCTTGAGTTTTTTGGCGGCCTCGTAGTAGTCGTCCCATGTGCGGATCTTGGACGCGTCCACGCCAACCTGTTCGAACACGCTGTTGTTATAGAAGAAGGCCATCGGGCCGGAGTCCATGGGAAGCCCGTACACCCGTCCGTTGAGCTGCACCGACGCCCAGGTGCCGGGCGTGTAGAAATCGGCATAGCCTTCGGTTCTGCCGGTGATGGGCACGAGCTGGCTGCTGACCGCGTACTGGCGCAATGCGTAATATTCCAGCTGCACCACGTCGGGAATGCCGTAACCGTCTTGGATGGCGTTGTTGAGTTTGTCGTAACCGCTGGTGTTCTTCCAAACCACGTGGATGTCGGGATTGTCTTTTTCGAAGCCGGCGATGACCTGTTTCATGCTCGGCTCCCACGACCATACGGTGATCTGTGTGCGTGTGTCCGTATTGGCCCCGCATGCGGCGGCGCTGGCCGCCATGACGCCCGCGCAGCAGATGGCGATGAGCTGCTTCACCAGTTTCGCCGATTTCAGCACCACGCCCACGGACCTCCGTTTTGTATTTCGCCTGCGATTACCATCATAAGATTATACGGGTCATGCGGAAGCCACGCACAAGCTTGGAAAGGCTCCCCATATCCACCCAAATACGCCGAATGCGGAAGAACCGCTCCGGAAGCGAACTTCCAAAGCGGTTCCCTGCGATATCGCATCGGCGGCTAAGCCGGTACGCAATCAAGCTTCGATGCCGAGCTTGGCGCGTTCCTTCTTGGAATACATGAAGGCCGGCAGCTGACGGCCCTGCTTGAGCCAGGCATGGTATTCGGCGGTGGCCGCGAACTCCACATCGGACGCGGAGTTCAGGCAGGTTTCCACGGAATCCTGGATGACGCCGATGATGAAGCCGACGCCCACCACCTGCATGGCGATGTCGTTGCTGATGCCGAACAGCGAGCAGGCCATCGGGATGAGCAGCAGCGAGCCGCCTGCCACGCCGGACGCGCCGCATGCGCCGAGCGCGGAGACCACGGACAGCAGGATGGCCGCCGGCAGGGAGATCTGGATGCCGAGCGTGTTGGCGGCAGCCATGGCCATGATGGTGATGGTGATGGCCGCGCCGTTCATGTTGATGGTGGCGCCCAGCGGAATGGACACGGAGTACATGTCCTTGTCAAGCCCGAGCTTCTCGCACAGCTGCATGTTGACGGGGATGTTCGCAGCGGAGGAGCGGGTGAAGAACGCGGTCAGGCCGGATTCCTTGAAGCAGCGGTAGACCAGCGGGTACGGGTTGCGGCGCAGGAAGATGAAGATGACGAGCGGGCCGAACACGAGCACCATGAGCAGCATGGTGCCGACGAGCAGGAGCAGCAGGCTGCCGTACTTGGTGAATGCGGACAGGCCGTTGTCGGCCACGTTGGTGAACACGAGGCCCATGATGCCGAACGGGGCGAGGTTGATGACCCAGCGGATCACCTGGGACACGGCGTCGGCCACGTTGGCCATGAACGCTTTGGAGCTTTCGTTGGCGATGGACTTCATGGCGAGTCCGAACAGGCAGGCCCACATCAGGATGCAGATGTAGTTGCCGTCGATGATGGCCTGGATCGGATTGGCCACGATGTTGGTCAGCAGCGTCTGGATGACTTCGGAAAGGCCTTGCGGCACCACGTCGGCTTTGGCGGCCTTGCCCAAGGACAGGGTCTGCGGGAATAGACGGGAGGTCAGCACGGCCACGACCGCTGCCAGGAACGTGGTGAACAGGTACAGGAACAGCACGGTGCCGAAACGGCGGTCGAGTTTCGACGTGCCCTGCGCAAGGGCGCTGGCCACCAGTACGAACACCAGAATCGGTGCCGCGGCCTTCAACGCGGCCACGAACAGGGTGCCGAATTCGCCGATCCAGGTCACGTGGGGCATGGTCAATGCCAGCACGGTGCCGATGATCAGGCCGACGATGATACGGACGATCAGCGATGCGCCGTTGTAGATGTCGGCGACGCCGCGGACGGCTTTCGAGATTTTACCCATGGTTCTCTCTTACTCTCGTGATGCCGGAAACGCTCCGGCAAGTCAACAGAACGCCATGATAATCGGGCGTGTCGGCCGAGATAGGGGAATGTCCAAAATCGTGGGTTTCTATAAGCCCGCGCCCAACGGCACGTGCGATACGAATCGACGTGGCTCGCCGTTGAGCGGGTCATCGAATCGCAGTTCGCGCGCCACCAATTCCAAGGGTTGCGAGAAGTCGTCGTACGCGCGCTGCACGATGTCCGGGTAGAAATCGTCGCCCAATATCGCCAGTCCGAGCGAATTCATATGCACGCGCAACTGGTGCGTCTTGCCGGTTTTCGGATGCAGCGTGTAATTCACGTACGGTCTGCCGGCAACGAAGCGGATGCCGCTTCCCCGTTCGATCAGCGTTTCCGCGTTGGGCACGTCGGCGCTTTCGTACGCCTGCAATCGTCCGCGATCCTTGTTGATATGCGACCTGCGTACCAGCGGAAACGGCAGGTGCCGGTCGATGCGCACCGCCGTTCCATATCGCGGCCGCTGCGTCGGGGCGAGCGGTGCCAGGCATTCGTAGGTTTTGACGGTTTTGCGATTTTGGAACAGCATCTGGTACGCGCCTCGCGCAGACGGATTACGTACGAACACGACGACGCCTGCGGTCAGTCGGTCCAAACGGTGCGCCGGCGTGATGTTCGGCTCGTCGTACCGCTCGCACAACCGGACCAGCGCGGTTTCGCGATACCACATGCCGCGTGGCGTGGTGGCGAGGAAATGCGGCTTGTCGATGACGATGATGTTCTCGTCCTCGTACAGAACCTCATATTCGAAGGGAATATGAGGTTCCTCGAGCACGTACCGGTGCCTGCGTTCGTTACTCAACGGTGACGGACTTGGCGAGATTGCGCGGCTTGTCGACGTCGTAGTTCTTGAGCTTGGCCATGTCCATGGCGAACAGCTGCAGCGGCACCACGTCCACCAGCGGGCTCATCAGCGTCGGGCATGCGGGACGCCAGAAGACCACGTCGGCGTAACGTTCCACGTCCGGATCGTGTTCCTCGGCCACGGCGATGATGTAGGCGCCACGGGCCTTGACCTCTTCGATGCCGGAGATGACTTTGGAGTGCAGCACGTTGCGGCCGCGCGCCGGCGGCACGATGAATACGACCGGTTCGCCTTCGTCCACCAAAGCGATCGGACCATGTTTCAGTTCGCCCGCGGCGAAGCCTTCGGTGAACGTGTAGGCGATTTCCTTGAGCTTCAACGCGCCTTCCATGGCCACCGGATAGCCCACATGGCGGCCGAGGAACAGGAACGATTTCGCATCCACCATCTGCTTGGCGGCCTCCTGCACGGTCTTGGTCTGGGTGTCGAGGACCCACTGGATCTTGCGGGGCATGTCCTTCAGAGAGTCCAAAGTCTGGTCGATTTCGTCTCGATACATGGCACCCTTGACTTGGGCCAGATACAGGCCGAGCACGTATGCGGCGGTGATCTGCGCCACGAACGCCTTGGTGGAGGCGACCGCCACTTCCGGACCGGCGTGGGTGTAGAGCACCGCGTCAGATTCGCGTGGGATGGACGCGCCCTGCGTGTTGCAGATGGCCAATACCTTGGAGCCCTGTTCACGCGCGTGGCGCAACGCCATCAGCGTGTCCATGGTCTCGCCGGACTGCGAAATGGCCACCACCAACGTTCGGGGGGTGAGGATCGGGTCACGGTAGCGGAATTCGTGGGCGAGTTCCACTTCTACCGGAATGCGCACCCAATGCTCGATGGCGTATTTGGCCACCATGCCCGCGTACGCGGCCGTGCCGCAGGCGATGACGATGATCTTGTCGATGGCTTTGAAATCATGCTCGTCGATGCGCACCTCATCGAGGTTGATGTTGCCGTTCTCGTCGAGACGCCCCAGCAGGGTGCGCTGCACGGCGGCCGGATCCTCATGGATCTCCTTGTCCATGAAGGAGTCCCAACCGCCCTTTTCGGCGGCGGACGCATCCCAATCCACGGTGTAGGTCTTCGGATGTTCCACGATGTTGCCCATGAAGTCGGAGACGACGACCTTGTCTGCGGACACCATCACGGCCTGGTCCTGGTCGATTTCCATGGCGCGCTTGGTGCAGGCCACGAACGCGGCCACGTCGGAGCCGAGGAAGTTCTCGCCTTCGCCAAGACCGACCACCAGCGGCGAATCGTGACGGGCGCCAACCACGATGTCCGGCTGTCGCACGTCCGTGGCGAGGATGGTGAACGCGCCTTCCAGCATGCGGGCCAGACGGCGGATGGCCTTGAACAGGTCAGGCTTACCGGTTTCCTCGATGATCTTGTCGCTGATTTTGCCCAGCAGCTTCGCCGCGACCTCGGTATCAGTTTCGGAGACGAAACGATAGCCCTCCGTCTGCAGGTCGAGACGCAGCTGGGACGCGTTTTCGATGATGCCGTTGTGGATGATGGCGACCTTGCCGTCACGCGACGTGTGCGGATGCGCGTTAGTGTCGTTCGGCACGCCGTTCGTAGCCCAACGCGTATGGCCGATGCCCACGGTGGCGTCCGGCATCGGATCACGTTCGATGTCCTGCACCAGGTTGGCCAGACGTCCGGCCTTCTTACGGACGGCCACACGCTCCATGCCAGGCGCCGTCAGCGCCACGCCGGCCGAATCATATCCGCGGTATTCCAATCGCTGAAGTCCTTGGAGACACACCTCCAAAGGCTTGCCGCACGCGGTCCGAACATTTCCTGCATATCCTACGATTCCACACATAGCTCCTTAGCCTATCGGGTAAGGATGTCAATCATGAAACCAAGCCGCGCGTCCTTACAAATCTTTGCCATATATGCGAAATCCCACTCCCCCAGGGAAATTGTGCGAACCAGTGGCACACGCAACGCGCCCATCGTCGGCAGCAAAAAGAAAACCCAACCCACCGGACGTCTGCGGACGCTTGACGTCAGTGGATTGGGAATTTACGGCAGTACGACAGCCTTACTTGCTACAGGACGTGCTGCAAGAAGTCCTTAAACCTCGACTCCTTCGGATGGTCGATGATTTCCGGACCGCCTTGTTCGACGACCACGCCACCGTCCATGAAGACGATCTGGTCGGCGACCTCGCGCGCGAAGCCGATCTCATGGGTGACGACCACCATGGTCATGCCTTCCTTGGCGAGGTCGAGCATGACGTTGAGCACTTCGCCGACGAGTTCCGGATCGAGCGCGGATGTCGGTTCGTCGAACAGCATGATCTCCGGCTTCATGGCAAGCGCGCGGGCGATGGCCACGCGCTGCTGCTGGCCGCCGGACAGCTGTGCCGGATAGTAGTCGAGACGCTCCCCCATGCCGACGCGGTTCAGCTCCTGAATGGCGAGTTCGCGGGCTTCCTTCTTGTCCATGTGCTTGACGTGGACCGGAGCCTCCATGACGTTTTCAAGAGCCGTCATGTGCGGGAACAGGTTGAAGCGCTGGAACACCATGCCGAGTTTGGAACGCTGTTCGGCCACTTCCTTGTCGTTCAGGGTCTGCAGCACACGTTCGCCGCCCTTGTCGACGTACTTGTAGCCGATCATTTCGCCGTCGACGTCGATTTCGCCGCCGGTCAGGGTTTCCAGCTGGTTGATCAGACGCAGGAACGTGGATTTGCCGGAACCGGACGGTCCGAGAATCACGGTGACGGTGCCGGGCATGACGGTCATGTCGATGCCTTTGAGCACGTGCAGGTTGCCGAAGGCCTTGTGCACCTGGGTCGCCTTGACGGCGGGAACGATTTCGTTGGTTGTGATTTCGCTCATGGTCATTCCCCTCACGCGGTCATTCCCGCGAACGTGGCTTCGTTCTGCTTGTCGACGTCATCCTTGGGTTCGCCGAAGGTCTTGCCCGGCAGCGGCGTGCGCTTGCCGCGGGCTCCGGCGGGACGGGCGTCGAAGCCCTTGCCGAAGTGCTTTTCAAGTCGCGACTGGATGACCATCAGGATGGAGGTGATGACCAGATACCAGATGCACGCCACGATCAGCAGCGGAATCGGCTTGTACAGACGGGTCGCAATCGCCGTGGTGGCGAACTGCAGTTCCAGCGTGAACGGCACGGCGTTGACAAGCGACGTGGTCTTCAGCATGCCGATGAACTCGTTGCCGGTCGGCGGGATGATGATGCGCATGGCCTGCGGCAGCACGATGCGACGCATGATGAGCGTGCGCTTCATGCCGAGGGCCTTTGCGGCTTCCGTCTGCCCCGGATCGACGGCCTCGAGGCCGGCGCGCACGATTTCGGCCAGGTAGGCGGCTTCGTTCAGGGCCAAGCCCAGCCATGCGGCGTTGAACGCGGTGATGACAGACTGGGAGTCAATGCTCCAGAATTCGATTGAGGTGAACGGGATGCCCACGCCGATACGTGGCACCAGCACCGCGAACAGACCCCAGAAGACCAGCTGCGTGTACACAGGGGTTCCACGGAAGAACCAGATGTAGAACCAGCTCACGCCGCGCAGCACCGGGTTGATGGATTTGCGCATGACCGCCAGAATGACCGCCAGAATGATGGCGATGACCATCGAGATGACGGTCAGCAGCAGCGTGTACTTGATGCCTTCCAGTACGTTCTCGTTGAACAGGTATTTCCAGACCACATTCCATTCGAAACGCGGATTGGTGACCAAAGCCTGCACCAGCATCGCGGCGAAGAGCGCGACGATGATGGCCGCCACGATCGGACCCGTACGCTTGACAGGCAAGGCTTTAATGCGATTGGGAATATCGAGGCCGTCGCCGTCGACTTGTTTCTTCGCCATGATGCTGTTTCCTTTTTCTATCTATCTGATGAGATCAGTTGAGGTCGGTCGGATTGATCTCAGCCTTGTCGAGAGCGCCGGACTCGACGCCCCAATGCTTGAGGATCTTCATGTACGTGCCGTCATCCATCAGCTTCTGCATGGCCGCCTGCACCGCCTTGGCCGTGTCGGAATCACCCTTCTTGATGGCCACGGCCTCCTTGGTCACGCCGACGTCCTCACCGAGGGCCTCAAGCTGGTCGTCGGTCTGGGAGATCGCATAACCCGCGACCGGCGAATCGGCGTAGAACACGTCGGCCTTGCCGGTGACGACGTTGGTGGTCACATCGGTCTGCAGCTTGTTGGACAGGATCTGGATGTCAAGCTTGTTGTCCGCCTTGCACTGTTCGGCGCCCTTGTTGACTTCCTCCTCCTGTGTGGTGCCGGTCTGCACCGCGATCTTCAATCCGCACAGGTCGGACGTGTCGATCTTGCCTGGGTTGCCCTTCTTGACCACCCACGTGGAACCGGCCTTGAACATGCTGACGAAGTCGACGGCCTTCATGCGTTCCGGGGTAATGGTGAACGACGAAACGCCGATATCGTACTTCGAACCGATCGACGGAATGATCGAATCGAAATTCGACGTCTGCGGATCCGCCTCGAGGCCGAACGTTTTCGCCAACGCCTTGACGATGTCCACGTCGAAGCCGACCGGCGTCTTGCCGTCCGCGGCCAGGAACTCGGCCGGCGCGTACGACGTATCCATGCCGACGGTCAGCTTGCCGTCCTTGGTGACGGAGGACGGCAGCATCTTGGCGATCTTCTCGTCCTTCTTCACGCCGGACACGTCGTAACCGGTGGTCGACGACGAATTCGAATCGTCGGAAGCTTGGGAATCCGTTTTGTCGGAGGTTCCGCAGGCTCCCATCGAGACGACCATCGCCGCGCTCAACGCGAGCGCCGCCCAACCTTTCAGGTTCCTCATCATGGCAAGTCCTCTCTTCAACCCAGCCAAATCAACCAGCCAAACGTGGCTATGGCATAACCTAAGAGCGGATTGCTACGAGCGTATTAACGGACGCAAAAGTTCCGAAACATTCACTCGTTGGTGCCGGGAGTGTTGATCTCCGGCTTGCTGATGGCACCGTCCTGAACACCCCAGTACTTGAGGATCTTCATGTAGGTGCCGTCGTCGATGAGCTTCTGCAGGGCCTTCTGCAGGGCCTCGTCCATCTGCTGGTCGCCCTTCTTGACGACGATGCCTTCCGGGGCGATGCCTTCGGTCTTGCCAAGCGTTTCGAGTTCGCCGTCGGTCTGCGCGATCGCGTAGCCGGCGACCGGCGAATCGGCGTAGAACACGTCGGCCTTGCCGGTGACGACGTTGGTGGTCACATCGGTCTGCAGCTTGCTGGAGATGACGTCCATCTCCGCCTTGCCGTCGGCCTTGCACTGCTTGGCCATCTTGTTGGCGGCGGTCTCCTGCATGGTGGCGGTCTGCACGGCCACCTTCTTGCCGCACAGATCGGACGTGTCGACCTTGTTCGGGTTGCCCTTCTTCACGGCCCATGCGGAGCCGGCGTTGAAGTGGCTGACGAAGTCGACCGCCTCGAGGCGTTCCTTGGTGACGGTGAACGACGAGATGCCGATGTCGTACTTGGCGCCGACGGCCGGAATAATCGAATCGAAGTTCGCGGTTTCCGGATCGGCCTCAAGACCGAACACTCCGGCCAGCGCCTTGGCGATGTCCACGTCGAAGCCGACCGGCGTCTTGCCGTCCGCGGCCAGGAATTCGGCCGGCGCGTACGACGTATCCATGCCGATGGTGAGCTTGCCGTCCTTGGTCACATAATCCGGCAGCATTTTGGCGATCGCGTCGTCCTTCTTCACGCCGGAAACATCGTAACCGGTCAGTTCGCTGGACTTCGAACTGGATTTCGACGCCGAGGCGTCGCTGTCGTCGCTGGTGCCGCATGCCGCGCCGGTGGCGAGCATGGCCACGCTCAACATGAACGCGGCGGCGGTTTTCAGGGCTTTTCCTGCTTGCATGTTCCCTCTCCTATGGATTCATATCGGCCTGTTCAGCCGAACCGTATCCTAGCGTAAAGAGGGTGTGTTACAAAAATTTTCCTGAATCGGCGTTCTTTCACTATGTGAAACCGGAATTTTTCCGATTTATCGCACCTGCTTGTTGGCGTATCGCATGGCTCGCAGCGCCTCACGCTTGTCCTGCTCCTCGCGAAGCGACTGGCGCTTGTCGAATTCCTTCTTGCCTCGGGCGAGCGCGATCTCGACCTTGACACGGCCGTCTTTGAAATACAGGCTCAGCGGAATGATGGTGAATCCCTTGGCCTGGGTTTGACGGGCCAGCTTGTCGATCTGCGCCGCATGCAGCAGCAGCTTGCGCTTGCGTTTGGGTGCGTGGTTGTTCCACGTGCCGTTGAGATATTCGGGAATGTTGGCTCCCTCAAGCCACATCTCCCCACGACGGTCGATGGTGATGAACGATTCGGCCAGCGACGCCCGTCCTTCACGAAGCGACTTCACTTCGGTGCCGGTCAACACGAGACCGGCCTCATACTTGTCTTCGATGGCGTAGTCGTGACGCGCCTTCTTGTTCTGCGCGATCGGTTTGGTTCCCTGTTCCTTGGCCATGTCGGACCTCCTTCCCGGTTCTTTCGATCAGTGTATGCAACGCGACTCCGTCGACCATATCACGAAAGCGCGTCGCCCGACGATGCGGACGGCGCGCTTGCCGTGGTTTCATGTCTGGAACGGAACCGTCAGTAGTGGACGTACTGGTAGGCTCCGGCGTTGGAGATCGTCTCCCAAGCCGGGAACGTCGCGAAGCCGGTGCCGCCTTCGGAGATCAGGACCGAACCGTCGGCGTTCACGCGTTCCACGACGGCCACGTGGCCGTACTGCCAGTCGGCGGTCCAATGTCCGCCTACGCTTTGGCCGCGCGCGAACACCATCGCCGCGCCGACATGCGGGGTGTTGTTCACCAGGTATCCGAGTCCACGAGCGGTATTGGCCCAATCGGCGCCGTTGCCCATGTAGGAGCCGACCGGAAGGCTCAGCTGGGAACGCCTCAGGTATGCCCACAGCGTGCACTGGCGGGACGGATACGCGGCACCGCCGACCGTGTTGCCGGTGTTGTGTCCGTAGCAGTATCCGGAACCGGCCGGGCAATTGCCGGGCACCGCATAGTTCATGCCGCTGGCGCCGCCGGAATTGTTGTTATTGGGCGTCGGAGCCGGCGCAGGTGCAGGCGCGGGAGCGGGAGCGGGATTGTAGTTCGTGTTGTTGTTCGGACGCGACTGCTGCTGGTTGTTATTGGGGTTGACAGCGGCGTTGTTGGAATTGTTGTACTGGTTGTTCCATGAATCGATCTGCGATTTCATGGCGACGATGTCCGCCGCTTCCTTGGCGCTCTGCGTTGTCAGCTGGTTCTTCTGCGATTCGAGCTTCTCACGTTTCGCCGTGCCCTCGTCACGCAGCTTCTGCAGGGCGGTCTGCTTGGCGCTGGCCTCGCTTGCCGCCTGCTGGGCGCTTGCCGCCTGCTGGTCGGCCTGCTCCTTGAGCTGGGTGATCTTCTGTTCGATGGCGCCCAGACGGTCCTTGCGGTTCATCGACGTGTTCAGCTCGTTCGCCGCGTCGGTTGCCGCGTTGGATTCGCTTCGCGTGACCGCGGCCTGCGACTGCATCTTGTTGACGAAATCGTCGGCGGTCGTCGAATCGGTGACGAAATCCAGCACATCCGACGTACTGGAGCCGTGGAAGCTCTCGCGGGCGAGCTGCGCGACGGCGGCCTTGGCGTCATCATAGTCGGAGCCGGTCTGCTTGATCTGCTCCTCAAGGTTCGCCTTGTCCTGCTGGGCCGCTTGCAACCGCTGCGTGGTCGCTTCCGCCAGGCTCTGCGCCTGTTCTGCCGCCTGCTGGGCAGATTCCGCGGCCTCGACCGCCGCAGGAATCTGGTTGTCGTTCAAATCGGCCAACTGCAGAATCGTGTCGGCGAGATCGCTGCTCACGCCGACAAGCTGCGACTTCAGCTTGGCGTGGTTCGACACCTTCGCCTGGTATTCCGACATGCTCACGGCATGCGCCTGCGGAGCCGGCGCGGCGACGACCGCGACGCCGCCGGCGCAGAACATAGCCGAAGCAAGCATCAGTCCAACGATGGGCCGCACCTGTCTCGTCATTTTCCTAGACATGTATTCCCTTCCCGAAATCCACCTATTTCGACATTGTATCCAGCAAACTTCAAATATGCTGAACATCTCGTTCAGCACTCCGCCGGTTTATGCCTTCAGGTACTTCCTCAGCGAGATGCTGGACGCGACGATCGACAGCACGACGGCTCCCACCACAAGGGCCGGTGCAAGCAGCCATACCGTCTTCTGGTTGATCAGAGGCATCCACTGCACGCTCTTCGACAGCCAATCCGTGATGAACAGCTTCACCATGGCGCTCAACGTTCCGCAGGCGAGCAGCGAACCAATCAGCGACGCGAACACGCCTTCCAACACGAACGGCAGGCGGATGGTCCAGTTCGAGGCTCCCACCAGTCGCATGATCTCGGTCTCGTTCTTACGCGAGGCGGCACTCATGCGAATCGTCGTGCCGGTCAGCATGATGGCCACCAGGATCATCACGCCGGCGAGCGCCACGGTGACCGCCGTCGCACGGTTCAGCACCGAGAAGACCGGGTCGAAGATCTTGCGTTGATCCTGCACTTCCTCGACACCGGTGCGGCCGCTCAACACTTCGGATACCACTTGGTATTTGGTCGGGTCCTTCAGTTTCAGACGCAGCGACCCCTGCATGTCGGCGGCGGTGAGCACGCGTCCTTGGTATTCGCCGTTCGGATACTGCTTGAGGAAGGTGTTCTTGTAGAAGTCCTCACGGCTCACATATGTGATTTTGGAGACGATGTTGCCGGCTTCCTCGTTGATCACGTTCTCCAGATCGACGATCTCCTGGTTGGAAGGCGCCTTGCCCGACGAGCAGGACGCCGCCTGGCTGGCACCGTCCGGGCACAGCCATACGACCACTTCGACCTTGTCGTACCATTCGCCCTTCGCGGCGGTGATCTGTGCCTGCATCAGGCCGGATACGCCGATGAACAGGAAGGAGATGAATGTGACCAGCATGACGGAGATGATCATTGAAACATTGCGCTTGAGGCTGTTCCATGTTTCGGAAAGGATGAAACGAAAACGCATCAGTCGTGCTCCTTGGTGTCCTCAGGGTTTTCATCGGACGGTGCCGGCGGGACGGGCGGTTCGGGTGGTGTCGGAGGCTCGGTTTGGGTCGGTGGAACGGGCGGTGCAGGCGGAGCGGACAGCGCCGATGCTTCGTCAGCACCAGTCTCGGAGGCATCATTTTCAGCGGAGGTCTTGGCCTGTTCGTTCCGTTCGGTTTGCTCGGCCTGTTCCTGGTCGGCCATCTGTTCGAGGCTCAGTCCCTTGCCCCAGGTCAAGGTGGTCTCCACTGACGCGAAGGCCTCGCCGTAACGGCCGGTGCGTCCGGAATGCACGGATTTGGCAAGACGGGCGATGCCGTCGTTCCCCTGTCCGTCATGGACGGCAGCGGCGACCACATCCACGGCGTTCACCACGGTTTCGGCGCGCGTCGCGCCTTCCACGTCGACGGTGTCGTCAGGAGCGTTCGTTGAATCGATGGCGTTCTGTCGACGGTATTTCGCGTTCGGGTCGGAAGTGCCCAATGCCTGGTGCGATTTCGACTCGACTTCGGCGTCCGGGAAATACAGCGCGGAATCGTAGGATCCCTGCTGCTCGTCGCGCACGATCTTGCCGGTGTGCAATTCGACCACGCGTTTGCGCATGGAGTTGACGATCTCCTCGTTGTGCGTGGCCATGACGATGGTGGTGCCGGTACGGTTGATGGCGTCTAACACTTCCATGATGCCCAGCGATGTGGTCGGGTCGAGGTTGCCCGTAGGCTCGTCGGCGAGCAGGATCTGAGGATGGTTCACATACGCCCTTGCGATGGCGACGCGTTGCGCTTCGCCGCCGGACAGCTCATGGGGGTAGTTGTTTTCCTTGCCTGTGAGCCCCACCGTCTGCAGTACTTTGGGCACCAGCGATTTGATGGTGGAACGGCTTGTGCCGATCACTTCAAGTGCGAAGGCGACGTTCTCCCATACCGTCTTGTTGTTGAGCAGCTTGTAATCCTGGAAGATAAAGCCGATCTGCCGGCGATAATGCGGCACCTGCCGTGCGGACAGGCGTCGCAGATCGTTGCCGGCGACGCGGATCTCGCCATCCGTAGCTTCCTCCTCGCGAAGCAGCAGGCTCAGCAAGGTGGTCTTGCCGGAACCGGACGCGCCCACAAGAAAGACGAAATCACCTCGATCGATGTCAAGATTGATGTCATCCAATGCGGGACGCGTGCCCTTTGGATAGACTTTGCTCACATGTTCAAGCGAGATCAGCGCCATCGTGTTTTCCCTCCGCCTATCGCTTAGGCTTCTTGTTCCTCGGCTGCCGCGCGACGCTGTTCGTGACGCCAGCGGATGCCGGCTTCGATGAACTCGTCGATGTCGCCGTCGAAGACAGCCTGGGTCTGCGAGGTCTCATACCCCGTGCGCAGGTCCTTGACCATCTGGTACGGATGCAGCACATACGAGCGCATCTGGTCGCCCCAGCTGGCCTTGATGTCTCCGGCGAGCTCCTTCTTCTTCTTGGCTTCCTCCTCGTGGCGCAGCACCAGCAGTCGGGACTGCAGCACGGCCATGGCGGCGGCGCGGTTCTGAATCTGAGAGCGTTCGTCCTGCATGGTCACCACGATGCCGGTCGGGATGTGGGTGATGCGCACCGCGGAATACGTGGTGTTCACGCCCTGTCCGCCAGGACCGGACGAGCAGTAGGTGTCGACGCGGATTTCGGAATCCGGCACGTCGATGTGATCGGTCGCTTCGACCAGCGGAACCACTTCCACGGCGGCGAAGCTGGTCTGACGGCGGCCCTGGTTGTCGAACGGGGAGATACGCACCAGACGGTGGGTGCCACCCTCCACGCTCAGTCGCCCGTATGCGTACGGGGCGTCCACCTGGAACGTGGCCGACTTGATGCCGGCTTCTTCCGCGTAGGAGGTGTCCATGACCTTGGCCTTGTATCCGTTGCGTTCCGCCCAACGCAGGTACATGCGCAGCAGCATCTGCGCGAAATCGGCCGCATCCACGCCGCCGGCGCCGGAACGGATCGTCACCACGGCGGAACGTTCGTCGTATTCGCCATCGAGCAGCGTCTGGATCTCCATATCGTCGAGATCCTTTTGGATGCTTTCGACTTCGGCCTTCGCCTCGGCCAACGTGTCGGCGTCCTCTTCCTCCTGGCCAAGCTCGACCAGGGTCTCCACGTCCTCGATGCGCTGGTCGGCGGATGCCAGACGCTTGAGCTGCGACTGCACCGCGGACAGCTTGCTGGTCACTTTCTGTGCGTTTTCCGGATCGTCCCACAATCCGGGTTCGGCCGCTTTCACTTCAAGGTCCTTGGCCTCGGCGGTCAGTCGATCGACGTCGAGGGCCTTGGAAATGGACTCGTATTTGGCGCGCGCTTCGCTGATCGCCTCGGAGTAATCAAATTCTGCCATCGTTTACACCATACATTTCTATTACGTTCCTGACTATTCTGACATGGAGCCGTCCACGGCTCCCGCACAATCCATAAGGTTTTTCCACGTGCCCACATCCATTTCCCACATGGACGGACCGCGAACCTGTCCGCACGCATACGGGAAACCGGGGCCCGTTTCGGATCATACGGGCCCGAAGGCGTCAAAGCCCCGCGTAGATCGCAGGAATGACCAGACTCAGCAGCATCGCCGCGGCGATGACGATGCACACCGTGCGCACCATGGTGCGGCGACGGCGTTCTCGCTGCTCGCGTTCGTCCCTGTAGTCACTCATACGCGCCACTATACCGGCTCGCCCCTACTTAGCGTTTCTTGCGAAACGCCTCGAAAATCACTTGTGGTAAGGTTCTCCGGCGTTGATTTTGTATGCGCGATAGATCTGCTCCAGCAGAATCACCCGCATCAGCTGGTGCGGGAACGTCATTTTGGAAAAGCTCAGCAGGTAGTCGGCTCGTTTGAGAATCGCGGGGTCGAGTCCCAATGAGCCGCCGATGATGAGTTGGATATGGCTGGTGCCGTGGAGTCCGAGGTCGTTGATTTTCGCGGCGAGCTGTTCGCTGGTGAGCTGCTTGCCTTCGATGGCGAGGGCGATGACGAACGCGTCGTCACGAATATGTTTGGCGATGCGTTCGCCCTCTTTGGCCTTGATCTGCCGTTCGAGTCCGTCGCTGGCATGCTCCGGTGTCTTCTCGTCGGCCACTTCGACGATGCCGAGCTTGCAATACCGGCCCAGTCGTTTCGAATATTCCGCGATGGCGTCGCGCAGATACTTCTCTTTGACCTTGCCGACGGTGATCAGTGTGATTTTCACGAGTTTCCTCTTGCGGAGAGCGCGGATGACGCTCTCCGCCATTCCGTTTTCAGTTTTTGTGGAGTTTCTCGTTGAGCTCGATGCCGGTCTTGCGGTAGCGCGCCTCGATGCGGCCGGACACGGAGTTGCGGATGAACAGGATGTTGTCCTTGCCGGACAGTTCGGCGCCCTTGACGGTTTCGAGCGGTTCGCCGGCGGCGACCTTGGCCTTGTCGTAGATGGTGACCTTGGTGCCGGCGGTGACGTACAGGCCTGCTTCGACCACGCAGTTGTCTCCCAGGGAGATGCCGATGCCGGCGTTCGCGCCGAGCAGGGAGTGCTCGCCGATGGAGTTCTTGAGCTTGCCGCCGCCGGACAGGGTGCCCATGATGGACGCGCCGCCGCCGATGTCGGAGCCGTTGCCGACCACGACGCCTTGCGAGACGCGGCCTTCGACCATGGAGACGCCGAGGGTGCCCGCATTGAAGTTCACGAAGCCGGCGTGCATGACGGTGGTGCCTTCGGACAGGTGCGCGCCCAGTCGCACGCGGTCGGCGTCGCCGATGCGCACGCCGGTCGGCACGACGTAGTCGACCATGCGGGGGAACTTGTCAATCGACAGCACGTTCACATCGACGTGCGGCGCCAACACGGCTCCGGACTGTCGGGTGGCGGCCATCACGTCAAGCTTGCGCAAAGCGAAATCGTCGACGGCGAACGGACCGTAGTTGGTCCACACCACGTTGTTGAGCTTGGCGAAAATGCCGTCGAGATTCAACGTGTTCGGCTTGGCCAGACGCATGCTCAGCAGGTGCAGACGCAGATAGGCGTCGGCGGCGTCCTCGATCTGTCTCTTATACACATCTCCGCGCCCACGAGACCGATCAGTATCTCGTATGC
>ENA-OZFU01000214-OZFU01000214.1-human-gut-metagenome-genome-assembly--contig:-NODE-214-length-23319-cov-6.884070_pt1 | contig 23319 bp, 14 predicted proteins | sample MGYA00244650_ERZ653646 | MGnify/ENA primary metagenome ERZ653646 (study PRJEB26926, sample SAMN06164982) | human gut metagenome | biome: ENVO:00009003; feature: ENVO:2100002; material: ENVO:00002003...
GTCTCGTGGGCTCGGAGATGTGTATAAGAGACAGACTATATTCTATTTATAGCAATTACTCAGTCTCTCGCGTACGCGACGCCTTGCGCCGACACCAGCGCCATTGCGCCCGCAGCCCTCTTGAGGATAATTGCAAGGCGCGAAATAGTCGTTTCGGGGCACGAAATAAGGAAATCATGCTTTGCAATCATTATTTCATGCCCTGAAATCAACATATAGGTGGTAGCGGGCAAGATTGGCGCGGTGGCGGACAGGAAGGTCAGAATGGCGAGCAAGACAGCCGGAGCGGCGGAGAAGCTGAATGGGGGCAGCGGCAAGATGGAGGATGTGGCGGAGAAGACGGAGGGTGCGGCGAAGAAGTGAAAGGCTATCGGCAAAGAAGACGGAGGATGTCTGCGACAAATTTGCGCCAATGTCGCAGGTCGTCGGGACAAGGGTTGCGCAACTTTTTGCGCAAGCGGGCGATGTGCAAATGGTCTCAAAATAAACTGCTTGGAATGGCAGAAAACGCGACGATGGCCGCCGTTTTTGCCTAAAAATGCTGCAAAAATGAAAAAAAAAAGGACAGAAAGGATAGATTTTACAAATAATCGTATAACTTTGTACATAATTAATATAGGCGCAACATATAATCAATATAGACGCGCTTATAAACGGAATAAACAGAATTGCGAATTCTTGGCATTGTATCAACAGACTGCCTCAACCAACAAGGAAACTGAGAACAACTGAAATGAGAGCAATAAAGCGAATAGTGCTTACACTGTCTATGACCTTATTGTGCTGCCCGCAAGTCTTTACAGACAGCATCATGGACCGTATGCGCACCCGCGACTTCTCCCCCATCGACTATATGGGATATGTGCTCACCATGTGGTACAATGGTTTCTTCAACTATCCCTTCGTGGTGCGTGTCAGCATCTTCATGATTCTCATCTGCTGTATATCGACGGCCGTCTTTACCATTTCTATCAGTGTCAACAAGCATTTCGAGGGCCGACGCAACCGCATCTACAACCGCTACTACAAGCGTTTCTACGACATCTTCTGCGAGATAACACTCAATAAGGACAAGCTCACCCGCAACGAGATCGACGAGCGCATAGGCCTCACCACCCGCGACATAGCCCGCCGCAAGAAGCCCAAGTACATGTTTGCGCTGTGCAGGCTGCTGGTGCAGGTCAAGTCAGACTACTACAACGAGTACAACTACCGCAACGTGCGCACCCTCTGCAACGCCCTCGCCATCAAAGAGTTCATGGAGCGTATGCTCGTGTTCGGCTCGCGCACCAACAGGCGTCGCGCGCTGCAAATCTCCCAGTTCATGATGATTGACCTGCCCGAGTCGGTGCTGGTGCGCCTGCTCAACTCCGTCGACCAGGTCATCCGTAAGGAGACACGTATGTACTATCTGTGGCTGAGCGACTACAATCCCTTCAGATTCTTCATGGAGAGCGAGCTGCACAACTATGATTGGCGCGAATGGGACGCTCTGGAGATACACTTCCTGATGAGAGCACGCCATATAGCCAACAAGGAGATGCCCTCGCTGCCCCCTATCATCGCCGAGTGTGAGAACGAGAAGCTGCAAGCCTGTCTGATCAGAGAGGTGGGCTACTGGGGCACAGCCGAGGATGTGGACAACATGAAGAAATACCTGGCCCACAAGAGTCAGGTGGTACGCCAGGCTACCATAGAGTGTATCATCAAGGCCCATCTGGTATCAGCAGAGCCGCTGCTCATGGCTGCCTACGCCCATCAGAACGAGCATCTGCGCCTGTTTATCCTCCGCGCCCTGGTGTCATTCAACACGGGCCGCGCCATCCCCTTCTTCCTGAAAGGAGGGCACTGAAAAACTAAAACCCACTATCAAATTGAAAGTTGATGACGGAGATATAGCTGTTTTACCCTTTATTTTCTGTCTATTTTAGCCTTATTTAGGCGATTTGCAGAAAGAGAAGTTACAAATCGTAAGCATTTTCCGTTTTGGTCATAAAAAAAGGGGACTTTTTCAGTGCCCTCTGAAAGCATGGAGCGAGTCCAAGGTCCAGTCGACCAAGCTCAACATCATCATGTCGCTCAGCCTGTATGGCGAGAAGGGCATGGAAGAGTTTGAACGCCTGGAGAGAGAGTGTACCGACAAGGACGACAGTATCCTCTTCAAGCAGGTTAGAGTGTTTGACAGTTATATCAAGAATTTGGCACGATGAAAGAGATTATATTATACACCTACGGATATCTCGTCTTCTTCTACTCGATGGCGCTGATGTTCAGCTACGTGATGCTGGTGGCCCTGTCGCTCAGAGAGACACGCCGCTCGCGCCACTCCCTGAGCGACATCTACGTGAAGAAGATATTCGACAACTCGCCCTATACCCCCGGTGTGTCTATCGTGGCTCCCGCCTATAACGAGGAAAACACCATCGTGGACAACGTGAAGTCGCTGCTCTCGCAAGACTGGCCCAAGTTTGAGGTCATCATCGTCAACGACGGTAGCAAGGACCGCACGCTGGAGAAGATGATTGAGGAGTTTGATCTCGTCGAAGTGCCCTATCTCTACAAGCAACGCATCATCGCCAAACCGTTCAAGCGTATGTTTATCTCCAACCGCAAGGAGTATGAGAAGCTGCGCGTGGTGGACAAGGAGAACGGTGGTACCAAGGCAGACCCCGTGAACGCCGGTCTGAACGTAGCCAACTATCCCTACTTCATCAATACCGACGTAGACTGCATCCTCTCCAAGAACGCTATCCGTATGTGCGTGCGCCCTATGGTGGAAGAAAGGAACGTGATAGCCGTATCGGGCGTGATGAACATCTCCAATGCCTGCGAGGTGGTCAACGGCGAGCTCATCAAGTACCGCATACCCTGGTCGCCCATCCCTCTGTTCCAGACACTGGAGTATCTGCGCTCGTTCATGATAGGTAAGATGGGCTGGAGCCACATCAACGCCATGCCTAACGTATCGGGAGGTTACGGTATGTTTGACACCGAGATAGCCATCAACGCCGGCGGCTACTCTGCCGACTCGCTGGCAGAGGATATGGACATGCTTACCCGCATGATAGGCTACTGCTGCGACTTCGACAAGCCTTACCGCGTGATACAGATACCCCAGACCTGCTGCTGGACGGAAGGTCCGTCAAACCTGCGCATGCTGTACCGCCAGCGTGTGAGATGGGGACACGGCCTGATACAGACATTTGCCAAGTATTACCGCATGATGTTCAAGAAGAAATACCGTCAGCTGGGTCTCATCACGATGCCCTACCTCTTCATCTTCGAATTCATCGCCCCCGTCATCGAGCTGATAGGTTTCTGCACGTTCATCTACCTCGCCTTCACGGGCGGCGTCAACTGGGGCACAGCCTGGATTATCTTCCTGATGATGTATATCTTCTGCTTCCAGCTCTCGCTTGTCGTCATCTATTACGACTATCTGCAGACCCGCATGCGCGGCTGGAGCTATCTGCGACTCGTGCTCGCTGCCCTGCTCGAGCCCTTCTTCTACCACCCCTTCATCATGCTCTTCTCGCTGCGCGGCTACCTCAAGTTTATCATGGGTAAGCGTATCGTATGGGGCGAGATGCAGCGCAAGGGCTTCAACAATCCCAACAGCGGCAACGCTCAGGGCCAGGCCGACAACTCCCCCGGCCCCGACATCACTATAGCCACCCAAACCACCGAATAAAGAACCAAAACCAAAGTCATGATGATGAAAATACATAAACCACAGATATGCGGCATGGCGCTGACCCTGATGATGGCAGCCTCGGCACTCACGTTCACCCCTGTACAGGTGCAGGCACAGTCGATAGTGAAGACCAAGGACATCCATCTGCCCGACTACTACGACACCACGGTGCGCGCCGCCTTCAAGCGCGGCAACTGGGAGGGCGGCAAGCGTCTGCTCGACGAAGGTCTGAAGCGCTACCCCGACGTGTCGACGCTCAACGAGCTCGCCGGCCGCTACTACTACCACAAGAAGTCCTACGACGACGCCCGCTTCTATCTGGTGCGCGCCCTGCGTGACAACAACGCCAACGTCGAGGCCAAGCAGCTCATCATCAATGTCGAGGAAGAGACACGCAACTACTCGAGCGCCATCTGCTACGTCAACGAGCTGCTCGAGATACATCCCTACCGGAAAGGACTCTGGCGCCGCAAAATCAACCTCTACCGCAAGCAGAAGAACGATGTGGAGGCCGACCGTCTGCTGGAGCGCCTCTGCCATATCTACCCCAACGACGCACAGCTGAAGAAAGACCTGAACTATCGCCTCGAACAGCGCGCCATCGCCGACCGCAAGGCGGGCGACAAGAACGGCGCCATAGAGTCGCTGCAGCAGCTGGTCAACAATGACCCCAAGAAGGAAGAGCACTATCTGATGCTCTGCAACCTGCTCCTGCAGCAGGGTCGCCGCAGCGAAGCCATCGACGTGGCCGACCGCGGCGTGAGCAATCTGCCCGGCAGCTACCGTCTCATCATCAAGAAGGCTGGCATACTGGCCGAAGACAACCGCTATGGCGAGGCGATGGCGTTTGTGGAACGCTGCATGAAGCACAACCACAGCGGCCAGCTCAACAGCTTCTACGGACAGCTCCAGGCCGACGCCGCCCGCGCTGCCGCCAAGGGCGACCCCTATATCCTCTATGGCAAGGTCTATGAGCGCACCAAGAGCCAGGAGTCGCTCGACTATCTGCTCAATACTGCCATCACCCGCGGCTACTACGACGACGCCCTCACCTATATCGCCGCCGAGCGCAAGCGCAAGGGCGACACCGAAGACCTGCTCTACAAGGCATACATCGTAAACCGCCGTATGGGCAACGCCCAGGCTGCATCGAGCCTGCTCAGTCGCCTCTACCAGCGCAACCCCGCCAACAAGGAAGTGGCTGACGAGCTGGCACGCGAGCGCCTCACCCGTGCCATGGAGATGATGAACAATGGCGATTACGGCGAAGCCCTCCCCCTGCTCGAGTTTGCCGCAGAGCACTCTACCGACAAGGAGGTGCGCGAGGCTGCCTTCAACCGCATGGTGACCTGCAACGTAGAGCTGCGCCGCTATACTGCCGCCGAGCGTGCGCTCGCCGACTATCAGGCACAGTTCCCCGATGCGCCCAACACCATACTCAAGCATGCCGACATCCTCAACCGCAGCGGACGCACCGAGGCGGCTCTCGAACTGCTTGCCAAGAAGTGTGAGGAGGAAGACGACGCCCTCACCCGCGCCCAGTATGTCAACGCCTACGAAGAAGCTGCCGTGCCCCACATCAAGCGCCTCATCAGGCTGGGTGCCTATGGCAAAGCCTATACGCAGAGCCTGCGCCTGCTCGAGATATGCCCCCTCTCTGAAGACGGTCTGCAATATGCCGTCAACACATCAGCCCAGCTCAAGCGCTGGAAGGAACACCGCCGCTGGGTGGCTCTGGGCCGCGAGCGCTATCCCAATGACAACTTCTATGTGGTCAAGCAGGCTGCGCTCTACACCACCGACCGCAAGTACTCCAACTCGCAGGACATCCTGCTGCCCAAGGTGGCAGAGTATATGGGCGACTCGCTGCTGATACGCGCCAACAGTACCAACAGCAGCGACTGGGCCATGGCGCTTCTGGACCGTCACCAGAACGACTCGGCTATGGCCGTCATCAACAAGGCGATAGAGTATGACAGCGGAAACCGTCTGCTGCTCTACACCAAGGGTCTCATCTTCGAGGCCAAGCATGAGTATGACTCGGCTTACGTCTACCAGAAATACTACCGTCCGGGCTACGGCGAGGAGGCTTCGTTCCAGCGCCATCTCGACGGACTCGTGGCACGCGGCTACCGCAATGGACTCAACTTTGAATACCTGCAAGGACGCTATGGAGAAGAAGATGTAATCACGGCTGTGGCTTCGATAGAGTATACACGCAAGCTGGACGATACCGACGCCGTCGGCGTGCGCTTCAACTACGCCGGCCGCGAGGGTGCCGCCAAGGACACCAAGAGCGACGACCAGCAGCCCGGAGGTACGGGCATCCAGCTGGTGGGCGAATGGACACACCAGTTTGACGACCTGTGGTCGGGAACGGCTACGGTGGGCTTGGCCAACAAGTACTTCCCCCAACTCATGGCTAACGCCCGTCTCACCCGCAACTTCACCCATGACTGGGAAGGCGAGGTGCATGCCGGTTTCCGCCGCATCAACTCCTACGAGAAACGGTTCAGATGGCAGGCTACGGGCGAGGACTCGCCGGCATGGGTCTTCGACCACTGGGACGACACCCACAATCTGCTGCTCAACCTGGGCATCGGCGCCAGCAAGACCATCGACCTCTTCTGGCTCAACGGTCGTCTGGACCTCTACAATATGAAGAGTAAGATGTATGCCAACCTGATGCTGCAGGGCAAGTACTTCATGCTCAACGACGGCAAGTCGTGCATACAGGCACTGGCGAGCATCGGCTCGGCGCCCGAAGCGTCGATGATAGACAACGCGATGCCTGGTACCTTCAGCCGACTCAACACCCAGGTGGGCCTGGGCGGTCAGTACCGCATACACCGCAATGTCACACTGGGCGTGCTGGGCACCTGGCTCACCTACTACACCCAGACCAACACCCGCACGGGCACCGAAGAGAGCCCCATCGACGGCGTCAATACAAGATACAAAAACCTGTTCAACATAGATGTACAAGTTCTCATCAGCTTCTAAGACAATGGCCACAGCAGTGTGCGCGCTGATGCTCGCCCTGCCTGTCACCCTGCTGGCTGCATGCTCGGGCACAGAGCTCAAGCCCTTCAGCCAGTACAGCGAGTATGCCGTCAAGGCTGCCGACGACGGCGACTCTGGCGACGCCAAATGGGCTGCCTATCTGAAGAGTCACTTCCAGAAACGGGCTACCGACCGCGACTGTATCATCGCCGGAAAAGCTCAGGACGACAGTCAGCTGCAGCTGGTGGTCGACCTCGACGGCAGCATGGACAGCGACTACGAGGTGGCTGTGGCTCCGCACGAAATCAGACTCAAGGCGCGCTCTACCGAAGCGATGCTCTGGCTGCAATACCAGTTCATGAGCTCGGCGTCGGCTGATGACGGCCGCTTCCTCTCTGCCGACCTGCCTCCCGCTGTGGTCGACTGCAAGAGCGACGCCAAAGGCAGCTTCGCCTTCGAGCATCGCAGCATCTACACCCCTACCAATACCAATGCCGACATGATGCCCATACTGGGTGTGGGCAATGTAGACTTCGACTGGGGACTGTGGGGACACAATCTGCGCAAGGTATTTACCGACGGTATACCTGCCGAAGCGACGGCTATGGTCAATGGCAAGCGCGACGCGGGGCAGTTCTGCTTCTCGTCGGAAGCTCTCTACCGTGCCTATGAGCAGTTTGTGATAGACCAGTATGGCGACGGCAGCGACGGGGTGACCACCCGCTTTGCCGTAGTGCCCAACGACAATCGGCTGGTGTGCCAATGCGCCGCATGCAAGGCAAAAGGAAACACACCGCAGTCGGCTACGCCGGCGGTGACAGCCCTCATCGAGCGGCTGGCGCGCCGCTTCCCGCACCAGATGTTCTTCACCTCGGCCTACTCGACCACCCGCACGGCTCCCACACACCGTCTGCCCGACAACGTGGGCGTGATGGTGAGCGCCATCGACATGCCTATGGCGCCCGAATCATCGCAGGCCAAGGGCCACGAGGGTCTCGAGGCGCAGATCAAGGCTTGGCAGAAATGCTGCGGCAGAGTCTATGTGTGGGACTACATGCGCAACTTCGACGACTACCTCACCCCCTACCCCTGTCTGCACCACATGCAGAGCAGACTGCGCTTCTACCGCGACCTGGGTGTCAAGGGTGTGTTCCTCAACGGCAGCGGATATGACTATGCGCCGTTCGACGATGTGCAGACCTATGTGCTGGCACAGCTGCTTATCAATCCCGATGTCGACATCGAGGCTTGCGCCAGCCGCTACTTCGCCTCGGCTTATCCCAAGACGGGTCAGCTGCTCGGCGACTACTATCGCAAGATAGAAGAGCAGGCACTGCACCACACTCTACCCTTCTACGGCGGCATCGACGAGGCGCTCGGCACTTGGATCAACGCCCAGCAGTTTGGCGAGTTCTTCTCCACGATGGACCGGGATTCCAAGCAAGCCGACGAGGCTGAACGCAGCAAGCTCAACCGTCTGCTTACGGCGCTTGCCTTTACCCGCCTGGAGATTATGCGCAGTCAGCAGCAGGCACCAAGCCGTCAGCAGATAGAGGCGATGACCTCGCTGCTGTCACACCATACCGCCTTCAAGGACATGGCCAACTACCGTGAGAGCGACGGCGACCTCGACGGTTACCTCAAGCAATGGAAGGATAGCTATCCTTGGCTCGATACCGCCGGCAATCTGCTCCACGGCGCCAACATCGATGCCGAGCCCAAAGCCGACACCCATCTGCTCACCGACGGCAAGCAGGGATTTGCCACCGACTATCATCTGGGTTGGCTGATCACATCGGCACCGGTACAGCGGTTCTCGGTATCATCGGGTCTGCCATCAGCAGCCGTCTTCCATGTAACGCTACTTCACGCACCACAATGGCACATCTTCGCGCCGTCATCGATAGAGGTCGTGCAGGGCGGAGTGGTGAAAGGCAAGGCCATCATAACCTCCCCGACCGACAGCCGCCGCGTCAGGGTGAGCATCAGCGCTACGGGCTTGCAGCCTGGAGTCAAGACCGAGGTCATCATCACGCAGACCGCTGCAGCGGAAGGGCGCAAGACGATGGCTCTCGACGAAATAGAAATAACCAACAGACAATGATGCATATACATTATTATATATATAAGGCGTCACGAGTACTCCTGCCTCTGGTCATAATAGGCATGGCAGCAGTGATGGAGACCGCATGCACAAAGCGCGTGCGGCCCACCTACATCACCGTGGCTGACTCCATACGCCACTACTATCCCGTGGTGTCTGGCGAGGTGCTCGACCTCACCTACGTGGTACGCAACGAGGGCGACGACCCGTTCCTGATCGACGATATCCAGCCCTCGTGTGGTTGCATCGACGCTCCCAAGGACATCGACGCCATTCCGCCTCATGACTCCATCACCCTCAAGTTCTCCTTCGACACCACGAAGAACATCGGCTACGTCCGCCATAGCATCAGGCTCTTTGGCAACGTGCTCCCCCGCGGCATGGCTGTACTCACCTTTGATGTCAATGTGGTGCCGCCTTCCTTTGACCAACCCGACTACGAGGAAGTTCATTCGCAGCGCCGTGCCAACAATGTCGAGGAACTTGTAGATGGCAAATCCTTGGAGAAAGGATATTATACCGCTCCCGACGCCTCACGCGACAGCCGTCAGCACGTGAGGTATCCGTGGCGCGACTGACCCCAACAAGAGAATAATCATCAAAAATATAACAAACAAACATTTACAAACATTTCAAATCATTACAATTATGAAGAAAGTATTATTCATGATTTTCGCCGCAATGACCGTGATGGCATGCAGCGATGACTCCACTCCAGGAGTAGAGCCAGGAGGCGGCAGCCAAGCTAAGACTGAGCCAGCTACCGAAGTGTACATCCAGGGCAGCAAAGTGGCTGCCACCCGCGTAGCTGAGGTCCCGACCAACCGAGCACACTTCTTTATCCGCGTAGACAACCGTATCCCCGGCATCGGTAACTTCGACTCCAAAGAGTACTTCCCCCAGACCGAGACAGGTAAGAGCGTCATGGTCGCTGCCAACGAGGGTACCGTCGACGTGTACTACCCCAGCTGGAATAACAGCAGCTTGAACCCCTGGTATGTCTTCGACACCAAGGGCGTGGCTACGCTGAAGGCCATTGACAAGATGCCCACTGTAGAGGACCTCATCAAAGCCGACAAGAGCAAGGGCAAGATCAACTTCAAAGGCGTTGACCTCAAGAAGCTCCACGTGCTGTGGTATATTGTCAAGTACCAGAACGTAGACTACCAGTGGCACGTCGACGGAGTGCTCACCGACAAGGACGTCAAGGACGTGACCGACATACCCAGTATCGGTGAGGACATCAAGAATGAGAACAAGGACCTCGAGGACAAGAGAGACGAGAGCACCGTGCTCCCTACGGGCAACGGCAATGTGGAGGTAGATATACACCAGCAGGCCCACAAGGACTGGAGTGAAATCAAGACCTCTATCCATGTCCGCGACGAAGCCGCCAAGAAGGTTATCGTCGAGATCCCTCTCGCCAAGGAGAACGTGGCTGAGCAGGACGACTTCTCCATCCGCACCTGGGACCTGAAGATTGACGCCAAAGTCTATATCAATGGCAACGAGTACGAGTTTGGTACCACAAATCCTGTGAAGGTAACCATTGAGCATCAGGCTACCAAGGTGGTCATTACTGCCGACTGCACAGCCGCTACAGAGTACATCCAGATGCTGCGCAAGGAGTATGGCGACGGCGTGACCGTTGAGGTTCACACCTACGGCAAGGGACTCACCGACGCCCAGCTATGGGAGAAACTCAAGAAGGCCACCGTGCGCGTCGAGCCCAGCGGCTACAAGTTCTTGAAGTACAACGGCGCCACCAGCGCCTACTTCACCAAGTAAGTGGCTGGCGTCTATACCATCTGAGACGCGATCAAAGACAAACAAATAACTGCCGTTGGCGCCTGCCTGTGTAAGCAGGCAGACGCCGACGACATCTTGATAACTATTACTAACTATTCAAAATCAACTAATATGAAAAAAGTATTGTTTATGGCTATCGCTGCAATCGCCATGATTTCCTGCAGCGACGACTCCACTTCCGGACAGGGGACAGGAGGCCAGGGCAGTCAGCCCAAGACCGAACCGGCTACCCAAGTGTACATCCAGGGCAACAAGACCGCTGCCACCCGTGCTGCGGCTGCCAAGGTGAACAAGAAGGGAGCCTATTTCTTCATCCGTTTAGACAACCGCATCGCCGGCGCCGAGGACTGCAAGTCGGGCGACTATTTCCCCCAGGACGCTTTCGGCAACACTGTCAGGTTGCCATACAACAAGGGATATATAGACGCCGACTACGCCTACTATTCCAGCAATGACGACTACGACAAATACGTCTACGACATCAAGGGCAAGGCCACCCTCGACGCCATAGTCGAACAACCGCAGCTCAAGAGCATCATCAAGGCCAACCTGAACCCCAAACTGAAGCTCAAGGACATAGATATCGAAGACCTCTACGTCATCTGGTACATGGTGAAGAAGCAGAAAGATGGCTGGCACGTGGACGGTGTGCTGACCAAGAAGACCAACAAGGATCTGTCTGAAATCCCCGGCGTGGGCGGCGACATCAAGGAGGAGAACAAGGACCTCACCGACAAGAAGGATGACAACACCGTGCCCGCCACCGGCGACGGCAACGTGGAGGTAGACATCCACCAGCAAGCCCACAAGGACTGGAGCGAAATCAAGACCTCTATCCATGTACGCGACGAGGCTGCCAAGAAGGTTGTCGTCGAGATTCCGCTCGCCAAGGAGAACGTGGCAGAGCAGGACGACTTCGCCATCCGCACCTGGGATCTGAAGATTGACACCAAGGTCTATATCAAGGGTACCGAGTATGAGTTTGGCACTACCAATCCTGTACAGGTCATCGTAGAGCATCAGTCCGACAAGGTAGTCATCACCGCCGATTGCACCGCCGCCACAGAGTACATCCAGGCGCTGCGCAAGGAGTATGGCGACGGCGTGACCATCGAGGTACACACCTATGGCAAGGGACTCACCGACTCCCAGGTATGGGAGAAGGTCAAGAAGTCGACCGTGCGCGTCGAGCCCGCCGGCTACAAGCACCTCAAGTACAACGGCGCCACCAGCGCCTACTTCGGCAAGTAGACCCACGGCTGATACAAGCAGCTCTACGGCTCAGACTATCAGCCCTATACCTTATATAATAAGTAGGGCGCTGCCATCCCTGATGGATGACAGCGCCCTCTCTCTATCCGCAATACTCACATCCGGCTTTGCGGATATTGTCTTGATACTGGCTGTAAGCGTCAGGTGTGCAGTTCGTGCCCCAGCCTGCGCCGGCAGAGCCATATCTCTACCGAGTTGATGATGTTCTGCCACAGGATATAACAGCCGGGACCTATCGACGACAGCGGGTTGAGGTAGGTATAGGCTATCCAGATAGCAAAGGCGGTGTTCTTCTGGCCCAGAGCCTGCCCCGACTCGGTGGTGGCGCCGAAGTAGTGACCTATAAATCTGCCCACGGCAAACTGGATGACACAGAGGACAAGCCCCAGCAGCGCGATGATGAGCAGGAAGGTCAGCGTGGTGTCAGCGTGTGCGATGTTCTTGGCCGTGGTGCCCGAGACGATGAGCAGCGAGCCACCCCACATGTAGTACGACAGGTCGTTAACGCCCACTATCCACCGGTGCAGCCGCTTCATGCCATGCTTCACGATATACGCCAGCAGCATGGGCAGCACCAGTACCATGCACACCTCGTGCAGGATGGTCAGAAAGGCGGTGAGAAAACTCACATTGGCAGCCTTGTCTATCAGCGGGAAACATACCGGGATGAGCAGCGCCGTGATGAAGTTGGAGATGAAGGTATAGGTGGTCATCTGCTCCAGTTTGCCGCCCAACTTGGCCGTCACCACCGGCGCGGCAGCAGCCACGGGGGCTATGATGCAGGTGATGATGGCCTCGACGATGATCAGACTGTTGTCTTTGAGCCTGTATTCCACCACCAGCAGCGTGAGCAGCGCCACAAAGAGCACCTGAACCACGCCCACCCACAACATCCACCTCACGGGTATCAGTCGGCGGAAGTCTACCTTGCAGAAGGTGACAAAGAGTATCAAGAACATAAACAGAGGTAGGATGCGGTCGCAGATGGGACCACACACCCGCGCCGCGCCGTCGAGGGCTGGCACCAGGGCAAAGACCAGATATATCGCGATGCCCGAGGCGATGGACACAGGCAGTGTCCAGTTGCGCAGAAACTGTAACAGCGTTTTCATACCATCATTCTTTATCGTTTACTATCATCTATCGCTGACAAAAGTACACTTTTTCGCGCTAACAGATGCAGCCACACCACTTTTTCTGTCATTCCGACGCCCGTCAGACGCTTTTTTCCCTGTGACAGAGCAGAAAGAGCGGCTTTTCCTTTTACCACTACCCGTTTTTTAGTATATTTGTAGCATAATACCAACAAACAATAGATATGCGAAACCTTATCATCTCTTTACTCTTAAGTCTCTGTGCCTCCACGGCATGGGGAGCCAAGGCGTCGTGGATAACGGCTGCCGATGACAGTGTCAACCGCCCCAATACATGGATAGCCTTCCAGAAGGATGTGGTGATGAAGACCAAGCCGCGGAGCCTCAAGGCACGCATAGCCTGCGACTCCAAGTACTGGCTGTGGGTCAACGGCAACCTCGTGGTCTTCGAAGGCTCGCTCAAGCGTGGTCCCGCTCCCGGCGAGGGCTACTACGACGAGATCGACCTGGGCCGCCACCTCCAGCGAGGTCACAACCGCGTGGCTGTCCTCGTATGTTATTTCGGCCGCTCGGGCTTTTCCCATGAGGACAGCGGCAAGTCAGGCCTCTACATCGACTCCGACAATGCCGAGCTGTGTACCAACGCCAGCTGGATGAGCCGCATCCATCCCGCCTATGCCACAGCCACAGGCGAGGTACCCAACTCGCGACTCTCCGAGAGCAACATCAGCTACGACGCACGCCATGCCATCGACGGCTGGCAGACTGCCGACGTCTCTACCAAGTACGGCTTCACTCCCTCGGTCGAGGTTGGCTCTTGGGGCGACCGCCCTTGGGGCAAGATGACACGCCGTCCGATTCCCATGTTCAAGGACTTCGGCGTCAAGGCTGCCCGCTTCGAGCTCCACGAGGGTGCCCGTCGCGACACCGTCATCGCCTTCCTCCCCGGCAACCTGCAGGTAACCCCCGTGATAGACCTCACCGCCACCCAGGGTGGCGACACCATAGACATCTGGACCAACCACTCCCACATGGCTGGCGCCTGGAATGTCAGGGCACAGTACGTGACGCGGCAGGGACAACAGCAGTACGAGTCGCTGGGCTGGATGAACGGCGAGAAGATTATCCTCTATCTCCCCAAGGGCATCAAGGTCAACGGTGTAAGCTACCGCCAGACGGGTTATGATACCGAGGTAGTGGGTACTTTCCACTCTGACAACGATTTCTATAACCGTTTCTGGCAGAAAGCACTCAATACGCTCTATGTCAATATGCGCGACACCTATTTTGACTGTCCCGAGCGCGAGCGCGCACAGTGGTGGGGCGACGAGGTGATACTTACCAGCCAGGCTTTCTACACGCTGTCGCTCTCGTCGATAGACCTGATGCGCAAGGGCATGCTCGAACTGGCTGCCTGGCAGACCGATGAGGGAATACTCCACGCCCCTGTGCCCGGTACCTACAAGAGTGAGCTGCCTGGACAGATGCTGGCAGCCGTAGGACTCTATGGTTTCTGGAATTACTATATGAATACGGGCGATTCTGCCACCATCCGCAAGGTCTATCCTGCCGTGCGCCGATACCTTGAGCGCTTCCCGCTCGACTCCACCGGGCTTACAGCTGCCTACAAGGCCACTTGGCTGTGGGGCGACTGGGGCGACAACCGCGACATCAGGCTCATCTTCGCCGGCTGGCATTACATGGCACTCGACGCGATGGCACGTATGGCCGACATGATGGGTCTCGACGCCGACGCAGCCCAGTATCGCGCCACTATGGAGCAGATCAAGAAGGGTTACAACCACTGTTGGAACGGCTACAGCTACCGTCATCCCCAGTATATGGGCGCTACCGATGACCGCGTACAGGCTCTTGCCGTCATCTCGGGCATCGCCGACGAGTCCAAGTATGGTGAGATATTTAATGTGTTGAAGTCGCAGGAATACGCCAGCCCCTATATGGAGCGCTACGTGATGGAGGCCCTCTTCCAGATGGGCCAGGGCGACTACGCTATGCGCCGCCTGAAGAAGCGCATCGCCCCCATGGTCAACGACAAGGACTACCCCACGCTGTGGGAGTTCTGGGATGCCCGCAAGAGGGGCTTCCGTGGCGGCTCGTCCAACCACGCCTGGAGCGGTGGCGGTCTCACCGTGATAGCCCAGAAACTCATGGGCGCCGAGACTATCGACCCCTGCTGGCGACGCTTCAAGATAGACCCGCAGTATGTTACCTTCGGCGAGGCGAGCCTCTCCTTCCCCACCCTGAGCGGCACCGTCTCTACCGCTTTCAAGCGCGACAAAACCCAGCTCACCATGTCGGTGGGCGTGCCTGCCAAGACCGAGGCGCTGGTCTACATTCCCTCGACCGCCACTGACCGCATCACCATCGACGGCCGCGCTCTGCGCACCGACCGCATCGTGACCGACGCCCAGTGGGCCAAGGCGGGCAAGACTGCCGTCTGGCTGCGTGCCGGCAACCACGAGATACGCGTAGCCAAGTAACCCGACGACACCAGCCGGCATCACCGCCGGCATAGATACGACAAGGCCGAAGCCCGAGACCCAATGTGTCTCCTGCTTCGGCCTTTTCATTTCTATGCTTGTCGTGTTGACTACATGATTTTGGGCACCTGGGCGAGATACTGCTGCAGTTCCTCGTCAGAGAGCGAGTAGTTCATCAGGTCGCCGTTGAGATAGCTGTCGTACGAGGGCATGTCGATGAGTCCGTGACCACTCAGGTTGAAGAGTATGGTCTTCTGCTCGCCAGCCTCGCGACACTTGAGGGCTTCGCGCACGGTGGCGGCAATGGCATGGCAGCTCTCGGGCGCGGGCACGATGCCCTCGGTGCGCGAGAAGAGGATGCCCGCCTGGAAACTCTCCAGCTGCGGGATGTCTACACCGTGCATATAGCCGTCCTTGATGAGCTGCGACACGATCATTCCGGCTCCGTGGTAGCGCAGACCGCCCGCATGGATGTTGGCGGGCTTGAAGTCGTGGCCCAGGGTAAACATGGGCAGCAGCGGAGTATATCCCGCCTCGTCGCCAAAGTCGTATTCAAACTTGCCCCTGGTCAGCTTGGGACAGCTCGATGGCTCGGCGGCGATAAACTCGGTCTTCTTGCCGTCGAGGATGGTATGGCGCATAAAGGGGAAAGCCAGTCCGCCAAAGTTGCTGCCTCCTCCGAAGCAGGCTATCACCATGTCGGGATATTCCTCGGCCATCTCCATCTGCTTTTCTGCCTCAAGTCCTATCACTGTCTGGTGCAGTGAGACATGGTTGAGCACCGAACCGAGCGTATACTTGCATCCCGGAGTCTGCATGGCCAGCTCGACAGCCTCGGAGATGGCAGAGCCAAGCGAACCGGGATTGAGGGGGTCGCGGGTGATGATGTCCTTGCCGGCACGGGTCGACATCGATGGCGAGCCCTCGACCGTGGCTCCGAAGGTGCGCATCAGTATCGAGCGGTAGGGCTTCTGCTTCATGGTAATCTTGACCTGGTAGACAGCAGCCTCGAGACCAAATATCTTGGCGGCATAGGACAGCGCGGCGCCCCACTGGCCCGCTCCGGTCTCGGTGGTGACGTTGGTTACGCCCTCTCGCTTGCAATAATAGCACTGTGCGAGTGCCGAATTGATTTTGTGTGAGCCCAGTGGCGACGCACTTTCGTTCTTGAAATAGATGTGGGCAGGCGTGTCGAGCGCCTTTTCCAGGGCATACGCGCGCACCAGAGGTGTCGAACGATAGTAGGCATAGAGGTCTCTCACCTCGTCGGGGATGTCTATCCACGCGTGCTCGGTATCGAGCTCCTGGCGCGAACACTCTTCGCTGAATATATGAGCCAGGTCTTCAGGACCTATGGGCTGGTGGGTCTGTGGGTTGAGCGGCGGCAGCGGCTTGGTGGGCATGTCTGCCTGGATGTTGTACCACTGCCGGGGAATCTGGTCTTCCTCGAGCAGAAATCTCTTTTGTTTTTTCATGTCTTGTCGTGTTAAGTGATTTGATTTCCATTTACAAAAGTAGTATTTTCCACGCAAACCACATTACGTTTTGCCAGTTTTTTACACACCGCGGGCTACATTTTGCCATTCCCCACCATCGATGCGCCATGCGTAGCTGCCTCAGCCACTCTCTCCACCATCGCCGTCGGGGCAGAGGGAGCAGGCGCCACGCCGCTGAGGGCGCCAATCATGCCCGAGATGACATCGAGAGTCATTTCGTGGTGCGAAACGACTATTGCACGCCGCGATACAATTAAGGCAAAGCCCGAAATGACTATATCTCACCGCCGAAACAACTTTTCGGCCATCGCGACGCAGATTGCGAGGGTGGCGGCGAGGGTAGCGAGGAATGGGGTGAGGGCTGCGAGGAATGGGGTGCGGATAGCAAAGGACGGGGCGACAGCAACGGGGGATGCGATAGCGGCGGCAATGGTAGAAATGGGGATGAAGATGGCTTCCATAACACGCGCACGCATACATATTTTTAACAAATATGATGCGATTTGTTTTGCAAAATGATTGGTTATGCGTAACTTTGTAGATGATTTTTCCGACAGCGCCAGCTGCCGGACCTCATCAGTATAAGGTGAAGACAACAATAACAATAAACAATACAAACAAGCCAAACAAAATGAACAAGCTAAGAACCCTTTGCACAGTATTGCTGTCGGCAGGTATGGCCATGATGGCCTACGCCGGGAGCAAGACCGAACCCGTAGATTATGTAAGCACGCTGGTAGGCACGGCATCGTCCTACGAGATATCTACCGGCAACACCTATCCCGCGATAGCCATGCCTTGGGGCATGAACTTCTGGGTGCCTCAGACCGGAAAGAACGGCGACGGCTGGACCTACACCTACTCAGCCAACAAAATCCGTGGCTTCAAGCAGACCCACCAGCCCAGTCCGTGGATCAATGACTACGGCATGTTCTCGCTGATGCCCGTCACCGGACGCGCCATCTTCGACGAGGAGCAGCGCGCCAGCTGGTTCTCCCACAAGGCCGAGAAGGCACTGCCCTACTACTATCGCGCCTATCTGGCCGACTACGACGTGGTGACAGAGATTGCGCCCACCGAGCGTGCCGCCAGTTTCCGCTTCACATTCCCCGAGACCGACTCTGCCTTCGTGGTGGTCGACGCCTACCACAACGGCTCTTACGTGAAGATACTGCCCCAGGAGCGCAAGATCGTGGGCTATACCACCTTCAACCACGGCGGTGTGCCCGAGGGCTTCCGCAACTACTTTGTCATCACCTTTGACAAGGACTTCACCTATACCGCCACCGTAGACAAGGGCGTAATCAGCCGCGGCATCGCCGAGACTGCCAACGACCATGCCGGAGCCATCATAGGCTTCAAGACCCGCAAGGGAGAGGTGGTCAATGCTCGCGTGGCATCATCATTCATCAGCGCCGAGCAGGCTGAAGTCAACCTCGGAGAGATTGGCAACCGCTCGTTCGACGATGTGTGCAAGGCCGGACGCCAGCGCTGGAACGAGGTGCTGGGTCGCGTCGAGGTCAAAGACCAGAGTCTGGACCACCTGCGCACCTTCTACAGCTGTCTGTACCGCTCGGTGCTCTTCCCCCGCGCCTTCTGGGAGGTGGTAGACGGCCAGCCCATGCACTACAGCCCCTACAACGGCAAGGTAGAGAAGGGCTATATGTACACCGACACCGGCTTCTGGGACACCTTCCGTTCGCTCTTCCCGCTGCTCAATCTGCTCTACCCCTCAGAGAACGCCAAGATGCAGGAGGGTCTCGCCAATGCTTACCGCGAGAGCGGCTTCCTGCCCGAATGGGCGTCGCCCGGCCACCGCGGCTGCATGGTGGGCAACAATTCGGCATCGGTAGTGGCCGACGCCATCATCAAGGGAGTGCGCACTGCCGACGCCGAGACGCTGTGGCAGGCTGTGGTACACGGTACCCAGGCGGTTCACCCAGAGATAAGCTCTACCGGCCGTCTCGGATACGAATACTACAACAAGCTGGGCTATGTGCCCTACGATGTAAACATCAAGGAGAATGTGGCCCGTACCTTGGAGTATGCCTACGACGACTGGTGTATCTACCAGATGGGCAAGGCACTGGGCAAGAAGGACAAGGAACTGCGCCCATTCAAGCTGCGCGCCATGAACTACCGCAAGGTATTCGACCCCGAGACCCGTCTGATGCGCGGCAAGTTGAAGAACGGCGAGTTCCAGGCACCCTTCAACCCGCTCAAGTGGGGTGACGCCTTCACCGAAGGCAACAGCTGGCACTACACCTGGAGCGTATTCCACGACCCGCAAGGACTTATCGACCTGATGGGTGGCAACGCCACGTTCAACCAGATGATGGACTCGGTATTCACCGTACCTCCCGTCTTCGACGACAGCTACTACGGCTTTGTCATCCACGAGATACGCGAGATGCAGGTGATGAATATGGGCAACTACGCCCACGGCAACCAGCCCATCCAGCACATGATCTATCTCTACAACTACTCGGGCCAGCCCTGGAAGGCTCAGCAGCGCGTGCGCGAGGTGATGGACCGCTTCTATACGCCTAACCCCGACGGCTACTGTGGCGACGAGGACAACGGACAGACCTCGGCATGGTACGTATTCTCTGCTCTGGGCTTCTATCCCGTATGTCCTGCCAGCGACCAGTACGTGCTGGGTACGCCATACTTCGACAGCGTGACGCTCAATCTGGAGAACGGACGCAAGGTGACCATCAACGCCCAGGGCAACGGTGCCGACGCTCCCTACATCAGCAGCATGAAGCTCAACGGCAGCGACTACACCCGCAACTACATAGACCACGCCACACTCATGGGCGGCGCCAACATCGACTTCAGCCTCAGCCAGAAGCCCAACTACCAGCGCGGCACCAGCGCCAACGACGCCCCCTACTCGTTCAGCCGTGAACTGAAGAAAAAGAAGTAACAACTATATCAATCATGAGAAAAACCATTAAAACACTGATGATGCTGGCAGCACTCACCCTGCTGCCGGCTCAGACATTCGCCATCAAGATTCTGCACGGACCTTACTTGCAGAGCGTAGGCGAAACCGAGGCCACCATCGTGTGGACCACCGACAGCATGTCGGTAGCTTGGGTAGAGCTGCTGCCCAACGACGGCATAGAGTTCTATGCCCAGGCGCGTCCCCGGTATTATGACACCCACATCGGCATCAAGCGCACCGACCGCATCCATGCCGTCACCCTCAAGGGACTCAAACCCGGCACCACCTATCGTTACCGCATCTATGCACAGGAGGTGTTGAGCCATCAGGCCAACAGGGTCATCTACGGCAACGTGGCAGCCACGGTGGTCTACAAGAAGGCTCCGCTGGCGTTTACCACACTCGATGAGCGCAAGGCGAGCACCTCCTTTGTCGTGGTCAACGACATCCACGGCAAGAGCGACGTGATGGCGCGTCTGCTCGGTAATGCCGGCTACAAGGACAAGGATCTCGTCTTCTTCAACGGCGACATGCTGTCAATCCTCGACAAGGAAGAGAAGGTCTGGAACGGATTTATGGACGAAGCCGTCAAACTCTTCGCCTCGGAGAAGCCTCTCTACTATGTACGCGGCAACCACGAGACCCGCGGACAGATAGCCGACCGCTTCCAGCGCTATGTGCGCCCCAACGACGCCAAGCTCTACTTCGCCTTCCGTCAGGGTCCCGTGTACTTCATCTGTCTCGACACCGGTGAGGACAAACCCGACAACGACATCGAGTATGCCGGCATCACCGACTATGACAACTACCGGAACGAACAGGTGGAATGGCTGCGCCAGGTCATCGCTTCAGACGAATACAAGCGTGCCCCCTTCCATGTAGTGCTGGGCCACATCCCTCCCCGTTATGACAAGGATGCCTGGCATGGCGATATTGAGGTCAGGGAGAAGTTTATCCCCGTGCTCAACGAAGCCAACGTCGATCTGATGCTCTGCGGCCACCTCCACGAGTTTGCCTACACCGAGCCCAATGCCCGTCTAAAGTTCCCCATACTGACCAACAGCAATGTAGCCATAGTCTCGGTCAAAGCCGAAGGCGGCAAGCTCGATGTCAAAGTGATAGAGGAAGACGGCAAGACCTCATTCCACAAGACCTACATGCAGCGATAGGCTGACAGCGTAAATAAACAAAGCGGACCAAGATGGTTATCCAACCTGTCTTGGTCCGCTTTTTTGTTATAAAGACTTGGGGCGCTGTGGCCCCAAGCGTCTGTTATCTCAGAAAGAGCATCTCGCGATACTTGGGCAGTGTCCAGAGTTCGTCGCTTACCACCAGCTCGAGCTTGTCTATCTGGTAGCGTATCTCCTCCATCTTGGGCGCCACGGTGTCGTGGTATGCCACAGCCTTGGAGCGCTCGTCCTCTATCTTGTTGGCCACCTTGCGGGCGTCTACGAGTTCCTCCACGCCGGTCTCTATGGCCTGGGTGCGCTCGGCTATCTCCTTGATGAGTTTCTTGTTGCGCGCGGTGAGTGCGTCGGCCTCCTCCTTGGAGAACACCTCATACATATTGGTCACATTCTTGAGCAGCTGGCTCTGGTAGTGGGTGGCCACGGGGATGATGTGGTTCATGGTGAGGTCGCCCATGACGCGGGCCTCTATCTGTATCTTCTTGGTGTAGGTCTCCCATTTCACCTCGTTGCGGGCTTCAAGCTCGGCGCGCTTCATCACGTTGAGACTCTCAAACATCTTCACGCTCGACTCGTCGAGATAGCGGTCGAAGATGACAGGACATGATGTCTCGCAGTCGAGACCACGACGCTTGGCTTCCTCAACCCACTCGTCGGAGTAGCCGTTGCCATCGAAGTGGATGGGCTGGCAGGTCTTGAGGTCTTCGCGAACCACGTCGATGATGGCGCTTATCTTTTCCTCGCCCTTGGCGATGAGTGCGTCTACGCGGCTCTTGAAGTCGTTGAGCGCCTCAGCCACTGCGGCGTTGAGGGCAATCATTGCCGAGGCGCAGTTGGCCTCTGAACCTACCGCGCGGAACTCGAAGCGGTTGCCGGTGAAGGCGAAAGGAGAGGTGCGGTTGCGGTCGGTGTTGTCGATGAGCAGCTCGGGGATGCCGGGGATATCGAGGTTCATGCCCTGCTTGCCCTTCATCGAGAAGAGGTCGTCCTTGTCGGCTTTGACGATATGGTCGAGCAGGTCGGTGAGCTGTCGACCCAGGAAGCTGGAGATGATGGCGGGTGGCGCCTCATTGGCTCCGAGTCGGTGGGCATTGGTGGCGCTCATGATAGAGGCTTTGAGCAGTCCGTTGTGACGGTACACACCCATGAGGGTCTCGACGATGAATACCACGAAGCGCAGATTATCCTCGGGAGTCTTGCCCGGAGCGTGGAGCAGCACGCCCGTGTCGGTCGAGAGGCTCCAGTTGTTGTGCTTACCCGAACCATTGATGCCGGCAAAGGGCTTCTCGTGGAGCAGCACACGGAACCCGTGGCGGCGCGCAACCTTCTTCATGACCGACATGATAAGCATATTGTGGTCTACAGCCAAGTTGCACTCCTCGAAGATGGGCGCCAGCTCAAACTGGTTGGGCGCAACCTCGTTGTGACGGGTCTTGCAGGGGATGCCAAGGGCAAGAGCCTCGATTTCCAGGTCCTTCATAAAGGCCTGAACGCGCTCAGGGATGGTACCGAAGTAGTGGTCGTCCATCTGCTGGTTCTTAGCAGAGTCGTGACCCATAAGGGTACGGCCGGTAAGCATCAGGTCGGGACGCGCGAAGTAGAGTCCTTCGTCTACGAGGAAGTATTCCTGCTCCCAACCCAGGTTGGCCTGCACCTTCTTGACATTGGGGTAGAAGTACTGTGCCACTCCGGTGGCAGCCTCTCCTACTGCGCGCAGCGTGCGGAGCAACGGCGCCTTGTAGTCGAGCGACTCGCCGGTATAAGAGATGAAGATGGTGGGTATACAGAGGGTGTCGTCGATGATGAACACGGGCGATGTGGGGTCCCAAGCCGAATAGCCGCGTGCCTCAAACGTGTTGCGTATTCCTCCTGATGGGAAACTTGAGGCGTCGGGTTCCTGCTGGACGAGTAGCTTGCCTGAAAACTCTTCTATCATACCTCCCTTGCCGTCGTGTTCGACAAAGGCATCGTGCTTTTCGGCCGTTCCCTCGGTCAGGGGCTGGAACCAGTGAGTGTAGTGGGTCACGCCGTTCTCCTCGGCCCATTGCTTCATGCCCGCAGCCACAGCGTCGGCTATGGAGCGGTCGAGCTGGGCGCCGTTGTCCATCACATCTACCAGCTTGCGATATACATCGGCGGGCAGGTACTTGAACATCTTGGCACGGTTGAACACCAGCTTTCCGAAATACTCGGACGGACGGTCCTTGGG
>ENA-OZFU01000228-OZFU01000228.1-human-gut-metagenome-genome-assembly--contig:-NODE-228-length-22774-cov-5.624631_pt1 | contig 22774 bp, 15 predicted proteins | sample MGYA00244650_ERZ653646 | MGnify/ENA primary metagenome ERZ653646 (study PRJEB26926, sample SAMN06164982) | human gut metagenome | biome: ENVO:00009003; feature: ENVO:2100002; material: ENVO:00002003...
CGAATGCCTCCTTGAGGCTGGTCTTGGTAGCAGCCGCGCCGGTGGTCGGCTTTTCCTTGACATTGAACACGGTGATGCCGATGCAAACAATGAAAATAACAACGATGCAGACGGCAACGGCGGTGAAGCCGGTTTCCGAGATGTTGACGAAGGAACCGTCTGCCTGCTTCTGCATAACGGTGTTGTCGCCGAACTTGTTGTTGAAGAAGTTGATGGCGCGCAGACCGAACGTGCACACAATGAAGCCGCCCAGCGATGCAAAGATACGCGGGATGACGGAAATGCTTTCGCGCTCCTCCGGATTAGAGGACAGATTCGGCAGCCAAGACCAATACGGAACATCCATAATGGTATAGGTCATGCCGTACAGTACGTACATCACGGATACATAGATGTACATGGTCGGGGAACCCTTCTCAATTCCCAACGTTGTAAATAACAAAATAAAGAACACTGAGTTGACAAGCGTGCCGATAATCAGCCAAATGCGGAATTTACCGAAACGCGTGCGCGTGTTGTCACAGATCATACCCATCATCGGGTCATTGATTGCATCCCAAATACGTGCCACTGCGAACAAGACACCGACAAAGGCAGGGTTCAGACCCAGCGTATCGGTAAAATACAGCATCAGAAATGCGCCAACCAGATTGCAGATTGCATCCTTGCCAATGGCGCCAATGCCGAAACAGTATTTTTGTCTTGCTGGAAGCTTGCCGGTAGCAGATGGATTTGCCATGATTCATACCTCCATTTTTGAACTTTTGATACGAAATACCAGAGTTTTTGTGCACATTCTCTTTTATTTGTGACACTAATTATAGAGGATAAGCGCCGAAGGAAAAAGTGCATTTTGTAACAAAAAACAGTCAATTTGTTAACTGCGTGCCAAACAAAATTTGCCATTTTTTGCTGTTTTGCATAAATTTAGTAAATTTTACCGGATTATTGCACTGTTTTACCGAGCTTTGCCGGGATTGTCTCGGTAAAAATGCCGATAAAACCGAGAAAAAAACAGAGCGCCGAAAAAAGGCGCTCTGTTTTTTATGCCTGTAGGGCAGCGCGAATGGTTTCGACATCTATCAAGTCGGTCGGTACTTTCGTGAGGAATCCATGATATGAGAATTGACAATTCCATCTCATGCGGTTATAATCTAAGTAGAAAAAGGGGCACACCGATAGACGGCGCGCCTTCTTATACGAAGTTATCTGAGAAAATAACCGCTAAGTTTGGTCGCTTGGGCGGTTATTTTCTTTTGCTTAAATAGGTAAGCAGAGCCAGAAAAAACATGCCAGACGTCGCAAATGCGGAAATCATCTGGAACAAATCTGAAAATGTCACATACATAGCATCGCCCTCCCTTCTATTAAAAAGAGAGGGGTAAGAAAATTGTTCGCTCCCTCTCTGAAATAGAGAAGATGCGCCGCCTATCCGTTTATGGTGTACCTGCCAATAAGGATACTATACTTCTCAACAAAAATCAATATTTTATTCGAAAAGAGGCTCCTTCACATCGTAAGATTATAATACATCTTGTTTGATTGCAAAATTATATATCTCCTGAACGGAATCAAATAAATCCTGCTCTCGTTCTCTTTGCGGGCAGTCTCCTGCGCGATTCAGCATGTTTTGAAAGATTTGGTATTGCTCAATGATGGCAGAAGAATCATCTCGATGAACCGAAACATTATTCTGATGAATCCGTTTCATACGATAAGCAAAATGCGCGGCAACGCTAATCATAGATTCAAGATCATGTGATTGTTCTGTCTCTGTCTGTGCTTGCTGAAAGCTATGATATGCCTGATCGAATTGATACTCCAAATCTTCATGCATCATAATGACAGGACTTTCTTTTCGCATCATTTTTGGCATACCTGCCTTTGATGATATGTCTTCTACTATACATAAACAATTCCATGCGTATTGAACAGAACGTTCCCGATCTTCTTCTGATAATCCGACAATTTTCAGTCGTTCATCCATAAGAGCTGATTGCATGTCAATCACACGTTTTTGCAATTCACTCAGAATTTTTTTGCGAAATGCATGATGTCCTTCTGGCGGTATGGTATCCCAAATCTGTTGTGCTGCCTGCAATCGTTCCACCGTTTCATCAAATGTATACACACGTTTTACTTGTTTATCATACCAAGCTTTTTTAGGCAGGATATGCATAGGTATCGTCAATACCATAAGACCAACTACTGTCCAATAGATACTGAGAACATTCGATCCTCCCAAAGCATTGATCCAAAAATATGTTCTCAACGCAGGGAAAAACACGGAAAGGAAGATAGGTAAAAGCATCACAAAACCACTGTAATAAATACCCATGAAAATATGGTATCGGATGCGATATTTCTTTATATACTGCTTTATATATATAGCAGATAACCACTGATAAAAAGTTAACAGCGATTCAATATCTTCCTTTTTGTTTCTTCCAATATTAGTTTCAAAGATTGCTCCCAAAGTCACTCTGTATAGCATAGCCAATACAATTGTTAGTATGATACTTGAAAAAAATTCCATTGCATTCACCACACGTTTCTATCATAGTTTCTTAACTATTTTTCCCTATATGAGAATTGACAATTCCATCCCATGCGGTTATAATCTAAGTAGAAAAAGGGGCACTACCAGTAGACGGTTTGTCCCCATACAGTGTTATAGAAGTAACTGCAAGTTTCGTGGACTAGGCAGTTACTTCTTTTTTGTATGATCTAAAATCTGTAGAACTACAGAAATGACCGCTGCAATGGCTGCTGTATAAGCAAACAACGCTTCATATGTAACCATCGTGCATCCCTCCTCCCCGTACAGATTGGAGGGAAAAGAAGTGTTCCCTCCTCAAAGAGAGGGACAACCGCCTACCGTTTGTGATAGTGCCAAAATCATAGTAACACACAATAGACACAATAGCAAGGCAGGACACACCAGCTCAGAGGTTTTCTCTGAGCTGGTGTTTGTATCCATACATGTTTATCTCACGATAATCAGGACAGCCTCCACCCCAGCGCCTCTGTGCGGACGTTGATGAGCGAAGCATAGATGCCGCCTTGCTTCATAAGCTGCTCATGCGTGCCGCGCTGGGCAATGCGTCCCTGATTCATTACAATAATCTGGTCTGCATTGCGCACAGTTTTGAGCCGATGGGCAATCATAATAATGGTCTTGTCTCTCGTCAGCTCTTCCATCGCATGTTGAATCAGCTGTTCATTTTCCGGATCAATGTTAGAGGTCGCTTCATCCAGAATAACAATCGGCGCATCCTTAATCATCGCGCGCGCAATGGAAATGCGCTGCTTTTCGCCGCCGGACAACGCCGCACCGTTCTCTCCGATGACCGTGTTGTACTGATCCGGCAGCTGCATGATAAAATCATGGCAGCACGCACGCTTTGCTGCGTCAATCATTTCCTTGTCCGTCGCATCCGGCTTTCCAAAGCGAATGTTATTGGCAATCGTGTCGTTGAACAAATAGACGTTCTGGAACACAACACTGATGTTTTCCAGCATCTGATCGGTATTATATTGACGAATATCCTTGCCGCCGATGGAAATCGAACCGCTGTCCACATCCCAGAATCGGCAAATCAAATTGCACAGGGTAGTTTTGCCGCTGCCGGAATATCCGACAATCGCCGTCGAGGTCTTTTGCGGAATGGTCAGCGATACATGGTCAATCACATTTTTCTTCTCATAGGAGAAACAAATATCGTTCACTGCAATATCGCAGGTTTCTCCGGTGAACGTCTCGCCGCCGTTTTCCAGCTGCGGCGGATTTCCGCTCTCCTCAATTTCACTCAGTGCCGTGTCTACATTCTGCAAAATTGCAATCATGCTGCCTGCCAGCTGGAGCTGGTTGAAGATGACAAACAGCCAAATGACTGCCAAAGCAGATTTTTCGACAGCAATTTGTCCATTGAGACCCATCACCACCGCCGCATACATCGCCAGCACCGAGCCGCACTTCAAAATAATCTGTGAAATGACCGTGTACGGCATGACCTTTTTCTCATACGATGTCTCTGCCGCGCGGCTTTCATTGAGTACCTGCTTCATACGCACTTCGGCGCGATTATTGTCGTCCTGAAACGAGCGAATGATGACAATGCCCTGAATGTATTCCAATACGCCCTCAATGAGCTTGGTCACAGCCTGCTGCTTGCGCGGGGCTTCGTTTTGCGTCGCGCGGAACATGCCCTGCACAATGACACAGTAAAGCACGGCAGAAATCACCATAATCAGACCGATTTTCCACTGAAAGCACAAAAATCCGACGAGAAGGACCGCTGTGTACAAAATGCCCTGCAGGACATTGCTCAAAATAGACGGCACGGTGTTCTCGATCATATACAGCTTCGAGGATACCGCCGCGGTAATTTTGCCTAGGCTGCTGTCGTTAAAATATCCCATCGCCGCATGGCGCAGCTTGTTGCCAATGTCAATGCGCTTGTCCGCCGCCATGTATAGGCCGGCGCGCATCTGCTTGATGTTAGACTGCGCGTGCATGACAATACAACCGGCGATGCTAATCAGCATGACCCCAAATGCCTGCATCGGAATATTTCCCTCTGCATGAGTCGCTACCGCACGCAGAACCAGATATACCGCCAAAAACTGAAGCAGCTCAAAGGCGGAATACAGCAAGCCGTACACGACCGACTTTCTAATATACGGCTGTTCTTTCTCTGACAGGCAGTATAGCTTTTTTAGAATGTCTATCATGGTTATTCCTCCATCTCCTCGCTGCGCACACCGACATGGGAATCCCACATGTGCCGGTACAGCGCACTTTCCTGATACAGTCGGGCATGCGTGCCGCACGCCTCCACCTGTCCGTCGTGAATTAAGGCAATCTGATCCGCATCCGCGATGGTAGACAACCGGTGCGCAATGATAATCAAGGTCTTGCCCGCAACCAGACGAGAAATCGACCGCTGCAATACCGCTTCATTTTCTGGATCCGTGAACGACGTCGCTTCATCCAAAATGACAATCGGCGCATTTTTCAGCATGGCGCGCACAATGGTGATTCTCTGCCGCTCACCGCCGGACAGATGGCCGCCCTTGTCACCGACCATCGTCTGATAGCCGTGCTCCAGCTGTTCGATAAATGCATGACAGCCGCATGCCTTTGCCGCATTTTTTACATCCTCATCCGTCGCACCCTTTCTGCCAATGCGGATATTTTCCATGACCGTATCATTAAACAGAAAGCTGTCCTGCGAGACATAGGCAATGCTTTGGTTGAGATTTTCCTGTGACAGCTGCCGCAGCGGTACACCACCAATAGAGATTTCTCCGGCATTGACATCCCAGAATCCGGCAATCAATTTTGCAATCGTGGATTTACCGCTGCCCGACGGGCCAACCAGTGCCGTCACTTTGTTCGGCTTCATGGTCAGATTGATGCCCTTGAGGATCATCGCGCTGTCCTCCGCATTCTGATAGCGGAAGCTGACGTTTTTCAGCACGACTTCATGGCTCGTGAGCGGTGCGCTCGTCTCCGGGCGAACCAGCTCCGGTGCCTCCAGTACAGCCGCGATCTTGTCAAACTCCGCCTCCATCTTGGTTGTTGTCTCGAACATAAACATCGCTTTAATCATCGGTGTCATGAGGCCAATCGCCAAAATGATAAACGTCAGCAGTACTTCTACCGAAATGCTGTCCTTGTGCCAGAAGTAATAGCCAATTGGCAGAATGGTCAGCATGGTAGAGTGCAAAATGCAAATGGCACCGGACAAAAATCCCTGTGCGCCCTTTTGCCACTCATAGCCAAATTTGGCGTTATTGTACACGGCGTTGGAATACTTGGCATAGGAGTCCGCCGAACGGTTGAACGCTTTGATGACCTCAATGCCATTGACATACTCGATGACTGCATCGTTTACGGCATCTTTTGCTGCATAGAACTTGCGGCACTTTTCGTCAAAGCCGCGCATCATTCCGACACAGCACAGCACAACCGCCGGAAGCGTCAGGAACATAATCAGCGTCATCTGCCAGCTGACGATAAACAGATACACGAGCAGCACCAGCGGAACCAGCAGATTGGCGGTCAGCTCCGGAATATAATGGGCAAGATACTGCTCCAAGCCGTCTACATTGTCAACAATGGTATTTTTCAGAGTGCCGGTCGGCGTTTCCTGAATATATCCCAGCGGCACCCGCTTCATCTTTTCGATGAGCGCACAGCGAATTTCATAGAGTACGTCAAATGTCGCCTTATGCGATGCCCATGTCGAAAGCGTTGTGAGAAGCGCACGTGCGATATACGCCGCCACGGCAATGCCAAGCGGCAGCACATATGCATGCAGATCGTTCTGCCCCTCATACATCATGCAGATGACCCGAACGCCGACAAAGTACGGAACCATTTCCGCGGCAACGCCCAACAGCGACAGAATGACGGACAGGATAAAGCCCTGCTTTCGCGCCCCGATAAAGGTATAGATAGACAGTTTTTTCTGTTTCACCGGTTATTCCTCCTTGCGGCATGTGCCGACGGCAACGTTTTCCTGTTGTTCGTGCAGCTTTTCCGCAACCAGCTTGCTCATATCGCCAATCGTGGTATGCTGAATCATGCCGGAGAAATCAAAGTCGATGCTGTATTGGTTCTGAATCGCCTCAACTACCATCATGGCGGTCAGCGAATTGCCGCCGATGCTGAAGAACTCGGTGGACGCATCCAGCTCCTCCGGCTCCTCGATATCCAGGACGTCCGCCACAATGTCTCTGATTTCGATTTCCAAATCACTCATGTCAATACCTCCTAAAACAGCCCGCAGGCTCTTACAATTTTACCGTAGATATTTTTGGGAAACTCCTTCGTCCGCACCGTGATGTCCATGACGCGGGAATAAAACGGCAGCCTTTGGTTGGTCTGATTGACCGCCTCCAGCACGGCCGCCTCGCGCCCTGCCGCATCTTTTTCCAGCACGGCATCCGTCGGATAAATCTCCGCGAGAATATGGTCGTTTTTTTCCGACACGCACACCTCGCGGACACTCTCGCTTTCTCTGAGCAGCTGCTCGATGTACTCCGGAGAAATATTTTCTCCGCTGCTTAGCACAATCAAATTCTTTTTTCGTCCGGTCAAATACAGCGCGCCTTTTTCATCGAACCGCCCCAGATCTCCGGTTTTTAGCCAGCGATCAGAAAGCATTTCTGCCGTCGCATCCGCATCTTTGTAATAGCCAAGCATGACGGAGGGAGAGTGAATCCATATCTCACCGTCCACCAGTTTGATCTGTGTATGCTGCATCGGCTCGCCGATCGACGCGGCCTGCGCCGGATTCTGCAGCAAATTCACCGTAGCCATCGGTGCATTTTCCGTCATGCCGTAACCCGGCCGTACCGTAATGCCATAGTCCAGCATAGCGCGCACCGTGTCCGCGTTGGACGCCGCACCGCCGACGCCAATATACCGCAGGTTGTGCCCGAACAGCTTTTCCGCCGCCTCTCGTTTGGACAGCTGCGGGAACCGCTTTTGCATCCCGCGCAGCCGCTGATACAAAAATTCCAGCATCATCGGAATCAATACCGTAAAGGTCGGCTGATAGCGCTGCATATTTTTGAGCAAGTCCAAATGCGACGTCGCAATCAGCATATCTCCGCCATTAAAAAACGGGGCGAGTGTGCACTGGGTCATGCCAAAGGCGTGCGCCACCGGCAGAACACTCAGAAAGCTCTGATCCGCTGTATAGTCACAAATGGAAATCGTGTCCACAATATTGCTGACAATATTGGCCTGACTGAGCATCACGCATTTCGCCTGCCCCGTCGTGCCTGATGTAAATACCATCGTGCACAGCGCATCCGACTGTGCCGCGCCCTCATATCCGAGTATATCTTCGGTCGATTGGTCTTGTACGGCCTGTGCCAGCGAAACCACCTGGCAGCCCTGCTCGCACAGCGCACAAGTCAGCGTCTCCTGCATGGTATCATATACCACGCACGTGACGTCTGCCCGCTTGACATAGCTGACAATCGTTTCCTGCGGCAGCCGCCTATCCAATAAAACCGCTACATTGCCCGAAATCACGATTCCCAAGTACGCGGAAATCCAGTCCGTAGAGGAATCCAAGTACACGCCCACGTGCTTAACGCGGTCGTTTTTCAGCCATCGTGCAACCTGCACCGCTTTTTCGATAATCTCCCGTCTGGTTTTGGCGAGATAGGTATTGCCAACGGCATCTCGCACCAGGTATTTCGGGTGTTCGCCCTCGTTCTCATACTGCTTTCGCGTCAGTTCCCAAAAGGTTTTCACTGCAAGTTCCTCCCATGTCCTCGATCATCTCTGCCAGCGTCTTGATATTGGTGCAGTTCATCACGCGCTCAAAGCTGACATCCATGCCAAAGGTTTTGCTCAGATCCGAGGTGATTTTTAAAATAGATACGGAATCCATGCCGATCTGCAAAAAGCTGTCATCCATGCCGAAATCATCGTAGCCAAGATTCTTTTGGAACAGGGCAAACACGGTTTTCTGCATCTCGGTCTCCGGCTGTGTTTTGGACTGCACATTGTACGCCAAAAAGAGGGTCTGCAGCTGTTTTCGGTCTATTTTTCCGTTTGCCGTCAGCGGAATATCATCCACCGGCACATAGAACGTCGGCACCATATATGCCGTCAGCCGGTTCTTGGCCTCCTGCCGCAGCTGCTTCCACTCGTCCTCTCTTAGCTCATGCTCTCCGACAATGAACGCCGCCAGCTGTTTGCGCCCGCGCAGCTCTACCGGCTCCGCGACCGCCTGCTTGACAAACGGCAGCTGTCCCAGAACGCTTTCGATTTCGCCCTTTTCAATGCGGAAGCCATTGACCTTGACCTGTCCATCCATGCGCCCCAGAATTTCAATCCAGCCCTCCGGGCAGTACCGTCCGAAATCTCCGGTGTGGTAGATGCGTCCGAGCGTCGGATGCTGCTTAAACTGCCGCGCCGTGATTTCCGGCTGGTTCAGATACCCCTCTGCCACGCCGTCACCGCCAATGACAATTTCGCCAATGACATTCCACGGGCAAATGCGGCCGTTGGCATCCAGCACATAGCACTGCTGGTTATCCAGCGGGTATCCATACGGAATGCGGCTGTGCTCTCCCACGGTGTGCACAGGATAATAAATCGACCAAATCGCGCCTTCTGTAGCGCCGCCCAGACTGTACAACGCCGCGTGCGGCAGTTTTTCCCGAATTTCTCGCGCCAATGTCGGAGAAATCCAGTCGCCGCTCAGCAGTATCGTGCGCAGCGATGCGAGATTTTTTCCGCCCGTGACATCCATGAGCAGCTGCATGATCGCCGGAACCGAGTTCCACAGCGTGATGTGATGCCGCTGCACGAGCTGTGCCATGTGCAGGATGTCGTGCAGATCTGGAACCATGACCAGCTCTGCGCCTGCCGCCAGCGTACCAAAGATGTCATATACCGACAGATCAAAGCACATCGAGGAGATGCCGAGCACCTTGTCCGTCTCATCGACGCCAAACCGCCGGTTGATGCTCAACAGCGTATTGGATGCCTCATGGTGTGTAATGACGACGCCTTTCGGATTTCCTGTGCTGCCGGAGGTAAAGATGATGTACGCCATCTCCGATCCGTCCAGCTCCACCGGCTCCCGTGCAGCTGTGCTCTCTGCCGGTTTCCATTCGCGCAGATAGTGGGTGATATTTCCCTGTCTCACAATGTCGTCCTTGCGCTCCTGCGGGTAGGACGGATCAATCGGGACATAGGCTGCGCCCGCTTTGAGCACCGCCATCAACTGAACAACCGTTTCTTTTCTGCGCCAGCCTTCCACCGCAACCAACGTTCCTTTTTTCACGCCGTCCCGCTGCAATGCCGCCGCCAGCGCATCCGACATCCGATCCAGCTGCGCATAGGTCAGCGTTCCGGTTTCGTCCGTCACCGCCGGACGGTCTGGGAAGCGCGCGGCGGCCTGCCGAAACAGCACATGCATCGGCTTTACCAGCAGGTCCGCCTGTGTCGCATTGTAACGCGCAATCTGCTGCATCAGCGCTTCACTCACCGGACGCAGATACGGGACTTCCTGTTCTCCCTCTGCGAGCTGCTCCACCAACGCGCGGAACATCGCAAACATTTCGGTAATCTGTCTGCGGTCAAATTTGTGTACCAGATAGTCCCATGTCAACATCAGTCCGTCCTCTGTCTCCATCAGCTGGAAGTCCAGATAGACTTGCGGCGTCTGGCTGACGCTGTATTGTACCGTGCCGAGATATTGGTCAAAATCCTCAGTGTACCGCATGCCAATCATGCTGGTAAACACAACCGGATACAGTGCCTGCTCTCCGTGAACGCGGCCAATTTCCTGCTCCACCAGCACACCGTCAAACGCGCGATGCTGATAGTCTTTGAGAAATTGTGCCTGCACCTGCTGTGCCTTATCCCAAAAGCTCTCATTTTCTTTTCCTGCCGGAATTTCCAACAGCAGCAGCGAGGTGAAGTCGCCCAGCGTCCGCAGCAGCTTTCCGGCAAAGCTGGTTCGATTGGTCAGTGTGACATTCAAACAAAAGTCTTTTCCCGGTGCGTAATGCCCCAGCACAGCGGCATAGGCCGTGAGGAAGAAATTCGATGCCGTAATCTGCCGCTTGCCAAACTGCGCCTGTAAGTGTTCCCAGCAGCTTTTGCTCATGTTCCATGTCAGACGCTCAAACTGCGGCTTGTCGCTGTCCGTTGCAGCATACGGCAGATCCGGCGGCGGCGCGATACGCTCTAATCGCTGTTCCCAGTACTGCCGATCACCAGTGTATTTTTTCTTGCTCTTTTTGACCTCGGATTTGAGGACATAGTCTCGAAACGACATCGGCAGCGCGTCCTCTGTCGCCTCTGGATTGCGGTAATATTCCATGCATTCGCGCAGCAACAGGCGCAGGCTGCTGCCGTCCGCAATCATCAGGTCAAAGCTGTAAAACAGATAGGTCTCTGTCTCCGACAACCGAATGGCCTCCACCGCGAACATCGGCCACGTGCCAACCGCAAAGATTTTATGCGACAGCTCCTGCCGCCGCTGTAAAATCAGAGCCTTCTTTTCCTGTTCTGATGCACCCGACATATTATATGTTGGGATCTGATAGGACGGAATCGGATTCAGCTCGCGCTGATAGCCGCCCGGATAAATGACCGTGTGCAGCATCGGATGGCGGCGAATCGCCTTATTGAGCGCCGTCTCATAGCGATGAATATCCACGTGATTTTGAAATTCAAAATAGACATGCGTCGATATGCCGCCGGAGGAAAATGCCGCATTGCGTCCAAGCAAATAGCTCCGCTGAATATCCGTCAGCGGATACCCACCGGTCTTTTCCGCATACGCCGCCAGTGCCTTTCGATACTGCTCACACAGAAAGTTCGTATACGAATCCAAATCCTTTTCAAAATAGAAGTGATCACCTGGGAAAGTCTGCATCACGACGTCTTTGCCGACCACCGTTTTCCAGTCTTCAACCTGTCCGATCCGGTACGCAGGGTCCTCTTGTCCATACGTCGCCACGATATAAGACGGAAGCAGCTCCCCCTCATGGGCAAACCGATAGGTCCGCAGCGTATCCAAATCCGCCTGTAAAATTGGCAGCAGTTCGGTCTCAAAAATGCGGTTTTTCAACACATTTTCCTCCGTGCCGCCGATGTCACGCAGATAAGCGATCATCTCTTCGTTTGACATGCCCACTTCCTGCTTGGCCGCCACATACGGAGAGGCCGCGCCGGAGAGTATCGTCATCACAGGGGCATTGTGATGCACTTTCTGCATCTGATATGCCGTCTCAATCGCCGCATACGCACCCATGCTGTGTCCGAACAAGCAATACGGTTCCGACGGGCCGAGCATACCGGAAATCTCCTCGCTCATGCTGTGCGTCAGCTCGTCAAACGTCGAATAAAACGGCTGCCCATATTTTTTTCCTCGTCCGGCATATTCCAGCGGAATCAAGGTGATGCCGTCATTCGACTTTTTCGCCATCATATCTGCCATCGCGTCGTACCGCATGGCAAATCCACCCGCGTGCACCAAACAAAACATCTTCATTTTGCTGGCTCCTTTCCTGTTTAGATGTCCAAAATATCTATATCCTCCAACACATCGTCGGTCTGGTTTTCTTCCTTTTGTTCTGCAAATACTTCTTTCACCAAGCGCACAACCGTCGGCGCATTCAAGATATCCGTCGCGTGAATGGTGCGCCCGAAGGCATCTGCAATCATGGCGAGCAGGCGCGGAATCTGCGCCGATGAGCCGCCGGAAAAAAAGAAATTATCCTGCTCTGTCAGCTGCGTGTTGTGAAGAACCGTCTGCCACAGCGCAAGCATTTTTTCTATGTGTTGCTTGTGCTCTTGGAACTCGTTTGCGCACGGCTGCATCTCCGGTTCGCGGTACGGGGTCAGCGCACCGCTCTCCAGCAGCTGCCGCAGCGTCTTGCGCCGGATTTTTCCGACGCTCGTCCGTGGGATTTGCTCCGGCGAGACGAATATCAGGACATCATAGCTGCATCCGAAATGCGCAATCAGTACCCGGTGCAGCTGCTCGCTGCACGCCGCCTGATTTTGTGGATCGCAAACGGCAAAGACCGCCAGTTTATCTCTTCCGCTGTGCGTATCCGGCAACACCACGCAAACGACCTTCACACAATCGCCTGACAGCTCTTGTAAGACGCACGCTTCCATCTCTGCGCAGGAAATATTGCGTCCGTTTCGGATAAAAATATCCTTTTGCCGTCCCACAATGACAAACGTGTCACCCTGCACAAAAATCTCGTCACCGGAGTGCAGCCATCCATCCGCGTCACAGCACATCTCATCGCATCCGCCGACATAGGTTTGTGCAACCGTGTCGCCGCGCACCAGCAGTTCTCCATATCCATCTTCCCGATACTGCACGCCGACTTCAACGCCTGCAATCGGTTCACCGGTCGAGCAGATGCTGCCGACAGACGCGTTATGTTTCCATTCCCGCGAGGTCAGCATATATCCTGCGGTCTCGGTCATGCCCCAGCCGACGTGAATCACATCATCTTGCAGACCAAACGGCGCCCACTGCTGAACAAAGTGCTCGCATGCCGTCCTCGTCACGGTCTCGCCTGCGCTGAACAGGCAGCGAATGCGAGAGAGATCGAGAGGACGCAGCGGTTTAATATTAGCGTCAGTTAATTCATAAGCAAAATTCGGCGCCCAACTGATCGTCACCTGATATGCACTTGCCAGCTGCATCCACTGCGCCGGTTCGGAAAGAATTCTGTTCGTGGAAATCTGAATTTGCGCACTCTGCATATATACCGGCAGCAAATGCGCCTGCACCATAGCGGCAGAGTGATCGAGCGGCATCCAGTTCAAAAAAATGTCTTCATCCGTGAACGGAAACGCGGCCGCATGTCCGGCAAGGTTTGCCCGCAGCATTCGCTCGGTAATCGGAACACCCTTTGGCTGTCCCGTGCTGCCGGAGGTAAACAGAATCATCATCACATGATCGTCGTCCAGCGGCTGCGCGTTCCATGCCTGCGCAGGCTGCGCCGTCAACTGCTCCGACGTTAAGATCGGCACACTGCCTACTTGCTCCAACCAATCGGTTATCATCACCTTGGGCTGCGCGATGCGCTGGATACTGGCAATTCTGCTCCGCGCTGCCTCCTCCTTCGGTCTGCCGAACGCCGTGCGCTCAATGGGAATCGCCTCCGCGCCGCTGAGCACGACACCCCAGAAGGCAGTCAAAAAGCTCGCTCTGTTGCACACGGAGACACACACACTGTCCCCGCAGCCGATGCCCATCGCCTGCAAATTTGCCGCCGCTTTTTCGGCGTTTTCCCGCAGCTCACGATAGGTCATCTCAACACAATCCTGTGGTTCGGACAAACAAATCAGCGTTCGTTTCTGCCACGCACCCTCTCGCAGCAGCAGATCTCTGGCAAAGCGAATCGCACTCGGCGGTGTCGGTTTGCCTCGTCGCAGCACCACGGTCTGGCTCTCGCTCATTCGTTCTCTCCTCCCACGTAATAGACTTCATTGCCGCGTTGTTCCGGTGCCGTTCCCGGTGCCGTCGGCCATCCGATTGCCATCATTGCCCACACAATATGGTTGCGTGGAATATGATATTCCTCCAGCTTCGCACGAATGGTCTGCTCGTCGCACAGCGTCATCAACGCATTGAGCCACACGCTGCCCAAGCCCAGCGACGTCGCCGCCAGCATGATATTCTCTGCCGACACCGCGGCATCCTGAATGCCATCCTGATTGCGCCGATCGTTAGAGATCAAAATCAACAGCGGCGGATTCTCAAATCCGTTAAGCGGCAAGTTGTTCTTTGCCGTTGCCTCGTGTATTACCTGTTTGAATGCCGCGATTTCTCCAGCATCCTGTATAACTGTAAACCGGCGCGTCTTGAGATTTTTGCCGGACGGCGCGGCCTTGGCGCATTCCACCAGTACAGAAACCATCTGCGCAGGCACGGCTTTGTCCTGAAACTTCCGAATACTCCGGCGCTGAAAAATGGTCTCAATGGTCTCATTCGTGCTGCTCTGTATTTCCCAGTCGCACTTGAGCGCTTTGCGGTCGGGCTTTCCCATAGCATTGCGCGGAATCGCGGACAAGCGGATGTATTCCTGCGGCACTTTGTGCTGCGGCAGCTCTCGGCTCAAATACATTTTCAGCTCGTCTGCCGAAACCGGATGATTTGCATCCTTTGCCACATAAAATAGAGCGGGAACCTGTCCCATGCTGCCCTTTTTATCCTCTACACCGAGCACCATGCACTCAGTGAGCCATCCGGATTGCATCACCTGTTCTTCAATTTCGCGCGGCGCAACCTTTTCGCCGCCGACATTGATGATGTCATCCGCTCGGCCGACCATGTACAAATATCCATCCGCATCACGCCAAACCAGATCATTGACCAGCATCCAGCCGTCGCGCAGGGTTTCTCGCGTCAGCTCCTCCTGTCCGTAATAGCCGGACATCTGCATACCGCCGCGCAGCGCGAGCCGTCCGACGGTATCCGGGCCAACGCCGTCCATTAGCTCTCCGTCCGCACCCACAATACCGACCTCAATACCGTCTAATGGCCGTCCGGCAGAGGTAATTTTGTCTGTCCGTTTGCTGACATGGAGAAACAGGCAGCCGCCGCTCTCCGAGGAACCCCACGTGTTGTGAATCTCCGTGTTCGGCAGCAGGTCTAACAGCCGCTTGCGCAGCGGAACCGATACGGCTCCCGCGCTGAATTCGATATACCGCAAGCCGCCAAACATGCGCTTCACCTGCTCCTCTCCTACCGCGTGTAGCATGGTCTCCATCGCAACACTGACGCTGATTGCCGCGGTGCAGTGGAACTGCCGGATGTTTTCCGCCGTCTCTTTGACGGAAACAGCGCTATTTTGCAGCACGACTGTTGCACCAACTGCAAACGCGGAACGCAGCACGCGCAGAGCAAATGAGTGATTGAGCGGCAGGGGGATGAGCACGACATCGCTCTCTCGCATTCCGATGCCGTCTCTGGTATTTTTGATATTGCACCACAGAGCACCTGCCGTGTGCATGGCTCCCTTGGGGCGTCCGGTCGATCCCGTTGTGAAAATCAGCTCCAACAGCGTCGTCTCGTCAACCGGTGCAGCTTCTTCCAGCGGCGCCTGTACCATGGCGCATTCCATATCGTGGTATGGTACCGCTGTTACGCAAAAGTCCCGCACCGCCGATGCATGTAAATACAGGCGCGCGCCCGTCAGCTCGGTGATATAGTCCAGCACATGGCGTTTTTCTGCCCGCGCTACCGGAATCGTTACAGCACCGACTGCCTGTACCGCGAGAAATGCCGCGACAAAAATTGGCTTCGGTACCGCCTCCAGCATCACGCGGTCTCCCGGCTGCAAACCCATGCTGCGCAGCAGCGCGGTCATGCGCGCTGCGCTCTCATACAGCTTTTCATAGGTCAGGCATTCGCCGCGATAGATGACAGCCGGATGCTCCGGCCGGCTCTCTGCCTGCCGTCTTACCAGCTGAACCAGCGTATTCATATCTATCCATCCCCCTTACGATGCAGTCTCCAAAATACGATGCGCGAGCTTTTCAATGGTCTCGTTCTCGTAAATCTCATAAATATCAAAGTCAATGCCAAATTGCTGTTCAATCGGGTCCGCCATCATCTCAATGAGCAGCGAATTTCCGCCCAAATAAAAGAAGTCCTCGTCGTAAGCAATGCTATCCGAGAAATTCAAAATTTTCATCCAGAGCTTTTCCAAAAACTGCTCAACTTGAATCAGTTTTTCGTCTCCGTTTATCGGCGACTCCGGTTTCATCTGCTCGTTCTGAGCCGATGCCTGTGCAAGATGCGGCATTTTGATTGGCTGCGCCAAATGCGGCAGCTGAATCGGCTCAGCTGGCGACGGAGCAGTCGGTGCCGATGTCAGCGGCACAACGCTCGGCGTCACGCCGGAAACGCGCTCCGCCTGCTTTTTTTCCGGTGTGATCCAGTGGCTGCACTTCTCAAACGCGTAGCCGGGCAGGCACACGCGCGGCTGCTTTTCCTGATAGAATACCTCCCAGTCGATGGATTTGCCGTTGTTGTACCAATCGACAAATAATCCTGCCATCTCGCGCGGACGCGCCACAGACAAGACCTGTACGCCCTCCAGGCAAACCAACTGGCGCAGAGCGCCCTTATGTCCAAAATCGACAACCAATAAATTATTATCTTTTGCTAACTTTTCCAGCTGCTTGACCACTTTTGTATAATCATTGTCCGTCTGGTTTACAGCCGCCTGCAAATCCTCTATGCTCCGGCGTCCCGCGGCATACTGTACCACCGCCTTGCCAGCTTTGTCTGCCAGAACGTAATCCGGAGTCATGCCGCACGCAGTGAAATACCGATAGGCCGCGCACTTAAACGTCAGATCCGGTATACCAGTCTCCTTCCAGAACGAGCGCATACCGGGAAACAGTGTCTCATACGCCCCGCACTGCGCCTGCTCACAGTCCTCCTGTTTGATCACAAATACAAGTTTCTTGGGCTGCGGCTCCGTTGTCGGGCGCATCATATCCAGCCGTTCTAGCAAATCCTGTTTGCTGTCGCAATAGACCAGCCGACGCACAGCACCGTCGTCGCGCGCTGTGTTCATTGTGTACACGGCGGCCGCGTAATCGGTCTTGCCGTCACGAAGCGCCTGCGCAAACCGCTCGCTGTTGCCATAGAAGGATTCCTCACTCTGGGCGCTCAGTTTGACGAGGCTCGGCGCGTCATCGCGCTCCTGTACCTGCTTGTTGGCATAGTTTTCTACCAAAACATGGACGTTGGTTCCACTGATTCCGAAACCGTCAATACCGGCAACCCGATGGCTGCCCGGTGAAAAATGTCGGGTTTCGGTCAGTGGAGCCAAACCCACCGAAGCGAAATCAATCAGGGCGTTCGCCTGCTGGAAGTTTGCCAGCGGATACGCCTCATCATAGCGGAAGCCCAGCAACACCTTTACCAGACTTGCCACACCGGCAGCTTCATACAAGTGTCCAATGTTGGTCTTGACCGCGCTGAGGTAAATTTCTTTTTTATCCAGCCCAGCGGCACGCAAATTTTCAAATAGCGCTTCTGCTTCGACAGAATCACCGATTTTGTTTCCAATGCCGTGCGCTTCAATCTCTGTGAGCTCCGGATTGCCGCTGTCGCGCCATGCCCGTTCAATGACCTGTCTCTGCGCCTCCGGACTCGGCATCGTCACCTTGCTGCACCGCGCGCCGTCACCGTTGACCGCGCCGGAGGTCAGCACGCCATAAATAAAATCCCCGTCGCGCTCTGCATCTTTTAATCGCTTGAGCAAAACAAAGGCAGCGCCTTCTCCTGCGCTCGTGCCGTCTGCCTGCTCATCGAATGCCTTACTACGGTACTCTGGAGACAATAAACCCATAGTCTGATATTTCTGTTTTTTCTTATCTTCGATGTCTGTGAACAGAGAAATGCCTCCGACCAGCGCATACTCCCATTCCTCCGTCATCAGCTTCATGCACGCATCGTGAATCGCTGCCAGCGAGGACGAGCAACCCGCGTCATACATCGCATTGGCCGCCCGCAGATCGAGAAAATATGCAATCTTTCCACAGATCATCAGTTTCATATTGCCCAGCACCGACAGAGACGTCGATGCGGCGCGCTCTTTGTTGTACGCGATTTCCGAGCTGGAAACCAACACGCCGCAATTTTTTCCGCGGAACTGCTCTAACGAATAACCTGCATTTAGTACGGCTTCGGTTGCAAGTTCCAAACCCAATCGCTGTTCCGGACTCATAAAATCCGCCTCTTTGGACGGAATGCCGAAATACTTGTGGTCGAAGCAGTCAATGTCCTCGATGCTTCCCAACTGAATGCAATCGGCATCCGGTTCTAAACCCAGCAGACGCTTGCGCTTTTCCGACACCTCCGCAATACAGTCCTGCTTTCGACTGAGCACGCGCCGGAAATCCAGCAGCGTTTCCGACTGGGCAAACCGCCCGCTCATGCCAATGACTGCGATTTGATGATACTGCATCGCTTTTTTACTCCTTTACTCCTGCTCAAATATCTAAAATCGTCATACTATCTCCGCCGCTTTCCTGTCGGATGATCTCCATGATCTCGTCACGGCTCTCCTCAAAGGTAAAATGATTGCCGCACACGGTCTTTAATACCAAACCGCCGTCGCAGTAATCCTTCCATTCCATGAGATCCGCTTCTCCGGTCAGCGTGTCCTGCTCGCCGCGCATGACAGTCAGCGGACACCCCAGCAAAAACGATTCGTGCTCGGAATGACTGTAATCCAACAACATCTGCTGATCATATTGGAAAATGTCCAGCGCGTCATTGGCAAAATCCACAATACGCGCGAGGTTTTCCTCTTTTCCGGCAAGTTCGCCACAGTCCTGCATCAGCTCATCCAGCGGGACGGGCTGAATACACTGCGTCTCATCAAATTTGTCAAACGCATGCTGTGTATACAATTCGGTAATTTGCGCTAAGCTCTCTGTGTGGGTAAACAGCTGTTCCGGAAAATATCGGACAAACATCTGTCGAATTTCTCCTCGGAACGAACGGTTCGCAAACACGGGTTCCGCAATCTTTCGATTTCCCGGAGATCCGATAGAACTGCAAAAAAAGTGCTCAGGTTCCTTTTTTCCCAGCATCCGAAGCTTGCGGCACAATTCATAGCCAATAATCGCGCCAAAGCAGTATCCATAAATCACATAGGATTCGTCCGGCTTAAGCTGAATGTCTATCTTCTGAATCAGGACATCCACCAGCTCTTCCATCGTTTTGGCCGGAGCGTCCTTCTTTCGCATACCGCGTCCCGGAATTTCCAGCAGGCACAGTTTGAAATCTTCACTGCCGTTGAGTTCTTTCATCCACGGCAGAAACATCACTGCAGAGGCTCCGGCACCTGGAATACAAAATAATTTTTTCATATAGTCTAACTTCTTTCTCTATTTACTCACAGCAAAGTGTTTGATATAGCATCTCGCTGTTTATCTCACAAATATCCGTCGGTGCTTGTGCGCACACGCTGTAATACAGTCTCGGGTATCGCCCCCACGTCAGCACAGCATCACCAATGTCTCGGCTTCCGCACGGTTGTACACAACCGGAATAATCCAGCTCTCTCATATCGCGGCGCAGACCTACTCCTAAGTACTTGAGATAGCTTTCTTTTAAAGCCCAAAGCCGCGTAAAGGCGGCGTCCGCCTCCTCTTGCGGCAGGTTGCTCCGCTCTCGTTCATGCAGGCAGCGAGAATACAGCACCTGTGCATCCAGGATATCGTCTTGAATATCACATCCGACTTCCTGCATATCCACAGCGCAGAGAATTCCGCCGTGACAATGCGACCAGTTAAACCGCGGCATGGCTTTGTCAGTAAAGTACGGTTTTCCTGAATCTGCAGATCGCATCTCCGGCATCCTGCGTATGCCGAATTGCCTTTTCAGTGCATATTCCAACAGACAATAGGCTAATACGCAGTTTTTTCGATCTTCCTCTCGCCGATAACGCAGCATACGCTCCCGTCGATTCTCAGGCAAGATTTGTTCCAGCCGCCTATACTGCTCCGTCGGCATTCGCTGCGCATGGCGAAGGAGATACGCCGTCGGCTGATACACGATTTTCTTGCCTCCCTATCGCAACACGCTGTAATTAATTAATGTTAGTTAATTTAATTACTTGTTAATTATGCTATTTTTTGTTTCTTTTTCGACAAATTTTCCATTTTTGTCTCTTTATAGTTAGTTTTTCCGATTTTTTTGGTAAGTTAATGCTAACTATATCTTACACCGATTTTATGCTTTGTCAATCCCTCACTTCTGCTGGTCTCCTATCTCAACTTTCCGTTTTGCCTACAATTTGATTTCGGAATCAAGGCACTTTCCTTGCATTTATTCCCTTTGTGCTACCATTTTAATTCCAATTTGTATCTTTATTTCACGTATAGTTTTTTGTAGGAACAAGAAAATTATAGTAATATAGGTCTACTATTCTCTCATACAAAAAATCCTCAGAGGTTGCAACCTCTGAGGATTTCACTTGCATCCATGTACGTTTTTTCTCTTACATCAGCAGGAACTTTTCTAATGACAGCTCTCACAGCTCCCCATACCTTTCCTTATACCGCTTCAGCTGCTCCATCGCATTTACGAGATAGTCCGAGGCGGCCTTCTGGTCTCCCCACAGCTGTTCCGGAATCACTCGCTGCAATGCCTGCTTGGTCGGTGCTTTGAATACGGTCTTTGGCTTGGCATCCGTAAACAGAAATGCGGTATCGTCCTCTGTCAGCACGTTGCTCTGCGCGTCTTTCGCCGCAGCGATGCGCATATCATACGCCGCCTTGAGGGCACGCAGGGCGGCAGTCGTCAGCTTTTTCTTGCAATAGCTTGCCAGCTGCCAGCCTTCCTGTTCGCTTGCCTGCTTGAGCTTTTCCATTAAGGCACGCTGGGTTTCCTTGTTCATGCGCGTCAGCGTCTGCGATGCCGTGCTCACAGGAATGCTTCCGCTGTCTGCCAAATCAATAATTTCGGGAATGGAAATCTCTGGGATGAACTGCCGTGCGCACTTGATAAAGGACGGCGAGGTTTGATTCTGCTGTGCCAGCTCGGTCAGCGTGTCTGTTCCCTGTGCCGCCGCCTTTCCCTGATGCTTTTCCGCTTGAAACTGCATTTCAAACGCCATGCCCAATTCAGAGATCAATAATTGGTCTCTGCGGTGTACATTGGTCAAAACATAGGTCAAATCACCAAGTGCAAAGGTGTTCGCCTTTACAGCTTGCAGGTCCAAAACCGTGGCGTTCAACGTGTTGCGTTCGGGATGTTTTTGCTGTACCAATCGCGCGGCGCGCGTGCGCTGCTTGCCGGACAGCACCTCATACATGCCCGGCTGCTGCTCAGACGGGAACACGATGATATTTTCTACCTGTCCGTCTCGTTCCAAGCTGTTTGCCAGCTGCTCCAGCTTTTCCTGTGCGTAGTCATGGAAAATCGGATTGCCGTTCACATTTTCCCGATGATACGGGATCAGCTTGTCCAGCGGAATGCTGTGCGTCGAACGGTTGCGCTGATCCTGAATGCGCTGTGCTGTGCCGCCTGTCGGAATAATCGGTCTGCCGCCTCGTGCCATGTCACTTCACCGCCTTTATTAGTGCATCGGCAAATGCCGCATAGTCTTTGAGCGCATTGTTTTTGCGATGCATCTGAAATACATTGGTGTGCATGGCTTCCGCCTCGCCAAACAAACCTTCCGCCAAACGAATCCATTCCGGAAATACCTGACAGCCCATCTGCTGGGCAATGGTTTCCAATTCGCCGGCAATCGCCTTGCAGGCGAGCACACGCTTGTTGGACATGGTAATCAGGAAGCCCAAGATGCGCAGCTTCGGATTGGCGTTCTGCACATAATACACGGTATCAAAAAATGTCGGGATGCCGCGGATACTCTGTGCCGTCGCCTTGGTCGGAATGACAATATCATCCGATGCTTCCAGCGCAGCTGTTTGCAGCCAGCCGAGATTTGGCGGCGTGTCGATCAAAATAAAATCATACTGCCCGCGCACCTCGTCCACAATCTCTTTGATGGCAGAGGTGCCGAGACCCAAACGATCCATGTCATAGAGCAGGAACGAAGCGGTAATCAAATCTCCGGACGGCGTATGTACAATGCTGTCCGGCACGCTGAGATTCTCATCCATGATGAGATGGTACAGCGAAGCCTCTCTCCCCTCTTCCTGCTTCTCAAAATCAGAAACCATGTAGGAAGAAGCCGTTGCCTGCGGATCGGTGTCTATCACCAGCACGGTATAGCCGCGGCCAAGGAGACAGCCGGCGGTTGCGACAACCGACGTCGATTTTCCCACGCCGCCTTTCTGATTGGAAAACGCAATCACAGAACAGCTCATTTTCCCACTTCCTTTTCTTCTATCGCATCCATGCGTTCTTTCACGATCATACGAATGTAGCTTGCAACAGGTAAGCCCTTTTTCTCTGCTTCCCGTTCAATTTTGCTATATAATGCAGCCGGCCAGCGCACGGTTGTCATCTTTGTATTGCCTGCCATAAAAATCACCTCTTTATGCATCTATTATATGCCGTTTGTCATCTGTCCGTCAAGCAATACAAGCAAAAAGATTTCAATGAAATTCAAAAGAATCCGACAGCCGGCAGCATCCGTCGTGCTTATTTCCGTAATTTCGAAAATGGATATTACGGAAATCGAAATTACGAACTTGAGCACATATATAACTGTCTCTTATACACATCTCCGAGCCCACGAGACCGATCAGTATCTC
>ENA-OZFU01000238-OZFU01000238.1-human-gut-metagenome-genome-assembly--contig:-NODE-238-length-22235-cov-6.387827_pt1 | contig 22235 bp, 23 predicted proteins | sample MGYA00244650_ERZ653646 | MGnify/ENA primary metagenome ERZ653646 (study PRJEB26926, sample SAMN06164982) | human gut metagenome | biome: ENVO:00009003; feature: ENVO:2100002; material: ENVO:00002003...
AAACATAAGTAAATATGAAAGAAACTGACATAAATAAATGGACAACATTAATGATAAGTAAGATCGAGTCGCTCAACAGCAGTGACTGTTGGAAGAAGCCATGGTTCACCGATGGTGCTTTGTCCTGGCCGAAGAACATGAACGGGCGTGAATATAATGGTATGAATGCCTTGCTTCTGATGATGCAGTGCGAGAAACAGGGCTACGAGATTCCTCGTTTTTGCACCTTCGATTGCGTGCAGCGCATGAATGCCAATTTGGAGAAGGATGACCCGTCACGCATTCAGATCAACAAAGGTGAACGCTCGTTCCCGGTGATGCTCACTACATATACATGCATTGACAAGGATACGAAGGAGCGCATCCGTTATGACGACTACAAGAACCTAACGGACGAAGAGAAGGCGCAGTACAATGTCTATCCTAAGAATCAGGTCTTTCGAGTTTTCAATGTGGAGCAAACCAACCTCAAAGAGTCTCGTCCGGAGTTATGGGCAAAGTTTGAGGCGGAGAACAAGCGACCGGAGGTTAATCAAGGTGAGCAGTATTCCTTTAAACCGATGGATGTGATGATACGTGATAACCGCTGGATTTGCCCCATCAAACCAACGCACGGCGATAACGCATATTTCTCAATCAGCAAAAATGAGATTGTTATCCCGGAAAAGCAGCAGTTCAAAGACGGAGAATCGTTCTATTCCAACCTGTATCACGAAATGAGCCACAGTACGGGTCACGAGACGGCTCTCAACCGCATCAAACCTGCATCGTTCGGTAGTGCCGACTACGCTAAGGAAGAATTGACAGCCGAGTTAACAGCAGCTCTCACCGCCCAACGCTATGGAATGTCGAAAAATCTGAAGGAAGATTCAGCGTGTTACTTGAAATCGTGGCTTGATAGTCTGCATGAGTCACCGCAGTTCATTAAGACTGTGTTGCTCGATGTTAAGAGGTCGGCATCAATGATTACGCAGAACATCGACAAGATTGCCAAGGAACTGGAGCAGAACCAAGCCAAAGAGCAGTCTGCTGATGTCACCAACGACAAGCCTTACTATGCTTCCGTTGCTTATCTCCAGACATCGGATGACACTCAAACGCTCGACATACTGAAAGACAAGGGTGACTACACCGGTCTCTTGCAAGAGGCAAAGGAGTATGACCAAGGTGATGCAATCGACTTGGAGCATACCCACAAGTCGCCACTTCAGAATCGCGGTGATGATCTGCTCACCGAAGACTCCGATTATGCCGTGGTCTATAACAACTCCGTCGGTGGCACATACGAAGTCCTCCGCCGTGTCTCAGAACAGAACATTCGCCAGGCTATCGACCGCTATGGCCTGCCATCCCACCCCTCTGCTGATGTCAAAGAGATTGCCAACCGCATGGGCGTGACTGCGAACCAGCAGGAGCAAGCAAAGTCACAGCAAGAACAGCCGAACGAAGAACAGCAGGTTGCTCGAAGTGCATTCCGTAGGTAGTATCTACTACTTTACTACCTTACTACTATTAGTCAGCTGCAAGGCGAGATTCATGTCTCGCTTTGCAGCTGATTTTTTTTTGCAAAAAGCTCTATAAAATTAAAAAATCGATATTTTTCCAATAAACAATGCTATTAAACACAATATTGCGAACATAGTGTTCGTTTCTAATATATATCTTTGCACCGTAAATCTATAATACCAACTTAAAGATATACATATGGGAGCAACAATTCATCCTCATAAAGGCTATCTCAACACTAATTTCAATGTTCATGTCAAAGGGCATGAAGAAGAGTATTCTGTTTATCAGAAAGGTGATTGTGACAAATGTTCAATTACAACAGGTATTGTCAGACCGAATGAACCTCACGTGCTGAATATAGCACAGCCAGGTGACTATGTGGTTTCGTTTAGCGATAGTGATGAGATAAATATCCACATAGAAGATGGTTATAAGTTTGGTGGAAGTACATACAAGACTTCGTTTATTTTCGATGATTGTCCGTGGTGCTTTGTCGTAATGCATGACAGAACCTATTTCTACAATCGCGAAACTAAGAGGTCTTTTGTTGAATCCATCTCACCTGATAAGATCACGGAAATCAATGAAGATTTTGTGATTTTTGAGAATGACAAACAAGAGGAACGTACTATTTTCTCACTTGTCGAAGAAAAGCCTATTTTGTGTATTTCTGATATAGTGACATTTAACGAAAGAGTGGTCGTATGGGAGGAATGTTCTGACAACAAAAGTGAATTGTGTATTTACGTTCTTGGTACAGAGCCCAACGCAATTGACAGGTTTGTGTTTGATGGATATATTATCGATAATGAAAATGATAGCATCATATTTTATAATGGCAACATAATTAAAAAATTCTCATTATCTGAATACAACGGTTCTACGACCTATCAAATTACTATACGTGGAACATTGGTAAATGTAGTTGCACCAAATCTTGCGGTATCTTACCGCGAATTGCACAATAGGAATGAGCTAATCATACGCAATCTGGATAAAGATGAGGAAACAACCATTACATTAGACGGGTACCTTGCTGAAATTAATGGGGAAGAGCTTGTTGATATATGGCGCAGCCATAAGCGAATAAACGAATTCGATTTTAGTGCAATTGATGTACCTGGACTTACATTGTCAGCACAATATAATAAGGTTTTCATTTATCCTTGTAAATGGGATGTTTTTTATTCAATTGAGACGATTTCTCTTGAAAAGAAATATGGGAAATCAATTATAAGAACATCCAAGTCAAAATTATGTAGTGCAAATTCCGATAAAGAAATTTCCATTCAACAAGCTGAAGGAAATTTAGTATCGTATGGAAATGCAATTTGTTTTTACAATCATGTAGAATCATATGTAAGAAGTGAAAAATACGAAGGAGGCGGATACTGCAAAGGAGGAGCAATATACCCCCGTGGGAATAACATCTATATGTATAATGATTCCTGCTTGTACAAGCTTAGTCGTAATGGTTATTGGGACGATAAAAGAGAAATCAATCTTGACTTCTCTCGTTTTGGCGAATTTGGTATCGTAAAGGACAAAGAAACCGGTATCTGTCAAACACTGTCTGGAATTAATTTGGGTAAGTGGAAATGTGAGGTTAGCTATAACAGTAGAAAGTATATAAAAACGTCTGAAAACTATATTTTTCCTGGAGGCCAAAGAATTAAAACAACTGATTTAGAAGTCCCTAATAGTCTCTCAGAAAGCCTAAAGTTGGGCTTGTCTGTTGCTTCTGACGAGGTGTGCATATGTAATCTTAAAGGTGTAAAGTATACTTCGGAACGTATTATGGAGGACGTTTATGATTCGACCGAATACCATGATGTGCTTCTTAGTGAAGATGGAAACTGCATTATGCACAAGGATGGAGATAAAGCTATCACATTCGATATCGGTACGGGATTTTCTCAAACATATGCCAACATGTCCTATATAAAGCATATTAACGGAATTCGCCCGCTCTTTGCTATCCCGACATCACTACAGCCGGTACTGGTTAATCCTGTTACTAAGCAGCGTATAGACGCGAATGAAATGTCTAATTTTCAGTTCGTATCTCCTGACGGGAAACTATATGCAGATACCCGTCTTAAGGAATATATCGAGCACTACGATTTAGAGACTGGCGCGTTAGTTTCTAATGATGAGTTTAGAGAATTGCGGGCAAAGTACACATACCCTTGGAATGAAAAACGAGGTTCAACAGCATGGGAAATAATCACCGAAAACCGTAAGCAACTTATCAATGAACACTTTGAGTATTTGAATGAAAAATATCCTAAACTATTTAAGGATGATTTGACCGGAAATAAATGGGCTGATTCAGTGTTAGATACGAAAGACAGTTTTGATGTAGAGCATTTTCTTGGACGCTTATATGGAGAACGAGGAATTGCTATCATAAGAAAATCTAATGATGATTCTGAATATTCAAGAATTGATTTAGGCTCTCCTCTTATGTATATCAATTATGTTTCTTTCTCGTATGATTCTAAATATGTAGCTATTGCAGGATATCGAAATAGTGGTGGCCTTTTTCTCGTCTATGATTTAGAGACAAAAAGTACTATTGTTCATGAAGACACTTCGAGGGCAGTTTGGAATGTAGCTTTTTCTGCAATTAATGCATTAGCATCCTACACAAGTAATCCCAAAACGCTCTTTGCAGCAAATAAAGAAGAATACATCAATATGTGCGACAGAGATAGAATTATTGAAGGTCATAACTTTTTGACATTCTCTCCTGACGGAATGTATTTTGCCTTATCTCAGCAAGGTTATATCTCCAAATACGATATAAATGGCAATGTTCGTGATAATTGGGGGCACCAACCCTCTTCACTCGTTGATATACGAAGTGTCCATTCTCAAGAAAACACATTGACAGAGTTCTCTGATTTAGGCGATTCTGGCATATCAGAAACCTCTCGTCGAACTTCTGTTGCATCTGTCTCTTTTTCAAATGACAACAAACGCCTTATGATGGTGGGAAATGATGGTGTTGTAATAATAAGAAACCTACATCTTGAAAATTATGCCAGCAAATAAGAACGCAATGACACGATATAAGATACTGGACGAACTGTTGAGTAGCCGGTATCACAACTATTCGCTTGACGATTTAACAGAAGAAGTTAGCAAGCGATTGTCTGACATGTACCCAGATACTAAGGGTGTGGTTCGTCGTACCATAGAGAAGGATATCTATTACTTGGAATATGAAGGACCATTTATGGTTGATATTGAGCGATATTCTGCGCCTGGCTACAATGTAGATAAACAGAAGTCGTATTCTAAGCAATGCTTACGATATAGAATCCCCGGCTTTTCTATATTTAAGAAGGACCTTTCCAATGACGAGGAATACCTACTTCGTGAAGCGTTGTCGTTGCTTGGACAATTCGATGGGCTACCTAATCTCGATGCCCTTGAAGGATTGCGCCTTGGATTGGGAGTGCGTAACAATGAGCGTAAGATAATCTCTTTCACTAAAAATCCATTGGAAAACACCAATCTCATTGGTGAACTGTTTACTGCTATATCGCAGCAACAGGTTGTTGAATTGCATTACCACAAATTCAATGCCCCCGATGAAGTTCTCACCGCTAACGTTCATCCATCCCTGCTAAAGGAATATAATAGAAGATGGTTTCTGATTTGTGCTGCTGAAACGGATGGTAAAATCCTGAATTTTGGATTGGAACGCATAAATAGTGTCAATCCACTTCCGGCTCATAAATACGTAGAATACAATGGTGATATCAATGAGATATTTGAGGATATTGTAGGTGTAACCAATTATACAGACAAGGAAGTATTGAAAATACTGTTTTGGGTTAGTGATGTATCCAAAGATTATGTAACCAGTAAACCACTTCATGATTCTCAACGATATTATAGAGGTGATGCGGATAAAAACTATAGGACACAATATCCGATGTTGCATGATGGTTCCTTCTTCTCAATTGAATGCAAGGAAAACTATGAGCTTATTCGTGAACTAACCTCTTATGGAGAAAACCTAGTCGTACTATCACCTCAATGTGTCATTGATAAAGTACAGCAAAGGATCGCAAAAATGCAAGAAATGTATAATTCTACGAATATTACGAACAAAGAATTCGTGTAGGCCTCGTACCTTTGCATCAGAAATCCAAAACAAATGAAATATGGAAGACGATTATTACTATGAAGAAGATGAGCGCACCTACGAAAACTACAATGGTAGTTATGCGCAAGATGTAGAAGGTTGGAGCGACCAAGATATCGATGATGTTTTCGATGGGGACCCTGATGCTTATTGGAACATTGATTAAAAAAGATGCGAGGTACAATAAAATCACGAACAAAGCGTTCGTATAGGTATAGTACCTTTGCATCGTAAAAGAAAACAAAACGGTCTTTGAGTTATTGGTGAGTGGACATAAATTTGAACTCGTCCGATGTATTCGTCGGATGTCACCAGTCTTAGTACTGGTGATAAACAATGTCATAGAGTAAACGTTGAAAACTTGTATGTTGTCAATTGTGTTATCTTTATTATTGTATATTTTTATGTTCTATATTTACATAAAGAAATGAACTCTGCTCACTGATACTCAAGACCATTTTATATTACAAAACAGATGGAAAGAGAACAGATAGCAAAAATGGCTGAAGCTATGGCCAACAAAGAAGACCTTCTTGACTTGCTTAACAAAATTAAGCATGATGAGATGATTGCGGCCGGATTTGGCGATAAGTTTTATCCGTTCTCCTTAAAGCACGTCAACTATTACTGCAATCCGAATAATTCGTTTCATCGCTACCGCCAATTTAAGATTAAGAAGAAATCCGGTGGAGAGCGTATTATCACAGCTCCACGTAATAGAAGCTTTAAACTCATTCTGAGTTACATCAACGAAATTCTGAAGTCGATGTACACGCCATCAGCTTATGCCATGGGCTTTGCTGAGGGACGTTCGATAGCAGATAATGCCAAAAAGCATAAAGGCATGAACTACGTGTTCAATCTTGATTTAAAGGATTTCTTTCCGAGCATAGAACAGGCAAGAGTTTGGAAACGTCTTCAACTTGCGCCTTTCAATTTTCCGGTACCGGTTGCCAATATCATAGCCGGCATGTGCTGTATGAAAGAAGTCGTACAGGAGGAAGAAGGTAGTCAAACAGTTCGCTATATATTGCCGCAAGGCGCACCGACTTCGCCTATTATTACCAACATGATTTGCGATAACCTCGATCGTAGACTGGCAGGTGTAGCTAAACGCTTTGGTTTGAACTATACACGATATGCTGATGACATTACTTTTAGTTCGATGCATAACGTATACCAGGAAAATGGAGAGTTCCGTAAAGAAGTGCGACGTATCATAGAAGATCAGAAATTCACAGTTAATGATAAGAAAACGCGCCTTCAGAAGAAAGGTTCTCGTCAAGAGGTTACGGGCATCATTGTATCTGACAAGATAAATGTGACACGCGATTATGTTCGTGATATTCGCAATATACTTTATATGTGGGAGAAATACGGCTATGGAGTAGCATTTACCAAGTTTTTTCCAAAGTATAAGGCAGAGAAAGGTCACGTTAAGAAAGGCAATCCCGACCTTATCAACGTCATTGATGGCAAGCTTCAATATCTGAAGATGGTAAAAGGAGAAGAAGACTCGGTATGGCAGCGTCTGTACTCAAGATTTCAAGCATTGGCAGAAGAGGCAAGATCGTCTCAGAAGACGACAAATTTTGGCGTTTCCTACGTAGAAACGATTCCTGTTCTTGACTTTGAAAAGAAAAATTCAACCGACATTGAGTTTGCGATGTCTAAGCCATACTCTTGGGAAGAAATCTCTGAAGACAACCCAGAGCAGAAAACAGAACGTTCGATTCCTGCCCATTTATATGCTTATTTTGAGTTGGATGGCAAAAAGATATTTGCTACTATGCATAAAAGTATTAGAGATCTGGGTACAAATCAAAATAAGTCCGAGCTTGCTATATCATCTTGTAGAGATAAACGAGACAAACCATTTTGGTTGATACACCGCATAGACAAAGTCACAGTGCCCCCTCCAAAGCCTGTGGACATTGACGAGTTAAACATGGAGTTAGATTCACTTCTAAGTTTATGAATATGGATGAGAAACTACAATCCACTTTAAATAAGATAATCCAACTCACGGAGCAGAATCCAGAGTTTGGTGTTGAGTTGCGAAAGAAGTTAGGAATGACTTCTTCCGCAAATTCTGCATATAATAGGAATGCAACTATACAAGACGATGTAACTGCCATAAGAAGAGCCTTGGAAATCCGCGCTAACAATAGCATATCCTATGACTTTATCAATCAGCAACGATTGAGAGATCAGCTTATAATTGATAATCTCCGAATGGAAAATGCAGCACTAAATCTCCAAATTAGTGAAGCAGAGCGTTTCTATTCTTTTTGCGTAAATGCATTCTATCAGGTAGAGAATATTATCAACTACTTTTATCATAAATCTTATCCCAATATCAAAGATCTGGTTGAAACTATTGTTTCAGCGACCAAGAATGATGGTAATGGTAAATACGCATACAAACCTACTGATAAAGAAGAAACAGTTGGTGATATTGCTATTGCTTCAAAACTAAACGCCTTTTGCAACACATTCTTTCCTGACGATAAAATAAAAATTTCACTTTCTAATTTAAGGCAAGTTCGTAATGAAGGAGAACATCGTTGCATGGTAATAATCAGTAGTCAGGAAAAAGAGAATTCTCTTTATAAATTCTTTAAGTATAACTCTATAAATGATGTTAGAATATACTTGATCAAACTAGTCAACGAAGTTAAAAAACTGATGGAGGAACAAAAGCAAGGAATATTTCCCGTAGCTTCTGTTATCTCAACAATGCCGACTATTGAGACTGTAGAAGGAACAATCGCTACCATGTTGCCATCAGGTTGTTTTATCGCATTTAAAGGTGGCACACACAACTTACCTTCAAAACTACTAAAAAAAGTGGCAGGCTTAAAGACCAGTGATAAGGTTATAGTTACATTGAACGGAAAAGATATAGTAGATATCCAGAAACTGTCTTGATTTTCAAATGTTTGGTATTACAGAGTAGAATATGATAGACATAAATAAAGCTAAAGGTTGCATGTTTGGCCAAGCCGTAGGTGATGCTCTCGGTCTTGGCAGTGAATTTATGTGCAAGACGGAAGTAGAGGCATATTATCCGGATGGACTGACGGATTATTCGCAGATATGGCAGGATCGTCATAGAAGGCGATGGCATAAGGGTGATTGGACTGACGACACAGATATGATGCTTTGCATCGCAAATGCTATCATAGAAACAGGAAAAGCAGATCCTTTTGTCATTGCACGTAATTTTAAGGGGTGGCTGAACGGCACGCCTATGGGTATCGGACAAAACACTTACAATGTGCTTTCGTTGGGTGATTATGAATCAAATCCTATGAAAGCGGCAGAGATTGTATGGGAGATGTCAAGAAGACAAAGCGCAGCAAATGGTAGTGTTATGAGAACTTCAGTTATCGGTTTGTTGCCTAATGACGTTGTCCGCTCTGCTGAAGATACATGTAAGCTCACTCATTTTGACCCACGTTGTGTCGGGTCGTGTGTAATAGTGTCAAGTATCATTCATACTTTGGTATACGAAAATAGGACTTTGACATATGATGAGATTATAGAATTGGGAAAAAGATACGATATCTCTATTGTAGATTTTGTTGACAAAGCATATTACGGGCAATTTGAAGATGTGGATTTGGAAGACGACTCTATGGGATACACCCTACATTGCCTGTTTGCGGCTTTATGGTGCTATTTCCATGCCCAAAGTTTTGAGGAAGGGCTGCTGAAAGTTGTCAATGCCGGGGGTGATGCTGATACAAACGCTGCCGTCGCTTGTTCTATTCTTGGTGCTAAATATGGCTTCGATGCTATACCTACAAAATTTATTGATGGTCTGTATCGCAAAGACGTAATGACTGAAACTTTTGAGAAACTTATAAAGGCTATTATGGAGTAAACATTTAGCCATACAGAAGCATAATTCATGAAAAGAAGATTCGTCTACGGAATAGTTACAGCTGTAACATTGGTACTTGCAGTAGTCATTACATGCGACTGTATAGTGACATTCCATGCCAAAGGACGTATTTATTCCGATGTAGCCTCAGTGCCGCACCGGAATGTTGGTATAGTGCTTGGCACATCACCAATATCCACTTGGAATGGCAGAAAGAATTGGTATTTCACTTATCGTATTCAGGCTGCAGCGGAACTTTACAACAACGGCAAGGTTGATAAGCTGATTGTCAGCGGTGGCGACTACCGCAATTCCGAAAAGAATGGGTATGATGAACCAGTAGCAATGCGTGATTCGCTTATGCAACTGGGAGTGCCAGCTAAAAAGATTATCCTTGACTACGATGGTACACGCACCTTGAACTCAATAGCTAAGGCGAAGAGTGTCTATAAAACAGACTCTGTGGTTCTTATATCACAGGAATATCACAATGAGCGGGCACTGTATCAAGCAAATTATCTGGATGTGGATGCCATTGGCTATTGTGCCAAAACACCTGGGCATAAAAGTTCATGGCTACGCAATCGGGGCAGAGAATGTCTTGCTCGTGTAAAACTTTTCATAGACATCATCCGCGGCATAGAACCGGATATTAAGGAAACTATGCAGCCAACCGCTATAGGTTCTACTTTGGTTAAGTATCGTGACTTGACCACGAAACATTGTGATTTAATTTGCCTCGTGCCAGATATGTCTGTGCTGGAGATTGATTTAGTTTGCAACTGCATCCCGGCTGCTGACAACGATTCTATTGCAATGGCTTTTGCCGGAGCGTTCACTGGCACTATGTGGGATGCTGGTCATGGCAATGTTGCAGGTGACCATGTTTCTGCTGGACATCGACACCGAGGCTATCGATGCAAACGAAACACTGGTGCTTTCACTTGGACGAATGCGGATGGAGCAAGATTCCACTATCAGAGCTATTCTGCTGCACTAGATAAAGCGGCAAAAGAAGGTGGAATGGGCTTTGCGCAAGAGATGATGATTCATCTAGGTAAAGAGGTGCGGACAACTCGCCCACATAGTAACATCAACCAGTTTAGGGCTCTATGCCTAAATCACGAAGGCCATATTGCAGTTATTGAAAGCCATGGTAAAGTGAGTTTCGGAAACTTCATCAAAGCTTTGCTTGAGATAGGTGTCACAGAAGCACTTTATACAGACATGGGACCGGGATGGAACTATTGTTTCTATCGCCAACAGCAAGGACTGCCTACTTCATTCCTTCATAATGTACCGCAATCTCGCGCTTCAAACTTTGTCGTGTTCAAGTTGAAATAGACTTACTTGAAGTTTAGAAAAACCGATTTTAATCAATAAAACACATTCTATTGAATAAAATACATGTTTTTTATTCAACACAGAAGTTTTATTGAACGAATTAAAGGTTTTCTACCCTTTGCTAAACAGACGAAGCCCTCTAAAGTGTATTGGAAGGCTTCGCTAATTGTTTTATTCAAATTGCATCATGTCGGCTACTTGCAGGAAATAGTCATTATGCAAGCACATTGCTTGTAATCGGTATATCGGGAATGTTTACATTTTGAGCATATCTATAATCCTTATTTCTGCTGCAGAAGTAGTCATTATTCTGCAACTAAACAAGAATTAATCTAATTATCTTGCATTATTCTGACTGTTTATCCTGAATGCGCTGCGATTAAATACAGAATTTAGGGAGGACCTATCCATCACGGACAAGTCCTCCCTTGATTGTTTCACAAAATGAAAAAGTTATATGACAAAGAAAATCCTATTTCCAGTAAAGCATTATTCTGGTGTGGCGGTTGGCTTCGTTTGGTGAATACTCGTTGATTCCGCCTTCGGAAACAATGGTGATGTTGCCACTGACCATGCCACGTTTCTGAAGTTCGGTGGCGATGTAGTTAGCACGTGCCTGGCTCAAGCCGTTGTTGATAGAAGTTGTACCTGTTGCACTGTCGGCAGCACCGATAACACGGACGGACAAGCCATATTTGTGGGCAATGCGTGCCACTTCATCAAGGTTAATGAGTTGCGATGAGTTCACCAAGTTGGCGGTGCCAAGGTTGAAGAAGAAATAGATTGGTGCGCCAAGGCAGATGTCACCGGACTGTATCAAGGCGAGGTAATCGTCAGCACCACGAGTGTCATTGGTGCCGGATTTATCCGTACAATCAGCAGCATCCATTTGTTTTGTTGGCTGAGTAACTTTCCCTCTATTCTTCATTCTGGCTCTGAGCGAGTTCAGACCGCTGTAGTCATTCTTCGGATAGTCACTCGTGACAGACAATGTGGCATCATAATCGAAGAGATGATCGTACTTGTCCAGAAGTCCCTCTATGGCGAGTATCTTGCGGAGCTGCTCACGTGCCAGTGCATCCTGCTCATGAAGTGAACGAAGTCGGTCGTTCTGCTCACGTATGGATGTGGCATAATCATAGAGACGCTCATTCTGCGAGATATACGGACGAGCATCCACGGCACGTTTCCATGAAGTCTTACCGAGTGACACTGATAGTCCAAACGATGCGGACAGCAGGTTATCACCAAAGCGATGAGCCTTGCCATATCCGTCGAAGTCCTGCATGGTAAGCATATCACCAAGTTCTGCCACAACAGCTATGCGGTTAGAGATATGATACTGTGCCTGAATACCCAATGAAATAGCAAATGGCTTGTGGTCATTATCCTTGTTGTGCAACATTCCTACACCGGCAAAAGGTATGACACTCCAGCGAGGCTGTGAGTGAACATCATCAGTATAACGATTGCCTAAAACGTTCCACATAAGGTCGGCACGCAGATACTGGTAGTCCTGATGATTGTTCTGGCAGTCGCTTATCCGCATACCACCATAGTCAAGTCGCCCACCTAAAGATGGTGTGAACCACTTACCGACAGACACATGGAATGCCGGTTCGGTACGCCCGAAGAGGTCATTGCAGCCAAGCGGTTTGCCGAGGAATGCCGTTGCATCTCCTGCCACTTGGATAAACCAATGACCTGACCATGGCGAACTGACCAAAGCTCCTTTGAGATAGGTTGGCTTGATGGGACTTAGCAGGTTGCCATAGTCCTCAATCTGTATAACTGTTGCCGAATCAGCCACGGATGGTTGATTGTCGGCATACGCCCCGACAGACATCGTGAGCGCAAGAGATAGTATTGTAGTTTTTCTCATACTGTACGTTTAGATGTGAATACTAATGGATATAGGTGATACGGATGCTGCCGCCTAACGCTTCGGCTTCCTGCCGGACTTCGGTCGCATCATGTGGTGAGCCATCATCAGACAGCGACGTGCCCAGGCACGGTCATCTTCATCATCGTCACGCCCCCACGGAAGGTCACTTCCACCGCCGCCACCGCCATGACCTTCGGCAAAGGTTGTGGCATTATCGAGATAACCGAAGAAGAGCAACGTAGCGCAGTGCATCACCTCCGTGCCATTCTCGGCAATAGCCTTCACTACCGAACCGTCAAAGACATTCTTGCCATCCTCACCAAGGTGCGACACACGCTGCATGAAGTCATTGACCATATTGTCGAGCAATGCGTCCTTCAGTACACTGTTTGCACCGGTGCGGATAGTAGCAGAATAATGTTTTGCCTCCTGCCGCAACTCTTCGGTACGCTTCTGAGTGGCAGACATCTCACTGCGAAGGTCAGCCAACTTGCGGTCAGCCTCGTTGAGCTTTTCCTGCTTGTCGTCCAGTTTTGACTGGATGTCGCCAAGCTCTTTCTCCAATGCTGCCACCTTAGCACGGAGTGCATCCGGTGCGTCCTTAGCTTCGAGAATCTGCCGATGCAATTCAGCAAGAGCCGCCTCCTTCTCTGCCTTTTGTGCGAGAAGGTTGTTGACCATTGACGTGAGACCTTTCACTCTGCGCTCTGCCAGACGAATTTCTGCCTGAAGTTCTGCGAGTGTCTGCTGATGAACAGCTATCTCACGTTCAATATCTGTACATTGTTGTGACAACTGACGGCGGTACTCTTCGGTGGTACGATGCCTGGCACCGCTCTCGGATATGGATGTACCACGCTCCATGCCCCAACGCTTGTTGACTTCGGCATAGTCACTGTGCAACTGCTTCATTCTGGCAGAATACTCATACTTATCCTTGCCGGCAAAGATTTGCTTGTACGCAAACTTATTGTCACGGATTGGCAATAAGGTGCAGTGACAATGGGCGTTCGTTTCATCGAGATGTACGACGAAAGCCACGATGTTCTCCTCTCCATATTTGTCTGCAACAAAGCGGTAAACATCCTTTGCCCATTCCTCAATATCCTTGCAGCGGTGAAGGTGTGAATTATCCGCACCATGTGTCAAGTCGAGTTTCTGGTCACCGAATGCTAATTTGTTCATGCGGTCACGTGAACCGCCAAAGATAAAGTTAACCACAGTGCGGAAGCGAGGCTCAGCCAGTCCTTCATTCGGGTCTTTAATACAACGGGATTTCAGGTTCTCAGCCATGCGCTGCGGTATGCTGTGCGCCCTATCTACAGGGCAAACCTTGCCTCCCCGTATTTCAAAATTCAGTCGCTCACGGCTGCGGTCGTAGTTTCCCTTGCCAATAGCCGACATCCAGCCTTTCTCCGTCCAGTTTCGCAGATGCTCGTTGCTCTGTGCCGTAGTGAAACCCTTACCCGGTCGGAAATCCATCACCTGTTTTGCTTGTGCCATATCTGTTTTCCCTCCTTTTGTGTACAAACGCTCCTGTCCCAGCTTGCTGCTTGTCTGGACAGCCTCCCGATGGTCGATAGACAGTCGGGGGATTAGGCTACCCGCAGGACTCTATTTCCGACCATCGGGCAAGCCCGATTAAATTGCAGCAGTGGCACGATGATAAAGCGTCATGCCACGCTGAAAAAGCAGTGTTTGTACAGTGATTGTTTTACTCGTTAGCAATAATCTTATTTGAAAAAGCAGGCGTAGCCGTCAAAACAGAGAGGAATGGCTTGCACAGCGAACGGAACTGCGCCCTTACAGCTTCAGATTCGCCTTTGAGGGCAGCGGAACTGCCGTCTATGGTAAGATCTGCTAGCACCTTTGTCGCTTCGATGAACGACTCCCAGTCAGAACCGAGATTGTTCTCGAAGAAAGCAACGAGACTCTCAGTATAATCTGATTCTTCATCGCCTATAGCTCTGCGGATAGTTGCCTCACAGATGCTGTTGATGGCAACCATACAAAAGGCACGCTCGATTTCGCGTTTTGTCTGTGGCAGATTGCCGTTGTCAGTGCCGATAACCGGTAATGTTGAAGATGTGGCATAACCGGAGATTGCCTCGTCGTAGAGTTGTTCGCACATAACGGCACATTCCGCGGTGGACATTTTGCCGTTGCGCCATGTGGTTAGGGCTTCGGTCAAGGTATGACGGAAGTCTGCCAACGCTGCGTCAAACGGAGATACAACAGGTTCGGCAGCAAAAGAAGGGATAGTGATAACCTGACTCTTGGGGAGACGCTGCACGTACAACTGGCCAAGGCTTTCGAGTTGTTCGATGAACGAGCGGACAGTAGCACGATGCCAATGCCAACACTCGGAAAGTTCGGTAATGGTCACTACAAACTGACCTTGGTTGAGCGAGAAGTCCTGCTTGTACAAATCCTTGGGAACGTATTGCGCTGCCGCCTTGTCCACAAGGTCAAGATAGGCTTCAAGGCGTGTCAGCCGTTCGCCCGAACGCTCTTTGAGCAGATTAAGCAAAGCCACCTGTTCAGCAGGTTTGCCGGGTGGAATATTATTGTTTTGTTTCTTCATTCTAAAAATCTTTTGGTGAATACTATTGTTTGGCGCCGCTCGCTGTTGACAGTTGGTGCGGCATGATATAGGTGATACGTCAATAGTAGCGTTTGATTAGATACTCCCTGTCAGCAATGAGTTGCTTGCGATCATCCTCGTTCTTCCATAGTGACAGAATCTCCGTAGTGGGATAAAACTGGGCTGCCACAAAGATGATGGCGAGTGTTGCAGCCATACTGAACATATGTGGAATGAAGGTAAGCACCAATATGCTGATAACCGCAATACTGAACGTCTTTCGTTCCTCGTGTATTCTGCGCAGCCACTTGTCCACATCCATAAAGCCGAAGAATATGGCAAAGGCAAGTGTGGATACTAACGTGCCTATCTCCTTGGTCTGCACACTCAGATAAAGGAAGTGGAATGTCAGCAGCAGGATGAGAATCACCAGTCGGTAGAGTTTGCGTGCTGACGCTTGGGCAGTCATGCGCAGACAGAAATTTGCCATTAACTTGTGCTGACTCTTATACAGAACCATCGGCACGATGACGAGCAGCGAAAGGAATGCGATGAACAAAAGTTTAGTAATCATATTCTGACAGTGAAGTAAAAATGGGGAATGCACTTAGTTGGGGACGGAGAATGCCGTGCGTGGCTAACGTGATGATACGCTCGACATCATCGAGGGTCAGACTGTTGTCAGAAGCACGCTTGCTGAAAGCCTTGTCAGTATGGCGAAGATGCTTCACGGCTTCGTCAAGGTCGCTCTCGGATATACGCCACTCCTGACCCCGTGTGTAGGGACAACGTGGATAGATTGACCTGACCACAAGTACACGACAGAGTATGTCGGTCATTCTTCCATGACGGATAGCAGTATGCTTCTGCATAGTATCGGTGCTCTTCACATCTAACCATGTACGGTGGATATGGAGCAAGCGGATGAGTTGGCGATACAGTGGCTCTCGCAATAGTGTGACCATAGCCAACGGCACAAGGTGCTCTGTAGGCATGGACAATGCGATGTTGTTGGGATGCTTTTTCATCTTCATATGTTCCGGATAGTTTTCTGGTCAGATGAAATTAAGCAAAACTTCGTCTTTCGGCTTCTTGTACTTGAAGTGGCCGGTACGTGCATGGAGTTCGAGGTCAAGACATACGTCAGCCGACATAAACTCCAGCGACTCATAGATGGTCACTGTGATGCGGTCAACCAAACCTCTTTCGTTTGTCTTGGCGTTTATCTTGAACATCCGTCCGAAGGCAGGATTGCTGTAGGCACAGCAACTATGAGCAAAGGCGGTGTCGAAGCTTGGGATGTGGTGATACAGGAGAATCATCTCCATCTCGTCTTCGAGCATATCCATCACTTCTTCAAGAGGAAGTGGTGTGGCAACGGGGAATACGATGAGCGCATAGTCCTGGTAATATACAGGTTGCTCCATCGTGTGCGTGTCCATGAGTTTCGGCAACTGGAGTGGCACCGAAGAAATGAAGTCGTTGTAAAAGTTCTGCAGCATAATCTGTTTGCGTTTCTTGGGGTGATTATAATCGGGTTAAGTAAATCTTTATGAGAAGCGTTGGCATATCTGACAGGCGTTGCTCGTCGAGCTTAGCTATCTTAGCCAGACGGTCAATATCCTTGGGAAGTCCATCAGCCAGTTTATAGAGGTCTGTAATATCCTTCTCCGACAATACTGCCATCGACAAATCATCTATAACAGTGAACGGCTGCACCAACATTAGCAGGTAGGCTTGGGCGGTCTCTTCATCCGTGACCTTGCCGGATTGCAAGTTGGCGGCTGCCACTTGTGCATTGCGGATCAGACGGAGGTTGGTGCGCATAGAGAGGTATATCATAGCATCCTTATGAGAGATGACTTTGTTGTCAGCGGCACGGAGTATCTGTACACAACATTTTTCAGTTTTGTTTCGGATATTAGCGACATCTTCACCTGCAAGTTCGGGTAGATATTGCAGGAATACGCGGTAGTGAGAATGCTCTGTTTTTATGAATTGCAGCAGTTCCTCTTTGCTTGTAATCGGCTTGGCAGATGCAGTAGCAAGGAACTGATGGTAGCGTTTCATCACGACTTTCTTACCACCTTTATTATATACAGGCAGACTATCGAGCGAAGCGAAGAACGGCTGAGCGGCATTCGCTGCTTGCTTCAGTTCAGAGTCATCAACATAGATATTCGTCTGTTCCTTCAGTAGAACAAGATCGTGATAGTTCCGAGTTTTGGATGAAGCCAAGCGGTTCAACTCGATATGGAACGAATCTCGAAGTTCCCGATACTCTGCCATGGGGTAGTGGTGGGAACGAGCGATGGTATCACGCTTAATACAGGACGAGACTGAGTCATCCAGCATTCGCCAGTCATTGACGATAGCAATAAGTTGCTGCGTGGTCACCCTATCCTCTTTCCGAAATTCGGACAGATGGCAGTGATAAGCAGTGACGGCTTCATCGCTTGACTGAAACGACTGCTTGCCGGTCTTGTCTGAACAAGATGTAAACATCAGTGTGACGACAAGTGTGGCAAAGCAAGTGGACATCAAACCAAGCAGTTTGGAGTATGATTGTGTCAGGAGAACCTCACTCCTACCCAACCCCATCATTATAATTTTATATTTCATTGGCGTGATTTTTTATATTCAAAGTCAAAATTTCATCGCAAAGATAATTATTAGGAAGTACTTATCTATCAGTATTGTTCAAAGTTTAATGATTATTCTAAATCATACTTTGAAGTCTGATTTTTGTAATAAATAAACACCAAACAACGCTAAATATATTGCCCAAATTATGATTTTATAACGCCAAGTATGATTGGCAAAGAAAATTATGATGTAACTTTGTATTATGTTATACTCAAACCGTCTAATAACATGGCAAAAGTAGGTTACATCTTCCTTGCAGCGAATGGCGAGGACTATACAGAAGACAAGGCTTGGATGCAGCAGTATGGCTGTGTACAAGTGATAGAGGAAATGTCCGACCAGGAGAAGTTGCGCCCGTTGTGGAAGCAGCTCATTTCAAGTTTGGATCGTGGCGATGAGATTGTGGTGTCAAAGTTCAGCAATGCACTGCGCGGCACACGAGAACTGGCGGCATTCATAGAATACTGCCGGGTAAAAGTGGTGCGCATCATCTCCATTCATGACGCTATCGACACTGCCGACAAACTCTTCCCTGAAACGAAGACCTCTCAGATTATGGAGATGTTCGGATCGTTGGCAGAGGAATGCGCCGTATTGCGCAAGGCTAATGCACATATCATCCACCTACAGCAAAACATCCGTCAGATACCGAAGACAGAAAAGGCGCTCTCAAAGCTGGAAAGAGAGAAGAATATCGTCAACATGTATAACGAAGGTCACACCCTTGACGACATCTTTGCCGTCAGCGGTTTCACCAGCCGTTCCTCAGTCTTCCGCATCCTGAACAAGTATGGTGTGACGCTTAACCGTGGTCCGCATCGTGGTCCGCTTAAAAAGAAGGGAAAGGAAGAATAGCCAAATTCTATTTGTTGGCATCATAAACACACACACATGGATATGGAATTATCAAAGAATCTCATACAATTGAAACAAAAGGCAGCTTTTCAGGAGCCGCCACAAAGTGCCAGTGAACCAGCATTCAAAGCTCATGCCAGAAAGAAGCAATCTCTGTTCCGTCAAATAGTACTTGGCATCCCTTATGAACCGAAACATCGTTTTGGTAAGTATGGAGCATTCCTAATGGAGCCATTTGCTTCTCAAGGCTATAACTTCTGTGAGGTTTACCGCAGCGAGATACTGGAAGGTATCAGCCATCGCTACGGCAAACTGAATGTAGCTCTGCATGAAGGGCTGATGGGCAATATGCTTAGAAGCGAACATATTCCATGGAACGTGTTCTTTCCTATGAGGTTTGACCTTGACGCGACAAAAGGTCTGCTGATGGATTTACTCCACACAAAAGAGATAGACGCTGTGACTGACATTCGCATTGAATGGGCACCGGATAAGGAAACGGCTCTGGATGACAATACCTCATTTGATACATATATCGAATATGAATATCAAGGTGAGAAATGTGGTGTCGGCATCGAGGTTAAATATACGGAACAAGGCTATCATTTCGGTGTGTTGGAGCGTAAGAGAGTGATGGAACAGGCAGATTCGCCATATGCTATTAAAACTCGTCAATGCGGGCTATATACCGATGACGTAGCCAACAAATCTCTGCGTAACACTCTCTTTTGCGAAGATGATTACCGACAGATTTGGCGCAATCACCTCCTTGGTGCAACGATGGTTATGAATGGTCAGGTAAAGAGATTTCACAGCATAACGATGTACCCTGAAGGAAATGTGCATTTCAAGAAAGTACTGCCTAAATATGAGAAGACTTTGTCTGACTATGGCAAAAGCACCTTTGGATATATAACAATTGAAAAGATGATTCTCTTAATCTTCAAGCACTTCCCCAAAACGAAGAAAAACATTGCTTGGATTGATTATCTCAATACAAGATACCCATTTAAGTAGAATAGTATGGAAACATTTAATGACATAATATCAGGCGAAGTCCTAACATTGGTGGACTTCTACGCCACATGGTGTGGCCCTTGCAAAGCTATGCATCCGATACTCGAACAGGTAAAGGAACGGTTGGGCGACAGGATTCGTATCATCAAGATTGATGTTGACAAGCATCAGGCATTGTCGCAGCAATACGCTGTTCAAGCAGTACCTACATTCATGATATTCCGCAAAGGCGAAATGCTTTATCGTTTCAGCGGTGGCATTGCGCGTGTGGATATGGTAAACCTATTGGAGAATTATCTGTAATATAGGATTATGAAGACGATATTGTTTCTGCATGGATTCTTTGCGAGTGGTAGTTGCGTGCCGGCAAATGCGCTGAAAGATGCTTTTAGTGGCAAGGTGCGCATTCTGACTCCAGACCTCCCGATTCACCCAAAGGCAGCCATCCGCTTTGTGCTTAACCTTTGCGACAAGGAGAACCCCGATCTGATTGTTGGCAACAGTTGCGGTTCGTTCCTTGCTCAGATAGTCGCTCCTATCGTGGGGATTCCGGCATTGTTGGGTAATCCACACTTCAAGATGACAGAGTTCTTGCAGCCTCGAATCGGCAATCACCAATATAAATCGCCACGCATGGATGGCAAGCAAGACTTCGTTATTGATGATGAACTTATTTCAGAGTTTGCAGACGTAGAAAAAGAGCAATTCAACTATACCAACCAATATTGGAAAGACAAGATTTGGGGTATATTCGGCGAGCAGGACACGCTGGCACACTATGGACCACTCTTTCTGGAGCATTACAACAATGCTTATCACTTCCCGGGCGCACATACTCCTACTGAGCAGGAGGTCAAAGTTTGGTATGTACCTCTTATTGAAAAGATGCTCACGACCTATGAGCGTCGTGATGTCCGTTATTTCCGACATCTCAAGGGAGGATTATATAAGTTCATCCATACCGCCTTTGATTCTGAGACACAAGAACGGATGGTGGTTTATCAGGCACTCTATGGTGAGCACGGCAATTGGGTGCGCCCTGAAAAGATGTTCTTTGAACATGTAACAAGAGACGGCAGAACTTTCAGCAGATTTACAGAAGTAGATTGCGCTGATTGCCAAGAAAAATGATAAGTTAAATCGACATTAGTATGAGCAGACGAATATTTATAACAGGCGGTGCGCATGGTATCGGACGGAGCATTGTGGAAGCATTTCTTGGTGCCGGAAACCAAGTGGCTTACTGCGACTTGAACGATGGCAATATCGACGGTACTCGCTACTTCTATGTGGATGTAACCGACAAAGAAGCCCTGCACCAGTGCCTCGAAACACTTGCTGCGGACTGGGGCGATATAGACGTGATTGTAAACAATGTGGGCATTGGTGGATTCAAACCTCTGACAGAAGTGAGCATCGAGGAGTTTGAGCAGGTTATAAACACCAATCTCCGTTCGGCATTTATCACTTCACGTTTCTTGGCACGCCTTCGTCAAAGCAATGGTAATGTCGAGTATGGACGCATCGTCAACCTCTGTTCTTCTCGCTATCTGATGAGCGAAGCCGGCACAGAAGCCTACAGCGCATCAAAAGGTGGCATCTATTCACTGACGCACGCTCTCGCCATGTCGCTTGCTCCAATGCACATCACTGTGAATGCCGTTGCTCCGGGCTGGATTCATGTGGATGAAAGCGAAATACTTCGTTCTGAAGACCAAGAGTTCCACCCCAGTGGACGAGTTGGCAAGCCCGAAGATATTGCAAGTATGATACTCTTCCTTTGTGAACCGCAAAACGACTTTATCAACGGTCAGACTATCACCATTGATGGTGGCGTGACCAAGAAAATGATTTATCCGGAATAAAATATGAACAAGATAAGTAAACTATCAATAACGCTGTTTGCAAGCCTGACTATATGCATCGTCACTGGCTTTATGCTGCATATTGATGTCAATCATCATCACATAGCAGATTTTTCTATCGTAACTTATATTCATTTGGCTGCCGCTACCGTCATCCTGTGGAGCAGTTACAAGCACATTGCAAAGCATCATAAATGGTTTGGCGCTTGGACAAAAATTAAGTGGAATCACTACTGTCCCGTTAAAGTGGACTAATCGCTCTTTGAATTAATTGAAATACAGTCTATTAGGTGGTGTTTTGGAATGAAACGGACTTGATTTCGTAACTTTGCAGTCAAATTAAAATGACTGCTATGTTCCAAGACAAATACGTTTTTGCCCAGCTCACCGCTTTTTTGAACAGAACTCAGTTTAACAACTATGTTCGCAAGTATGATGGAAACCGCTATGTGAAGCATTTCACTTGTTGGAATCAGTTGCTT
>ENA-OZFU01000268-OZFU01000268.1-human-gut-metagenome-genome-assembly--contig:-NODE-268-length-20780-cov-5.763619_pt1 | contig 20780 bp, 15 predicted proteins | sample MGYA00244650_ERZ653646 | MGnify/ENA primary metagenome ERZ653646 (study PRJEB26926, sample SAMN06164982) | human gut metagenome | biome: ENVO:00009003; feature: ENVO:2100002; material: ENVO:00002003...
CGACCTGCTGATCCGTAGTCAGCTGCTCTAATCCGCTGGGCTACTCGCGCAACGTCATCTCATTTCTTTGCGCCACCTGATGACTGGTGGCTGGTGCGCGAGACAGGATTCGAACCTGCGACCTGCTGATCCGTAGTCAGCTGCTCTAATCCGCTGGGCTACTCGCGCAACGTTGTCTTGTTTTCGGCAACTCGAATAAGTTACACCCAAATGAACTCCAGGCAAAATCTCGGCGTGTCGCAGGAGTTTTCGGCCTTACGCCTCACGTAGACGAGGAATTTTCTGCGTCGACACCTTGAATAGTTTCGGAGTGCCCGATCCGGTGACGGCGGCTTCGTCGACGACCACCTCTTCGACGCCTTCCATGCTGGGAAGACGGAACATGGTGTCCTCCAGCGTCTTCTCAATAATCGAACGCAATCCACGTGCGCCCGTACCCCGCCGAATCGACGTCGCCGCAATCTGCCGTATCGCCCCTTCGGTAAAGGTCAACGTCACCCCATCGACGGCGAATAGCTTCTGGTACTGCTTGACCAGCGCGTTTTCCGGTTCGACGAGGATTCGGGCCAAATCGTCTTCGGTAAGTTCCTCAAGCACGCTGACTACCGGCAGACGTCCGATGAACTCCGGCAATAATCCGAAATCAGCCAGATCATCGGCGGAGACCTGCGCAAGCAGCTCACGCTTGGGAACCTCATGGTCATGCCAGGCCGCACCGAAACCGCTTTCCCTGGCGCCCAACCGTTGCGCCACGATGTCGGCGAGTCCCACGAACGCGCCACCGCAGATGAACAGTATGTCGCGGGTGTCGATCTGCACGGTTTCCATTTCACGATGCTTGCGGGTCCCTTCCACCGGCACGGAGGCGACGGTGCCTTCAAGGATCTTGAGCAGCGCCTGCTGCACGCCCTCGCCGGACACGTCACGCGTGATGGAGGTGTTTTCGCCGCTTTTACGGGCGATCTTGTCGATTTCGTCGATATATACGATGCCCTGCTGCGCACGCGCCACATCCCCGTCAGCAGCCTGGATGAGGCGCTGCAGCACGGTTTCGACGTCATCGCCCACATATCCTGCCTCGGTGAGCGTGGTGGCGTCCGCTATGACGAACGGCACGTTCATCACATGGGCCAGCGTCTGCGCAAGATATGTTTTGCCCACGCCGGTCGGCCCGAGTAGCAGGATGTTCGATTTCGCCACTTGCACACCCTCGAACGAATCGTCATGTCCATGCATCCGTTCCTTGCCGATTCGCGACGACTCGCGCATTTCCATGTTGACGCGCTTGTAATGGTTGTACACCGCCACTGAAAGTGTCTTTTTGGCGGACTCCTGGCCTATGACGTGATTGTCGAGGTAGGCGCTGATCTGTGCCGGCTTGGGCAGTTGCAGGATATTGAGCTGGGCGTCCTTGTCCCGTTCCTCGGAAATGATGTCAACACACAATTCAATGCATTCATCGCAGATGGCCGCGCCCGAACCGGTGACCAGTTTACGCACCTGGTTCTCGGACTTGCCGCAGAACGTGCATCTCGGCACCGCATCGTTGTAGCTGACCACGCGTCCCATTCGCAACCTCTTCGTTTCACATATCTGCCGTTTAGAAAACACAATACCCCTGCCGCGACCCGGCAGGGGTATTGCATTTGTGAAGATATCATTCCACCGCAGGCTCAGCTGCGATGTTCCAGCACCTCGTCAACGATGCCGTATTCCTTGGCCTCCTGGGCCGTCAGGAACGTGTCCACTTCGATGTCCTTGCGGATCTTCTCGATGTCACGACCGGTATGCTTGGCCAGCGTGCTCTCCAGCCATTCACGCATACGCAGCATCTCCTTGGCCTGGATTTCAATCTCCGTGGCCTTGCCGAAGCCCTGGTCGATGGCCGGCTGGTGGATGAGCACGCGGGCGTTCGGCAGCATCAGACGTTTGCCTTTGGCGCCGGCGGCCAGCAGGATGGCCGCGGCCGAGGCGGCCTGGCCGAGGCATACGGTCTGCACGTCCGGCTTGATGTACTGCATGGTGTCGTAGATGGCGGTCATGGCCGTCATGGAACCGCCCGGCGAATTGATGTACATCATCACGTCACGGTTCGGATCCTGGCTTTCCAAAACCAGCAGCTGGGCCATGATGTCATCGGCGGAGGTGTCGTCCACCTGCACGCCCATGAAGATGATGCGATCCTCGAACAGGCGGGTGTACGGATCCTGCCTCTTGTATCCGTACGGGGTCTTTTCCTCGAACTGCGGCAGAACGTAACGGTTCTGCGGTGCGAACGCGGCCTCACGCGCCGCAGCCCTCTGGAAGCCGACCACACCGGTCGGTCCGGCCAGACGTTCGGCGCGGGCTACAAACTGTGCTTCTTCGCTTGCCATGGTCACTCTCCCTTGGTGGCGCTCATCGTGTCGTGGGTGGAAACGAGCTTGTCCACAAAGCCGTACTCCAACGCTTCTTGGGCTGTGAACCAGTGGTCGTACTCGTTGTCGCGGTAGATTTCCTCGACGGTGTGCCCAGTCTGCTCGGCGGTCAACTCGCTCATGGTCTTTTTCATGTCCATGATCAGCTCGGCGTTGATGCGCACGTCAGTGGCGGTGCCGCCGATGCCGCCGGACGGCTGATGCATCAGCACACGCGCATGCGAGGTCAGGAAGCGCTTGCCCTTGGTACCGGAGCTCAGCAGGAACTGGCCCATGGATGCGCACATGCCCAAGCCCACGGTGGCCACGTCCGGCTCGATGAGCTGCATGGTATCGTAGATGGCCATGCCCGCGGTGATGGAGCCGCCCGGGGAATTGATGTACAGCCAGATATCCTTTTTCGGATCCTCGGCGGCCAGCATCAGCATCTGCGCGCAAATGCGGTTGGCCATCTCGTCCTTGACTTCCTCACCCATCCAGATGATGCGGTCCTTGAGCAGGCGGTTGAAAATCGGATCGGTGGGTCCTGCCGGCATGTCTTCGCCAGCCATGACGGGCAGGGGTGCACTAAGGTTGCTCACCTTGTCTCCTTTTCCAGTGTTCTCTATAGTTTCACAGCCTACCGCTTCGAAGCGACGGGGAACAAAATTGCGCCCACAGTGGAGAAGCCGACGGCGAAAACACGGTTATTTGCGTTTCGCGCCGATGCGGAAGGCGGTAATCAGGCAGCAGATTGCAACGGCGACAATCACGATCATGACGGTGAACGTCCAACTGCCGCCAACCGCCGTGGCATGGCTGAATGCCTCGGTTCCTTCCTTGCCTGCGCCGGCCTGGGCCACGGACAGCACCGTGGAGAACAGCGCGGTTCCGGCTGCGCCACCGAACTGCAGGCAGGTGTTGAACACGGCGTTGCCATCCGGCATGAATTGCGGCGCAATGCTGCGCAACGCATTGGTCATGATGTTGGAGAAGCCAAGCGCATAGCCAAGTCCGAAGATGAAGTAGAAACCGGCAAGCGTGGCCGGCGTCAGCCGCATGGAGAAGACCAGCAGCAGGATCGGGCCGCAGATCGCCAGGAAGAACGCGCCCAGAATCGGGCGGACAGGGCCGAAACGGTCGTACAGCGTACCGCCGATCGGTGCGAAGAAAGCGCCGATCAACGCGCCCGGCAGCACCAGCGCGCCTGCCAGGAACGCGTTCGTTCCCAGGGAAAGCTGGGCAAGATTGGTGATCACATAGCCGAAGCCGATGCCGACGATTGGCAGCAGCATGTAGGCGATCAGATGCAGCAGCACCATCGGATCACGCAGCCATCCCAAGCGAATCAGCGGCGAGAAGGAACGACGGGACGACCATCCGAAGAAGAAAAGCGATCCCAAGCCGACGATCAGGCTGATCACTGCGAAAATCGCCGGCGCTGTAGCCGCACCACCCGAAACGGCGGCGGCAACAGCCACGCCCGCCTGGTTCAGGAACATCACTAGACCGCACAACGCCAGCACAATCGCCGCGAACTGCAGCGGATTCAGATGCGCCTCTTCCGTCGGACGGTGCTGTTCGATGCATTTGAGGCCGACAGGCAGCGAAATCAGCAGAATCACGGGAATGACGATGACGAAAATCGCACGCCATGGCAGAATGCTCGACACCGCGCCACCCACGGTCGGGCCGATGGCGGGCGCCACGGTGATGACGAGCGAACCGACGCCCATCAGTCGTCCGACCTTGCTGCGTGGGGACTGTTCGAGAATGATGTTCATCATCAGCGGTGTGGCCACGCCGGAGCCGATGCCCTGGATGATGCGGGCTACTAGAATCACCGGGAACGCATGGCCGAAGATCATGGTCAGCGAGCCAAGCACCGCAAGCGCCACCGCGGCGAGGAACAGGACGCGATGCTTGAATTTGCGGTTAAGATACGACGACAGCGGCATGGTGGCTGCGACCGTCAGCAGGTAGATGGTGGTGATCCATTGCACAGTAGCAGTGTTCACGTTGAATTCCCGCATGAGCTGTGGGAACAGCACCGTCATCACGGTTTCGGTGAGGATGCCGATGAAGGCGAGCGAGCCGACCGCCACGATGGCACCAATCAATTTGCCCGGGATGCGTTCGTCCATTCCCTTGTCTGCGAGCGGCCGCGCGCCGCCGATATTATCCATGGCTGTCGTATGCTGTTCTTTCATATTTCCTTGTCCGCGCACTTTTTCCGACGGCCTTGTGCGATGCCGTTTCCGACGCGCACGAATACTCATCAAACCTCATGCGCACGTCGGTGAACCATTCGGCAGTGTAGCGAAGCCCCTGGCCTTATAAAGCAGTCGGAGACGGGCAAGCCCGAAAGCTCGCCCGTCTCCGATCAGGGAAGGAAGATAAAGGAATCAGGATGATTTAGTTCGGACCACACCTCCTATTCTTTCCTATTGATTGCGGTCACGGCACGCTGCAGCACCACAAAGATGAGGATCATCAAGCCAACCACGATGGTGGTCCATTCGGCAGGAACACCGAAGTCGGAGGTCAACGGGTCGATGGTGGAACGAACCAGCGCGCCGATGACGGAGCCGAGCACATAGCCGAATCCGCCGGTAACGATGGTGCCGCCAATAACCACGGATGCGACCGCGTCAAGTTCCCAGCCGACACCCACGGTGTTGATGGCCGAGCGGATGTTAGCCGTATACACGATGGAAGCGAGAGCGGCCAGCGTGGCGGAGGTCAGATAGATGATGTACTGCGTGCGCTTGACCGGAAGACCCATCAGCTCGGCAGAGGAACGGGATCCGCCAATTGCGTAAATAGTGCGTCCGGTGCGGGTGTGGTGCAACAGGATGTATCCGAAAATGACCACAAGAGCCGCGATGATCACGCCCACATTGATGTAAAGATCATGGGAGATCTTCGGATTGTCGATGATGGTGATCTTCTGTGCTATGAAATCGAAGTTATTGTTCTCGGGGAAGGTCTGCGCCTTGGTGGAGATGATGGATGCGATGCCACGCGCCAAGAACATCGATGCGAGCGATGCGATGAACGGCTGCATATTGAATTCCTCGATCAGTGTACCGGTCAGCAAACCGAATGCTACACCGATAAGGATCATGACGATCATTGCGACAGGAGCGGAGATACCGGCATTGGTCATCTTGACGCCAACGACCGCAGTAATGGCCACTATAGCACCGACGGACAAATCAATACCGCCCGTGAGCACCGGCAGCGTCATCGCAACCGCCAGAATGATCAAGTAGGCATGATCGATGAACAACGAGGAGACGAATCCCCAACGCAGGTAGGTGCCGAACAGCGCCTGCCCCATGATGATCATCAGGATGAAAATCACCACGGCCGCGATAGTAGGAATCATCTGGGCGTTGATGCGGCGCCCACCGGTTTTCAGGGTCTTCTTCTTACCCTGAGTAGCTGCTGCAGAAGTCATGCTGCCACCGCCTTAGTCTGTGCCTTGAGTGCGTGTTTGCGTTTCATTTCCGCACTGAGATTGTGAATCTTCGGAGCCTGCATCACGCAGATCACGATCACCACTGCCGCGAAGAAGGCCGGGGTTGCGGCGGAATCGATGCCGAGGGTGATGATGGTCTTGCGGATCATGGCGATGATCACAGCGCCCAGGGCGCTGCCTGCCAGGGAGAACTTGCCACCGAGCAGCGAGGTTCCACCGATCACGACTGCGAGGATGGCGTACATTTCGAGATCCTGGCCGGTCTTGACCACGTCGATTCGCATCACGGACGCAGTGGCGAACAGACCTGCAACAGCTGCCAGCACGCCGGAGACCGCGTACACGAGGAAGAGGATCTTCTTCGGCTTGATGCCGGTCATGCGGGAGGCTTCCGGATTGATGCCGACGGATTCGATCATCATGCCCATGGCGGTCTTGCGGCACAGCAGGCCGACGAGCGCCACGATGACCAATGCAATGACGAAGTTGGCGGGAATACCAAGGATGAAGCCGTTCGCCATCCACTTAAGCGGCGCGCCGCCTGCAACGGAGCTGGCGTCGGTGTTCTGGCCGGAGGTGATCACCTTGGCGAGGCCGCGCCCGGCGAGCATCATAATCAATGTCGTGATGAACGGCTGGAGTCCCAGGATAGAGACCAGTGCACCGTTGATGCAGCCGATGGCAAGGCCGATGAGCAGCGAAAGGAGAATGACCATCCAGACGTTGACGCCCGCGGACAGCAGCTGCATAGCGGCTGCGCCTGCGACAGCCATGACGGAGCCGACGGACAGATCAATACCTGCGGTGGAGATCACCAGCGTCATGCCGGTTGCGATCATGAGATAACGCGCCGATTCCTGCAACATGGTGATCAGCGGGCCCGATAGGCCTCCGGTGTTCTTGTTCCAGCTCAGAGAAAGGAACTGGTGGTCGGAGATGGTGCAGATGATGATGAGCACAATCAGCGCGACCACAGACCATGTGAGGTTCGAAGACAGGAGCTTCTTGACGACGGAGTCCTTTTCCTGCTCTGCTTTCTTGTCGGTCATCATGCCTCCTTTCCTGTATTGACGTTCGTGTTTGCGATGGTTTGAACGATGGTTTCCTGAGAAACGGTGTCGTCATTGACGAGTTCGGCAATCTTGTGGCGATCCTTCAGCACTTCGATGTCGTCGGAAAGCCTGACCACCTCTTCCATTTCGGACGAGATGAAGACAACGCCCATGCCCTGCTCGGCCAAATCGAGCACTACCTGCTGAATTTCGGCCTTGGCACCGATATCGATGCCTCTCGTCGGTTCGTCCAGGATGAGCAGATCCGGATGCGTTGCCAGCCAGCGGGCGATAAGCACCTTCTGCTGGTTTCCACCGGACAGGTTCTTGATGAGCTTGTTCGGATCGTTCGGACGAACGTTGAGTTCCTTCATGTACTTGTCGACGATCTCGTCGGCTTCCTTCTTCGGAATCGGCTTGAACATGCCTCGCGTCGCCTGCAGGGCGATCAGCATGTTCTCACGTACTGTCAGATCGCCTATGATGCCTTCGTCTCGACGGTTCTCGGTGGAGTACGCGATCTTGTTGCACAATGCCGTGTATGGATCGGAGATGCTGACCTTCTTGCCCTTGAGCTCATAGGTGCCGGAATCCGGCTTGTCCGCGCCGTAAAGCAGACGACCAAGCTCCGTTCGTCCAGATCCAAGCAGACCGGCGAAGCCAACGACCTGTCCCGGATACACATCCAAATCGGTCGGATTGATAGTGCCCTTAAGACCAAGCTGCTTGACGGAGACGATGGGCCTCTCTCCGGAAATATCCTTATGCGCCTTCTTGGCTCCAATCTGGCTCAGCTCAGCCGCGCTCTTGCCGATCATCATGCCGATGAGCTCATCACGCGGAGTGTCCTTGGTCATGACTTCCTTGATGAACTTGCCGTTACGCAGAATCGTCAATCGGTCGGTAATCTCATAGATCTGATCAAGGAAGTGGGAGACGAAGAGGATGGCGACGCCCGAGTCGCGGATCTTGCGCATAATCTTGAACAAATCCTGCACTTCGTTGGCATCCAATGAAGAGGTCGGCTCATCAAGAATCAGCACCTTGGCATCAATCACCATGGCACGGGCTATGGCGACCAGCTGCTGCATCGCGATGGAGATGGAACTCAATGGGGCCTTCGGGTCGAGATGTTCTAATCCCATCTGGGCAAGGAACTTCTTAGACTTCTCATAGGTCTTCTTCCAATTGATGCCCAGCGGCCCCCGCACTTCATGACCGAGCATGACGTTTTCGCCGATGGTCAGATTGGTGCACAAGTTGACTTCCTGGTACACCGTGGCGATGCCCGCGTTCTGCGCATCGCCAGTGCCGGTGAAGGTCTGCGGCTTGCCGTCCACTTCAATGGATCCGGCATTGATCTTGTACACGCCGGTGAGCGCCTTGATCATCGTCGATTTGCCGGCGCCGTTCTCTCCCATAAGAGCGTGAACCTCACCGGGGAATAGACGTAGATTGACGCCGTCCAAGGCTTTGACGCCCGGGAATTCGATCGTGATGCCCTTCATCACGACGATTGGTTTTTTGTCTGCCATGTCTTCGCCTTACGAAAATTGTTATCGTTCTGTGATATTTGCCCAAGATGTAGTGAACGGTGCGCCATCATCGCGACGCACCGTTCGTGGGTTATGAGAAGAAAAGACGTTCCGTATCAGAACCGTCGCCCATCACAATCAGTATGCACGGGTTCCGGCATCCAGAGCTTCCTTGGCGCTGGCTGCGTCGAAAGTCTTGGATTCGATCTCGATGTCTTTCTCGACGGACTTGCCGCCCAGATAGTCCTTGACTGCGTTGGCGGTTTCCTTGCCGAAGATCGGGTTGTATTCGATAACGTAGGAGAGGTCACCGTCAACAAGAGACTGCAAAGCCGCCTTGGTGCCATCGATGGTGATGATCTTGACCTTGCCCTTGAGACCGGCCGCGTCAACAGCCTGTGCCGCTCCGAGGCCCATCTCATCGTTTTCGGCGAAGATGAACTGCGGATTGTCGGACTTGTACTTGTCAAGCAAGCCGGCGGTCACGGTCTTGGCTTCATCAGTGGACCAGTTCGCGGACTGGGATTCGAGAACCTTGATGTTGTCCGCGGCCTTGTTCTTCCAGCCCTGGCCACGATCAGTCACAACGGACAGGCCTGCCGGGCCTTCCAGAATGAAGCCGTTGGCTCCAGTCGAGAAGCTCTTATTGACGAATTCCGCAGCCTGCTCACCTGCCCACACATTGGACGGGCCGATATGGGACACAACTGCCTTCTTGGCTTCCGCGCTCTTGATATTGATATTACGATCGACGGTGAAAACTGGGATTTCGGCCTCTGCCGCATTCTCCAGGCAGTCATCCCAACCGGAATCGTTGGTGGCGGACAGCACGATGGCATCGACTTCATCGTTGACGAACTTGTTGAATGCCTGAATCTGCTTCTGCTGATCATTGTTCTGTGTCGGAGAATACACCAAGTTGAAGCCCGCATCCTTGAACGCCTTCTTCAAATCGTTCTCGTTAGCGGTACGGAACCCGCCTTCCGGGCCGACGGCCACGAAGCCAATCGTCTTCTTGCCGCCGTCATCGGATTTCGATCCGGCATTTGAGCTGCCGCATGCCGCCATGCTGACCAGAGCTGCGGCCGAAGCGCAGACTGCAATGGCTTTCTTCCAATTCTTCATGAACTCCTCCTCGAGCTGTTACTGGTTGTGATGGCCTTCCTTGCCATCGGTGATTCCAGTATCGTGTCGAAAGCCTCAACGCTCAACCTCATACGATAACTTTTCGGTAACAACTTGGCATCGCGCCGTCAGAGTTCTCACCGCGACAATCCAATATCCCTCATGGAGCCATAACCAGATTCATGTGTACCGAAGGTGTTTATCGCATATGCATTCGTCACTGTGCGGACAGAGCCATAACCTGCGAATCCGCACTGGACCATGTGCCCCCCAACGAGCCATCGACGGTTCTGACTATACCCAAACGGTCAAGTACGGCGAAGCGCCGATACATATTGACCTCACCGGTAGCCATGGCGATGGCTCCGGCATCGGGAAGAGACTGATTGTTTTCAGGACCCGGCACAAGCTGACGTCGTGCGATCTGTGTATGGTCGTTCTGCTCATATTGCGCGGCATAGATAAAAGTGATGTCGTTGTAGAAGGTCATCATGGACACTCCGGATTGATCGGAGATCCGCAGGAACGACCTTGCCAACGACTCCACCTCTCCATCCGAACCACGCCGGATTCCGATAATGCCCATTCCGGATTTCGTACGTTTGCCGGACTCCAAAGAGAAAGCCAGACGATCACCTTCCGGCGAAACGCTTATCGCACGGACATGTTGTGTATCGTCAAGTCCAGGAATCGTCAACGCACGCGTCCTGCCGTCGGCGTCGACGGCAATCTCCTCCGTCGATTCGTCAACGGCCCAGATCTCTTTCCCTCTGCCTTTGCATATGGTCCGTATCTTATGACCGGAGAACATGGTATCCCGCAAGGCGCCATCCGCTCCGAGACGTTTCACACGCCCGCTGTGGTCAAGCACGGCACCACCTTCAGATGAAAAGATGAATCCGTCTGCGTCATCGATGCCGGCCTGCGCCACACGTACCGCATTGGACGATTTCAGCGAAACGATGTTGCCCGCGCTCAATGTGTATATTGGGTCCACTGTCGATCGCGTATCCAGCGATGAACCGTCATCGGCATGCGAGTAATTTCGCCCGCCGGCCACTACATCGATGCTTGTTTCCTTGCTGCCGTCCCCCAATGACAGCCGCAGTTGCCGGACCAATACCGAGCGCTCCGCATCGGTCATTCGATTCATCACGGATGAAAGTCGTATCCGAATCGTCGAATCATGGACGGTCATGCCATTCGACCGCAAGGTCACCTGCTCCGTATTGGTGTCGACCACCGCATCCCGCAGCCACGCCGCACTTCCATTAAGCAATTCCTCCACGGCACGAGCACGCCAATCACGCCAGCATAGCCAACGCACATCGGGGATCAATTCCTTACGCGATGTCCCCAGCTGGTACAGCGAAACCTGCCGATACGCCTGTTTGAAATCGTCGGCACCGACCATAACGCCTGACGGCAGCTTTCCGATACGCCACTGCCCCTGTACCTTGGAAAGGGTGAAATCGTAGGTTTCCGTCTCTTCGGGAACCGCTAGGTACACGCCGTGGGAATCCAGCATGCCTTGGACTTGCAGACGCACCGACACTGCAATCTCATCATTCGCTGCCGAGGAATCGGCAAAACTGGCTTTACGGGCAATCTGCGGAGCACCTGAATACACCGTTGTTTCCGCATCGGAATTCCACCAATTCGAAGCCGCACCTGTAAGGAACCGACGAGCTGTTGTAAAACCGTCGCTTTGCACACCGGCCGGCAGAGCATCGAAGAACCCTTTGACGATGGCTTCCGGCTGCGCGTCCTTCACAGGTCCCGACGGATTCGTGAATATTCTCCGTGTATCCTGTTCGGTGGGTTTCATGATCTGCACTGCCCCGCTTTTCGGCAGTCCCAATACATTCGAACATCCGCTCAATACCGGCAACAGACAGCCGAACAGTAGCACCACCAGCATCGTTACCAGCGCTCGTGCCATACGATACGTCCTCACTGCTTCCGCCCCTTCCCGACATTGGGCTCACCGGTCAGATAGTCGGAAAATCCATTGTCGGCGATACCAAATCCTCCGACGGTGCAAAATCCGTCATTCTCGGCACTGAAGCGGATCGGCGCTTGGGCTACATTCACCGGGCCGTTTTCAGGATTGCGCGGCAATGTCACCAGAAACCAAGTGCCCTTGCCCATCTGGGAACGAACCGAAATATCACCACCATGGAGTCTCACATCGGCGAGCACAATGGCCATGCCCAATCCTGTGCCACCCGTAGTACGGGCACGAGACGGATCGCCTCTCCAGAATCGGTCGAATATTCTTTCGCACTGGCTCGTGGTCATGCCAACGCCATAATCTCGCACACTGATGACGACCATGGCGCGATTGACCGCAAGACGTACCTCCACAGGTCGTCCTTCTGCGAAATCGATTGCGTTGGCAAGCAGATTACGTACAATACGGCAGATGCGTCTCGCATCGACGCAAGCCAATACTTCCATATTGGGAAGGTGGACATTCAGCGGCACTTGCTTGGTTTCCGCGATGCTCGCAATTTGTTCAACCGCTTGGCTGATTGGTTCACGAACATCGCTTTCAGTCAGATCCAATGCCGCGTATCCGGCATCGAAACGCGAAATTTCCAACAAATCAGCGAGCATCTCCTGAAATCTGCGAATCTGCCCGTCCAGCAATTCCACCGTGCGCCTGGTCGTGGCATCATACCTATCCTTGCGCATCGACAACATGTCCGCCGCCATGCGCATGGTCGTCACCGGCGTACGCAGCTCATGGCTGACGTCGGAGACAAATTCGCGTTGCATATCGCCGGCTTTTTCGAGTTCATCGATTTTCTGCACCAATGAGTCCGCCATCTCATTGAAGGAACGCTGCAGCACACCGATCTCATCCTGCCTGTTCACCCGTACACGGATATCCAGATTCCCCGATGCCATGGTCTCGGCTGAAGCCGCGACATCCTGTACCGGTTTGACCACGGAACGCATGACTGAAAATATGATGACGACGATTGCGATACTCAACAATACGTCGGCGACCAGCATGTTGAACTGAATCTGCAATAGAGCTTGCTGTTGCGTTTGATAGGAGTACAACGCGAATATCTTCACAGTGCCAATGCCATTCGATGAAATCATCGAACCAAGAATGGCCCCAGGCGTGTCCTTCTCCGATTTTGCTATATTCACAGCCTGGTAATAAATCGAATCGTCGGAATCCGATTGCAGATTATTCTGCATCTCCGTGGATATCAGGTTTGTGTATTCCGGCTCGGTGGACACTGGCACGAAGTTCTTTCCCTCAATGTTCGAGTCATCACCGCTCATCAGATACACACCGATCGGATTGCCGGATCCATTGTTTTGCAGTTCGGATGCCAGATTGCCGATCAACTGCTGGTATTGGCTGGAATCGGCAAGGTTCGCGGAATTCAGCTGTTTTTGAGCCAGACTGATCTGCGAGGAGAAATCCCTACGGGACTCATCCATAACCTGCGCCTGTATAGACCCTTTGATGGCACTCATGGAGAAAAGGCACAACAAAGCCGCCATCAGAGAAAACACCAGCATTGACAATACGACCATCCTGGTCTGCAATGACTTGTGAGCACGTTGACTTCTGCATCGCCATGCCTTCCGCACCTGCCGTAGTGTCATAATGGCCGCTTATTCGGTAGGCGCAACGAACTTATAACCGATGCCGCGCACAGTTTGCACAATCTGCGGCTTTTCCGGGTTCGATTCCACTTTCATGCGAAGCCGTTGCACATGCACATTGACCAACTTGGCATCTCCGCCGTCGTCATAACCCCATACCTGCTTGAGCAGGCTTGTACGGCTCAGGGGCTCATCCTCATGCGCAGCCAATACGTAGAGCAATTCGAATTCCATCGGAGTCAGGTGCAAGTCGATACCGTTTTTCTTGGCAGTATGCCGCACACGGTTCATCTCGAGTATCCCGCAATGCAGGAATTCCGGCAGTTCGGCTGCCGCTCCATCCGATGAAGCGCCCATCCCCAGTGTGCGCAGTCGCGCGTTGATACGGGCCATCAGCTCCACCACTTCAAACGGCTTGACCACATAATCATCAGCCCCTGCTTCCAGACCCTTCACCACATCAGTGGTATCGGATTTGGCGGTGAGCATGATAATCGGTGTATTGGCGGTCTGCCGTATGCGGTGTGCCACTTGCACCCCATCCAATCCCGGAAGCATGATATCCAGCAATACAAGATCCGGATGAAGGGTCGGGAACATCTCCACGGCACGCAACCCGTCCTGACATGTCACCGTTTCAAAACCGCTGCTATTCAGAACGATGGACAGCATTTCCCCCAAGGCCGCATCGTCATCGACAATCATGATCAGCGTCTGCTTGGACCCGTCATGCACATTTTGCATCGTCGCCGTCCCCCTTCCGACATTGCACTGTCACCTAGGCATTCCCACATTGGATGCAAGACATGTTGTTTGCCGCATCCATATTATACACGTAGGAGAAAGAGCACGGCAGAAGCCAAGGCCGGCAGGATCAGCGTCCACCCTTATCGTCCTCGCCGTGCAGGATCGGCCGGATCTTGGCGAGGCGCGCGCTCACCTCATGCTCATAGCCGCGATCGTTCGGATGATAGTATTCCCGCCCTTTGAGCTCATCCGGCATATATTGCTGCGGTGCCACCGCGCCCGGCCAATCATGAGCGTACCGATAGCCCTCGTGGTTGCCCCAGCTTTTCATCAATGCGGTCGGCGCGTTGCGCAGATGCAACGGCACATGACCAATGAGTCCGGCATCCACATCGGCGAGCGCCGCGTTGATGGCGTTGTAGCTGGCGTTGGATTTGGGCGCGGTGGCGACGGCGAGCGCCGCTTCGGCAAGAATGATGCGCGCTTCGGGCATGCCGATCATGGCCACTGCCTGCGCCGCGGCTACGGTGACTTGCAGGACCTGCGGGGCGGCCATGCCGACTTCCTCGGATGCGGCGATCATGATGCGTCGTGCGATGAAGCGCGGGTCTTCCCCCGCGCGCAGCATGCGGGCCAGATAATGCATGGTGGCGTCCGGATCGGAGCCTCGCATGGATTTGATGAACGCCGAGATGACGTCGTAGTGGTCGTCTCCGTCCTTGTCGTAACGCACGGTGGCCACGTCCATGACCTTCGACACCACATCAGGCGTGATGATGGGCCGTTTCGCGCCTTTTTTGCGTTCTTTGTCACCAGTGAGCGCGCCGGCCGCGGCTTCGAGGATGGTCAGTGTCTTACGTGCGTCGCCGCCGGCCATGCGGATGATCTCATCCACAGCCTCGTCGGTGATTCTGATTTCGTTGTCAAGGCCGTGTTCGCTTGCGATGGCGCGATTGATCAGCGTTTTCAGATCGTCCGGTTCCAGCGATTCGAGTTTGACGACCACGGATCGGCTGAGCAGCGGCTTGATGACGGAGAAGCTTGGGTTTTCCGTGGTGGCCGCGATGAAGGTGACGTCGCGGTTTTCCACACTGGGCAGCAACGCATCCTGCTGCGATTTGGAGAAGCGGTGCACCTCGTCGATGAACAACACCGTTTCCTTGCCTTCGGAGACGAGACGTTCGTGCGCGCGTTTGAGCACGTCACGCACGTCCTTGACGCCGGAGGTGACCGCGGACAGTTCCTCGAAGACACGGCCGGACTGTTTGGCGACGATATAGGCGAGGGTGGTTTTGCCGACTCCGGGAGGTCCGAACAGGATGATGGAGCTCGGTGCGGTGAGCGAGCCTTTCGAAGCGGGGTTGGCGAGTCTGCGCAATGGCGACCCCTCCCCCAATACCCGTGATTGCCCCACCACATCGTCGATGCTCGCTGGGCGCATGCGTACGGCAAGCGGGCGCGTCACATCATCCGGCGCGTCCATCGCGGCAAACAAATCGTCAGTCATGCTTTCCACTGTACCGCAACACACCCAACAATTCGAACACACGTTCGATACATGCGTTCGCCCCAACCGGTAGACTGGCAAGCATGGCAGACGATACGAATTATGGCTCGCTGGGCGCGTTGGCGCCGAATTGGGACGAGGGCGAGCGCAACATCGACACGGATGAGATCTATGAGCGTTTCTTCACCTGGGTGGAGGACGTCAAAGGCGTGGAACCGTGGCCACATCAGGAGGAGGCCATCATGGATCTGCTGGCCGGCGACCATGTCATTTTGAACACTCCGACCGGTTCGGGCAAGTCGCTGGTGGCACTCGGCATGCATTTCGCCGCGTTGTGCACGGGCCGCCGTTCCTATTACACGGCTCCGATCAAGGCTCTGGTGTCTGAGAAGTTCTTCGACTTGGTTGAAGTTTTCGGCCGCGAGAACGTCGGCATGATCACCGGCGACACGCATATCAACGCGGATGCGCCGATCATCTGCTGCACCGCGGAGATCCTCGCCAATCAGGCGTTGCGCGAGGGCCGCCACGCCGATGTCGGCTGCGTGGCGATGGACGAGTTCCACTATTACGGCGATCCCGAGCGCGGCTGGGCTTGGCAGGTGCCGCTGCTTACGCTGCCGGATACGCAGTTCCTATTGATGAGCGCGACGCTGGGCAATGTCGACGCAATCGCCGACAAGCTTGAGGACATGACGGACACCGACGTGGATATCATCGCCGATGCGCCACGTCCCGTGCCGTTGACGTACGAATACACACTCGACCCGTTGGAGAAGACGGTGGAATTGGCGTTCGGCAAGGGCGAGACGCCGATTTACGTGGTGCATTTCTCTCAGGATGCCGCGTTGGAGACCGCCAACGCGCTGGCCAGCACGGGCGTGTCCAGCAAGGAGCAGCGCGCCGCGATCGCGGAAGCCATCAAGGGCACGAAGTTCACCACCGCGTTCGGCAAGATCCTGCAGCGTCTGTTGCGTACCGGCATCGGCATCCACCATGCCGGCATGCTCCCCCGCTATCGTCGTCTGGTGGAGCAGCTCGCCCAGCAGGGACTGCTGCCAGTGATCTGCGGCACCGACACGCTTGGTGTCGGTATCAATGTGCCGATTCATTCCGTGGTATTGACCGCGTTGACCAAGTTCGACGGCACGAAGATGCGCAAGCTGCGCGCCCGCGAGTTCCATCAGATCGCAGGACGCGCCGGACGCATGGGCTTCGACACGGAGGGTCTGGTCATAGCCGAAGCCCCCGAATTCGAAATCGAGAACGCCAAGGCTCTGGCCAAGGCAGGCAACGATCCGAAGAAACTGAAGAAGGTCAAGCGCAAGAAGGCTCCTGAAGGTTTCGTAACGTGGAACGAGAACACGTTCGACAAGCTTATCGACGCGGCTCCGGAAACACTGGTGCCGCATATGAAGATCACCCATTCCATGGTGTTGAACGAGGTGGAGCAGGGCGGCGACGCCCGCTACCGCATCGACCGGCTTATCGACGATTCGGCGCAGACTCCGGAGCAGAAGGAGCGCCTGCACGCCCGCGCGGACGAGATCTTCCAGACCTTGTTCGACACGAACGTCATCGAGACCGAAGACCGTGACGATGGCGACAAGGATTATTTCATGACCGTGGACATGCCGGACGATTTCGCCCTCGATCAGCCGCTAAGCCCGTTCCTGCTGGCCGCGTTGGAACTGCTCGACCCGGAGTCGGACACGTATGCGTTGGATGTGATATCCATGGTTGAGGCCACGTTGGAGGACCCGAAGCAGGTGCTGCGCGCGCAGGAACGTCAGGCGCGCGACGAGGCGATGATCCGCATGAAAGAGGATGGCCTCGACTATGACGAGCGTATGGACAGGCTTCAGGAGATCACCTATCCGAAGCCGTTGGAGGATATGCTGCAGGCCGCGTTCGATGAATACCGCCATGATGTTCCGTGGGCGAACGACTATTGGCTGAGCCCGAAATCCGTGGTGCGCGACATGGTGGAGACCGCTTCCGATTTCACCGGCTACATCGCCCGCTACAACATCGCCCGTTCCGAAGGCACGTTGCTGCGTTACCTGTCCGACGCCTACCGTGCGCTGGCGCGTACCGTTCCGCAGGAGAAGCGCGACGAACAGCTCGACGACATCATCTCCTGGCTGCGTGTGGTGGTCCGTTCCATCGATTCCTCGCTGGTGGACGAGTGGGAGAACGCGGGAACGGACACCGACGCGTCCGAGGCGGCCGCCAACCTCGCCGCGCCCGGCGCGAAGCAGGCCGTGGTGGAGGACCGTCGCGGACTCACCGTATTGGTACGCAACGCCATGTTCCGCCGCGTGCAGCTCATGGACCTCGACAAGCCGGACGAGCTCGGCGCGCTCGACAAGGACTGGGGTTACGGCGTGCACGAATGGGAAGACACGCTCGACGATTACTACGACGAGCACGAATACGTCAACATCGACGCGAAGGCACGCAGCGGCGAGCTGTTCATCCTCGACGAAAGCAAGGAGAACAGCGAGCATTCCTGGAAGGTGCGGCAGATCATCGACGATTCCGATGGCGACCACGATTGGGCCATCACCGGAACCGTCGACCTGGACACCACACAATCCAGCGGCGAGGTTGTCTTCTTCGACTACAGCGTGTCCAACTGACGGCGCATCTCGTCGGCGTCGACTTCGAGCGGCGGCCAGATCATGTTCATGTTCTTGAGCGTGTTGCGCAGCAGCTCGGAGACGACGGCCCTCGAATACCAACGATTGTCGGCAGGCACCAGATACCACGGCGCCTGCTCGGTGCTGGTGCGCAGGAACACATCCTGCCATGCAGCCATGTAGTCGTCCCAGCGGGCGCGCGCCTCAAGGTCGCTCGGATCGAACTTCCAGCATTTGGTCGGATCATCGAGACGGCTCAGGAAGTGGCGTTTCTGCTCGTCTTTGCTGACCACGAGGAAGATTTTGATGATGGCGCATCCGTCGGCCGTCAATTGCGATTCGAATCGGTTGATTTCGTCGTACCGTGCCTGCCACACTTCTTCCGGCTGCGTTTTGTAGATGCGCGGCATGACGATGTCCTCGTAATGGGACCGGTCGAAGATGGAGATCCATCCGTTGTTCGGCAGCTCGCGTTTGATGCGCCACAGATAGTCATGGTCCAGTTCTTCGCCTTTCGGCGCGCCGAAACCGTGATAGTGCATGCCCATCGGGTCGCCTTGGCTGAACACATGTCGTACGATGCCGCCTTTGCCTGACGCGTCCATGCCTTGCAGCACGATCAGCAATCGCCGATGCGAGCCTTTCACGCCATTGGCGTACATAAGCCGCTGGTAACGGGCGATCTCCGACGAGCTGATGGATATGAATCGTTCGGCATCATCCTTGTTGCCGTCAAAACCAGGAGTGGAATCGCCATCTATGTCCGATACCTTCGTGTCGTGATGGAATCGCAATAGCTGGGTCGGCGGCAACGTCCATACCGAGCTCAGTAGTTCGCTCGCTTTTGCGGCGTTCGCCAATCCTTCGGCGACGGAATCGCAATTCTCGCTTTTTTCCAGCCGATCTTCCACTTTGTTCAGCGTTTTCGCGATCGAAGACATTCTGGCGTCGTCTTTTTTCGCATCCTTGGTTTTATCCGCCATGTCAAGCCTCCCTGCTTGGTACGGACCACATGCGTGCAGTCCATCGTAGACACGAAAGGGGCCGCTTCCCCGTATTTCGCGGGAAAACGACCCCTACGCGTGTTATGCGATACCGGTGCTATTCGTCGGCTTCGGACTTGTTCTTGTCCTTGCCATCGCCCTTCGTCTTGAACGGATTGTCCTTGATCGGATGTCCATTCTTGTCGAATTTGACCTGGCTTTCCGGATGCGTCTCATCGAAGCCTTGGGCGTACCTGGTCTGACGCCACTGGTGGATGGACGCGTTGGTGCCGCGATGGTGCACATGGTAGACACGCTGCGCGCCACCCAGCGGCACGCCTTCCTTGGCCACGGCGATCTGGTTCACGTTCGACGGATCCATGATGGCGATCGGCGCGACCGGTTCCGGTTCGGCCGGTGCAGCCGTATGCTGCTGCATGCGCGACGGCAGCCATTCGGCCAGCCTGCTCAACAGCCAGCAGACGATGAAATAGACGACCGCGGCCACCACCAGCGTCTGCAGAATGTTGAAATACATGGAGCCGAGTCGACGTGATTCCTGCAGCAGGTCGGTGTACATGATGATCGAGCCGAGCGCGGTGTCCTTCAACACGACGACCAGCTGGGTCACGGCCGCCGGCAGCATGGCGTAGATGGCCTGCGGCACTTCGATCTGCAACAGAGACTGCGTACGGGTCAATCCCAAGGCGAGCGAGGCCTCACGCTGGCCGTTCGGCAGGTTGCCCACGCCGGAACGCACCAGCTCGGCCACCACGGATCCGTTGTAGATCACGAGCGCGAGCACCACCGCCCAATACGCGGGGCTGGGCAGACCTGCGAAGGCGAACCAGCGCCAGAAGAAGATCATGAGCAGCAGAACGGGGACGGCTCGTGCGAATTCCACGATCGCGCCGGAAATGGTACGGATCAGCAGGCTCGGCAGCAGTCGGCCCACACCAAAGACCAGGCCGAACACCACGGCTCCGACCACGGCCAGTACGGACGCGCGGATCGTGGCCCACAGTCCCGGCAGATAGAAGTCGGTCCATGCTTCGGCGTCAAGCGCCGGTTTCCACAGTTCCCAGCTCAGCTGGTTCTCGCCGTCCGGCGGATTGTGCAGACGCATGAGGATCAGCACGACCACCACCGCGAAGATGATGCCTGCGATCCAATTGACGATACGGATGGTTTTGCGGCCCTTCGGACCAGGCTGGTCGAACAGCACCGCGCTTTCATTGCTTGCCATGTCGCGTCACCTCCTCACCGCGAGCTTGTTGGACAGATACGTGGTCAGCATGCCGATCGGAATGATCAGAACCACATAGCCGAAGGCGAAGATCAGGAAGATCGGTACGATTTGGTCGGCGTGGTATTCGATCATTTCGCTCATCATCGTCGAGGTTTCGGTGGCCACGGATGCCGCCGCCGCGACGGTGGAGTTCTTCAGCAATGCGATCAGCGTGTTGCCCAACGGTGCCACGGAACCGCGGAACGCCTGCGGCAGGATGATCTGAGTGGCGGCCTGCATGAAGTTCAGGCCCAACGCGCGGGCGGCCTCGGCTTGACCAAGCGGCACGGTGTTGATGCCGGAGCGCAGCGATTCACATACGAAAGCCGCGGTGTACAGGCTGTCTCTTATACACATCTCCGAGCCCACGAGACCGATCAGTATCTCG
>ENA-OZFU01000271-OZFU01000271.1-human-gut-metagenome-genome-assembly--contig:-NODE-271-length-20594-cov-6.478407_pt1 | contig 20594 bp, 12 predicted proteins | sample MGYA00244650_ERZ653646 | MGnify/ENA primary metagenome ERZ653646 (study PRJEB26926, sample SAMN06164982) | human gut metagenome | biome: ENVO:00009003; feature: ENVO:2100002; material: ENVO:00002003...
TGTTGCTCAGGAACTTATAAATAAAGTTAAATTATAGTGTTGCGGAATTAAGGTCAAATAAGAAAGTCCTGACGCATTATCTGTATACGCTCTTGTAGAGCCAGACATCGAAACTCCGTTCTTTGCATAGGTTTGAGATTGTGTTATATTGATTCTCTTCTCAACACCACCTGCGGAAAGAACAAAATAATCAGTACGTTGATTACCTGTATAGTTTGCATCAACAGATAAAGTGAGGGTATTACCTTCTTGCATTAAATGCCCCCAGGAATATGTATTTGTGGAAATCTTCCAAGTGTTGTTGGTGCTAATCGTGATAGATTCTTGACCACCTTCTGAGGCAAAGAACATTTCTGTCTTTGTAACATTCAGATACGGTGAGCTTGAATAAGATGAACCGGATTGAGAAACATTAATTTTTATCTCTTGGCTCCCTGATTTTAGCTTGAAATAGTCGGTTCGTGAAGACGTGCTGGAATTAGCATCAACTTTCAGTGTCAATGTATTGCCACTTCGGGTTAAATGTCCCCAACTAGCAGGATTAACAGAGATTGACCATGAAGGTCCAGACACTGTAATTGTTTCAGTTCCTCCATAAGAACTGAAAGACAAGTTAGATTTAGAAGCAGAAAGGGTGCTACTATATGAAGTTCCTCTATTAGTCGAATTTGAGCTAGAACTAGAGCTATTGCTACGAGATGATGCAACAGGCTTTCCCCCATTATTACATACAGCCAAAAGTTCCTTGGCTTTTGCATTATTTGGATCAAGTTTCAGAACACCATTCAGGTAATTTTTAGCTGCTGAATAATTCCCATTATTGATGTACTCTTGTGCCTTCTTCAACTTCTCCTTTATCATAGTTGATTTGTCAAATTGACAAATACCATTTACAGAGGTCGAAGCAAAAGCCAAAGAGGCAGATTGACCGGTCAGTAGTGCAATCAATATGATTGCATGGGAAAGTTTCATAATCAGTTCATTAGTTCTAACAGATGTAATTCTTTACTCTCTTTGGGATTAAAAACTTTAATAGTCTCGAAGCATTTATCTATAAGGTTGTTGAGATACGGAATAGTCCAATTCTCACTATAGACATCTCTATAATAACGAGTATTCTTTATCTTATCAATGTAAGTTAATGCTTGCTTTTGACCAGTAAAAGGATTACCCAATCCCTTATCGTTCTGAGCCTCTATAAATATAGCATTAAGTTCCTGTGTAAACTTACCATATTCATTTAGCAAGAACCTCAATCTTCCAAACTTGCTTTTCAATTCTGGAGAATACATCTTCTCAAAGTTTTCCATTGCCTGATTCACTCGGTTCTGGTCATACTTCTTTCGCAAACAATCATTTGATAATCGAGCAACAATTGTGTCTGCAAAAAGAAGATAACTATTAAGCCTTTCAATCTTTTTGTTCTGAACCTTAATTGTTTGCTCATAATCATAAAGCTTACCATTTAATGAGGTCTCTGACTGCTTGTACTGTGCAATTAGACCTTTTAAACGATCTATTTCATGTTGAAGAGAGTCGACTTTAATAACCTCAACGGGAGTCTCGGCAACAACTTCAACTGTGTTTTTTAGTGTATCTTGTTCCTGAGCATTTATACCTAAAGGGAACATGACCACAGAAAATAGTAAAATGCTGAATTTCTTCATAATTAATTATTGAACGTTGCATTTGAGTAATAACTTCCAGCACGGCTTTCGAGTGAACTTATATCAGATACTCTTCCATATGTGCTTCTTGCATTATTCTTATATTCATCAAATTTTTCGGAAATGCTTAACGCTATTTTGTCATATTCTGTTTGACTGTAATTATAGTAAGGTCGTAGCCTTTCTACTTGCCCAGCCAAATAAGAATAATGAGCTTGTTCCAAACGAGTAGATACGGAATTTAAACGTGAAACGAGTTCTGTACAATTATTAATAGGTGACATTGAAGCATACTTCTTTGCTGTTGCAATTTTCTGCTTTGCTGCTTGAATACCATTATAACCACTAACAGAAGCGGCTCTCTTTGCTTCGTAATATGCTACAATCACATTATGAACTTCATTTAGAGAAGAATTCGCAACGCCCTGAATAACGATTTTATTTTCCGTAGTTACAAGACCTTGCAATTCTGAAATACGAGTATTTATTTTCTGTAATTCTCCCTCATTCCATACAGATTTACTAAATTTTGAATTACATGCAGACACATAAGTTGGAACGTACTGCGTTGCAAATAACTCCAATAATTCATTTCTTTCTTGATTGGTTAAAAAAGAGTTGGCCAGTTGCAAATCAAGTTCATGAGTAATAGCAACATAGAAAGAATCTAAGGCTAAGTCTGTATTTGCAGACTTAACCTGAGAAATATCTTTCTTGTCGGAATTGACATATTGATTTTTAAATTCCAGTTTACCAGGAGGAGACACAATGGTCTTATAATATGCCATTACGCCACCAACCGCAAGTAATATGGCAACTACGAGCAATATGATTTTTATTGATTTATTCATAATTATAGTCCTCCATTTGTAGTCTTTTCACTTTTTCCTGTTCCTTTCTTAGCTGGTGAAGCACCAGATTTACCAGATGTAGAACCAGATTTGCTCGCATTTTTCCCACTATTGGCACCTACATTAGGATGAAATCCTCCATTATTAGAAGAAGGTTTGGGAGTCTGATCTCGATCCAGCCAATTAATATAATTTGTAAGACTTATCTGCTCATCATCAGGCTTATTATATGTTGGATTGTGTGAGCCTTGTTTTGGATTCCAACCATTACTTAATGTCTTATTCGCAGATTCACATACTTTCTTAAATTGTTGAGATTTTGAAAGTTTATCATACCAATCATTTAAGAGACTGGACAAATCAAAAGTATTCATATCCTCAAACAGGCCTATTAGGTCGGGATACGTCTCCATATCTGACTTCGTCCAAGTAGAGTTGCCATCAAGATATTTAATAGCAGCATCAAGAGAGATGTCTGCGGTACCATTCTGTCCTGATTCAACCTGATTGTCGGCTTGATTTTGAATGCTATCATCAGTTTCCGTGGAACCTTCTAAATTATACTGTTGGGCAGGACGATCTTCTTCCCAAGGCGGAAGACCAAACTTGAAATGATGAGTGTCAAGCCATGCGTCAAATGCAGCATAAGCAATGATAAGCATAACAACAGCCAATGCTGCAAAAAAGCCCCATAATCTCTGTTTCCAAACGAACCACGAACTCATTCTTAAGACCTTGTTACCATGGTTTTCTTCTTCAAATTCATACCCTCTGAGAGGGGAATCGTATTTTGAAGAAAGATACTTAGATTCCAATGTCATTTCTGCATGCTTGCCATTGGCCAGTTCTATTGTTGTTTGATAAGACTTCACCTTACGATTTAAAATAATTTCACAGATTTCGTTAAGTAATAGATTTCGTTTATGTTCAAAAGGTTCGTAGTCAGGTGCAGAATATTTAACTGTAGCCTGACGACAATCTTCTTCATAAAGAAATACTTCCTGCCCATTTGTAATATCAGTGCCATTAATGGAAATACGCACATCTTCAATCTTTTCATGATTGCGGTTATAAACCGTAAACATGGATGGATTGATACGCTTTTTCCATTTTACTGTTCTTGGATCGATGAAACATTTCTGCCCATCTTCCTGAATAGTAATAGGGGGTAAAATCACTGGTTCAAAACCATCTCGCAGAGCAAACAATTGAATTCGATCCCCCTTCTTGGTTAGAACTGGGGAATTGAACTCTTGTTTTGTGGAGAAAACAATCTTGGTTCCTCTACCAAGAAGACGAACTTCTTCTGGTGATGGTGCCTTAAAGATACAAGTCTTTTCAATTGTTATCTTTGTTAAATCTTTGAATCTTGAGACTTGTTCCTTTGCAATTTTAACTTCACTGTTCTTATCTAGAAGAAATATTGCCTTGAAATTTGAATAGTATGGCTGATAACGATCAGTATCTAGGATTTCCTTCATGCTGTAATACACGTCAATAAATCGCACACCGAACTCTTCGCCAGATGAAGGAACATAAGATGCTGCATAATCTTTCTTAGGATATTCTTTTGAGAAGAAAGATTCAATATCTGAAATATAATCATTCAGGTTTGATTGAGAGAGAATATTACGTACATAATTATATGTGTTCATAACATCCTCACCACTTGCTTCAATAGTATTTGGGATATAAATCCATCCACTAAGGAAGTCGCCAACACGACCAGAGATTGCTCTAAGTTGAGTTAAGAAACAACCTCCTTCATCGAAAGACATAAATGTCACTATATTATCTGTTCCTTGCAAACCATTAAAGAGTTTAAGAAACTCTCTAATATCTACAACTTTATTTGTCCATTGACCTTTATTGCATTCAATGGCATTACCCGCACCCTGACTTGCGAGCTTTATTGCGAAACCTAACTTGTTCATTATCTCTTAAATAAATTGAATCCTTTTTGAAGTTTACCATTCTTAAATCCCTTAGAACGCTCAAGCAACTTGCGAACGACATTGCTGGCTGGTCTCTCGTCAAACAGACAATAATCCTGAAAGCATACTTGACCAAGAGAGAATGGAACTATTTCCACATTTCCATTATTAATTTCACAGTCTTTGCAAATCTTAACAAGTCCATTGTAGAAACCACCATAAGTTTCCGAAATGTATTCTCTTAAGATACTTGATAATTGACCTTTACCAGCCTTAGCCTTATCTACCTTAGTTATCATTAAATAGATGGCATCTGTATCATCTTTGAAAATACCAGTTCGTTCAATGTAGCGAAGTGCACCGTCAAGATATACATTCTGAGTAAGACCTTCATACTTTCTGTCATCTGCGCCATATTCAAGCACAAAGAAGTGAATCTTTCGGTTCTTAGTACGATTATCTATCAAGACACGAGTAAGAGTGTCGAGTGCATCCATTTCATCATCACTCATATCCTCATTTGCATCAGACTTATACATACAACGAACCAACTCACCTGCTAAGTCAATACAGGTTAGTGGATGAACTGCATTATTTTCATCTTCAAGGTCAAATCCCATCTCGTATGTTGAATAGATGGATGTTCCTTCCGGCAAAGTACCTACACGGTCATTTGATTTGAAAAGAGCTGCCAAACGAGTCATATAGCCATAGCCCTGGCAATCATTATCCTGGCACATGCTCTTTGCAACGCGACCATTGCCTGCAACGCTAAGAATTGCTCCTAATGCACAACTCTTACCAGAAGATGGAATACCCCAGAAATAGATTTCGGTAGATAGCTTATTGATCTTATCTAATTTACGCGGTATAGCAAAACCTTGAGTTGTTTCACCATTGACAAGGTGTCTGATGAAAGCCGCATTAATACCGATTGTCTCGAAATCATCATAATCGAGATAACCATTATCTAGAAGCATATTCACAACAGATGCACGCAGAATGTTATGGTCTGCCTTAAGCATAGCCATCAGGTCTGAGTGTTTGATTTTACCTCTGTCCAGATATCCTACTATGGTTTTGTAGATTTCATCATCAGTATTAATGACAGCTTTGTCTGCCTGTATATTTTTGATACGTTTGACAAGCGCGTCTATATCGAAGCCTATAAACTCTTCACGGCGTAATTTGTTTATGAGCTTCTTTGCCTCTACACAATGTATGTCATCAGGGTTTTCTTCACAGAATCTACGCAATTCTGGAATGCTGTTTTTATCAACAGACTCCCAGGCATTAGCAGAAGCCTTATGTACTTCTGCCTCCTGCAAACTGCGAATAAGTGAACGAGCTTCTTCTCTGTGGGAACCATCAGGATATGTGGACAAATACTTTTCAAGAGCTTCTATACTTCTTGAATTTCTTGCATTTGTCCAATCCTCTTGTTCGGATCCCGCAATTTTACGCTCAACTTCTTTCCTCACAGAAGCTGGGAAGCAGCCATCTGTGTCATTACATAGCTCATCGAATGTTACAATGCCACTCTTGATGTAACCAACAAGTTCATCAGCAGTGTACATGTCAACATTCTCGAGTATAGCTAATTTACTTGGCATATTATATTATTGTATTATTCTTTTGGATTATTACCGTATTCATTAGAACCTTCATCACTTCCTCCAAACATAAGGACAAAAACATAGAAGGGTATCAATTGGTACCACCCTGAGTTTCCTCTATCATGGCAGCGTTTTGCATTCTGTGCCCATATGAACCAAATCATAGGAATGAACGAAATTAAAACGAACAAGGAGGCTCCCGCAGATGGATCAGGAGTTGCCATCATTGCGTTAATTACTCCATACCATATCATATAGATAAGGAAGGACAGACAATATTCTGTTCTTCTGATTCTTCCATTAAAAGAGAATGGTCTTTTGAACATTCCTTTGTTAGAAGGAGTGTTAGAAGTTGATGATACTTTCTTTTTCGCAGGTTCAACAGTAGGGGTATCTGTTGCGGTGACAATTGAGGCTTCTGGTATAGTTATCTCAGAAGGAATATCCGTATCTATGGCTTTTGGAATTTCTATATCGTCTGAAGGATCTTCATCTAAATTAAGAGTTGGTGCATCTTCTACTGTAGGTGCTACTTCTGGTGCAGAAGGAGTTGCTTCAGTTGTCTTTGCTGCAAGTCTCTCTTCGATGCGTCTGCGCATTAGAGGAGTAAGATTACCACTTTTACTCAGTTCATATACTGTTACCGTGCCAGCCTTGATTGCTTCGACAATCTGATCTGCGGTATATTCTCTTAAATTGTTAAGTATATCTGATTTTGTTGCCATAATGAGATTATTTACATTGTAAATGAAGCGTAGTCGTCATCCTCGTCGTTAGACTTTGCTTTCGAAGGAATCGGTTCGTCATCTTCTTCGTAAGATTCAATTTTAACTTCTTGACGTTTTTTGATAGGTTTAGATGGTTCTATAGTCATACTTGACGAACGAGATGCACCCTTTTCCATTCCCAAGAGACGCAATTGGCTCTTAGTGTGTCTATCCTGAAGGAAATAAGGGAATAACAAGGCAAAGTACAAAACGATTGAACCGAGAATAGATACAATAGGAGGAAATGCTGTGCCTGTAAATTTACCAGTGAGTCCATCAAGACCTGCATCAACAGATGCAAGACTTCCACTTACTTCACTAAAAGTGTTCACCTGATTATATCCATTGAACTCTTCATTATTCATTTTGTGACTTGAAAAATCTGCAAGTTGAATATTCCATTCATGAATAGCTTTCTTAATCTCTTTCGTATTTCCTAAAAGGAAAACATTCCAAGTGCTTGCACCATTACTAGATGATTCTATCCACTTTGTTGCTTCTGTTTTCAAAGAATCATAATTTTCAGAAATAAGCTGAAGACGTAATGCCTTTACCATATTCCCCTTTTGGATTTGTTCACTACCTTTGGTAAAACCACAAGAAGTAAATTCTCCAGGTTGTATGCTTTGATTATTAATTACTCTGTCAAGCATGTGTTCATAATTTGCTATTCGCTCTTTTGAGTATGAGTCATAGTCAGAAAACATTTGCTTTGAGGCAGTAATAGCATCTGTAAAGTGACCTACAATCTCTTCGTCTTGGCTTTGTACTGTTCCAAAGTGATAGAATGGCAACATACAAAGAATAAACACGATAGGAGAACCAAATATGAAAACACGTTCTACCCAAATACGCTTTGCGAATTTTTTAGTTGTAGCCTTCATCATCTGTGCTCCAATGAAGAACACAAACAAAACTATATCTATTACAACCATGGCGATGGAAGCCTTTGTAAAGTCTCCATCCGTCATATAGGTTACACCTACGAATGTTATATAACTTAAAACAATGAGAGCCAAAAATGCTATTATATGCCCCCATGAGAATTTTAATTGTTCGTTCATTATCTTATCTATTATTCGGTAACAGTTTTTCTAATTCGGTTATTTTTTTCTTGTACTCTGCAATCTGCCTGCGAATTGCATCATAATCCGTCTCATTGGTTTGTTGAGGAGGAGTTTGAGGTACAGGGGTTTCTTCGATTTCCACTACACGACGAGCTGAAGAATCATCACCTACTCCATCAGGAACAGGTCTTAATTGTCTTTCCTCGGGTTCACTAAAATCACCTCTTTTCACAGCAGCAAGGGCTTTGTCAACCAATACCATTGGAGGAATATAGCCATACACATCTGCTCCTGTTTTATAGAGAACATTACGAGCTTGTGTCACTGTCAAATCCTTTTTCAGAGATTTCATTAAAGCTATAGTACCAGTAACAATAGGTGCTGCCATGCTTGTACCATCACAAGACTGGAATCCTCCCCTTGGGAACGAACTATAAACACCTTTTCCTGGTGCAGATATATCAGAACATGGTCCGTAGTTTGTGAAATCCGTTGGATAAAGATTCTTATCAACTGCTGCAACTACTATAGAAGAAGCATTTCTGTTTTCAGGAGGGACGCTCGACAGAATATCATCATTACCAGCCGCAAACACCAAAATGCATTTCTTTTTTGCGGCGAGCATACATACTCTTGCCCAAAGCCTTTCTACATTTTTGAATTGAGAGCGAGCAATTTGATCCTGCTGCTCTGGAGGAAGCATGTTTAGCCCTTTAAATGATGGACAAACAGAAAGATTAACAACATCTGCATCATGATGAACAGCATACATAACACCTGCGACAAGTGCTGATAATGGACATTGTCTATTGTCGAATACCTGTATTGGCATTAACTGACAATTAGGCGCGACTCCAGCTGCTCCTTCATTAACATAGTCCGCACAACCAGCAGCTAGACCTGCAGTGTGAGTACCATGACCATCACCGAGACTTAACCTGTTATCCTGAGTAAACACATTGTAAGCATCTACGATTCTTCCCTTGAACATTGGATGTGCAGCCTCAATACCATCATCGACAACTGCAATTTTAACGTCTGAGGAGCCCTTAGTAATAGCCCAACCTGCCTGAAGGTTTATTGCTTTGATATGCCAACCTTTGTTTACGGACTGAGCACTTACCTGTCCATTTAACTCATAAATTTCTTCATCAAAGACAATAAATTTATGATTTGGAATCTTACTGTTAATGTTTTGCCGGATTTGGTCTCTTTCGTTTTCAGGAATTTGTATTACAAGAAGCTTAACTTCCTTATCGTAACCAATAATGGAATACTGATTGCCAGGATAAGCCTTTTTGAAATCTTGAGCCAAAGATTCGATATTGTCATTCTCGTTCTCCATAAAGAGAAAGAGTCGATTGGCAATAGTATTTGGAACTCCAGGTTGTTCAACAATAGGGATGTCGGAACCATCCTCACCCAAAACAGGTGCTACGTAAGTTCCTCCATCAGGAAGTACACCATCTTCACCTGTTAAAGGATGAGAATAACCATTATTATCTACAACCCTACCGTCTGAACGAGTTATAGTGTCCATAGGCACAACGCCATTGATTGGTGCGTGATGACCAGAACAGCCGACACAACCTCTAAGTAGCCATGATAGAAGCCAACAAAGAAGTATGCCAAGAAGAATCCACAACAGCCACTTCAAGCATCCTTTACCAGCAAATAAACCAGTCAGCCAAAGCCACCAACGGCGATACCAAGGAATGATTTCCTCATATTGAGCAGTAAAGACTTTATCTCCGTCAACGAGCATGTTATACGGTGAGACATTCCATCCCTTAAACTTATATCCTTTATTCGGTGTTATTCCAGGAATTTCACCATTAGCTAATCTTGTATTAGCCTCTTTGCGTACAGTAGAGGCTCCATCAATCTTTCCATGTTCACCTGCATCAAACTTACAACAGAAGTAATCTGGTGTTGGCGGTACAGGTGGTACAGGCGGATTTGGCGGTACAGGTGGTGTCGGTGGAGGTACAGGGGTTGCTGCCTTCTCATATTTAGCAGTAAAACTCATATCTGAATTGACAACCTGACCAAGAGGAGAAGGTTCCCAGCCTGCAAAACTCCAACCATCCATAACGGTTAGTTCTGGAAGGTCAGCACTTGTCAGAATTGCTCCCTCTGCTCTGTTCATGCTCTTATCGAGTTTAGAAAGAGATCCGTGTTCACCGGCATCAAAAGAAATCTTATACTTCTTTACATATTCAAAATCATGAATTACGGAACCAACGACCTTGTGCTGACGAACATCAGGAGTCATACCCCATGCTACAAGATAGACTTTACCATCACCACAATAGACTCGATCATCGTCAATGTATTTGATGGCTCCTGCCATGATTTGCAAATCCTCTCCATTCAATTCCATAATGGAAGATTTGTAAGTTCTGACAGTATCTTGAAGTATACTCTTGTATCTATCGTATTCCACACCCGACAAATCTGTTAGGCGACTCGGTCGTTCATTCCAATTGTCAACATGCCAGCAAATTTGGTCTTCGTCATCCAAATACTCAGGTGTAGCAAGAAAATGATGAAGGTTTGTGGGCACAGTCCTTTTGACAACGCTAAAAACGCTGTCATATCTCTTATACATAGGGTCATGACCAATACCTTGATAGTCGGTAAAGTCAGAAACTTCTGTATAGCAGAGTTTTTGTTTTCCAAAGAAAGTATGTCCTGCCATAATAATATTATTTATAGAGGGTATCACATCCTTCGATTAATTCTTTAACCTTAGCATTTGCCACTGGGTCAACATGAGAAATGTCACTAGCGTATAGAAGACCAATTGTGACAAGGTTTTCCCAACGCTGGAAATTATCCCAGAGAGGCAGTTTCATCAAAGACGTTTTATCTACTTCATCTATATTTGAAGCTGCATCGAATGCACTCAGTGTTTGCAACAATGGCTGCGGCTTTCTTATAACATTCCAAGCTGAAGGGCTAAGGTCAACCTTAATCTTACACTTATCTGCTTTAACCCTGATAGACTCTGCTTCAGCATCGCTGATATAATTACGTCCTACAGAGCTTACAAAATTATTAAGTGTCAATGCCGCATAATCAGCAATAGCATTAGGCTGCTCGTTCAAACTGAACACCTTGCAATAGCGGTCAATGCGTTCTGATAGCACATTCTTGATACCCATCTTCTTTAGTAAAGCAGACAGCATGAATACAACATCCTCCGAGTGTGGCAACATATGCTCCAGAACCTTAACCTTATTGTTTATATAAGCGTTCCAGTAATCTACAATATGCTTTGTAACTACGTCTGCTACAGTCGTTAGTGTCTCAGTCTCGCTTGAAATAACTTCAGCTATTGTACAGCCACGTGTTTTCAAGGCCTCTTCAAGTTTTGCTATGTCGCATCCGAAGAAGCCACAAAGCTTCTGAATATTGACTTGCTTGTTCTCTGTTGGGTCAATATCTGCCTGTTTTCTTATGAAGTTGATAACGGAAAAGTCCTTTGGAGTATCTGTATGGCAGATAATAATATCGTAAGCGATGTCACGAAGGTCACCAACAGGAACCATAAGGTTGTCAATGATATGACCAAATATCTCAGGTTTCTCGCCAACACTGAGAATAAGAGACATTCTTATGTCACTTGCAATTTGCTTAACCTTCTGATTTTTGGCATCTTTATCTTCTGGCTCGAAATACACAGACAGCGTATTATACATTTCTGTCTTAATATTCATAAGTTGGACAAGGTACTTTTTCTTTCGAGCTTCTTCTAATACTCCTGCAATGGAATCAAGGCTTCTAATAATAGCCTTAGAACCATCATTATTTACAGTAGCAACATCATTCCAAGTCTGTTCAGGGTCTGCGAAATGACGCTTCACGAACTCGTTCTTCAAGAAACTTGCTTTTAAGTTATCAAAATAGTTCGGATAGTCAAGATGAGTGTGAACGCACTTCTCATCTGATTTAATGTCACCATCGCTGTAGCCATCAAATACGCCATTCTTACCTGACCAGTAAAAATCACGAAGAGGGTATATATTCTGGAAAGCAGCAGAGCGGAATAAACCACCAGGCTTCACCCAATCATCGAGCCATCTGTTTGGCTTAATGATTTCAGGGAATACAGTATCGAAACGATTCCAGTGAGCATCGAGTTTGTCAACATTAGAAGCATTGTCGGTTTTTGTTCTTTCCAAGTCAATATTGAACTTCGTGGCAACAAGGAACAATGGAGCAATTCCGTTAGTATTGTTCAACATGCTTGCACGTTCATCAGGCGTTGAACCAATATTATCTTCAAGCCAACTATTAATGGTCTCGCCAATTGTTGCTTCTGCTTTTTGGTCATTATGATGGCAGAACAAAACGCTGCTAATGCGAAGAGAACGTGAATACTTGTTAAACAAGTAAGCGACCTTACCGCGTCTGAGAATCTTAGGCAATACGGTATGTATTTCCTGTTCCTTATATTTCTCACGCGAGCGTGCGCCAGGGAAGTCAAGAAGATCCAACTTATGAAGGAACTTTCTGTCATTTGCTACCGATGCAGGTAATTCAAAGGTCAACTCTGCTATAAGTGCAGAAAGATTGCCTTTGTGGAAATCACGTGCAAGTATATTGCCCTTTGAATCGTATACATCAGTATAAATTTCATCTCTACCAGTATCTATTTGAACTCCACATACAGTGTCAAGCCATTCAATCTTAAGCAATGTACCCTTATCCCTGAGTACAGCTGAGAAAGGAACATAAATGTCTGTTTGGAAATTTAACTTTTTATACTCATTGATGAGAATGCTGAACAAGTGACTTAATTCTGCATTCTTATTCCAAAGAAGGCTAAAGATTTCCACCCATTTATCATAGGAAACGTACTGAATTACAGGAGCAACAATCTTAGCAAAATTTGACTGATTAACACCTGCTGCTGCATTGCCAATTACATCATGAAGGTAATCAGCAATATCTTTAATGTCATCATCATCAATTTCATTTTGATGTACAATCTTTGAAGCCCACAGATTATTCATTCCTTCAAGTGCCTTATTGATGTCATCATACTTCAACACGCTATCCTGATTAATCTTGATGTCATTGTAATATGAATCTGCCAAAAGAAGTATAATGTCAACAACTGAAAGGTTACGCACTTTAACGTAATCTTTCATGGCAGGGTTCCCTTGACTCAAAGTAAAACGTGTGATGACACCCGTTGATTCTATCTTGGCATTGTTACCGCCACTTGGGTTAAGATCATCGATGAAACTGTATGACTTGCCAGCATTGACAATTACAAATGGAGAATTGGGTGATGACAAGAGGCTACTCATCAAGTAGGACTTACCTACCTGACTTTCTCCATAGGCAGCAGCTGAACAATTCTCTTCCAAAGCAGCATAAATTCGTCTCAACTTACGGCGATATTCTTTGAATACCTCGTAAGGGAATGACTCTTTACCAAACTCTTTTGCCCAAGCGATTGAACCATCAATCAGGGCGATATGTTGATTTATATCTTGTAACATGATTTTTCATTTTAAGATTAGAAATCAAAAGCGCCTGAATCTAACCAGTACTGCTCGTCAACACCAAGGCTCTGGATATGAATCTCCAGATTGCCATCCATAACATCATTTCCTTCCTTATCAGTTATAGAAGAAATGGTAAGGTTCTCCTTATCTTCAGCATCACGCTCGATGGTTATCTTGAATGGCATACGCTTCTTCAAGGTATCAATAGCTTCATTAACTAAACCCATCACTTTTGCATCGGTTGGACATCCTTCGTTACTAAGTACAGCCTTCTTTCTAATCTTGTCGGCCATCTTATGACGATTAAAATCAATTGAGTACAAAGCACGGCATGGATAAGAATCCATACCAATCTGTCGAACATTCAACGTCTCAGGAATGCTACTAACAGTTATATCGCCTCGGTTCTGATCGGGAGTAATGAAGTACTCTATCGGTTGTCCTTCTCGGGAAGCCTCAATAAAGTTGACGGTTGATTTTAGATTCTTCTTCAACAAGTCAAGATTTATAATGAACTTATTCAGGTTTGACAACTCAGATGCATAATGTCCAAGAACACCACCCATTGCCACAACTGTTTTAGCATTCTTAATGTAGCCTGTATTCTCCCCGAATGGGTACCAATCGCCTACATAGTAATCGTTAAGAACAATCAGTCTGTTAGGTGAAACAGAATAATATTTTAAGAAAATATCGCGAATAGCAGGTAGCGAAGCTGGACGACCAGAGAGAAGCACCACATCACATGCAAATGAATACACGATTGTAGCAACCTTCTTCAATAGAGGTTCAAATTCTTTACGCACAATTTCCGAAACTGCTTCTTTGTTGAAACGCCAACTCAATGTTGTTATGTCGATGTTCATCTTTCTCTTGAACTCTTCAATAACAACATCATTAGGAGGACAATCTGCGAATACATCAGAGTACTTAACAACGCAATCCTTGCTATTCTGTTTCAACAACTCAAGGAAATGGCACATTAAAGGTACCGAGTACTGGATATTAAAATCCTTGCGTAATACTCTATCTGCAATTGATTGTCCGTTATAATCTTCACCGAAGAAGTCTTTTATCTTCTGACGATAATCTCTTGTAGAAAGTGATTTGAGCTCTGTCCTGAAAGCACTATTTTCATCAAGTAGCATTATGTTCTTGATGAGTGCATGAAGCATATCGTCACCTGCAAAGTAATAACTATCGTAAAACTTTGGATCAGGTGTGATGGTAGTAACATCACCCTTGATGTAAGTGTACTTACTAATCATCAAGTCTGAGGTTCCAGCTCCTATATCCAAAGAGCCAACAGTTATTGATGGTTGAACATCACCATCATCAACTTTGCCATAAAGGTTAAAGAACTCCTGACAGCAACCCTTGTATTTGTGACCTACTTCACCATACATGTAAACCAACTGAGAACATGTGGCTTCGTCATAATACCAAGAGCCATCGTCATCCTTCATAGAACGAACTGCTGGGATGACTTCTACTGACTTTCCTGGTTTTGGATTATCAGAAGGGTTCTTATATTCAAAGTTCTCAAGAAGAATAACAGCATCCTTGGCACAATGTATCAAAGCCTCACGCTCAACCTTTGACATCGCGGTTGGACATGTGATGATTATTCTGCGAATCCTTCTTGGCATGGAAGGTTTACCAAAGCCTGTCTTGTTAGAACGATGTTCTTCACCATTGATCTGTGTTTTTGCCTGAATAAGCATCTCAAGGAAAGAGAACGTCATGAGTGAGCGGCGAGAATAATGGAATGAGCTACCACTCTCGCCTGTCAAATCCAACTTTCCATCACTCTTCAACTGGTTGGTAATTCCTCTGAGGTTGAGGATATGGTCATCCTTTTCCCCATTAAGTACAAGGAATTTCCATTCCTCCTTGTTTGGTCGCCAATCCCAAAGATAACGCTTAGGACTTGAATATGTAGATAATGACTCAACTTCATCAGCACTATTAGTAGCGAGATGAATCAACGTGTTAGCTTCTTGGCCTAAACGAATCAGGCTTGGATAAACAAATTGCTTGCTATCCTTTATACCAAAGTCGCCAAAATCCACCTTGCGGAAAGCAAGTCGCATATCGAAAGGTTCGTCATGCTTGTTAACAACGAGCGATTCTCCTGCTTCTTTTACCAAGTTGGTGTAATCGGTCAGTTCGAGTTGACGAACCTGATTGAAGTTTGTGTTATCTTCAATCAATAATGCTGTCGTACGAGAGTTACCGATGTCAACAACCATGTCAACATCCTTAATCTCAACATCAGTGTCTTTATATAGTTTAATCTTTGGAAACGCGTCTTTTTGTGCAAGATAGTTTATCAAGAATGCATACGTCTAACATTGGCTCCCTTGATCTGAGAAACTCGAGCAATGCCAGGATGAACAAGATGGAGAAGATATTCATCAATATAGCTCCAGTTATTACCAGGAGAGCAGAAATCCATCAGATAAAACTCGTTGCTACAGAGCTCAAAGTCCATATCACCCCTGAAAACGTCTGGGAAAACAGGACACTCATCATATTCATCACTTTCGCAACGAGCTCTTGTATCAAAAGCAAGCAAAACATCATAGTTCTTCTGCCCCTTCTCATCTCCCTTTGGAACCAGCTTAACACGAGCCCAGTTTAGAGGACCGAATTTAAAGCGTTTTGGGGTGCGCTTAAAGAAATACGGAACGGGTATCCATACGTTTTCGAACATAGACAATTTGTTGTCTCTGTCCGCAAATGTCATACTGAAAATATCACCCTTTACTCCTGGGCAATTCTCATCTTCTATGCGTAATGGTAGTATTCCATCGTTTTTTAAATCATTAACATCGATCTCGATAGTAGGGTCGCTGAGATAACCACCTTTATGGAGCTTTTGCTTATTGTAATAATAGCATTCATCATCCGTACGTAATTCATAAACGGGATCAAGTCTCCATACACCATTTTCAGTATCGTACCATTCATGATACCATAATTTGAATTTTTCCTGAGTGTTGATGCCAAGTGGAAAAGTGATAATCTGTATACCAGAATTGGCTATTAAAGTATGCTCTTGCATATTCTATTATTTCTGTTATTTTATACAATTGTTTCTACAAATGCAGTTGGTACATAAGCAGATGCTATCGTTAGCAACCCGTCTATGATAATTCCCACACGTTGTTGCCCCTGATATCTAGCTATCTTGCCTATTACTCCTTTAAATACACCATCGATGACGCGCACAGTCTGTCCTGCCTGAAATTTCTGAATCTCAGGTGGCACAATGATGACATCCTCAGCCTCTGAAGCACAAATAATCTTCAGACCCTCTATTTGGTAATCTGGTACGATGAGAGGTTCTTTAACAACTCGTGCTCCTTCGTGAGTGTGACGATAATAAAAACGGAGGTGGGGGAGGTTTACGTTGTCGTAAACAAATGACTTTATCTCTTCTTCCGTTCCGCGTGCAAAGAAAATATTGGGAAGACGAGATTCTTCAACGGTCTTTCGCTTGCCGTCAACTTCCTTGACGGTCTTGATAGTCGGATAGTATGCCTCTACATGCTTTCCAACCAAATAATCGTATGCCTTCTTTTCGCGTCCGTAGGTTACACGGAGAGCATACCAATGGGGAACTTCCTTGGGCTTCCTCTTGATGGTTTTAAGGGGAGCTGAGCCGTCAGTTGAGCCGTTGGCTCTTCCTCCTTCGCACCTCGGGATAGTCAAAGCAGACTTTGTCTCTCCACTCGGTTTGTCGTCAGTTCCCGACAGGGCATTTCTGGTGGACACCCCTGTTTGTGAGTTCTCCGCCAAAACTGGCTCTTGAACTTCGGGGAGGGCATCGGGGGTAAGCCCGGTGCGGGGAGGGATTTCACCGCCTCCATGGGTGTTATCATCTATTGATGCGTTATCAGCGATTTTCATATCGGTGACCTTACTTTGCTCTAGACAGAACTCCGTTAAGGACATAAAAAGAGCGTGAGATCGTCCTGTTGTCCGTCCCACGGTCTGAGGCTCTAGCAATTGCCTATTTTGGTTGAACAGACAACGTCAGAGCCCACGCCGATATGAATAATCGCTCCATTGCATAAAGTAGGCGATACCTCAGCAAAACGCTCATGCCAGCTTGGCGGTTCCGCTTTCGGTTTGCGCTACTTTTTGGAGACCTATATAAACAATTTTATTGCGCCCGAAAAGGTACAATTCGTGCTTACAAGGTCTCCGCAGGAGTGATATAATCACACCCGGGACATCTACCGTTGCTACGTTCAAGACCAAACATTTCTGTGACTTGCTAGATTACAGACCGTCTCAAACACAGCGTCAAGTAAACGCCTTCATTATGTCTGGACTATTTTTCCCACCCAATGCCCGCTTTGTACTGCTTTGTCATTATGTGACTCCGCCATACTCAGCACGGCGTAGGCTGCCTCGCTAATGCCATGTAAGAACACGTCTAACTGCGACAGATAGAGCGAAAGGCTAATAGTCCAAGTGCAAAGGTACGCATAATTTTTGAATTAGATGATAACAACTGAAAAGAAATTTTTGTATAAATCTTAAAATTAACAAGAATTAACTATAAAAATTACCGCATTCCGAATTTTTGTATAAGAAAAGGTGCTTAATAACATCAAAATTGGGCCACATAATCCTTCAAATAGCCACATTGTCCACAAAAAACACTTATTATGCCATCACAAAGTATGTGCACATAAATGGCAAGGTATGTGCACATCTACGACCTGGTATCTGCACATACAGGCATGTGCCACTCTAATCAATATAAATAAAGGAGGACAAAATAAAGAAACTATGGAGAGAAGAGCAAATTATACTCTACCAATCGTCTTCTTCGGATAGAAGGTATGGCTTTCCCTTTCCACTTGCAAAACTTCAAATAGAGAGGCAGAATTTGCCTTTCACCTTTCTCCAAACGAATGAGCAAGGTTGACTTTGGATATCTCGTATTGCCCAACAACTTTGCAGGACCTATTTGGTATGAAAGAGCTGCGAGAAGATAGGCATCCTTACCATATCGCGAATATAGACGATAGTGTTGTATAAGGTCACTTCTTAACAGGGAATCCGCCTGTCGGCGAGTCAGTGAATTGGGGAAATGTTCTCCTTGTTGAATCTTGTGACCATATCCGACATGCCCAGGCGTTTTGCTTTGCGTATGCCATCCCTCAAAGTATTTTGTCGAGGTGACAAGACGTTCAAAAAGTACCCTGTCTGGTTGCTGACCGTGACAGGGTACAGGGCAAGTGGATAATATACTCAACAGAATTATTGTGATGAGTCGTATCATGCTGTTGTTCTTATGTTCATTCTCTTGGTTTTGTTGAAAACTACATTGACTTGAATAATTGTATCTCCTTGATCATGGCTTTCACGTCCTCCCCAACCTGAACGAAGTTCTTGTAGAGGATGCGCTCTCGCTCTTCCTTGCTCTTGAACTTATAGAACTTAGGGAGAGGGACATACTCTGATTCCTCTTTCTTGATTTCCGCCATGTCGAAGTCGGTCTTGCAATAGAATTTGGAGGTCTTGAACTCCTCGCTCTCCTGGATGTTCATCGAGCCGTTCATGCCGGTTTTCGTGGGCACGAAGTCACGGGCAGTCTGTCCGCAAATCCATCCTGTGGGCATGTCGGAGATTTTACTTGCAGGAACGAGGCTGTCCATGTTCTCATTCAGATTGATGGAGGTCTTGTCACGGTCGATGGTGACTCCCTTTTTGAGCTGCACCACCTTACCGAAGATGTCACTCGACAGCCATTCGAGGGTTTCCTTGGCACGAGCCGAACCGCTGACCACATTGCCCACGGTGGTGATGATTTTCTGCATTCCCACTTTGCCGTAGTCGGCTTCCAACTGCGGCAGCTCTTGAAAGCCCAAGGCTACGCTCACCTTGTTGCTTCGGGCTGTGCCAATCAGTCGGTCTATCTTATGAAAGTAGAGCGTAGGCAACTCATCGACAATGATGCTCACAGGCACGTTCTTGCCTTGTCCTGTATTCACTCTCGTTACAAGGCGGTTGAGAATCAAGGCATTCAGCGCACCGATGATGCTCTCCATTTCGGGGTCGTTGGCAATAAGCAGATAACTCGGATTCTTCGGGTCGCTGACCTTCAGGTCGAAATCATCGCCATCCTTATGGAATATCCAATAACTCTCCTTGGTGGCAAGTCGGGAGGTATAGACACGCAACGTACCAATCATACCTTCCAACTGCTCCATGGCTTTGTTGGCAAAGGCGGTCTGGAACGGGCCAAGCAAGGGGGCTACCTCGTTGTCGGTCTGAAGCACCTCAAAGATGGTCTGATAACTCTCGTTGAGGAACGACAGGATATGCGGCATATCAGAGTACTTGCCCAACCAATAGGCGGGCTGCACTTCCATGCCCGAATGGTCGAACACTCGTCCTGTGGGTATCAGTCGTTTCGTCTTCGGGTCTTCACGACGCTCGGCAATCAGCAACTTTCCGTCCTTGTCGTAGGGCTCTTTGCCGTAGTTGCAGAAGAAATAGATGCAGGCGGCAAGGAAGTTGACGGCAGAGGTCTGGAAGAACTGGTCGCTGCCACCACCGCCTTCCTTCTTTCCCTTTTGCAGGGATTCAAGCAATGTCTCGGCAGTCTCGCTCGCTGCGGCAAGGTTGTTGATGTACTTCAACTGAATAGGGTTCACACGGCGAGAATACTCCACATCCACAAAGTTGATGATGTTGAACTTCATGCCGTTGGGCATCTTGCTGTCCTTGGCGTTCTTGTTCTTCAAGTAGTGGTAGTAGAGCTTGGTGGCGAGGGTGGGAAATTTATAGTCATACACCACCATGGCAAAGCCTTTCTCGCTATGCTGCCTGATGAACGGCTCGATAATGGAGAAGGTCTTACCCGAACCAGGAGTACCCACAACCCATGTGCCACGGAACGGATTGACGATGTTCACCCATCCCTTGCGGAACTTACCCTTGTAGTAATAGCGCATCGGTATGTTCACGCTGTACTTGTTCTCCTGCAACTCCCTGCATTGCTCAAAACTCTCGTTCTCGAAGTTGAATCGGTCTTTCAGCAACCCCTCCTTCAAGAACTTGGAGATATTGTCAAGGGCGATATGTACCAGTACGACACCGACGATGGAAGTGAGCATATAGAGCCAAGTGTTCAAACGGAGGGTA
>ENA-OZFU01000297-OZFU01000297.1-human-gut-metagenome-genome-assembly--contig:-NODE-297-length-18974-cov-6.014536_pt1 | contig 18974 bp, 15 predicted proteins | sample MGYA00244650_ERZ653646 | MGnify/ENA primary metagenome ERZ653646 (study PRJEB26926, sample SAMN06164982) | human gut metagenome | biome: ENVO:00009003; feature: ENVO:2100002; material: ENVO:00002003...
AGCTTCGTCGGCAGCGTCAGATGTGTATAAGAGACAGACCCCGAAGAGGGAAACCCTACGGACTAGCCGAGTGGCCCAAAGGCTCGCTCGGCCGTCTCTCGTTCCTCCTGGCAAGCCGTTTCGGCGGCACGCCATGGCAATGGAGGGACGAGGCCGACGAGCTGGATTGGGGCACCGGACTGGCCGAACTGCTCAAGGAAGCGGAAGAATCACAGAAGGAGTGAACCGTGGCGCACAGCGCGATCATGAGCGTGCGCATCACCGGCAACGCCGATGATGCCGTCAAGGCGTTCGAGAAGACCACCACGAAGGCGGCCGCTTTCGGCAGCGCCATCGGCGGATTGGCCGTCAAGGGCGTGACCGCGCTGTGGGACAAGCTCAAGGGCTTCGCGAGCGACGTGGTGAACATGTCGGACAGCACCGACAAGTTCATGAACACCATGAGCTTCGCCGGCATCGACACGAAGGCAGTGCAGGCCGCGGCGAAGGAGACCAGGAAATACGCGGACGACACCGTGTATGGGCTCGACGACATCCAGAACACCACCGCCCAGCTCGCCGCCAACGGCATCGGCAACTACATGGAACTGACCGAGGCGGCCGGCAACCTGAACGCAGTGGCCGGCGGCAACGCCGACACGTTCAAAAGCGTCGCGATGATGCTCACGCAGACCGCCGGAGCGGGAAAGCTCACCACCGAGAACTGGAACCAGTTGACCGACGCCATCCCGGGCGCGTCCGGCAAGCTCCAGGAGGCCCTGCTGAAGAACGGCGCGTACACGGGCAACTTCCGTGACGCCATGGCCAAGGGCGAGATCACGGCCGACGAGTTCAACCAGGCGCTGCTGGACCTCGGCATGACCGACGTGGCGAAACAGGCCGCGACATCCACCAGCACCATCGAGGGAGCCATGGGCAACCTCGAAGCCGCCGTGGTCGGCGGTCTGACCGACGCGTTCAACCTGTTCAAGCCGGCGGTCACGGGCGGCATCAACGCGGCATCAACTGCCGTGACCAGCCTGGCCACCAACGGCGTGCAGGGATTGCAGACGTTCTTCGGCCAGGTCAAGGACACCGGCGCGTTCACCGCATTGCAGTCCGCCGCGCAGTCAGTCGGCGGCGGCCTGCAATCATTGTGGAACGGCATCATGGCGGTCGTGAACGCGATGACCGGCGGACAGCCGGCGGGAACCTCGTTCGGCAACGTGCTCAACACCGTCGCCACGGCCGCGCAGACGGTCGGCACATGGCTGAAGACCGCCGGCGACTGGATCAGCAGGAACACGGATCTCGTGACCCCGCTCGTGGCCGCGGTCGGCGGAGCCGTGGCGGCCGTCACCGCCGTCACCACCGCCATGCGGATTGCCGCCGTCGCTCAGGCGCTGCTCAACGCGGTCATGGCCGCGAACCCGATCATGCTGGTCATCACGCTCATCGCCGCGCTCGTGGCCGGACTCACCTACTTCTTCACCTGCACCAACACCGGCAAGGCCGTGTGGTCGAGCTTCACGGGTTTCCTCTCCGGCTGTGTGCAGGGCATCATCGGATTCTTCTCCGGTCTCGGCTCCACCATCGTCGGCATCTTCAGCTCGGCCGCGAACGGTGCCAGGAACGCGTGGAACGGCGTCGTCTCATGGTTCCGTGGACTGCCGGGCTCCATCGCCGGGTTCTTCGGCAACGCCGGCAGCATCCTGTACAACGCCGGCGCGAGCATCATCAGCGGTTTCCTCAACGGCCTCAAATCGATGTGGAGCAACGTGACCGGCTGGATCAGCGGCATCGGCGACTGGATCAAGGCCCACAAGGGCCCGATCAGCTACGACCGCCGACTGCTCATCCCCGCCGGCCAGGCCATCATGACCGGTTTCGCCCAGGGCCTCAACAACGGGTTCGACAACTCCGTGGAAACCGCTATCAGCCGCGCCAACCGCAGACTCGCGGCCATGCCCCTCAACCTCTCCGCCCAGGGCAACACGGCCACGCCAGCCGTGGTCAACACCTGGAACGTGGAGATCAACGGCGAGGTCATCGACAAGGACGGCACCGCCAAGGCCATCAAACGGCTGCTGGCCGACTACGACGCAAGGAGGTCATGATATGCAACAGTGCTTCATGTTCATCGACACCGGCAACGGCTGGACACCGGTGAACGACTCCGCCAAGGACATCGCGGCCCTCGACTCTTTCACTATCCGGTGGGGCAGCGACAGCATCGACGAACAACCCGAACCTGCCGTGATGTCGTTCACCCTCCGCGACCGCACCGGACGGCTCGCCGGCCAGGCATTGACATTGGCCGGCATGAAGGTGATCGTGCAGTTCTCCGATCAACCCAGATGGCAAGATCTTCAGCCGTCGATGGGCGCCTGGCGCGATCTGCGCATCCCCATCGACTCGCTCCACAAGACGTATTCGCCAGACTCGCCGGACTCGCCGGACTCGCCGGGCACGACGATGTTCGCCGGCAGCGTGTCCACCGGCGGCAGCGTCGAACCGGCCAGCGGCGGCGGGTGGCTGCTCAAACTCTCCGCCACATCGAGGATGGCCGTGTGGAAGCGCCTGCAATCCCAAGGACCGACAGACACGGCCGCGAAATGGGACGGCGCGCACTGGATAGGCACGCCGGCCGCACGCCTCGCGGAGATGAACCGCCGGGCATCGGCGCAGGGAGCTCCGGAAGCACAACTGGACGGCCTCGCCCTGCCATCGAGCGTCGCGCCATACACGCCATCCGACCATCCATCGCAGCTCGACCTGCTGCACAGGCTCACCGCCGGCCCACGACTCCCACAGTGGCATGAGGTCTACGACGGCGCTACATCAAGCCTCCGGCCATTGTTCCTCGCCGACCCGATCGCCGTGCACCTGTCGTCGGACGGCCGTCTCAGCATCCTCACCGGCGGAGAGACACGCCACGCGCTCTCGGCCTCCGACATCGAGGCATCGACCGATCTGAGCATCACCGAACCATTGACTCAGGTGGTCATCAACGCGAAACGCGTCAAATCGGACAACGGCAAGCTCTCGTTCGATGACGTCGAGATCACGATGGGAGACCAGCACCGTCTGCCCTCCCAACTGACCGCCACGCAGAAGAGCCTCACCATCGATTCCGACATGCTAGCCGTCGATGACTCAGGCGGCGTGTGGAACAGCGGGGCCACATCGACCGTCAGCGACACCGACCGCGCCAACGTCGCGCAATGGCTCGAATCGAACGACCTGCGCATGGTCCCGGAGACCGTGACGTTCAACAGCACACGAATCGACCCGGCACGACTTCCATGGCTGTACAAGGCGGCACCATCCGGCCCGTTCATCATCGTCAAGGCCAAAGCGTCGGCCCTGACCGGCTCCGACGGCCGGCCGGCCTTCACCGGCCCCATCACGACCATCGGCGGAACACTCAAATACCGATGGCGCGACGGCAAGCCCACATTCACACAGGAAGCGACACTCACCGCGCTCCGGCCGCTCCTGACGAAACGAATCACATGGGACGACCTGCCATCCAGCCTCAGCTGGCAGCAGCTCGACCTGCACATCTGCGACCTGTCCATGATCCAGACAATCGACTGACAGAAAGGAACACCATGACAGCAACAACACCCATCTACGGGCTCTCATATCCGGAAGGCTCGGACTTCGTGTCATCCGCGCCGGACTCGTTCAAAAGCATGGCCGACACGTTCGAGCAGGCGCTTGACCAGGTAGACCGGAGGGACACGCCCGAAGGCGTCAAACCCGCCATCGCCACCACCCTCGAAGCCCTTCGGCAGATCACCGGCGTCACCGGCCAAACCGGCTTCGTCACCAGCGGCAACGAGGACGGCTGGGGGCAATACGTCTGGACCGGCGTCGAATGGATCAGAACGATGCCCGAAGACCAAGCATGGAACGGCACTTGGAGACTCAACTCAGAGATCTACACCGGCCGCAAATGGGTCGATGGCCGGAGAATCTACATGCAGGTAAGGGAACACAAGAATCTGGCGAACAATTCAAGAACGTCAACCGGCATCAGCAACATGTACAGCCTCCTGGATTGCCGCGTCATCACACAGGGAAAGGGCGGAGGGCTCCAACCGTACCTCGCCACAGACACCTACTGGCATTCAGAAGTCACGGTCACACCGAGCGAGATCATCGTGCGAAAAGGCTCATCGAACCCGGGCGCGCTCACCGTCTGGATCGTCTACGTCTACACGAGGACCGACGCATGATGACGGATCTCATCATCGCCATCGTCGGCGCGGTCGGCGCGGTCGTCGGCGCACTGGTCTCCACCCTCTCGGCCGCCGCGAAGAACAAGATGGAAGCCTACCGGCTCGCGCAGAAGATGCAGGCCGACAACCAACGCCTCTGGCAATGGAACCGGCAACTCATCGACCACATCTACAGGCGCGCCCCACCACCACCGCCGGAGCCACCGGAAGACCTGTTCGACTAAAGGAAGGAAAGGAACCACATGAGCGGCATCATCTGGAAAGGAAGCCCGAACCATTACGTGGGCCGCAACGGCTACGGCGTCACGCACATCACTTTGCACATCATGGTTGGATACCTCGCCGGCACCGATGCCACGTTCGCCAGCCAGTCGAGCCGGGCATCGGCACACTACGGCATCGGCGCGACCGGAGAGATCCACCAATACGTGTCGGAACTCGACGGCAGCTATTCAGACGCGAACTACGCATCGAATAATTCGACCATCAGCATCGAGCATGAGGGAGGAATGGCCAACGGTGCGGTCTGCACCCAGGAGTGCATCGACGCAAGCGCGCGCCTCTGCGCCGACATCGCGCGCAGGTACGGGTGGACGAAACTGTGGCACGACGGGCTGAAAGGCAACGTATGGCTACACCGGGAGATCCCAGGCACAGACCACCTCTCATGCCCCGACCTCGCGCCAAACGGCCTGCCATACAAGCAGATCATCGACAAAGCAAATCAGATCCTCGAAGGAGGCTCCATGTCAAACGCAGGAGACGAAGTATGGAACTGGGCCTACAAGCCCAACGGAAAGAACGCCACACCGGGCGGCAACATGTACAATCTGCTCACCTACGAGCTGCCGCAGCGCATCCGCGACAGCATCATGCAATACAGCTACAAGGGCTCGGCACCGGGCGGCAACGTCTACAACACCATCTGCTTCGAGATCCCCGGAATGCTGAAGCATCTCACCAAGACCATAGAGACGCAGCAGAAGCAGATCGGCGAATTGTCCGAAAAAATCAGCAAGCTGGAAGGGACTGCGAAATGACCGACACGACGGAAAACCGACTCCCGACGGCCAACACAACGGAGGATGACGCAATGCCCGTCTCGGCGCAGATCATGGCCGCCGCCGATGGCAACGCCGAGGCAACGACGCCGAGAATCGACAGCGGCACAATATCCAGATTCCTCGTGCTGCTCCTTGCGCTTGTCAACCAGGGACTGACCATGTTCGGCCATCCGGTGCTCAACATCGATGACACGACCATCACGCAGCTCGTGAGCCTGGCATGGACCGCCGGCAGCGCGATCTGGTGCTACTGGAAGGACAACGACGTGACGAAACGCGCGCGAGTCAAGAAAGCCAGATTGTCAGCCCGCCACGCGGCCTAGATAAGACGGACGGCCGCCGTGGCCTCCCTCAGACGGCCGTCTGGCATGGCCACGTAATGCTCCGTGGTCTCCACCGATTCATGGCCGAGCAGTTCGGCGACCACGAACAGGTCATGAGTCGCGGCATAGGCCGTCGTGGCGAAACGGTGGCGCAGCGTGTGGGCCGCGTATCCGTCCGGCAGCAGGCGGCTGATGTGGTCACCGATATAGGACTCTTCCACATGTCCGCCGAAGCGGCCGGGGAACAGATACCCTTGCGTCTCCATGACGGTGTTCGCCAGGTCGTCCGGCATCGGCACGATGCGCTGTTTGTCGCCTTTGCCGCGCACGATCAGCGAACGGCCGGCGCTGTCGGCCACGACGTCGTCGCTGTGGATGCGGGCGATCTCGCCACGCCGCAGGCCGCACTCGGCTGCAAGTCGGATCATGAGCTTTTCCGACGGCGTGGCCTGCTCCATCGCCGTCGTAATGTACCGGTCCGGGCATGGCCGGGGATGCGCGTGGGGCTTCTTCACCCGCGGCACGTCCAGACTCGGGTCGTCGGCTCGCCGGCCGCTTTTGTGCAGCCAACGGAAGAACGACGAAATGGTGTTCCGGTACGCCTTGCGCGTTTCCGGTTTCCATTGCTGCCGTGCAAAGACCTGCACGATCTGCTCCGTGGTCACGTCCATGGGACCCGAAGGCATGAGCAGCGCCGCAAGATGGACCATCTTGTATCGACGGCTTTTGATTGTCTGTGCTGATAGGCCGGCCGCCCTGAGGGTGTCAGTCCACCCTTCGATGCTTCTGCGCCATGGGACCGGTGCGCTGATTCTGTTTCTCATGATCCATCATGCACCCCCGAATCGTTTAGGCCGCTAAAATGAGCTTGGATAAGCTCAGAAGTCCCATGGATTTGAACCTTGGACCTCTGGTGTCCCCAGAGGTCCAAGGTTCAAATCCATGCCCCGCTACCAATTGAAACCGGAAACCTTTTGGTTTCCGGTTTTTTGTTTTCCCCAGGACGTTTCGCTCCTTTTATATAAAGTCCCCATACATATCGAACGCAACCGGCACACACAACGTATGGTCATGCCGCCGCAGCCTTCATAATCGAACATAATCGCAAATCATGTATTAAAACGCTTTACCAAAAGTATTTGAAGAAAGTACTTGTAGCCGCATCGCCGTAATCGTTACGAAAAGGGAAATCACAAAAAGAACACAACTACCTCTATAATCGGCTATATGAATGAAGCAACATCATCAAGCGCGACACCGCGCACAAAGGCAACAGCAAAGACAACAGCCAAGGCAGCGGCCACAAAGACAACGAGGACAGCCGCGAAATCAACCGCGAAGACGACAACCAAAAAACCAACCACCAAGCGCACTTCCAAGCCGAAAACCGCAACGAAGCGAACCGTCGGCGAAACTCCAGCACCTATCATCAACCGCACCAGCCCGGAACAGTTCGGCCGCGTAAACGTTCTTGACATCACTCCGTCCGCCGAAAACGGCCTGTACCCGGCCCGCGTGGAGCTTGGCGAGGCATTCAAGGTCACCGCGCAGGTGTTCATCGAAGGCCGCACCAAGGCCGGCGCCACCGTGTCCGTGCGCAACACGCGCGGCACCGAGAAGGCCCGCTTCCCCATGACCTGCACCAACCCCGGCCTGGACCGCTGGGAAGCGATGGTCAAGATCGGCGACCACAGCGACCTGAAGCCGTGGGAAGACGGCTACGCCGACGTCAAGAAGCAGCTCGGCGAATGGCACATCGTGGTCGAAGGCTGGGAAGATACGTACGCTTCCTGGCTGCACGACGCGCAAATCAAGGTCGAGGTCGGCGACGATGTGGAGAACGCGCTGGAATCCGGCGCGCAGCTGCTGGAACGTTGGGCTGGCGCACGCGATTCCAAGCTGACCGCCGATGACAAGAAGACGCTGCGCGAAGCCGCGAAGACCGTTGCCGACAAGTCGCTCGACGCGACCGCGCGTCTTGCCGCAGCGACCACCGACGCAATCGCAAGCCTGCATGAAACCAATCCGCTGCGCGACGGCCTGAGCGCGTCGAATCCGCAGCGCTTCCGCGTGGAGCGTCCGAAGTCGAGCTTCGCCGCATGGTACCAGTTCTTCCCGCGTTCCGAAGGCGCGTATTTCGACGCCGACGGCAAGATCGTGCAGGGCACGCTGAAGACGGCGCTGTCCGGCCTCGACCGCGCGAAGGCCGAAGGCTTCGACATCGTGTACCTGCCGCCGATCTTCCCGATTGGCGTGACCAACCGCAAGGGCCGCAACAACACGCTGATTGCCGGACCGCACGATCCGGGCTCCCCGTTCGGCATCGGCTCCGAGCTGGGCGGCCACGACACCGTCGACCCGCTGCTCGGCACCATGGACGATTTCAAGGCGTTCTGCGCGCACGCGCATGAGCTGGGGCTGGAAGTGGCACTCGACTTCGCGCTGCAGTGCTCGCCTGACCACCCGTGGGTCAAGCAGCATCCGAACTGGTTCCGCACCAAGCCGGACGGAACGATCGCATTCGCCGAGAATCCGCCGAAGAAGTACCAGGACATCTATCCGATCGATTTCAACGCCGACATGGAAGGCATCGAAGCGGAAACCGAACGCATCATGGACCTGTGGATCAAGGCCGGCGTGACGATCTTCCGCGTGGACAACCCGCATACCAAGCCGGTGCGTTTCTGGCAGGACGTGATCGCCGCCGTGACGAAGAAGCATCCGGAGACGCTGTTCCTGGCCGAGGCGTTCACCCGTCCGGGCATGATGCGCGCGCTGAGCTATGCCGGCTTCACGCAGTCGCACTGCTACTTCCCGTGGCGCAATACCAAGGAAGAGCTTGAGGAGTACTTGGAGGAGACCAACGGCGACGGTGGTTTCTACCAGCACAACACCTTCTGGCCGTCCACGCCGGACATCATGACCGCCTACCTGCGCGACAACGGTATCGCCGGTCACGCGGTGCGCGCGGTGCTCGCCGCGATGGGCTCTCCGAGCTGGGGCATCTACAACGGCTATGAGCTGATCGAGAACAAGCAGCGTCCGGGCTTCGAAGAGCAGATCGACAACGAGAAGTACGAAGTCAAGGTGCGCGATTGGGACGAGGCCGACAAGTACGGCATCTCCGAGCTGCTCACCTCGCTCAACAAAATCCGTTCCGAGCATCCGGCATGCCGCAGCTACCACAACCTGCACGTCCTGCCGAGCGACGATGCGGGCGTGGTGGCGTTCCTGCGCCAGACCCCGGCCGAGCTTACCGGTACCGGCAAGCCGGATACGGTGATCGTGGTGGTGAACCTCGACGGCCACAACACGCACCAGTCCATCGTGCACATCGAACTGCCCGACTTCGGTTTCGCCACCGACAAGCCGCTCAAGGTGCGCGACGAGCTGACCGAACGCGAGTTCGATTGGGGCTGGGACAACTACGTCTCACTGGCACCGTGGGCCGACGTGGCGCACGTGCTGACGGTGGTCGAGGACTGAGTGAGTTTGGGTGCTAGGCACTCTGCCTAGCACCCAGCCAGCACAAAACACATAGATCAAGGGCGGGTTGAAGACGTTTCTCACGTTTTCAACCCGGCTTTGTGCACTCCGTAGGTGGTTTTTTTGATTCCGTAGGTGCTCTCCGGTCAATCCACGCAAACAGAATGGCTGAAATCAAGCCTTTTTGCCGCAGGGATACCAGAGCCAACCACCTACGGAAGAGCAAAACCACCTACGGAATTGTTCTTCCGACGTTCCAAGGCAGGATAGTCAATCACAATCGGCCAAAAAGATGTTGACCAGCGAGCGCATCACGCCTTATCTCCCCAGCACTCAGCACCATTCATATAGGTATCCGGAAAATGGTGCCGACATGGCGTGAAAGCGGGTATCCTAAGTAACGAACTACTACTGATCATATCGATCAAGGAGAAAACAATGGCAGAAACCTTCAACGTCGTGGTGGAAATTCCGCGCGGCTCCAAGAACAAGTACGAAGTGGATCACGAGACCGGCCGCGTGTTCCTGGACCGCACCCTGTTCACTTCCATGGGTTACCCGGATGACTATGGCTACATCGACGGCACTCTGGGCGAGGACGGCGATCCGCTCGACGCACTCGTCATGATTCCGAACTCCGTGTTCCCGGGCTGCGTGGTGGAATGCCGCGCCGTTGGCCTGTACCACATGGTCGACGAGGCTGGCGGAGACGACAAGGTGCTCTGCGTTCCGGCTGATGTGCGTTTCGACGACATCAAGGATGTCGAAGATGTTTCCGAGTACCACAAGGCTGAAATCAAGCACTTCTTCGAGCAGTACAAGGCTCTGGAGCCGGGCAAGGAAGTCCTGCCGGGCGATTACTGGACTGGCGCCGCCAAGGCCGAGGAGGAAATCGTCGCAGCCCGCAAGCGCCTCGCTGATAGCGAGAAGTGATCGCTTCTCCCCTTTTTATGTCAAAGCCCACTGCCCCCGGCAGTGGGCTTTTCCTCTTTTCCAGCCAGTGGAGGCCAGGTGCCGTTGCGGGGAGTCCAACGGACCAAAGCGTCCGATTTCTTCGTACCGCGGTATAGTGGTCTCTTGTAATTTTCGGCATGCGAACAGTATTCGCTGAATTCAAAGCCCGCTGGACGTCACATATCACATCCGCGTGCGGCAGTTCTGTGTCGGTACTCCTAGGCGTAGGCGGAACGCAATCCGTCGAGGCCCATCCCGTGGGGAGACCGGCGGGATGAACCTTTTCACCAGCTATGCTCATTCAGATTCTGCTTATTGGCGTGTCCGTGTCCATGGACGCGTTCGCTGTCTCCATTGGCAAAGGCCTGACCGTCAAGAAGCTTCGCGGCGTCGATGCGTTCAAAACCGCCCTGTGGTTCGGCGGATTCCAGGCGCTTTTCCCTCTGTTCGGCTATTTCGCGGCCAGCACGTTCAGCAAATACGTGACCGCCGTGGACCATTGGATCATTTTCGGCCTACTCGCTCTGATCGGCGGCAATATGGTACGCGAGGCGTTCGAAGAGGACGAGGAGAACGCCAAGGAAACCCCTGAATTCGATTGGAAGCACATGCTGCCGCTCGCCGTGGCCTGCAGCATCGACGCATTCGCGGTCGGCGTGAGCTTCGCGTTCATGACGCTCAACATCTGGCTGTCGGTGGTCATCATCGGCATCACCACCGGCCTGTTCTCCGCCGCCGGCCTGTATATCGGCCGCGCGTTCGGCTCGCGGTGGCAGAAGCCCGCGCAGATCGCCGGCGGCATCGTGCTGATTCTTATCGGCGTGAAGGTGCTGTTCGAGCATCTCGGATTCCTCGGTTGACTGCCAATCCAACATAATAAAAGCCCGTAATCATTGCGATTACGGGCTTTGTCATTAGAACAGCCGTTTACAGCACGACGATGGCGAGCGCCGCCAGACCGACTGCGAGACCGGTCAGCATGACCGGCAGCAGTGCGAGGCCGATCCACGGCGAACGCGCATCCGGCTCGGGGTCGGCGTCGCGGTGCCAGAAGTACGAGCACACGGTGAGCGCCACGGCCACCAATACCGTCACGATCGCGGCGACGACCCATGTCGTGGTCACGTTGCTGAACATGTCCACCGTGGCTCCGGAGGCAGCGGACATGGCGGCGGCCTTGGAATGCGTTGTCGGCAGGAGCACCGGCAGGAAGCACCAGCCCGCGCTGGCGATCATGGCGACGCCTTCGACCACGCTGTGCGACAGCGAGCGAATCAGGTGCGTGCGGTTTTCGCGGGCCATCTGCCGGCCGAAGGATACGATGATCAGCACGATCAGCAGTCCGCCCACGCCGGCGATCCACGCTTCCTCCATGGAGAAGCTTTTGCCGCCATCCAGGCCGGCGGGGAAGATCACATTGCCCAGCATCACGGTCGTGGCGCAGATCGCCGACAGCAGGCCTGCGATCGCGGCGATCACATGGCCGGCGACGCCGTCGCGGAACGGACTGAACACCACCAGCAGCACGACCATCGCCAGCGAGGCGATGATCGTGAACGGAACCGCGGCCGGTTTGGCGGCGTCGCCGTACATCATACCGGGAACCAATGCGAGCGCCACCAGCACCACATATGCGATGATCTGAATCGCCAGGACCTTGGCAAAAGCGACTTTCCGCGTGGCTTCCTGGGCGGTGGCCTTCTCAGCGGTCATCTCGGACCCCCTTTTCATATTGTGGTCATTCCGTATGCAATATGAATAAATGTAGCCGTAAGTGTCCACATACTTCGGTTACAATCGAGGAAACGCCGATAACACATACCGAGTGTACAATCGCGGCATCAGTTATAGGGAACATGAGGGAGCTGACGTGACGGATCTTACGCTTATGACGTTCGCTAGCGACCCGGCCACCGTTCTTCCCTCGCTGGCGTTGCTGTCCCACCGCGTGCGCGTTCTGCCGATGGATGCGGCGAGCCTGGTGAAGATGCCGGAGAACACCATTCTGTTTCTTGATGCGCGTGACGATTTGGCCACCGCGAAAACGCTGTGCCGCCTGATTCACGCGTCCGGACTGTCCACGCCGATTGTGCTGATTCTCACCGAGGGTGGTTTCACCGTGGTGAATTCGCAGTGGGGCATCGCCGATGTGGTGGTGGCCTCCGCTTCCCCCGCCGAAGTGGAGGGGCGTCTGCGTCTGGTGTCCGAACGGGGCAATGCGCCGGCCAGCACGGCCGCTAGCACCGGCGAGCAGGGCGTGCAGAACGAGGATGGCCTGATCCGTTCCGGCGATCTGGTGGTGGATACCAACGGTTATACGGCCAGCCTGCATGGCCATCCGATCGACTTGGCGTACAAGGAGTTCGAGCTGCTCAAGTATCTGGTGCAGCATCCGGGCCGCGTGTTCACGCGTGCGCAGCTGCTGCAGGAGGTGTGGGGCTACGACTATTACGGCGGCACCCGCACTGTGGACGTGCATATCCGTCGTCTGCGCGCCAAGCTGGGTGGCGAGTACGAGCATCTCATCGGCACCGTGCGCAACGTCGGCTATCGTTTCGATCCGCCGGAAGAGGATGAGCATGAGGCCGCGGCCAAGGATGCGGCTCACGGCGAATCCGGCGAAAGCTGACTTTTTCTTGCGATCATTCCGTTGATGTTCGACGGGTTCCGTTTGTTTTCGTTGGCCTTTCGCTGATTTCCCGTTGTTTTTTCGATGGATTTTCGCTGTTTTTGCCGATTGCGACGTTTCCATAGGTTTTCCGCGTTCGTCCGCATGCGAGGGGTAGGCTGGAGGCATGCCTCGGGAATCGAAGAAGGCGCGGATCGCGCGCATGCATCAGGAATACGAGCAGTTGTGCGTGGAGATTCCCGATCCGAAATGCGCGTTGAACTTCAATTCTCCTTTCGAACTGCTGGTGGCTACGGTGTTGAGCGCGCAGACCACCGACAAGCGCGTGAACATGGTCACGCCGGAACTGTTCGGCGAATATCCCGGTCCGGCGGAGCTTGCCGCCGCGAATCCCGAGCACGTCGAGGACATCATCCGCACCATCGGCTTCTTCCGTACGAAAGCGCGCAACATCATCGGGCTGTCGCATGAGTTGTGCGTGCGATTCGGGGGCGAGGTGCCAGCCGATATGGCTTCGCTGGTCAGCCTGCCGGGCGTGGGCCGCAAAACCGCGAACGTGGTGTTGGGCAACGCGTTCGGCGTGCCCGGTTTTCCTGTGGACACGCATGTGATTCGTGTGACTGGGCGATTGCGGTGGCGGTCCGACTGGGCGAGCCCCTCCCCTGACCCGGTGGCCATCGAACGTGAGGTCACCGCCTGCTTCCCTCCCGAAGAATGGACCGATCTGTCTCACCGTTTGATATTGCATGGCCGCGCCATCTGCCATGCGCGAAAACCGGATTGCGCCGACTGCCCCCTCAACGACACGTGTCCGAGCGCGTTCGCCGCGTGATTCCGACGCATGCCAGCCGCCGCGCCGGCACTCCGTCGAATCGCACCCGGCCATCGGGCGTGTAGCACGCGTCAACTAGACTCGGGTGCATGGATGAAAACGGGCGGAAACGTAATCTGAAAGCCGAGGCGACGCGCTGGCTGATCTTCTTCGGCGTCGCAATCGTGCTCAGTGTGCTGCTGTGGCTGGGACTGTCGCTGACAGGCCGCAAGAATCCCATCACATCCTTCGGCACGCTCGTCTCCGACTCGTCGGTGACCGTCGGCATCGAAGGCAATGCGCCGAAATCGCTTGACATCCGCACCGAACAAGGCACCGCCGTGGAGCAAGCGCTGCTCGGCAACGTATACGAAACGCTGGTGTCACGCAGCGAAACCAACAAACTGCAGCCGGGAATCGCCAGCTCCTGGCAGGCTTCCGACGACGGTCTCACGTACACGTTCACGCTGAACGACGGCATGACGTTCGCCAATGGGCACAAACTCGACTCGTCCGACGTGGTCTGGTCGCTGCAGAACGCCGTCAACAACCATTACGTGGGAGCCGACCAGCTTGGTGATCTGAAGGAAATCACCAATCCCAATGCGAATACGGTGGTCATCACGCTCGCCAAGCCGAATCCGCGGCTGTTGCGCGCGCTGGCCGGCCGTGCAGGCGTCGTGTACGACGCGGAAAGCAAAACCAACTATGCGAAATCGGCGGTCGGATCGGGACCATTCACCGTGTCAACCGCGGACCAATCGCAAATCGTGCTGCAACGCAACGACTCGTATTGGGGCAAAAAAGCCGCATCATCGCAAGTGACGCTCTACTACTACACCAACGAGGAATCCATGGCCGATGCCATGAAAGCCGGCAAAATCAGCATGGCGCTGCCGCTGAGCGCTTCAACCGCCTCGGAACTGGGCAAGACCAACGGTATTACCGCGGACAGCGGCATCAGCTTCGACAAGGTGATGCTCGCGTTCAACAACGACAACAACAGCCCCTTCTCCGACGAGCAGATCCGCAAGATGACGCGATACGCCATCGATGCGAAGACCATCGCCAAGAACGCGCCCGACGCGTACGCGCCGCTAGGAGGGCCGATCAGCCCGCTGGAAGACGGGTATGAGGACCTGAGCGGACTGTACCTCTACAACCTCGAACAGGGGCAACGGATGCGCACGTATTTCGGAGTGAACTACATCGCGCCAATCGACATTCTGGTGCCGAAGGAATACGAAAGCATCGGCAACGACGTGAAAACCGCCATCGAAAACCTCAACATCAACACCAATCTGGAAGTGCTCGATTCCGCCGCGGACGTGACGGAACGCATGAACGCCGGCACCTATAACATCGCGCTGACCACCATGAGCGACGAAGGTGACGCAAGCGTCTTCGACAACGGCCAGTCCGTGTTCCATTTCGAGAACGGCGACGCGCAGCAGGCTTACGCCAATGCCATGGCCGCGACCAACGACAACGATTATCAGGCCCGCATGCGCGATTACGCGCGCGCCGTCAGCGAAAACGCGGCCAGCGACTGGCTGTACACACGTAAGAACTTCCTTGCCGTTTCCGATGGGCTGCAGGGGTATCCGAAGAATCTGACCGATCGTCTGCTGCCGTTGAACAGATTGACGCTGCACTGATTTTTCCACGGTTTTTTATGTGGATTTTCCGCGATTTGCCTGCGATTCCGGCATTCGGTTCGATAGGCGCTGATACGACGGCAGTTGTCACATTCGCTTTCTAGACTAGCGACTATGACTGAAAGCCAAGATAACACCATCAACGCGAACCTCACGCCGCTGCCCGACAAGGTCGGCGTGGACGGTCTCGAAGACAAGTGGCGCGGAGTCTGGGACGAGAGCGGAGTCTACAAGTTCCAGGGCACCCGCGACCGTAAGGCCGTTTATTCCATCGATACCCCGCCGCCCACCGTTTCGGGCCACCTGCACGTCGGCCACGTGTTCTCCTACACGCACACCGATGTGATCGCACGTTTCAAGCGCATGAACGGCTACGACGTGTTCTACCCGATGGGCTGGGACGACAACGGCCTGCCGACCGAACGCCGTGTGCAGAACTATTACGGCGTGCGCGTGGATACGTCCCTGAAGTACGATCCGAATTTCGTGCCGCCGTTCGAGGGTACGGACGGCAAGAAGATCGACGCCAAGGACCAGGTGCCGATCTCCCGTAAGAACTTCATCGAGCTGTGCGAGAAGCTCACCGCCCAGGACGAGAAGCAGTTCGAGGCGCTGTGGCGCTCCCTCGGCCTGTCCATCGACTGGTCGCAGACCTACCACACCATCGGCGAGCATCCGCAGCGCGTGGCCCAGAAGGCGTTCCTGCGCAACCTGGCCCGTGGCGAAGCGTATCAGAAGGACGCTCCGGGTCTGTGGGACGTGACGTTCCAGACCGCAGTGGCCCAGGCCGAACTGGAATCGCGCGAATATCCGGGCTTCTACCACAAGGTGGCGTTCCGTTTCGAAGACGGCACCCCGATCTACATCGAGACCACCCGTCCGGAACTGCTGGCCGCCTGCGGCGCGCTGATCGCGCACCCGGACGACGAGCGTTACAAGCAGTATTTCGGCCAGTACGTCTACTCCCCGCTGTTCCACGTGAAGGTGCCGATTCTGGCGCATAAGGCGGCGGAAATGGACAAGGGCGCCGGCATCGCCATGTGCTGTACGTTCGGCGACGTCACCGACGTCGAATGGTGGCGCGACCTGAACCTGCCGCTGCGTTCCATCATCCAGCGCAACGGCCGCATCGTCATGGACACCCCGGATTGGATCGAGACCGAGGAAGGCAAGCGTATCTTCCAGGAGACCGCGGGCAAGACCACGTTCTCCGCACGTAAGGTCATCGTCGACGAGCTGCGCGCTGCCGGCGATCTGGACGGCGAGCCGATCCCGACCAAGCGTATGACGAACTTCTACGAGAAGGGCGACAAGCCGCTCGAAATCGTCACCTCCCGCCAGTGGTACCTGAAGAACGGCGGCACCGACGAGAAGCTGAACGCCGAGCTCATCGCACGCGGCAAGGAGCTGAACTTCCACCCGGACTTCATGCGCGTGCGCTACGAGAACTGGGTGCATGGCCTCAACGGCGACTGGCTGATCTCCCGCCAGCGCTTCTTCGGCGTCCCGTTCCCGCTGTGGTACCCGGTGAAGGAGGATGGCACCGCCGATTACGACCATCCGATCACCCCGAGCGAGGACCGTCTGCCGATCGACCCGACCGACGATGTGCCGGAAGGCTACACCGAGGACCAGCGTGACGTGCCGGGCGGCTTCACCGCCGAGCCGGACATCATGGACACCTGGGCGACTTCGTCGCTCACCCCGCAGATCGTGACCCGCTGGGAGGAGCCGGGCGAAGAGAACCAGGCCATTTTCAACGCCACGTTCCCGATGGACCTGCGTCCGCAGGGTCAGGACATCATCCGTACCTGGCTGTTCTCCACCATGGACCGCGCGCACTTGGAGAACAAGTGCCTGCCGTGGGCCAACACCACGCTGTCTGGCTGGATCCTCGATCCGGACCACAAGAAGATGTCGAAGTCCAAGGGCAACGTGGTCGTGCCGGACAAGCCGATCAAGCAGTTCGGCGCCGACGCGGTGCGTTACTGGGCCGCGGCCGCACGTCTGGGCCTGGACGCCACGTACGACGAGGGCCAGATGAAGATCGGCCGTCGTCTTGCCATCAAGCTGCTCAACGCCACCAAGTTCGCGCTGGCCATCGGCCGTGAGGACGAGAACCATCACGTGGGCGCTCCGGCAGTCGCCGCATGGAACCCGGCCGACGTGACCGAGCCGATCGACCGTTCCGCGATGTCCAAGATGGCCGCCGTGGTCCGCGAAGCCACCGACGATCTCAACAAATACGAGCATTCCAAGGCTCTGGAAGTCATCGAGAACTACTTCTGGCAGTTCTGCGACGACTACATCGAGCTGGTCAAGAACCGCGCCTACGGCACCGCCGATTCCACCGGCAACGTGCCGAGCGAGGCCGCGGTGAGGTCCGCACGCACCACGCTGGGCCTGGGTCTTGATGCGTTCGCGCGCCTGCTGGCCCCGTACCTGCCGTATGCCACCGAAGAGATGTGGAGCTGGATGCATGAGGGCGAAGGCTCCGTGCACCGCGCAGCATGGCCTGCGGCCGACGTGTACGCGGCCGCCGCCGGCGACGCATCCGCCGATCTGCTTGCTCATGCCGGTGAGGCTCTGGCCGCGCTGCGTGGCATCAAGTCGAAGGCCAAGGTTTCGATGAAGACCCCGATCTTGTCTGTGACGCTTGCCGTTGCCGACGATGTGCGCGGGTCCATCGAGGCCGCGCTGGGCGATATCGCCGAAGCTGGTCGCGTGACCGGACCGATCGCCTTCACCGCACCGGCTGCCGCCGAGGGTGAGGACGAGGCCGCCGATGTGACGGTCGCCGAAAGCGAGCTAGGCGAACCGCCGGCCAAGAAACCGAAGAAGTGAGTCTCTGAGGTGAGCCGCCAGCGGCTTTTGTAGCGCAGCCGCTCACTCCACCCACATACGAGGGGCCTTTCCTTTGCATGAAGGAGAGGCCCCTCGTATATCCCGCCACTGTCTGCAACTAACCGCGCCCCCTTTTGCTCATATTCAGTCAAAATCGCGGGAAAAATGCTTTCGTGAGCGAAAAGGGGTATAAATCGCAGGCAAAACGGTCGAAATCATATCCCCTTTTGCTCACGTCCGTGCAGAATCGCTCTAAATCGCAAGACGTGCGCGCATAGAACCGTCCTTATCCCGTTCTCGGCTGTTCTCAGCGTACATTCCTGCCCCTGCGCACAAACCCGTACGCGAAAAATGGTTTTTATGGGCGTAATCTCAACGAATGCACAAGCGGAGGCGGAAATCGCAATCAAAAACCCCGAAACGTACCACGTAAGCGACGGAGCACTATCGGATTTAGCGCATCGCACAAACCGCGTGCTCTACAGCACCGGAACGGACAGGAGGTACTGCGGGCCAGCGGACGAATTTCCGGAACCGTTCCCACCCAATCCAGCCTGCAGCGCATCGTCGAAAACTTCCGCAGCGGCGGCCAATTCGACCGTCTCGTCAATCAAATCGCCATTATCCGGCGTGAAACCGGTTTTCGTCAAGCCATAGCCGGCAATTGGTAGCGAGCTGGCGGACGAATCCGCCGAACCGTCGGACGAATCGCCACCGCTGTTCTTCGAAGAGCCGTCCACTCCCCCGACTTTCGCCACATTCTTCGACGTGGTGTCCGCTGCGGCGCCGAACGACGGGCGTAGTCCGCCCGCGTAGCTCATCACATCATCCATGCTGATGGCGTTCTTGTCATCGACCAAGCTGGTCGAATCGGCGGTGTTGTTCTTCGCCTGCGCGCGTTCGGCCTTGCGTTGCGCACGGGACCGCCGTTTCTCGGCTTTCGCGCACAACGATTGGCTGGCGGAGGCGGAACGCAACG
>ENA-OZFU01000318-OZFU01000318.1-human-gut-metagenome-genome-assembly--contig:-NODE-318-length-18286-cov-5.030278_pt1 | contig 18286 bp, 14 predicted proteins | sample MGYA00244650_ERZ653646 | MGnify/ENA primary metagenome ERZ653646 (study PRJEB26926, sample SAMN06164982) | human gut metagenome | biome: ENVO:00009003; feature: ENVO:2100002; material: ENVO:00002003...
GGCAAGGACTATGAAAAAGTGAAGAACCTGAAGATTACCGGCGAGATAAACTCCGAGGACTTCTACTTCATGCGCGACCACATGCCGAAACTCTCAGCCCTGAATCTGAAAGAAGTGCGCATCAAGGCTTCTTGCAAACCAGGTGAGGGCGAAGAAGGATATGACGACCAGATACCGGGTAGTGCTTTCTATTCGGGAGAAGGAGACGGAAACGAATCGCTCAACCGTATTATTTTGCCAGACCACTTGAGGGCTATCGGTGGCAATGCTTTCTATGATTGCAGATATCTTACAGGTTCACTTGTCATACCAGAGGGCGTGACGGAAATCAGACGCGGTGCTTTCAATGGCTGCATCGGACTGAACGGTACGCTTTCTCTTCCATCTACCTTAAAGAAACTCGGCAATAACTGGAACAGCGATTCCGCTGATGAGAGTACTGACTATTATGGTGGAGTGTTCCAAGGTTGCTACAATCTGACAGGAAACCTCGTGTTGCCCAACAATCTTGAATTGATCAGAGGCTATTGTTTCTCAGGATGCTCTGGGCTTTACGGAGAACTACGACTGCCCGAGAATCTGAAACATCTCGGAGTCTGTGCTTTTCAAGGATGCCACGGACTTACCGGTTCACTGACGATACCGCAAGGTATTTCAACAGTTCCTGCCGAAGCTTTCAATGAATGTGGCTTCAATGGTACGCTAACCCTGCATGATGGAACTACAAACATAGGCCGCACAGCTTTTAACAACTGTCACTTCAAGGGTGAATTGCGTCTACCCAGAAATCTGAAGGCAATCGCTGACCATGCCTTCTGCAACAATGATTTCTCCGGTGAACTGAAGTTGCCATCGGAAGTTACACATATTGGCAATTCCGCATTCGCCAACAACTGGCGCATCACAGGCATACTTAATCTCCCGGATGGTATTGAGAGCATCGGTGAAGATGCGTTCACAGGTTGCAAGATGCTCGAGGGTGTCGTCTTCCCTGAGTCTATGGAGACGATACGCCAGAGAGCATTCAACAACTGTTTCGGCATCGGTTCGATAGAATGCCGTGGCACTATGCCGCCCCGTATAGAAAGCGGTGCTTTTGATGGGGTTTCAAAGGAAAATTTCACCGTTGAGGTTCCGTCTTCCGCCGTAGCACATTATCAGGCGGCTCAGGGTTGGTGCGACTTCAAGCGCATCGCCGCCCACCACGAACTGACATGTAGCCCCTCTGTAGCTTGCGCCCTCAGTACGGAGCATAAACAGACCGTCACCGTCAATGCCGAGGGCGAATGGGAGGTGGCAAGCAAGCCAGACTGGTGTGAGGTGTCGCCAATGAGCGGCAACAAGAAGACTAATGTTACAATCACCATCAAGGCAACGGCGAAAAGCTCCGGCAGCAAGCGCGACGGAAAGGTGGTGTTCCGGTTGAAAGACAAGGACTACACCCATGAATGCAGCGTTTCGCAGTATGGCTACCAGTATGGCGAGGACGAATGGGTGACGCTGCAGAAGGCGACACGCGGCAACCGTGGTGGCATCAACATCGTACTGCTTGGCGACGGTTATGACGCCAACGAAATTGCCTCTGGCGAATATCTGAAAGTGATGAATCAGGAGATGGAATATTTCTTCGGTATAGAGCCATACAAAACCTACCGCCAGTATTTCAACGTCTACACCGCCATGCCGCTGTCTACGGAGTCGGGCATCGGTTCGGTGAATACCATCCGCTACAACCGCTTCGGCACCACCTTTACGGGAGGCTCCGGACTGAAAGCCGAATACGACGAGATATTCTCTTACGCCCTGGGAGCACCCACCGTTACGAAAGACAACCTCTGTCAGACTCTCATCATCGTAGTGCCCAACTCCACCGACTATGGCGGCATAACGCAGATGTGGGCAGATGGGTCGGCAATCTCCTTCTGTCCGCTCAGCACCTACGGCTATCCTCTCGACTCCCGTGGCGTGGTGCAGCATGAGGCAGGCGGTCATGGCTTCGGAAAGCTCGGTGAGGAAGCCATCTGTCACAACGCCTTCATCGACGCTTGCGGATGCAGCTGCTGCGGCCACGTAGACGAACTGAACACCGCCAAGAGCTATGGATGGTATGACAACCTCTCGCTGTCTGGCAAGATACATGGAGTGGGGTGGAGCCATCTCATAAGCGACAGCCGCTACAGTGATATCGTTGACGTGTATGAAGGCGGTTTCATGCACTCCCGCGGTGTCTACCGTTCGGAGCAGAACTCATGTATGAACAACGACATACCATATTACAACACGATAAGCCGCGAGAGCATCGTGAAGAGGATAAAGCGATATGCCGGAGAGACATTCTCGTTTGAAGATTTCGTGAAGCACGACAAGCGTGACGTCGGTGTGGCGCAAAGTCCAGCCAGGGTTTCAGCATGGGGTAGGGCATCGCAGCGGTCTGCCACCACCTATCAGCACAGACCCGTGATACGCAGGGGCAGTCCGCTGCGTATGGCGAAGGTGAGAAGACACAGATAATGACCATTGGATACAATTTTGATTAGAAGATGAAGATACATACTATTATATATATGGCATTGGTGCTGACCGTAGCCGGGATGACATCGTGCAGCCAGGACATCCTGCCTACGGATGAGCCGACAGATACAGAAAACATGGAGATGAAGCTGGTGATGAGCCATCCCGCCCAGAAGGTGGATGCTGCGGCAACGGATTTTGAGGAAGGCGACAAGGTGGGCATCTTCGTGACACAGGCAGACAAGCCACTGCAGCTGGGTGGCAACGTGGTGAACAACGAGGCAATGACATTCAGCGGCAACGGGTGGACGGCAGCCAGAACACTGTATTGGGACGATGGCACATACAATGTGTATGCCTACTATCCATATATCAACAGTCTGAGCAGCATCGAAGACCAGCCGTTCAGCGTCAGTCTCGACCAGACCACGGAGAAGACATCCACAGCCCCCGGTGGTTATGAGGCGAGCGACCTGCTCCATGCCTCATGTAAGGGCGTGGCGGCATCCGACGAACCGGTGAACCTCATCTTCAGACATATCATGAGCAAACTCACGATAAGGCTGATAAAAGGTGAGGACTTTGAGGGCGAGATGCCAGTAAACGCTACGGTATATGTGCATAACACCGTGCCGGAGGCAACAATAGACCTTCAGGCAGGGGTGGCAACACGCAATGCGAAGGCTGTAAGGCAGACTATCACTGCACATCACGACGGCGACTACCTGTATTCTGCCATCATCGTGCCGCAGCGCATAGAGAACCGCATGCCGCTCATCGAAGTCGTCATGCACAACATGAGTTATCTGTATGAAAGCAAGTTCCAGTTCAAACCCGGCATGGAGCATCTCGTGAACCTGATTATCCCCAACAATCCCGACAATATAAGAATAGAGATAGGAGGGGACATAAAGGAATGGCAATAAAACACCTTATACCGTAAATGAAGAAGACTATCAGCATATTGTCCGCCTTTGCCATCTTGCTCTGTCTGTGGCTCGCGGCGTTGTGGCTGCCTGCTCTCACTGATGAAGGCAAGCCACAGAGCGAGACGAGGTATGGCGTGAGCGAGGGACTGGAATTGGTGGAACAGACATTTGCCGGAAAGGAAAAGAAATATGTCGTTGAGGACGATAGGGGAAACGTGGTGTTTGCAGTGCCCCTGCGTGGCTGCATCATCGATACCCGCTATCGCGGCGGCAGGCTCCGTTTCAGAGAAGAGGGCTCCAGGCGCGAAGGGTATATCGACCGCCAGGGCATCGTGACCTTCTTTGACGAGGGTAAGGCAAGTATCCCGGAACAGGTTGCCACAGGAACTACGGCACGGTTTGCCACCTCCGACGAGGCTTCTGCCCGACAGGAGTATGGCGAGGCATCCGGATCCTTGTCCGGCGGAGGTGCTTCAAAGCCGTCGGGAGCAGGGCGGAGAAGCCTGTCTATATCACAAGTGCCACTGAAGACCATAGCGAAAGATCATGCGTTCTTCAAGGAGGCATCGAAGATATTGCAGGGCAAGTTGACGGAGCAGGATGCCAAGCGGCGCCACACGATACTCAACTACTGTGAGCATCTGCGCTCTGCATACACTACAAAAGACATTGATTTCCTGCGCCAGGTGTTCAGCGACAAGGCTCTGATTATCGTGGGCAATGTGGTGAAGACAGCCACGACAGACGGCAAGTGTATAGCAGAACCACGGGTGAGCTACGCCATCCACTCCAAGCAGCAATATATGGCACGCCTCACCAAGGTGTTTGCCTCAAACAGTAAGATTGACGTGAAGTTCTCCGGTTTCCGCATCCTTCGCCATCCCACGATGGACGGCATCTATGGCGTCACGCTGCGGCAGCGCTACAGCAGCGACCGCTACAGCGACGACGGGTATCTGTTCCTGTTGTGGGACTTCACAGACAAGTCGATGCCCGTGATTCATGTCCGCACCTGGCAGCCGGCATCCACTGTTGCCGATGGTGCTGACGTGATAAGCATACAGGATTTCAATCTGCAGTGACAAATGCGTCAGCAGAAATCCAGGACTATGAATATCCTCCCCAAATGGTTTGCTTACCGATTCGGGATAAAGAAAAATAATATAACAAGTTCACTATATAAAATACGAGTTCACTATATATAATATATGAAAAGAACATCATCCTTTGGCAATGCCGGCAGACTGCTCTTTGTCGTCTGCTTATGGCTGCTTAGTGCAGGCAGTGCGCTCTCACAAGAATTCTCGGTGAGCAGTTTCCGTATCCTGCCCAACGACGTGAGTGCCTTTGTCAACAGCGTGCGCGACCTCAATGATGAGGCTTGTGCCCTGGTGAAGGTTGAGGCTCCGGCTGACTTTGCCTTTTCCACACCTTTGGGCATAGTGAAGCGCAAGGACGAGGTGGGCGAGATATGGCTTTATCTGCCGAAGGGAACCAAGATGATAACGCTGAAGCATCCGGATTGGGGCGTGCTTCGCGACTATAAGTTGGGGATGGCATTGGAGAGCCGCATGACTTATGAGATGAAACTGACTCTGCCGAAGCCCATCGTTACGGAGCGCCACGACACCATCGTGCAGGTGAGGACAGTAGTAGATACCGTCACCGTGGCCAAGATCAGACCCAGATTGCCCTTGTCCCTATATGCCCTTGCCACCGTCAGCGCCCACGACAACGGACCGTCGTATGGGGTCTTCTTTGCCATGATGCGTCGCCATGGATTCTTTGTTCATGCCAGCACCGATTTCGGTAGTATAGGCACCACTCGCGGCAGTTGCTCAAAAGACGGCAGCATAGGCGGAGCAGCAGAGAAACCATATTATTCCGGCAATACTGCCAAAAGCCATTACACCGTGACCGCCGGAGCAGTACACCGTCTGACCAGGCACCTGTCTCTCTTCGAGGGCATTGGATATGGTCGCAGTGCCGTGGCATGGCAGTTGGCAGAGAGCGAGGGCGGCGGATATATGCAGAACAACGGACTTACCCATAAGGGAGTGGCAGGCGAGGCTGGTGCGCTCCTGTCGTTCGGTCGCATCGCCGTGTCGGCATCTGCCGTCACCATTGCCGGGAAGCAATGGCAGGGAAGTCTTGGTGTGGGTATAAAACTATGGAGGGATAAGAATGAGAAATGACAAATGCATACCAATAATATGGCGTAACGCCCGTCATATATCCTTGTGGCGAATTGCCAGTCAGCAGCTGTCGGCTCTTTGTTGCATGCTGCTTGTCGCTTGCCTCTTCTCGTGTGCCAGCGACAAACCCGACTATCTGGAGCCGCACATCGCCACGCTGCCAGCCACAGAAATCACACGCACGGAAGCCACGCTTAATGGTTCTGCCATGGTAGAAGGCGAGACGGAGATGCCGCAGCTGTGTTTCAGATACGGCATGACGGAGGAGATGAGTCAGACGATACCGGCTGCCGGCGGCAACACCCCGTCGGCTACGGCACGAATCACAGGACTCATCCCTGCCACCACTTACTATTATATGCTTGAGGGCTACAACGGAAGGACGACAGTAAGGGGAAACACGCTGACCTTCACCACTCTGCCCAACGAGAAGCCATCGGTGAGCGAGGCAAGCATCGTCAGCCACGGACCGATGAGCGTGATTGTCAGTTATGAGATAACCGACGATGGCGGAGAGACAATAACGGAGACCGGATGCCTGTATGCCCTTTCCTCTGCTGCCGAAGACAGACAGAGAGTACAGCTCACAGACTGTCAGAAAGGCAAGGGACGGCAGACTCTCTTGATTTCCGACCTCAATCGTAATGCCACGTATCTGATATGGCCATACGCCAAGAGCCGGATGGGCGAAACCATAGGAACACCGATAACATTCACCACGGGTGATGCCGTAATGCTCGGCGAGGCAGGACAGCTGCGCTCGTTGTTGGGCAAGGGACTGTATACCTATACCAGACTCTCAATAGCGGGATCTTTGAATGGCGACGACCTGCGTTGTCTGAGAGAGATGATGGGCCGTGGACTTGATGATGCAGCGACGGCAGGCAGACTTTCTGATGCAGACCTGACGGATGCCAGGATAGTTGCAGGAGGCGACCCCTACGACGGTTCGAGGTATTCCGCAGACAATGTCGTGGGACAAGGGTTGTTCGCCGGTTGTGAAAGTCTGGTGAAGATAGCCTTGCCTACTGGCACTACAACGATAGAGAAGGATGCCTTTGCCCGTTGCACAGCTCTCGAAGGCATCAGCATACCGGCATCGGCAGCATCCGTATTGCCGTCAAGCGGCTGTTCGGCATTGCGGGGCATTAGCGTGTCGGGAGCCAACACCCATTATATCGGCAAGGACGGCGTGCTGCTCAATGCCGATGCCACACGCATCGTATGGTTCCCGATGGGCAAGAGCGGAAGCTATACATTGCCGCCTACTGTCACATCCATCGGCAACTACGCCTTCAGGGAGTGCAGCATAGAGACATTCACGTTTCCTGACAACATCACCACGCTTGGTACCGGCGTCTTCATTGACAGCAAGGTGAAGGAGGTGAAAATGCCGGGCGGTCTGCGCTTGGTGCCTACTGCAACCTTCCAGGGCTGCAAGCAGCTCCGTGTGGTGCGCCTTGGCAGCAAGACGGAGATGATTTCCGACTATGCCTTCTCCGACTGTCCGCTCACCGACATATATGTGGATGCACAACTGCCTCCTGTATGCAATGCCAAGACTTTTGCTACCGAAGGAACAGGCATCTTCGGAACCTGCCGTGTGCATGTGCCCAAAGGAAGGGTAAACATCTACAAGGCGAGCGACGGTTGGAAATTATTCAAGAACATCATTACAGACTGATTATGACGACACCAGAAATAGAAGAACTGAAACTGCTCATTGAGGAGAAATACGGAAAGTCTCTGAGTACGACGACCGACTTTGAAGAGTTTTCACTCTATCTTAGAAAGAAGGCTGGAAAGAATATTTCGGCATCCACCATGAAGCGCCTGTACGGATATGTGGCTGACGACCACAAGCCGAGGATTTCCACTCTCGACCTGTTGGCGCAATACGCCGGACATGCCGACTACAAGGCTTTCGTGTTTTGGCTGAAGAGCAGTACGAAATACAACTCCTCTTTCTTCATGGCAGACCAGCTGACGAGCGGAGAACTGACCGTAGGCATGGAGATAATGATAGGGTGGAGCCCCAACCGCCTGATAACTCTGCGCTATATGGGAAACAGCATATATGAGGTGGTGGCATCGGCAAACAGCAAACTGCTTAGTGGCGACCGCTTCTGCACGGGATGTTTCATCAAGGGACAGCCGTTGCTGCTGCCGTATATAGACAGGAATGGCGAACATACCATGCCTTTCGTGGCTGGCCGCAACGGCGGACTCACCGTATTGAAACTGAAAAAATAAACAGGCTGATTGCCGATATGGGATTATTACATTATGCAAGACGATTCAAAACAAATAACCGACGCTGCAGGTTCTCAGGACTGCGACTACACATCAGGCTTCACCGAGTCGATAGACAAGGAGATGGCTGCCGACCCTATGCCTGAAGAGAAGGGATTTGGCAACATCCAGGAGTGTTATGTTTCAAATTCCGGACCTACACGCCTGTTTGCAGCCACGAGGTATGGCAAACGCTACATGCTGAAATGTCTGAAAGAGGATTTCCTCCTCACTCCCATATATCAGCAGGCGATAGTGAAAGAGTTTGAAATCGGTCTGCAACTCGAACATCCGTACATCTGCCGCACCTTTGCCATGGAGCGCTTTGCCGGCATGGGCTATACCATTGTGATGGAACAGGTGGACGGCGACACGCTGCAGACGCTGATAGATGAAAAGAGACTCTCCTCAGAACTTGCCTTCAGAATAGTGTCGCAGATGATGGACGCATTGGATTATATGCACAGCAAGCAGATTGTACACCGCGACATAAAACCGGCGAACATCATGGTGACACACATGGGGAAGAACGTGAAGATAATAGACTTCGGACTTTCCGACAGCGACCTCTTCGGAGTGTTGAAGATGCCGGCAGGCACTTACAGATACCTTGCCCCGGAGCAGCTTCTGGAGGGTGCCGTAGCCGAACCCGGGGCTGACATATATTCTCTCGGTATGGTGATGGAGGATATGGCAGTGGCTGCGGGCAGCAAGAAACTGCGCAGGATGTCGCGGATATGCACCGTGAAGGATGCCTCGCAGCGTCCCGACAGTATAGAAGACTTGCGCAATCGCTTCATGAGGAGTCAACGTGACCTCCGCATCATCTCCTTCCTCATTGCCCTCGTGGCAGCGCTTGTCTGCATACTCGCAGTATCGCTCTTCATCCGCAGCCAAGATGCTGATAAAGAGAATGACACTGTAAGTCAGCCAAGCGGCTGCAAGGCAAACCGCCAGGATGACAACAGTGTCATCGACTATAATCTATGGGACAGGTGATGAGGATTACCCCAAATCGTTCATTAGGGCGTTAGGCGTTTATTCCCCGTTGAGACACTCTCCCGTTTCGTAGCTCTTCGTCATGTCTTTCAATATTGCAATCATCTTCTGCCGCAGGTTTTCCGGCTTCAATACCATGATGTTGCGTCCGTGCCACAGCAGTTCCTGCAGGAAGTCGCGGGTGGGGCGCACACGGAGCGTGTATTCACGATACGCACCGTCGGCATACTCGCCGACCTTCTCCTGACTGTCGTGCAGCGGCACCTCCTCTATATAGTTGTATTCCGGATAGAATACACGTATGCGGACTTTCTCTATCGGTTCCTCCTCCATACGCATGATGCCGAAACAACCATCGAAGTAGTTTTCGGGGTTGAGCTGCCGCTTTATCTTTGCCGGCAGAGGATGCTTCTTGCATACTGTCTCCATGAAGGTTATGCGGTCGAACGGCAGACAGCGCACCTCTTCTTTCTCGTTCACTCCAATGACATACCAGCGCTGCTTGAATAACCTCACGAAAGCAGGCAACAAGGCAAAGTCCTTCTCCACGCCGAATGGCGTGGCGTAGTGGAATTTTAGCAGATACTGCTTGTCTATAGCAGAGAGTATGTCTTCGAGGTATTCGGAGTTGTGGGGTGGTGACTCGAGCATCACCTTGTTGTGGTATTGCAGCATGTCGTGCAGCGATGCCAGTCGCAAGGCACTGAGCATCCACTCCGTTATCTCGTCACACTCCACGGGGTCTTTCTTCAAGTAATAGCGATAGCCGTCAGCCTTGCCGCCACATTCCACCATGATGCCAAGCTGCGACTCTATACACTTGCGGTAGCGGTGGAACGTGCGCAGCGGCAGCTCCTCCCTGTAAACATTAGCCGTAGCATCCATCCAGGCATCGGCAATCTCAGCAAATGTCATAGGCCGGCGACTAAGCTGCGTTATCAGCCAGCTATAGAATTTCACTCTGTTGTTCATATCGTCTCCTTTATCCCAAGAATTCCGTTATCACCCTGTGCCAGTAGTCCCACGAATAGCCCACCGACGGATGGTTCACAGCCATCACCTTCACCCGTCTGCCGCTTGCCAGGGTATAAGTCCCTGTTGCCACGCGATAGCCATCCACGATGATGTCCCTGCCATCTGTCCAACGCTCGCCGGGAAGCTTGTCCCACAGGCGGTTGCCCCATGCGATGAGATATTCTGGCTGGTATTTTTCCATCATGCAGAACAGTGCCTCGCCGGCTTGGCGGTATTGCGCAGAAGTACCAGCCTCACGCGGACCTCCCATTGCCACTTGCAGATAGTTGTAGAACACCACCGACTGCCATATCCTCTGTCTCAATGTCTGGTCGGTCTCCCTGCCCACGAGCGAGCGCTCGAACTTCAGCAGCGTCTGCATCCATCTCTGCCGCTCCACTCTGTCGTCGAGATATTGCTTCACTACACCATTGGTGAACCCCATACACTCCCGATGACGAAGGCAGTCACCGCAGTCGGCGCAGCCCTCATCACAGTAGTGGCTCTCGCCAAGCACCATTATGCGCTTGCCGAAGAGTCCTCCGTCGGCGTATGACGAGCCGACGAAGGGACGAAAGAATAATCCGTCGTTCATATATTATTGTTTTTCAGTGTTGTTCATTTTTTCATCCAATGTCTTCCAGATCTCCTTATAGATGTATTTGTTAGAACTGAAAAACAAACCGGAAGAAGGTCGGGTGTGCCAGCTGCCGCATTCTGGGCATTTTACCGGGGCGGTGAACGCCGTGGCGCAATACTCACAGTCCATTCCCTTGAATTTATGTCCGCAGTCATCGCAGACAAATTTTGTCATTCCTCTAAACATAAGCTGTTCCTTTCGCGTTTAGACTATTGCCCCAATCGTCCGCCTGCTTGTGGATATTGCATTCCTGATGACCGATTCGGGTTTGGCAGGGCAAAGGTATTGATAAGTTGCGACCTCTACAAGTCCATAATGGTTCATGGATTGCAGATACACTTCAATTTCTCTGTCTTCCCTATAGTCGTCATGTTATTATTTTTGTTTTACGGTTGCAAAGATACTACGAAGCTGTGCCAAATAGTGGCATGGCAGAGAAGAAAAGAAACTTTGTTCCCGAATTTATCTTGTATAAAAGATAAAACCACACCACTGGAAAATGGTCGCCAATCATTGAAAAATGGGCACGGTGCTTGCCCATGTTGGGTACGGTGCTTGCCCCAAGTGGGTAACGTGCTTGCCCGGTTAGGCACGATTTGTACCCATTTTGTGGATATTTAGTATGGTTAGAAGAGCCGGCTGGCCACCCATATTGCAGCCCTTACTACCAAGTAAATCAACAAACATACAATGGCTATAAGCACTGCCGTGGCAAATGCTTTCTTTCGCACTTTGTTGATTATCTCCTTATCATCCTCGATATAGCCCGTAATCAGCTTCAAGTTATCAACATACGAACGCTTGAATATATCAAACACATTACCGATAACCGGTATGGCTCCAAGCATGACATCTATCAGGATGTTGTATATGACAGCCAAGGTCAGCGGAATGGACTTCACTACACAGAGGCTATAGTATATGAACGGGAAGGCAAGCAAACTTGATATCGTGTCTCCGACACCTCCCGGAATCAGTCCGATGAGTGGATCAAGATAGTATTTATCCATATACTTTGCCGTTTTCACCATCATGCGGTAAGACGAGCGGTTCATCATCTGCTCGCGTTTTGCCTGCTTTTTTTCCACTCGCTCTTGCTCCTTGGCAAGAGCCGCATTGCGTTTGAGGTCTTCTCTCTCAAAATTCATTCCCAGATCACTCTGGGCTTGTTGTCTTCTTGAACTTTCCATTATAATTCGATTTGTTTGTTTCCGTTCATAAAATCAGTGAAGTCTTCCATGCTCAGTGAGTATCCGCTGAGGTCAGACAGCATCTCCATTGCCTGTCTGCGTTCCTCCTCGTTGTCTGCCAGATTGATACGCGTGAAGATCTTGCGCAGGTAAGCACTCTTGTCATCAATCTTGTCCAGATACCCCTTGAAAGTCTTCGTGTATTCTCTCAACTGTTCGTCGTATGCGGCAGCCGCAATCCTTCCGTTCAGCTGCTGAAGCTTGAGTCTCGCCACACTGTCAAACAGGGCGATGCCTTGCTGCAACGTCTTTTCAGCCTTTGCCTCCACCATATCCAGCTCCTCTTCGGTATATGCCGGTGTCTTGGCTTTTTGCTGAGGTTGGGTGCCTTGCAGTTTCTTGTTGTTCTCGCCGGCCAGCTCCGCAACATCATCAAGCAGACGGTTTGTCATGCGTCGGTCTACATGCAGATTGTCTGCCAATACATTCGTAAACTCCGTCAGGTTCTCCTCGATGTCAGCCGGCAGCTTGGTGGTTTCCTTGAAGTCAGAAATCTCCACAGTGCGGAGCAGTTTGTCGTCGAGTTTGCTCTCGGCAATCTCCCGTCCCAGCTTCAGCATAGCCACCACATCTCTGAGATACTTCAGAGTCTTGATCTTCAGGTTGTCGGAGCTGACAATCCTGCTCCTTATATCTCTCGACACGGCATCCAGCCTTCCTGACAGTCTTGAATGCTCGCTCTTCACCATATCCACCGCTTCCTGATGCGACAGGAGCTCCTCCTTGTCGAGCTTCAGGTCCACCAGCATGTTGTCATACTCCCTGATAAGCGGAGCGCAAGCGGCATCCCATTCAGAATAATTGCGGTAGTAGTTGCGGTTGGCGTTGCCGAATGTCAGCCAGTTCACCAGGAAGAAAGGCTTCGACGGTTTGCGGCTTTTGGCTTTCTGATAGCTTGGCCGTTTGGATTCCAGCATGGTGGTGAGTTCTGCTACCATCGATTTATAGACATCGATGTTCTGCAGATGGTCGTTCATCTCCACTTCGATGGATTTTATTTGCCTGAGCAAAGCCTGACGCTCCTCCTCGAGCGGCCTCACGTTGGCGTCTCCATACAGCGTGTCTGTCATCGACTTGAAATCGGAATCCATCAATCTGGATGCAAAGCGCAGATATACATTCGCCTTCGGTATCACGATATCGTTGAGCGTCTTGTATATCACGAGCAGTCGTGACATGTCAGCCTTTATGCGAGTGGCGTCGTGCTTCACGCTGGTCTGCATCACCTGCAGGTCGCCGCGCAGCTGGTTGGTCTCTTCGCTCGCAACCATATAGTGGTTGAGCATTCCAAGTCCAGCCATGGCGAGTCCCAGTGTCTTGTTGCTGTTTGCAGTAGATTTGTAAGCGTTCATGGATTCTTGCAGCGAGGTGCGGAAACTCTCTGAAATCCTAGAAATCAGAAAGCCGCATTTCTCCTGAATCCTGTTGTATTCCAACTCGATTTCCTTGAGCATATTGTCCACATCAAGCCATTCAATCCGGTTGAAGTCGAACAGTTCTGGCGACACCATCTTGATAGAGTCGCCATAGATGTCGATGAGTCTCATGGCGTATTCGCGGTAAGTGGCTTCAATGTCGCTGCGCAGCGAAGTGAAGTCGCTGATGTTGTCGCGCACGTTGTCTTCGGCATATCTGTAAGCCTCTACCAGCTTCGTGTATCTGTCGAATATGGCAGACGCCTTGCTCCTCACCTCTTTGGCTCCACTCGTTCCGGTCAGCACATCCGTCATTTTTGATGCCCCCTGAACCATGGCAGTCTCAAGGTTTTGCAATACCATGTGCTGCAACGTGTCAAAAGAGTTTGCCGTAACCTGCAGTTCGTTCTCTGCAATCGCCAGGGCATCGTCCATACGCCCCTGTTCAAGACAGTTGTTCAACTTGTAGTCAGCAACGAGTGTAGTGCGTGAATTGTTGGTCACGAAAGCGATGCTGATGTTACTGTCGTTTTTGTAGAAGCTATAGGCTCCAAATACCAGCCTTTCCACTTCAGAAGAGTCGCTCTTTACGCCATACTTCTTCAGCTCAAATGCCAAGTCTGCCCTCAGAAAAGTCTTGTTGTCTCTGCACAGCTCGTCGGCAATCGACTTTATCACTTTGTAGATTTCTTGATTTCCCATATCTGTTTGGATTTAGACCATTTACCCCAATAACGGTCATTGTGCCCTCTGATGCAGTGCAGTTTATAACTGCTTGTCCTAATGACCGGTTCTGGCTTTCGAAAGACAAAGGTATTGATAAGTTGCGAACTCTACAAGTCCATAATGGTTCAATGGTTGCAACCGACTTCCTTATTCTTCATCTTTCGTATAGTCGTTATATTATTATTGTACTTTACGGGTGCAAAGTTACTGCGTCGCTATGCCAAATAGTGACATTGCTGGAAAAATAATTACCCCATGTTTCGAATGTTTATGATATGTTGTCGGTAGACGAATAGACAAGTAAACGAGTCGATATGCATTATTTGTCGGAATTGAGCAAGAAAGGTATGGATTATTTGTCGGAATTGAGCAAAAACAGTAGGGATTATTTGTCGGAATAAAGCAAAATCTTTATCTTTGTGCTTGATAATCAAGTACTTTTCGTTATGCAGGAATATATTCAGAGAAACATAGACGTAGAACTGTTGGAATGGAAGAATAATCCGATGAGGAAACCACTTCTGCTTAGAGGTGCCCGACAAGTAGGTAAATCGTCGGCAGTAAGACATTTTGGAAAAGAATTCAAGTATTTCGCTGAGGTAAACTTTGAACGTCACAAAGCCGTCAAGACATTTTTCCAGGGAGATATAGACATACGCTTGATTGCGCAAAAGATAGCAAAATATATCAATGTCCCAATAGAAGAGGGCGAAACTCTTCTGTTTCTTGATGAGATACAGGAGTGTCCGGAAGCCATCATGGCATTGCGCTTTTTCAAAGAAGACTACCCAGGGTTGCATGTCATTGCGGCTGGTTCCCTTCTGGAGTTCACGCTTCAAGAACTACCTACTTATGGCGTGGGACGCATACACACTTTGTTTATGTATCCTATGACGTTTGATGAGTTTCTGAAAGCGAATGATGAAAATGGACTGATAGACATGAAAGGGCAAGCTGACAGCCAACACCCTTTGGATGATGCTTTTCATGAAAAACTCGTAGAATATTTCCGTATATACCTTTTGGTTGGCGGAATGCCTGAGGCTGTGCTGGCATGGATCAAGACTCACGATTTCAACCAATGCAGCCGTGTTCAAGAGGATATTATTCTGACATACGATGACGACTTCAGCAAATACAAGAAAAGGGTCTCTCCCGATTTGCTGAGAACGACAATGCGTGGCATCTGCCATCAGCCAGGAGAGAAGATTACATTCAAACAAATCTCCGCAGACTACAGAAGTTCACAAATCAGAGAGGCTGTCCGGCTGCTGACGCTTGCCGGACTAACCACTCCTGTCGTCGCCACCTCTGGAAATGGTATTCCGCTTGATGCAGAGGCGAACGAAAAAAACATGAAGATTCTGTTTCTTGATTCGGGACTCCTTCTTACGGTTTTGCAGCTTGAAGGAAATCTTGCGCAGCATCTTATAGAGCAGATCATGACTGGCAATCCTCAAGAACTTGTCAACAAAGGTGGTTTGGTCGAGATGGTGGCTGGTCTTGAAATCTTGCGAAATAAACCATGCGTGCAGCGACAACGGATGTTCTATTGGAAGAAAAGTGGGAATAGCATTGCTGAAATAGACTATCTCGATATCTTTAATCTCAAAGTCACCCCGATAGAGATAAAGTCTGGCACGCAGGGTGGCATGAAGAGTCTATGGCTATTCATGAGAGAGAAAAATCTTACAGAGGCAATCCGCTGCTCATTCGAGAATTTCGGAGAATTCTGCTACACCGACTCTCAAGCTGACAATGCCGTGCGCCATATAACCATCGTTCCGCTATATGCATTGGAGAATCTGCAGAAGATGAAATAGGGGAAGGAGTGGCTGCAAGAAACATTTTCAAACAAAAATATGTAAGTTGACAAGGATTATTCGTACAAATAATGTATCTTCGCAGAAATAAGGCATAAACAAGGCAAATAGGAGGCGCTGATATGACAGACAAAAGATTCAGGAGATTGCCGGTAGGCATTCAGTCGTTCAAGGTTATCAGGGAGGAAAACTATCTCTACGTGGACAAGAGCGACATCGTATGGAACATGGTAAACTTGGGAGAAAAGTATAATTACTTTAGCCGCCCTCGTCGGTTCGGCAAGTCTGTGCTTGTCGATACGCTGGAGTCGTATCTTGAAGGAAGAAAAGACCTGTTTGAAGGACTGAAGATTATGCAACTGGAGAAAGACTGGAAGCAGTATCCCGTCATACGTCTCGACATGAGTCTTGCCGGCTCTACAGCACAAGCCATACAATCCTATTTGAGCGATGCATTCTCGGCGTATGAAGCCATATATGGCATCACCCCGTTGTCTACTGCTACACTTACTGTGAGATTCAAAAACATTGTCACTACGGCATTCAAAAAGACCGGAAATAAAGTGGCTGTTCTTATAGACGAGTATGATTCTCCTCTTCAACACTCCTGGATGACAGCAGAACATACTGATTGCACCGACGTTTATCGAAATGTGTTTGCCGTACTGAAGGCTTGTGATCAATTCGAGAAATTTGTATTCATCACCGGCATCACCAAGTTCACACAGATATCACTCTTCTCTGTTCTCAACAATTTGTCCAACATCAGCTTCATGCCCGAATACGCAGCCATCTGCGGCATTACCGAGGAGGAGATTGGAGAGAACTTTATGCCTGAACTCAAACAGATGAGCGAAGCAAACGGTTGGTCTGTACAGGAAACCCACGACAGATTGAAAGCATATTACGACGGATATCATTTCAGCGATGATAATATGGTGGATATCTACAATCCATATAGTCTTGTCGATGCTTTAAAACAGCGCAAAATCAAAAATTACTGGGCTTCCTCTGGAGCAACATCACTACTTCCAAAGTTTGTTGACAATGCTGAACTCCGTATGAAGAACTTCGAACATTGCCGCATCATGCGAAATACTTTGGAATTGTCCGATGTCGCTGGAGGCGGTGCCGAACTATTTCTGTATCAGTCGGGCTACTTGACCATCAAGGACTGTGATGAGTTTGGCTATATCTTGGGCTTCCCGAATGAAGAGGTAAAGCAAGCCCTCTACGAAATGGTTCTCCCTGCTCTGACCTTACGGGAAAAGAGTGACATCCAATCCATACAAGCCAATCTGTATGCGCAGTTGGGCACTGGTCAGATAGACGAAGCCATGAAATCTTTGAAGGCCCTCATCGCCGACGTTCCATACAGCAACAAGAAGCTTGCATCTATGGATATGGAGGAACGTTACCGCCTCATCATCAGCACCATACTCAATGCCATTGGCTTGAATGTAGAGGTTGAAAAGATGATTTCAACCGGCAGAATCGACATGACGGTGAAGACCTCACGCTACATCTATGTCATTGAACTGAAATTGCATAACAACGGCGGAAAGGAAGCTGCCACCGAACAAATCCTCAACCGTCAATATATGGAACCCTTCAAGGCCGACAAGCGCCAAGTCATAGGTTTGGGCATTGAACTTGATGGAGAAGGAAAGGGCCTCTTAGGATGGAAGAGGGCGGAATGAATGCAAAAAAAACATGGATTTTTTACCCAAATCGTTGTTATAGTGTTAGATTTGGGTAAATAATCGCCGTTTTTGGGTTAAAGGGCTTTAAGTATAGACTAAAACGGTATTACAGCAGAGCGATGTCCGCTTCGATGCTCTCTGGAGTAAAGCGGATGCCCTTCAGCGCCACCTTTTCAAACACCTTCTGCAGCTTGTCGATATCGCCAAGACGAAGTTTTACTATGTTGCCAGGCATCTGTTCTACAAAGCCTGCTTTCTCCGGCACAAGCTTCTTAGCATAAGAGATGGCTGGCGACACAAGCAGGTCGATACCCATCTTGCCGTCATACGACAAGAACAAGTCTGTGCCCTCAATCTTCTTTACAATAAGATTTATGCTTATAGACTTTGTAAAGCCCAGCACCTTTATCGGAACAGAGACCGACATCGTATCTCCATCCACATACCCCACATTCACAGTCTTGTGAAAATGATCAGCCACATAATCCTGCAGCTCAGCATAAGTAATTGATAGTTTCATATTATCTCGGTTATTTAGTTGTTTTGTTTACTTTTTTTGTTTTTTCCATAAGTTTCGGAAGAATTCTTTGCATCCCCCCTTGAGTAGATCAAACAATAACAATCCAGAAATACGAGTGTTCAAACTGCCACACTTTGGACATTTCACAGGAACCGATGCCGACGTACAATTCAACTCCATGTCAATTCCAATGAATTCATGTCCACAATCACTACATTTATATTTATATCTGTCTCTTATACACATCTCCGAGCCCACGAGACCGATCA
>ENA-OZFU01000335-OZFU01000335.1-human-gut-metagenome-genome-assembly--contig:-NODE-335-length-17701-cov-4.707242_pt1 | contig 17701 bp, 14 predicted proteins | sample MGYA00244650_ERZ653646 | MGnify/ENA primary metagenome ERZ653646 (study PRJEB26926, sample SAMN06164982) | human gut metagenome | biome: ENVO:00009003; feature: ENVO:2100002; material: ENVO:00002003...
CGCACCACAAACAACGAGCTGTAGCGCAGGCTGGTAGCGCGCTTCGTTCGGGACGAAGAGGTCGCAGGTTCGAATCCTGTCAGCTCGACCAATTTCCAAGCCGCCTCCGGGCGGCTTTTTGATTACTTATTTACTGATATAAAACAATTTTACTAACTTTGTAAGATAAAAATATATCGTCGGTGCAAATGAAACATATTAAAATAAAAAATTTTGGGCCCCTTAGGAATGTTGACATAGATTTAAGTCAAATAAACCTTATCATTGGTTTGCAGAGTTCTGGAAAGAGCTGTGCTATGATGGTTGCATGTTATTGCAGTTGGGTGGAGAAACGAATTGTATTGAGACAATCGGCAAAGGAGTTTTTTGATGGAGATTATTTTATTGCAGGACTAATATCTTATTACCATGCTAAAGGATATGTTTGGCCTGATACTTATATTGCTTATAGTTCACCATATATGAGTTTTGAATATGATAATTCAAAACCCATGTTTAAGCATGAATGGAATACCCAACGATGGAACTATAAGCGTCCTAAAGTTTCGTATGTTCCGGCCGAAAGAAATATGATTTCTCTTGTTTCTAATTGGGATCGACTGGAAACAAGTTATGATAATATACTTGATTTCAAAGCGGATTTTGATATTGCGAAGAAGTTTATAAAGAAAGAACATGATATTCTTGGTGCTGGTATCTCGTATGAATATGATGAAATATCAGGTGCTGATGCTATTGTTGTTAATGGTGTTCGTCTTGATTTAATGAATAGTTCAAGTGGCGTTCAGTCTTTAATTCCTCAGTTTGTTCATCTGCATTATCTTGATAAGCATATCTATAAGGCGGAGAAGACAGGAAAGGAAAAAACTTTTTCAGAGAAACAACTTTCGAACAATTTGTTGAATGTACTTTACGAGCGTATATTTAACAATGTTGATGAGAAGAATGTGTATGGCAACCATGTTATCGTGCATATAGAAGGAAAAGACTATGTCTTTCCAAATGACAAGTCCGCAGCAAAGTTTAAGAAGTCTGCAGACAGATTATTGAATACTAATCATGCTGAAATATTTTTGGAGGAACCAGAAAGTAATCTTTTCCCACCAACACAATTTCAACTGATGAATATGGTTGTGGATATGTTGAATAGTAAAACGCATAAGAATTTCTTTTTTATTGCAACACATAGTCCTTATGTATTAAGTCATTTATTGCAAGAGAAAATAGAGAATTTCAAGTTGTTTCTTACATATCCAGTAGAAGGCGGATATAACATTAAAACAGCTTCGGAGCAGGATATTCAAGATATATATGATAATGGTGCTGATGCTTTCTTTAATTTTGATGCTATTATTGCTGAGTCATGAAACAAATGAATGTTTTTCCAGAATGTAATGTAGATACAAATCTGGTAGGATTTATATTAGGTGGTTATGTTAAGCATAAGAGCACTTGTAATGAAGTGGCTAAGGCTGTAAATAAATCTAACGAATTTGCTATTGGTATAATTGATGCTGATAAGCGGATGGCAACATTAGATAGTGGTTTTGAAAAGTATGATAATGGGTGTGAAGCAGATGGTGAGAATGTACATATAACAATGTATATCCACTCTGACAGGAAACGCTTTATGTTTACAGTAAAACCTGCTATGGATAAATTTTTGTTGGATGCAGCAAAACAACTTGGCATAAATTTAAAGGATGCCGGCTATCCTTCAACGCTTGAAGCCTTTAAAAAGGAAACGAAGCGTATACAAGCAGCGGAAGATTCTAAACTTAGAAACCTGTTTGCTATGATTCTCGATAATGAAGAGTTGCAACGATTTCGTAATACATTGAAGTATTTGATGAATAAACAATATGAAGTGGACATTGATATAGTAAAATCATTTTTCGATGGTAGGTTAACAAAAATTGATTTACCCACTTATTTAGGTTAATAACCTCAAACGGTTCAGCAGGTATGATTGAATAGGCTATTGCCTGTGGAGCGAAACCACTACCTGCTACATTCCCTAGTCTAGGTGGTTATAGTTGTAGGATATCACCTCTTTCCATTCCGAACAGAGAAGTAAAGACTACAAACGCTGATGGTACTGCAAATGCGGGAGAGTAAGAAACTGCCTTATAGATGAAAAGCTAAAAGTTGTTGCATAAGCTGGGATGATTGGAGCAACAAAATGTTAAATTTAATTTTTCTAAATCATTATGAAGACATTTATATTTGTTGGAAAAATGGTGTAGGCAGTTAAATCTTCATTTCAAAAGAAGATACTGCCTACACTCAAGTGCTCAACTGCGGAAGTTGAAGTTGATCTCTGTAGTTTATCATTGGTATTAACCTGTATGTCAATATTGATGGCAAAGATCGGCTACGGATGTATAGCCTTCGATACTTTGATGCTCGCAAGAGCCTAGGTACAAGGGTAGTTATGGAAATGGCAATCCGCTATTAGTATGTTATCTATAGGACTGACAGTTGCTGGACTCTTAACGATAGGTTCAGTAGCTCTTGCGTTGGGATTTGTATCTGTCATACTTGATGTGACCATACTAATATTTGCATATAGTAACTATATCAAGTCTGACAACAGAGTAAGTACAGAGTAGATTGTAGGGAAAGGTTTTCTTTCCAAGGTGAGTGAGCCGTACACTCATAAATGAAACGGAGTTGGTAGTCTTCGGACTGCCAAATTTTAAAGAAGATACATTCATCATATATATTAGAAGCAGATTGAATGATTATGGATAACAAGCGACTAATGAAAGTGGCAGAATATGTTGCTATGCAGTGTATGGGATGTTCGGATTCTCCTATGATACATGCATTTAAAGCATATGAAGTAATGAAGAAAGCTGAGGATATGAGAATCCATACAAGGCTTTGAATTCGTTTCTCGGTACTAATGTACCCGAAGATGATTTGGAAAAATATAAAGAGCGTATAATTAAAATAGAATAAGTTTTAATATGTGGAGAGATTCTGAAACAAAGTCCGACTATCTTAACTTCGATTATCTTATAGATGCTGTTGAGAGTATTGCAATGGACGCAAAACTGACTCCATCGACTATAGGAGTTTATGGTGATTGGGGAAGCGGTAAGTCGAGTCTCATGCAGATGGTGGAAGAAAAGATAAAGGCAGAACATAAGGAAGATGCTTGTTGCATTCGATTCAACGGATGGCTGTTTGAAGGATATGAAGATGCAAAAACAGCCTTTTGTGGTTCTATTCTTGACGCACTTCGTACAGAAAAGACGATACCTGCTAAAGTAAAAACAAGAATAACCAAGCTTTTGAAGAAAGTAGACGGAAAGAAAATTCTCATGAAGGGAGGTTCTGTTGCTTTGGATATTCTTTTAACAGGAGGACTTGGGTCTATAACATATCTTACTATTGATGCCATAACCAATGCACTGAAAGACAAACTATCAAATGCAACATCTGACGACATCAAAGAAGTATTGAAAGGTGTATTGACGGAAAACAAAAATCAATCAACATCAAATCGTAATGACATAAAGATTTTTCAAGAAGAATTTAAGAAGATACTTGACGAGTCAAAAATAGAGCATTTAGTGATATTCGTGGATGAATTAGACCGATGTACACCAGATACAGTATTGGACATCTTTGCCGCAATGAGACTATTTTTATTCGTTGAGAAGACATCATTCATTATAGGGGCCGATAGCCGTCTTATAGACTATGCTATAAAGACACGTTATCAAAACATACCAGGCAATGATCTCGATATTAGCAAAGAGTATTTGGAGAAGTTGGTACAATATCCCGTCACTATTCCCAAACTTGACGAATTGGAATTAGAGCGTTACCTCACTTGCCTACTACTTGAAACAGAAATTGAGGATATTGCTGAATGTATTCGAGGAGAGGTCCTTTATGAGCCTATAAATCAAGACAATTTGATAAGTAAACATGGGGAAAAGGAAGAACAAATAAAAGAGGCACTTCTTTTGTCACGCATAGTATCCCCCATTCTTGCGGCAAGATTAAATGGAAATCCAAGACAATGTAAAAGGTTTCTCAATACCTTATTTATGAGAGTTCAAATGGCGGAATCAAGAGCGGTTACTTTGGATAAAAATATTTTAGCAAAGCTCATGTTGTTAGAGTATTTCAAGGAACCTATGTATGCGGAAGTCATGAATCCTAATAACAAAAAAGCGTTTGAGGATTTAGAGAAATCTTTTAAGAATAGCAAGTCTGTAGATAACAATAATGTCTTTAGAAAATGGAAAGATGATGAATGGGTGAAGGATTGGCTCGCAATTAAAGTTTCTTTAAGTGGTGTGGACTTGAAGCCTTATTACTATTTCTCACGTAGTACACAAAGGGTTAATCAAGCTATTAATGACATTCTAAGTCCAAATGCGCAGAAATGCCTGAAATCATTCCTGGCAAAGTCTGACTCAGAACGAGAAAAGGCGGTCAGACTCTTTCATACATTAAGCGATTCGGAATGTACATTAGTGACAGATGCCATATGCGAAGAAATGCTAAAAACAGAAAAAATAGACATGGATGTATTCAAATCATTTATAGATATTCTGTCGTGCAAAACGATGCTTGACAAAGCTGTCAAACTGATAAAGGAAATACCTGTATCTAAGATCTCTGTCGAAATGTTGCCGCCAATCACAGATTTACAATCCAAACTGTCAATCGATCAAAACAAAGAAATAGACGAATATATTAAGAAAAATGCCAATCTGGCAAATGCAGCAGCCGTTATAGCAAATCTTATGAATTAAAGCTATGGGTACATCAAGTATTTACAAAGGACCAAAGAAAACTATCTTGTTGCCAGATGATTATACTGACGACAATGATTCAACAGAGGATGGTGTTGAACCACAACCGGTAGAAGCTCCCAAAGAACAGGCTTTAGAACAGCCAACAATATCATGGCAATCTGCTAAAAGTGGCGTTACAAAAGCCGTAGGTAATGATACACGTGCAGTGAAAAGAGCCATGTCTTCCTATACTAAGGCATTGGGAGGACATAAGAATGCAGCAAGATTGTCTTTTCAAGCAAGAAAGACAACAGCAAGCATTATATCATTTTTCTCGGGGGCTCCATCTGAAATTAAGCATCAGTTAGAATCAAAAGGCATTTCTTTTGAGGGAAAAACGACCAAAGAAGTTTTCGTTGAGATAAGAGATTTGCTTGCTCCTATACCGGATTCTTTGGAAAACAGCTATGTAAACAAGGCTGTTACAAACACTATTGCAGAGCTACTGAAAGATTCCAATATAGAAGCGGAACAAATAGAAAATTTACTGAACCAATCACTATTGGTGAAACTTGTTTGCGGTACAGTTAAAAATTACATCTATTTGAAGTTTATAAGTCAAGCAACGGCAGGAATGCTCAAAAAAGACAATAGCATTACAAATATTCGCCGATTTGAAAACAGTGCAAAGTCGTGGATTGAAGGTGTCGTAAATATCGTTATCCCGAAAATGCTACATAATGGTGTACAAACACGTGCTATAGATTCCAAAGTAAAAGCCATCTATGAAGGATGTTATAAAATTATGGAGGATTTCAAATGATAAAGACATTCGTTTGTAAACTTTTTAATTCAGACTCCTTTCATATAGATGGAGCTGAGGTCGTAAATCTGAACGACAACAAACAGTACAATTATACGTTTTGGAATTTGTCGAAGAAACTGTATAGCATACCATTCGTTTTTACGAAAGAGGCATTAGATCTGTTCTACATATCGCTTATGGTCTTCTATGCAGATAGGTCTGTTTTAAGAAGGTTGCAGCCAGACGGTTGGACGAGGCACATAGAAGTATATATGCCTGTTGCAAATGTTGGTAAATGGAATGCAAATTCTGATTTGCTGAAACGGATGCTTGATTTCCTGACTGGTGATGACTGGAAATTTCATTTCAGAGACAGAATTTGTATCACTGCAGACGAAGACAAATACAAGAGGGGAAAGTATCATTTCAGACGTTCTACTCAAAAGATTGATACCGATGTCTTTTGCATGTTGTCTGGAGGATTGGATTCCTTCATAGGAGCAATAGATCTATTATCAAGCAATGTAAATCCAATATTTGTAGGTAATTACAATGGTGGCAAAGGGGTTAGTGTATACCAAAATAGAGTTATAGATTCATTGCAAAAGCATTTTAAAATCGCACCAGAACGATTCTATCAATTTTATGCAGCCCCAAAAAGCGGCAAGGAAGATACAACAAGGTCTCGTTCCTTATTGTTTTTCTCTCATGCCATATTATTGGCATCGGGTATGAATAAACCCGTGATGTTGTATATTCCAGAAAATGGAGTTATCTCTATGAATATACCTTTGACCGAACATCGAATGGGAAGCTTGAGTACTCGTACAACCCATCCGTATTTTATGGGATTGTTGCAGAATCTATTGAAATCATTGGACTTGAAAATCACAATAGTCAATCCATATCAGTTCAAGACTAAGGGAGAAATGATGTTGGAGTGTAAAGATTTTGAATTCTTGAAAAGTAACTATCCATTAACGATGTCATGCTCTCATCCTGATTTGGGACGTTGGAAAAAAGAAACTGAATCAAGTCATTGTGGCGTATGCTTGCCATGTACTATAAGGCGAGCTGCTATAATGAAAGCAGGTTTGAAAGACGAATCGTTTTATCGTGACCCACAATATAAGGATATTGAAGCGGAAACTAATTTGCGCTCTTACAAATTGGGGTTGACCCAGAAGAAAACTCCTATTTGGGCAATTCAAGAATCTGGACCGATAACACATCATCGACAGGATTTTGCAGATTTGTATCAAAGAGGCTTGGCTGAACTAAAAGAATTCATTGATACACTATGACGAAACATCTGTATGATACACATTTCCATTTAGATTTGCAAAAAGACAAGCCTAAAGCTATAGAAACCATTACAAAAAATGGCATATACACCATAGCAATGACCAATCTTCCCGATTTATATCAGAAAGAGGTTTCGTTGTATGGACAAAAATATATACGTATAGCATTGGGGTTTCACCCAGAGTTGGTACATGAGTATCCAAATAAAATACCATTGATGTGGAAGCATTTAGCAGAGGCGAGATACATAGGAGAAGTTGGATTGGATTTTACGGATAAATCACATACAAAAGAACAGATTTCGTTCTTTTCAGAGTTGATAGCAAGATGTAAGAATGATAGCAACAAGATAATTTCAATTCATTCGAGAGGAGCGGAGAATGAAATATTAGACATAATTGGAACAAACTTCAAGTTCACCCCAATACTTCATTGGTATTCTGGTACAATAGGAAATCTGAAAATAGCGTGTGAAAGAGGTTATTATTTCTCTGTAAACTTATCAATGACAAGAACAAAGAAATTTGCACAAATACTGGAATGTATCCCGAATGATAAGATATTATTGGAGACAGACAGTCCTTTTACATCAAACAAAATATCACACGTGGAAAGTTTGAAAATTGTAAATGAATTTTTGGAATCCTATGGGGTTAATAGCTGGGAAAACTTCCTTAAATTGATAGGTGCATAGTAATAGCAATTATGGATATATCAAAGCATAACATATATATAAATTGTAATGTCGGAGCCAATACAATTACAGATTATCAAGGGGAAATAGAAAAGATAAAAGCAATTAAAGATTCTGGCGATATTCCAGATATGATGATGGATTTGAGCCTTATCAAACAGGATGTTCCTTTGTATAGGATTGTGCAAGATACATTAAATATCCATGTAGGTACTGTACTATCATATATTCCATTCACTAAACAAGACGGTCTGCAATGGCAAATGTGTAAGGAATATCTAATTCAGATGGGTAAAGATGGCGTTTCTTTTGTAACAATTCATTTTACTGCAAATCTTGGTTTACTTGAATTAGCCCAAAACAGAAATATGCCAATGACAAGCAGAGGTGGTGGTATATGTCTTTATGACATGCAACTTAATAGACGTAAAAAGAATCTGTTTTTAGAGCATATTGACGAGATAGTTGATATTGCATTACAATATGATATAACTATCAGTTTGGGAATAACATTTCGTCCTGGAAACATATTCGATGCTTGTGATGAAGTTCATATAGCAGAAACAAAGGAACAGTTAGCTATTTCCAAGTATTTGAAAGGCAAGGACGTCAAAATTATCGTTGAAAATATTGGACACATACCTATAGACAAGCTGGAGCAACATGCTAAACTATTAAGAAAGTTTGATGCCCCAATAATGCCTTTAGGACCTATACCAACAGACACCTCTATAGGTCAAGATCATATAAGTTCTGCTATAGGAGCCTCTTTTATGGCATATTGGGGCGTAGCTAATATATTGAATTGCGTGACGAGAAATGAGCATTTGACAGCAACTATCGACAAAGACGTGATGATTGAGGCGATAAAAACAATGAAGGTTGTAAAACAGACCATTCTCTTGGCCCAACATAATAGCGGTGCTATTGCTTTAGAGCAACGAGTAGACAAGCAAAAAGAAATGAAACACTCATGTATGATATCAGACGAACATTGCAATAGATGTATGTCTGTTTGTCCATTAAGAATAATATGATAGAAATAGGACGATTTGGAGATTTCAATGATTCAAGGAAACGAGAATCTGTAGCATTCCCTTATTCAAATGGTATGGATGCTGATACAGTTAAGCTGTATGAGAAAACATTTTCATCCACTTATCCCAAAATATACAAACTGCTAACGGAAACTACAGCTTTCTATGAACAGCATTTCGGTGAAATGATTGCCAAGGTCGCGCGTGAGAAAAGACGGATGGAATTTGAAACACCCAACCGGGTCCGATTAACCAACGAATATGAGTTAGAAAATACTGAAGCACTTAAAAATGGAGAGTATTATCTGTTTAATACACGTGATCGTTTGAGTTGGTTGACAATATTCACTGATGACAAACAGGTTGCCGTTGTTTCTCGCAAACGAGTAATGGAATTATTACGAAATTGTCTGAAAACTGAACTTGGAAGATTAGCATCACAAATAAAGAAGTCGCAAGAAGATTTGGTTGAATATCTTTATGAAATGTCTGATGGAAAACCATGTTTTATCTCGTGTAATTGTAATGTAAAATCTATAAGACTTAGCTACTATGATTCTGTATTAAGCGACAAAAACAAGGCAACAAATAAGGGAAACAAATACCTTCAACCAATATTGGAGAAAAGTATAACGTATATGTACAGACCTTTGGCACCGATATCCAACTGTTGGTTTTACATAAGATCTCCGAAAGATTTTAATATCTCCATTGTAGATGATAGTAAAAGAGCCAATATAGAGAGACAATCAAGTCAAGACTTTGAAGTGCAATCAATGGTGATAAAAGGCTCTAAAGAGAGACAAATAGTAAGATTTGATATAGATGTTAAAGTTCCTGTTGGTCTGAAATGGTGGTATGTCTCTATCTATTGGATATCAATAATCGCAATAGTATTTGCCTTATTCCTAATCGCTATGCATTTGTGGGTGGATGTCAGCAATGATTCTTGGTGGAATGTCATGATAAGAAATGCAGGAAAAGGATGGTATGCCATCGTTGCCGCCTTGATAACAACTCGTGGTTGGATGATGCATGAATCTCATGCTTTCAATTTCTTATCAAAGAGTTATACGATATTTGTCATCTTGCTTTTGGTTGAAGCATTCGTAATGGCAGGATTGAACTTTAGTAAATGAATTTTAATTTGAATAAATATAATAAACTATGTCAGAAGAAAGAAAAACAATTTACTTGTGCCTTGCCCACATGAGTGAGGCTGGTTTGGAACAGAAATATGTGAAGGAGGCTTTCGACACCAACTGGGTGGTGCCGATGGGACCGAACGTGAATGCCTTTGAAGATGAATTGACAAGGTTTGTGGCCTCAAAAGCCTCTCCTAAATCCTCCCCTGAAGGGAAGGACTTGGGGGTGCATACGGCGGATCCGATGTGGTATGGGATGTTGAAGGAGTTTGCGGAGGAGAATCGTAAGAATCCTACTGAGGCTGAGAGTGTGCTGTGGAATGCTTTGAAGGCAAAGGGTGCTGGACTGAAATTCCGTAGACAGCATATAATCGAGGACTTTATCGTTGACTTCTATTGCAATGAGAAGAAACTTACTGTTGAATTGGATGGTGGATATCATCGTGTTCCAGAACAGATGAAGAGTGATGCGGAACGTACTGCCCGACTAAAGGAACTCGGATATACAGAATTGCGTTTCACAAACGAACAAGTATTAGGCGATATTGATAATGTCATAAAAGAAATTCTTGCCTCTCCTAAATCCTCCCCTGAAGGGAAGGACTTGCTGACTGACAGTAATGGTGACGGGAAGTCTCTCCCTTCAGGGGGAGATTTAGAGGGGGCTCACAGAGTGGTTTGCTTGTCTGCTGGTACTGCTGCCGTTCACTTGGCTTTGATTGGCTGTGGTGTGAAGGCTGGTGATGAGGTGTTGGTGCAGAGTTTCACATTCTGTGCTTCGAGTCATCCTATTACATATCTTGGTGCAAAGCCAGTGTTCGTGGGCTCGGAGGGAGAGACATGGAACATGGATCCTGTTCTGCTGGAGAAGGCTATCATTGACCGTAAGGAGAAGACTGGAAAATATCCTAAGGCTATAGTGCCTGTAGCTCTGTATGGTATGCCTTACCGTATTGATGAGATTATGGCAATTGCCAACAAGTATGGAATTCCCGTGGTGGAGGATGCTGCCGAGGGTATGGGTTCACGCTTTGATGGGCAAGTGTTGGGTACTTTTGGTAAGTATGGTGTACTGTCGTTCAACGGCAACAAGATGATTACCACTTCTGGTGGTGGCGCTTTGATTTGTAATGGAGCCTCTCCTAAATCCTCCCCTGAAGGGAAGGACTTGCAGGATGGAAAGCCTCTCCCTTCAGGGGGAGGTTTGGAGGAGGCTTCCCGGCTTGCCAACGAAATCATGTGGTATGCTACTCAGGCTCGTGATGCTTATCCTTATTATCAGCATACGGCTATTGGTTACAATTATCGTATGAGTAATGTATGTGCGGGTATCGGTCGTGGTCAGATGACTGTACTCAATGACCATATCGCTCATCATAAGCATGTGCAGAAGTTGTATGAGGAGTTGTTGAAGGACGTTCCTGGAGTACATATCCACAAGCAACCTGCCGACCCACGCTATGATGCAAACTTCTGGCTTTGTGCTGCGACACTCGATGCTGACGTGAAGATTCAGGGTCAGGAGAATGCCTACAAGGAAGTCATCAAGACTGCAGTAGGTGGTGCAGCAGGTGTTATACATGCCGTAGACTCTGCTACTACCGACTGTCAGCCGAATGAAAACGTAGAGGCACTGCGTGTATTCATGCTTGCCAAGAAGGTGGAATGTCGTCCGGTATGGAAACCGATGCACAAGCAGCCTGTATACGAGGGCGCTCCAGTATACACTAACGGCGTAGAGGAGGATCTCTTCAAAGTCGGTTTCTGTCTGCCTGCAGGTCCGTATGTATCAGATGATGACGTTCGATACATCGTGGACTGCATCAAGGAAGCAATCGTACGATAACATATAAGGTCGATGAGCGATTAATAGATGTGCCGTGCGGAATGCCCGGCTGTCTGTTAATCGCTCATTTTTATTAAGCCCAGAAATAGATAAAGGCAAGAAGAGACTACAGCTGTCGGTCAGAATAAAAAGAGTTTTTATTGGTTGTAATGTTGATAGATCTCAGAAAGCTTAATGTTGATAGGTCTCAGAAGGCTTATTTGACAAAAATACTTGACGCGCTTGATTCAAATATAGGAATTGTGAAGATGCACAAAAAAGATCTATATTATGGCTATAATCAATAATTGATAGCATATACTTACTGTCAACATGAATCAAATACAACTTTACGATTATCAACTCGACATGGTGCAACGGATTGGAGAGGCGTTCAAGACTCGTCAATCCGTCATGGTTCAGATGCCTACAGGCACTGGAAAAACGAATGTGCTTGTCAGTGTAGTGAAGAACGAGGAACGAAGAGTGAAGAATCCATGTGTATGGATTATCACCCATCGTAGAGAGTTGGTATCACAGATTGAGGACACTTTGGTGTCATTCGGAATAGAACCATATTCTGAAGCCAATAAGGACAGTAAGATAAGGGTCTTGTCTATACAATGGCTGACCCGTCACTATCAAGAAATAGAAACATCTCCATCATTGATAGTGATCGACGAAGCACACCATACGTTGGCTAAAACCTATGCAGAAGTCATCAACGCCTACCCCAAGGCAAAGAAACTCGGAGTGACGGCAACCCCTTGCCGATTAAACAGAAATGGATTTACTGATTTATTTGATGAGTTGCTCTGTTCCTATACTATCGCCCAATTCATCAAGAATGGCCATCTGTCAGACTTTGATTACGTATCGCTTAATCCCAACAGTGAAGACCAGAAGAAAATCGACGGACTGGAGAAGCGTGCTACTGACGGTGACTATAGCATAGCGGAGATGCAGGATGTGTTGGATTGCAAACCGTCAATCCAAAGACTGTATAGAACGGTGATGGAGTTCGTGCCCAAGAAGAAAGGTATAGTGTACGCCATCAATATAGAACACGCCGAACATATTGCCGAATACTACATGGAACATGGAATTGAGACGGTGGCGATAAGCGCAAACACACCTCTCAATGAACGCCGCACCAATATTGAGAAGTTCAAGGACGGACAGATCCAGATATTAGTCAATGTGGATTTGTTCGGCGAAGGCTTCGACTGTCCGGATGTCGAGTTCGTACAGTTGGCTCGTCCCACGCTGTCATTAGCCAAGTATCTACAGATGGTAGGTCGTGGATTGCGAGTGGCAAAGGATAAGGAGTGCTGCACTATTCTGGATAACGTAGGACTATATCGTCTGTTCGGTTTGCCCACAGCCGAATGGAACTGGGAAGCTATGTTCCGAGGTATGGAGACTGGTAAGGGCGAGATTGACGTGGCAAGAGACCTGTCGCTGAGAAACATTGACATCATGGATAATGCGGCAACCACACAAGACCAGAATACCGACATGGTAGTCATCTCACGCCATGACCAGCCCAAAGTAAACTTACAGTTGGCAGAGTTGCAGAAGATGTTCCGCAAAACGGCACATTTGCGAAGAATGGGTTCTGGATATATGGGAGACGGACAGTACATCCGTATCGGTGACAAGATGCAAGGGATGTACAAGACCTACGAAGATGTGCGATTAAATTGGCGGTTGGTCAGCAAGACGGAAGGCGGCATCACGAAATACTATCTGCTGCATGAAGTGAATGAGCGAATGATATACGTAGGAAGGAAAGACCCATGGTCGCCACTGGCGGTAGATGCCAAGGAGCAGTATATGTATAATGCGCAAGGTGCGATGCAAGAAGTGAAGGCTTTGGAACGGGAATATATCACAGGCGAAAAGCGTAGGCAGCCGAGCAATAGCATCCGAAAGGAGATTGATGGAGAAATGTGTCTGGTGACCTATGCCTATTATGCTGTCAATAAGAACAGAGGCAATGACTTCAATAGCAAGGACGCATACGTCTGCGAACATTATATGAATGGTGGATACGCCATCAGCATCAACAAACATCAGATAATATTGGACAATCTGAAGAGTGTGAAGCTTTCAGACGACAACATTGCGGAGGTGGTATTTGTCGGAGAAGAGAAACCAACTTGGGTAAACCTTTACACCATGCAGGAGTTTGATGAACGCCCTGTTGTCGAGCGGGTAGGATTTATGGATATGTTGCGAGTGGACAACAACTATTATTTCTATAAAAACAGAGATTTGACAGGCATCCCGATGTTTGACTGGAGCTGTATTGCCAACGATAGAATATTCCAGTTCTTGGATTTATATGTGATATTGCGAGACCAGCCCGACAAAGTATATTATATGGATGGCGAACGCAGAGGAAGCGACCAATGGTATCTGAAACTGATAGACATTGCCAATCCCAATATCAAGAACTTCAAAGAAGTGCCTTCGTCATGGTTGCCGAAACGAAACTGAAAAGAGACCACCTCTTGTCTTCCGTTTCTATTCCTGTTTTCTGAACCGTTTGGAAACGGCGGAATATCCGCAGCGCCGGCATAGCGGTTCCACGGCGGTGTGGCTGGTGAAGCCCTTATAGATGGCAGTGGCGCGTGGAGAGGCGAGAATCTCGTTGAGGCTGTTGTCGTAGAGATTGCCGAGCGGCATGTCGCCGTTGTGGTCCAGACAGCATGGCACCACCGTTCCGTCGGCAAGCACGCCGATCTGATTGCGCAGCGCATAGCAGAACACCTCTTCCTCCTTGTAGACATCATGCTGAAGGTCGGGCCATTCAAACATGTCGTCGCTTTCTACATACAGATTTTCGGTGAGTTTCCATCCGTCGTGTCTCTGTGTCCACGGACGAGGCTGGCATTCGGCAATCATGTCCAGAATAGAGCCGTTCATACGGTTGAGCCCACCTTCGTTCCACAACCGCAACACCACGATGCATCCGCGCTGCGCCGCTTCTTTGGCAAACGCCATCACTTCATCGATATACTGTTCCGGATTATCCTTCCCGTTGCCCTCATGCGAATGCAGCGAAATCTGCAGTTTGTGGGGCAGTGCGTCGAGCAGGTCGCCACGTTGCGCCAGCAGCGTGCCGTTGGTGGTGATAACGGGAGTGAACCCCTTCCGGCGTGCCATCAGGATGAACTCAGGCAGCAGAGGGTGTAGAAACGGTTCGCCCATGAGGTGGAAATACAGGAATCTCACTTCTCCGGCGAGTCGTGTTGTCAGTGTGTCGAATTCGTCAAGCGTCATTGAGTGTTTCTCCCTCGTTGTCTTGGGGCAGAACACACAGTTCAGGTTGCAGACATTCGTGATTTCAAGGTAACATCTGGTAATCATATCGTTTGCAAAGATAATGCAAACCGAGAGCAATACAAAATGAAAGGCAATAGACTTTCATTTTTATTGCCGAGGTGCCGCTTATCTTATTCAAAGATAATGCAAAAATCCGGTTAACCGAGATAAATGGCAATATTGTAGAGGATAATTTGCATTCGTTTTTGCATATATGCCTTTTTTAGTAAATTTGCATACGAAAACAAACAGAACTACAAAAGAACAAATAAATTAAAAATGAAAGATAAATCAAGAAAGTTTTTCCTTCTGGTTCTATTCGTGATGATGGCAGCATGCAATGTGTGTGCTGAAAACTATCCTTACCGTAGTGATTTCCTGTGGGTCACCGTGCCAGACCATACCGACTGGCTCTATAAGACCGGCGAGAAGGCGCAGGTGGAGGTGCAGCTGTATAGATACGGAGTGGCGCAGGACGGCGAGGTGACATATACCGTATGCCGCGACATGCTCGACGGCGGTCATACCGGCAAGGCTGTGCTGAAACACGGCAGGACAGTGGTAGATATGGGCACACGCCGCGACCCCGGCTTCCTCGACCTCAGACTTACAGCCAATATCGGCGGCACTACGACAACACACCATATTAAAGTCGGCTTCTCGGTGGATAACATCCAGCCCTACACCAAAGAGCCATCCGACTTCATGACCTTCTGGCAGAAAGAGCTTGACGAGCTGAAGAGCGTGCCGCTCACCTACACCATTGATCCTGCTCATGAATACGACACCGACAAGGCCGATGCCTATCTCGTGCGCCTCGACGTGAACAAGCAGGGACAGTGCATCTACGGCTATCTGTTCATACCCAATAGCCACGTAAAAGGCTCGTGCCCGGTGGTGCTCTGCCCTCCGGGAGCAGGCGTGAAGACCATCAAGGAGCCGCTGCGCCACCGCTATTATGCCGACAGCGGCTGCATCCGCTTCGAGATGGAGATTCACGGACTCGACCCGAGGATGAGCGACCGGCAGTTCAAGGAAATAAGCAAGGCCTTCAATACCGGTGCCAATGGCTATCTGTGTCAGGGATTGTATTCTCGCGATGATTATTATATGAAGCATGTCTACCTCGGACTGGTGCGTGCCATAGATTTCCTTACCACCCTGCCAGAGTGGGACGGAAAGAACGTTGCCGTGCAGGGTGGCAGCCAGGGCGGTGCGCTGAGTCTTGTGGCGGCGGCGCTCGACAGCCGTGTGACGCTCTGCTGCGCAAACCATCCGGCTCTTGCCGACATGGCGGCATACCGCGATAAGGGACGCACGGGCGGCTACCCTCACATGCAGCGCATGGGGCTGCTCAACGAGCAAACGGAGAAGACGCTGCAGTATTACGATGTGGTGAATTTCGCACGCCACATTTCCTGTCCCGTGCGTATGACATGGGGGTATAACGACAACACCTGTCCGCCGACAACCAGCTATGCCGTATGGAATGTGCTCCGTTGTCCCAAGTCTTCGCTCATCACTCCCATCAATGAGCATTGGACCAGCGACGCTACCGAAAGGGAGCATTGCGAATGGATTCTTTCAAATCTCGTCAAGTAGGTGTAATCTATTTTATACCGATTGAGATAGAAGAGTTGTCACCACCTGAATTGACGAAAAACTGAAAAAATGAAAAAAAACTGTCAGATTGTCTGGTTTTTTGTTGTAATATTCTGACATCCAGCCAGTTGACTGTTATCCAACTGTCAGCCAATTGTCTGGATGGTTTGCTTATGTCAGATGTGAGGAATTCATACGACAGGAATTGTATGCGCTGGTAGAATCCAGGGAAAAGGAATAGGAGTACTACAAAATGAAGATATTGGGCATGTGTCTGACAGCAATTCTGCCCAACAGGGGCAAGCAGCGTGCCCATGTTGGGTAACGTGCTTGCCCCAGTTGGGCAAGCATGCTGCCCAAAAAGCAATCACTGTGTTCTTGTATGAATTAGAGTGTAGTGTGGAGATGACGATGCAAACGTTTGTATCGTTTTTTCATGCGTTTTTCACTTTTCGGATTATTTACATATTTAATAAGTTCCTAACTTTGCCAACGCTAAAGAGTCAATAAAAGTGAGAATTATTATAGCCTTGCAAAAAATGCAGGACATATAGCATAATCACGTAAGTCAAAAATGACGCTAACATTATAGTAACAATGAAAAAATCAGTGAAAAGCCTGTTGACTCTCCTGTTGCTGCTGAAAGCGGAGGACAAGGGGATGAATGGGATGCAAAGAGATATAACAATTCTCTCTTTGATGAAGAAGACGATGACAGTCAGACTGACAAGGGCAGTCTTTGGGATTACGACTGGAATGATATGATATAACAATAGGTTATAGTTGTCTTAAGGTAAGTTTGTTAGCGCGAGACAGTCTATAGGAGCTTTTGCGGGTGCTTTTCCCCCAAAAGGACTCTTGTAGATTGTCTCTTTTTTTATCCCTACTTGCTTATAATACGGATATTTTGCCTAAATTTGCAAAGGAACATTATATGTCGGTAAATAAGCAATAGTGATAACAGCAAAAAAAGAATATGAAAAACAGAATTACAGAACTTTTCGGAATAGAATATCCCGTGATACAGGGAGGAATGGTGTGGTGTAGCGGTTGGCGACTGGCTGCCGCAGTGAGCGAAGCCGGCGGACTGGGGCTTCTCGGTGCCGGATCCATGCATCCCGAAACGCTTCTCGAACATATACGCAAGATGAAAGCTGTCTCTTATACACATCTGACGCTGCCGACGAAGCTAGAAGTG
>ENA-OZFU01000344-OZFU01000344.1-human-gut-metagenome-genome-assembly--contig:-NODE-344-length-17593-cov-6.253564_pt1 | contig 17593 bp, 16 predicted proteins | sample MGYA00244650_ERZ653646 | MGnify/ENA primary metagenome ERZ653646 (study PRJEB26926, sample SAMN06164982) | human gut metagenome | biome: ENVO:00009003; feature: ENVO:2100002; material: ENVO:00002003...
CGACAAGCCCATTGGCAGAATTAAGTATGCACTAAATTAATTCCGCCAACAGGTTTTGAAAAGCAAGTTTGTACGTTCCTTGCGTGTATCATGCAACATTAGCAACCTTGGAACAATCACAGGCTATAGAGGTTTGACCCCAATGATAAACAGCTATGTTGTTAACAGCACGATGGGTATTGACGACAAACGCAACTATCCATTATACCGTACTTATTCATTGGGATTGAGTGTACAATTTTAAAACGAAAAGAGCATGAAGACGATTATTAAATACATATTAGCAGTGCCGCTAATGTTTTGCTTCAGCAGCTGTCTGGATGAGCATCCCAAAGACCAGCTCGACCAGGAGGCAATCTACAATAATGCAGATAATATATACAAAAACGCAGTAGCTTCCCTGTACAACTACATAGGGAGCAATCAGGAGTCTGAAGGGCTTCAAGGAACTTGCCGGGGTATTTACGACTACAATACTTTGACTACCGATGAGGCTATGATTCCGATTCGTGGAGGAGACTGGTATGATGGCGGTTTGTGGGAGAACATGTACCAGCACAAGTGGAATGCCAATGATATTAACTTATATAATGTATGGAAATACCTCTTCAAGGTAATTGTTATATCTAACCAGTCGCTTTCTATCATTGATAGCCATCAGACTCTGCTTTCAGCAGAACAGACAAGAGATTTCACGGCAGAGGTAAGAGCAGTACGAGCCTTGTTCTACTATTATGCGATGGATATGTTCGGGCGTATTCCTATCGTGACATCATACGACGTGAAATTGGAGCAGGTAACGCAAAGCGAAAGAAGTGAGGTATTCAAGTTTATTGTTGACGAGTTGCAGGATGTTGCCCCACAGCTTGCCGACGAGCATTCCAACAAGGAGGGTGATTATTACGGACGTGTGACACGCCCGGTCGTAAACTTCCTGCTTGCAAAGCTTGCCTTGAATGCGGAAATATATACGGATGACAATTGGACCGACGGCAAGCGACAGGATGGGAAAAGCATTTACTTCAATGTGAATGGTGAGAAGAAGAACGCTTGGGAAACCTGCATCTGGTATTGTGAGCAACTGCGGCAAGAAGGCTATGAATTAGAAGGCGATTACGCTTCAAACTTCGCTGTTCACAACGAAAGTTCAAAGGAGAATATTTTTACTATTCCGTTGGACAAGAACCTATATTTGAATGAATATCACTATCTTTTCCGCTCACGCCACTACAAACATGGTGGGGCTTATGGTGGTTCTTCCGAAAACGGCACATGTGCAACAGTCTCAACCGTCAAGGCTTTCGGTTACGGAACGGACCATGTTGACAATAGATTCAAGACAAACTTCTATGCTGACACCGTGCTTGTTGATGGAAAGAAGATATATCTGGACAACGGGAAGCCGTTGGTGTACATGCCGCTTGAGCTGAAACTGAACCTCAGTGACAGTCCATATAAACAGACGGCAGGTGCCCGTGTGGGCAAATACGAGGTTGACCGAACCGCCTATTCGGACGGACGGCAGGTTGACAACGACATCGTCCTTTTCAGATATAGTGACGCACTGTTGATGGAAGCCGAGGCGAAAGTACGCAATGGTGAGGACGGTTCAAGGGAGCTGAACGCTATAAGAGATCGAGTTGGAATGCCTCATGTGGAAGCTAATTTGGACAACATTCTAAAGGAGCGTCTGCTGGAATTGGTTTGGGAAGGTTGGAGACGTCAAGATCTCATCCGTTTTGGTGAATATACCAAGGCATATGATCAAAGAACTCCATTAGAAAAGGAGTTTACTGGGTTTACAACGGTTTTTCCAATACCACAAAGATGTTTAGATTTAAACAAGAAATTAAAACAGAATTCAAGTTATTAATATAATAGACATTGATTAAGTAACCTTATATGCCAAGCGGGGTATCGATGGATGTCGATACCCCGCTTGGCTAATGGTTGTTGATGGCTTTATGCCTTCTTGAGCCTTACTGCCAACTGGAAGAGGGCAGGGATGAAGAGGCAGAGGCTGAAGCCCACGGCCATCCATACGTGCTGCTGGGTGCCGAAGACGTCGATGAGGCGCGCTTCGGGATTGGCAGTCACGAGATTGGTGACGATATATACGGCAGAATTGTTGATGGAGTGCATGATGACGCCGGGCACGATGCTGTCGGTGCGATAGTAGAGCCAGCCGAGCAACAGTCCCATGGGTACCACGTGGAGCATCTGGGCGAGGTTGCCGTGGACGGCGGCGAAGAGCACTGCCGAGATGGCTATAGCCACCCAGTGGTAGCGGCGATGGGTGAGGGTGAGCAGGGTGCGGAGGATAGCGCCGCGGAAGACCAACTCTTCGGCAAGCGGCACGAGCACGCCCAGGACGGCGTAGCTCACGGGTTCGCGCAGCATGGCAGAGAAGGCGCGAAGGGTGGCTTCGGGCATCTGTACATCGGTCAGCTCTTCGATAAAAGCGAAGGGGATGAGGGTACCCAGAGAGAGGATGACTACCCAGAAGAGCACGGCCCACGGACGCGACTGCAGGTAGCTGCGAGAGACGGGCGCCCAGCCTCGGCGCACAAAGAGCAGCGAGGCGAGCACGGCATTGATGGCAAAGAAGATACAGAGTGTCTTGCCGTCGGACAGCATGCTGCCGTCGGTCATACGAGTGACAATCTCTGAGGCGTTGAAGCCCTGGGCCAGAAGCGAGCAGATGCCTACCACCTGCATGACCACAATCTGGATGACTATGAATACGAGCAGATAGATACCTACCTGCACTAATCCTTTGGCTATTTTCTTGTTCATATCGTGTGAGTTAAAAGTTGTCGGGCTTGGCGCTCGTCGTCGGCGAGCTGGGCAGCGAGGGCGGCCTCGTCGGCAAAGCGGCGTTCGTCGCGCAGCCGATGGCAGAATGCCACCTCAAGGCTGTGGCCATAGAGGCTGGCGTCGAAATCGAAGATGTAGGTCTCTATGGTGGTATCGGTGCGGCTGAAGGTGGGGCGGCATCCCACATTGGTCATGGCGGGGAGCCATGCGCCGGCATCGTCGATGCGCACGCGGGTGGCATAGACGCCACGGGCAGGCAGCATCTTGGAGATGTGGGTCATGTCGAGATTGGCGGTGCGGAACCCCATGCGCCGGCCTTCGGCATATCCGCTTACGATGGGGGCTCGGAGCGAGTAGGTGTAACCCAATGCCTGTCGGGCGCTGTCGACATCGCCCTCGGAGAGACATCGCCGTATGAGCGACGAGCTCACCCTCATGCCCTCATGCTCGAAAGGCGTGCCAGCCATCACGTCGATGTCCAGCTGTCGGCCGTAGGCTACGTAGTCGTCGAACCCCTCGGCGCGGTTGTGTCCGAAGCGGTTGTCGTAGCCGGTGACGAGCACTCGGGCGTTGACGCGCTGGCTCAATACCTGGCGCATAAATTCGTAGGCAGAGAGTGCGGCGAGGCTGCGGTCGAAGTGGAGCAGTACGCAATAGTCGACGCCTGTGGCTGCGAGCATCTCCAGTTTCTCATCGGTGGTGCTGAGCAGTTGGGGGATGAAGTCCTGCTGCAGCACTTGGCGCGGATGGGCATCGAAGGTCACCACCGCTGTGGCCAGCTTGCGCTCGGCGGCAATGGTGCGCACGTCGTCGATGAGGTGGCGGTGGCCCAGATGCACGCCGTCGAAGAAGCCTATCGTGGCTACTGTGGGCTGGGGTATGGTGTCGGTATGGGTGATGATTTTCATAAGCGTTGCATCCAGTCGTTGGCCGCAGACTGCAGCAGTGTGTGTATGCCCAAGGACTGGGCTGCGCGGCAGTTGTCGGCATTGTCATCGATAAAGAGCGTCTCGTCGGCCTGTAGACCGGCGTCGGCGAGCACATAGCTGAAGATGGCGGGGTCGGGCTTGGCCAGATGCAGCCGGTAGGAGAGATAGATGCGCTCAAACATGTCGTCGGCACGCCAGGGGCCATAGTTGAAGAGATGGTCGGCGCAGAGTCGCCAGTGCATATCGTTGGTGTTGCTGAGCAGGAACACGCGGTAGTCGCGGCGCAGACTGAGCAGGCGTTGCTTCTTCTCGTCGGCGATGGTGGTGAGCAGCGCATTCCAGGCTCCGACAATCGCCGTGTCGGTGGCTGGCACAGCGGTGATGCGTCTCACCTCACGGCAGAACTCGGCGGTGGTGGTGTGGCCTATCTCTATGTCGTAAAACAAGTCTTCGGTGCGGTGGAGGCGCACGTAGTCGCTGATGGCGTGGCAGCCGATGGCATCGAAGGCATCGATGCAGCGCTTTCCGTCGAGGTCGACGAGCACGCCGCCCAGGTCGAAGACTATATTCTTAATCCCTGTTAGCATCATTATTATAATATTGTGGTGCAAAATTACTGAAAGTATAGAGCAGAACAAAGCAAGTTACCCTATTTTTTTGCTCGGGCGCACTGTAATTTGTTCAAAATTAACCAAAGTCACTGATTCCGGGCGTCGGCATACCCCTGCCACAGCCCGCGTTGGCTATCATTTTGTCAACCATCGTCTTAATGGTTGATACCAAATGCGGAAAGTAGATGCCCTTTTCAACTTTTTTGCCGAAAAATTTGGTAAATTCCATCCAAAGCAGTATCTTTGCACCCACAAAAGCGAGTACGTATCTACGTATGAGCCCCGGACTTGTAGCTCAGTTGGTTAGAGCAACAGACTCATAATCTGGAGGTCCTAGGTTCAAGCCCTAGCTGGTCCACATTGAAAATCAAGGAGTTAAGATAAAATCTTAGCTCCTTTTTTATTTGTCGGGAAAACAATGGGAAAACACATTGCTTTTGAAAACTTCCTGATTTTCTGCTAAACTTGGCATCGTATCAATCCAAGTAAAGCATGTAAATAAGGTCTCTCGGAGTATCATAATTGCGTGGGAAAACAGTAGGGAAAACAAGTTTCTGTCTATTTTTCCTCTTTCAAGTACACATTTTCATTCTTCATTTTTGGGGTGTTCCACAATCGCGTGCACCTCAATTTTTTATTTCCACCTTGTACAAGATAATCATCGTGCCGTATGACTCGCCTTAGAGTTATGCGGCTCATTTTGTATGTCCCTATATCAAAAGCGCTTGTTACCCCCCCTATTTTTCAGTCTTTTGTCTTGCCTAAATCTTAAAATGTATTTCAAAACCATACAGAAAAAACTTGTTCAATTTTTGGCGTATAGCACCCTTAATTCTTCATCGGCTTAAACAGACTACCTTTGCCTTCGAATTCCAAATCAGGGGAGTTCAAAGATGGTTCATGAACCGAAAAAGAATGTTTAACCGGAACGTCAGGAAGTACAACTGACGGACCACAAAAAAGAATTAGGTGTTATGACAAGATTAGTTACAATAGAGCAATTGCTTGAAAAGCCCATCTGCATGATGTCGGGCGAGGAGTTTGTTCTGCTTCTCCAAAACGCTGAGAAGCAACCGGCAAAGGTACCTGCCGAGGTGGTACTAGAGAGACATTACGAATATGGCATAGCTGGCATTGCCAAGATTTTCGGCTGTAGCATACCCACTGCCAACAGAATCAAGAAGAGCGGCGTTATTGACTCCGCTATCACTCAAATGGGGCGCAAGATAGTCATTGACTCCGAGTTGGCATTGAGCCTTGCTAAGGATGCTGGAACGCTGAAAGATTAAATCAATACCCTTATGACGTACATTGATTATATGAATCAGTTTTGGCGTGTCGCATCGGTTCGTCCGATACCAGCAAGCGAAGTGGCTATGTATGCATTCCTCGTAAACGAGTGCAACTTGCGCTACTGGAAGATGCCAGTACCATGCCCTACATATTATATCTGTGAGTCACTGCATTTATCGAAGCAGACTGTCATGACTGCCAGAAGACATCTTGCAGAGAAAGGTCTTATCAAATTTGACAACGGAAAGTCACGTTTCCTACCGTCCAATTACTACCTGCTGGAGTTGACGGCAGACTTGATGCATGGCTTGACGCTTAATAATAAAGATAAAGACAAAGATTATATTAAAGGTCAAACTCAAAATCCTAATTATGATACAAGTTCCATCAAATATAGACGTAGGCCAATTGAAGTCCGTACTGCTTCAGCGGAGGATTATGAAGCAGCTTTTTAGGTTGCCGATGTCAGCAGAACAGGCATACAACTGTCTGCTTGCCGCAACTATAGCAGAAGTAGAGTTCCGTCATCGCAGTTTCTATGAGAATAATGATAACAAGGCTCAACTGCGCCAAATGGCTGACTGGCTAACGAGTGGCAGCAGCAAGTTCGGCATATTGCTATGCGGCGGATGTGGTAATGGAAAAAGCACCTTGCTTAAGGCGTTTCAGCAACTGCTGAACTATCTCGCCATTCCGATGCATGACGGTCAAGGCAACTATGGCATACAGATTACCGATGCCAAATTTGTTGCTCATCTTGCCAGAACTGACTACTCAGCATTCCTCCGACTATCTCATAAGGACATGCTCGGCGTTGATGACCTTGGCACCGAGCCGCAGGAGGTCATGGATTTCGGCAACGTCGTGACTCCTGTCATTGACTTGCTGACAAAACGGTATGATGAGCAGCTGTTCACCATCATCACCACCAATCTTACGCCCAAGCAGATTCGTGACCATTATGGCGACCGCATCGCCGACAGACTTAATGAGATGGTAGAGAAAATAGTATTTACCAATGGTACTTATCGTACTAACAAATCTTAAAACCCAAATTACATGGAAATGGAAAAGAAACATTATTGCTTCACGCTGTCAGAAGAACAGCTGAAATTCCTGCGTAGCAAGAAATACAAGATTGACCGCATGGAATGCTTCATGTCACTTGTAGAACTCGCTGAACGTGATACGAAATTGGTGTCGATAAGTAAGACCCAACAGGTTGAGATATTGCGCGGGCAAGTGATGGTTGACAATACCCAACTCGCCAAACTTTGGAACAAAGACCGCAAGACAGTTCCAAAGATTATAGAGGCTATGGAATCGTTGGGTATTTCCTCTTCGCAGAAGGTGGGTGAGAACCGCATCCACACGCTTCACTCCCTGTCGGGTTGGTATGTGAATGGTCAATTCTACGGAAATAGCTTTGCCCAGAAACGCTATGCGGAGAAGAATGCCATCACGCACAAGGAGGTCCCGCCTGTCAGGGTTATTACGGTTGAGAGTCCAGACGACACAAACAAGGACGGCTGTGTTTCTCCACAACACAGCAACAATTTCCCTATCGGTAATGAGGATAAGGTTTCTTCTGCCGATGCAGTCGTGTCACAGCCGACACCATAATCTAATGATAGTGGCAATGTGGATAATTCTCATTCGGACGTAAAATCTTCCGATACCTCTCTGAATAACATTCCCCTTCCGTCCGACATCATAACTGTTTCCTCTATTGAAGTCTATGACAATATGAACGGAGGGAAAGGAAAAGAGCTATCATCCAAACAGTAAGAAGAGTTCGCTTACATCCAGACGATAGCCCATCGTCTGGTTACAGTAGCTTACAAATGGTTGCTGGCGGCAACGCCCATAACAGCTGCAATAGCGATGAATGACGTACCACAGGAAACAGGTCTGCGACCTGCACCGTCCATCTATACCAAGGGAAGCTTGCCGATGCTGGACGCAAGTCAAACCCAAACAGACTCCTAAGCCCTAATGGGAATCTCGCAGTTAAAAGTGCCGTCAATTTAGAGGTACTTTTCAAGAAATCCTTTTGTAGTACAAAACAGGTGTCCCCGTTTCTGTCCTCCCAAAAGTTTCTTTAGCTACTCGCAGGCTCGCAGACCGTGTCCTTTTTATTAACTGTTTTACAATCATCCCATTTTATCAGAACGAAGTAACATGAAGAAAAAACAGATTACAAAGAAACCACAGACCAGAGTGCACGCCTTCAGGTGTACTGATGAAGTCTGGTCAAAGCTCAAAGAGAAAGCCAAATCTTGTGGACTTAGCCTAAATCGCTATCTCACCGAGACAGGCTTGAAGCACCACCCACGGAAACGACTCACCAAGGAAGAAGTCGATGCCCTCAATTCGCTTGTTTTTGCCAGGACGGATTTAATAAAAGTCAGCAGCGTCCTTCTAGGCAAAACGGAAGTGGAAAAGTTGAAACTCTTCAAGTCGGAGAAGTTCATGTCGTGGTGGCTAAAGGCAAGTACGGAACTAATCCGACATTGGTACAGCATCGAGAGCAACATCACTTCTCCTGTACTGACCAAGGAAGGAGGTGCATCATGATTATGCTCGCAAGCGTTGTGTCCTACGGTGGCAATGCCGTGAGGTACGCACTGGAAAAAGAGAAGGCAAAGTTGGTCAAGATCAACCACATGCCTGATGGCATCGACACGACCGCCATCTGGTACATGATGAAGCATCATTGTGAACTCCATCAACAGGACAGAACGGTGGGGAGGAAGTTGGAACGCTTTATGGTGCAGTTTGTAATTTCACCCTCAAAGGAGGAGGCAAAGAACTTCACCATGAATGATTGGGCGAACCTCGGTGATGAAGCATTGGAATCTTTGGATGCCGTCGGACTTATCCCCAAGGGAATGGGTAGACAGGTCAAGACTAATTTCCGTAGCTCCATGAATGTGTCGGGGTTACATTCCGACTCGAAATCGGGAACGCTGCACCTTCATCTTGATTGCTGCCGTGTCGACCTTGATGGCAACACCAATGACGTCCACGATATTCACGACCGAGCAATGATGGCTGCGGAGATTATCAACATGAGGCATGGCTGGAAGCAGTCCGAGGAAATACGTGATATGCGTAAACAAGAGATTGAGGACTTCTGCGAATATACCCTTCAGAAGATGCAGGAGTTTGACATTGACTTCTACTTCAAGATGCTTCGGATGAAGGTCATTAAGTTCCACATTAAGCCCTTAAAAGTTACTAAAACAAGTAATTTTAGTGAATTTTGTTCACTTTATAGAGCGATTTGTATCGTTTTTTCTAGTCATAAGCAGGATTAATTCAATTTCCTAACAACAGATGCTCAGTTTAAGTACCTCATCTGTTTATTCTTCACAGACGGAAGATAGTATTTTAAAGGTTTACGGTGCTCGCGCTCCATAAACTCCATCACTTCATTGTGTCTTACTAGCCATTATTCTTCCTGATTCATATCACACCCCTTCTGATTCTCGTACAAACCTCCATATCGGGAACTCCTTCACACTCTTTTTCTCGTCCTCCTGCATCGTCTCAAATAACTGCTGAAATTCTTCCTGCCTGTCTAATAACAAATACACTCCTGCTTTCACCATGTCCCCTGCAAACTCATTATTCAGCATGTCCTCCAACGTTTGGCGTTCATCTGCCGTCAGTTCGCGCTGCCGTTTCATAATCTGCATCTTATTGATGATGTGCAAAGGCCTCATTTCGTCCTTTGGCTCTTTCCCAATCAGCCATTCATCCAGTTTCAACGCTTCCTCTAGCAGTTTCTTGCTTCTTTCCACGTCTGTCTTTTCCAATGCATCCGCAGCCGTTATCATCGCCAGCACGTCGTAGTTAGACATCATATAGCAATACTCATGTTGTCGCGCAGCCTCTTCTGCAGAAGAAATAATATTATCAAAGTCAATATTATCGACCTTCTCCCACAGTTTATCCAACTGCAAATAGGAATATGGACTCACGTTGATTGTCTCATCTTCACTTATCTTATACGCTATTCTTATCGACCTGTCAAAGAAGTCACCAATAGCACACATGCCATCTTTCCCTACTGCACACCACAGCAACAATTTTATATTGCCGATTTCCAACAAAAGCAATGTTGTCTCCTGCCCGGGTAGGTTCACCATATTTCCATTCCCGACAGTTTCTATCAGTAAGTCTATGAGCTTGCCTTGGTCATCTGTGATTGCCGTTAGGTCAAAAGGCTTCGTGACATGAAGTTTTTCGAGCACATTGTCCAGCTCTTTCCATCGTATGAGCTTTTGACGCAGTTCCTCTACATACTCCTTCTCATGCACTTTCATTTGGAGATTGAGCATTCCAACGCTCAACACCCCCGTATCATTCAACGCCACGCCGAATTCCGCCTCATTAATGGATTCCTTTAGATATTTTGCTTTGGTTGTCAACTTCACAGTAGCCTGTTCCACATCCGTATTATCCATAGGCATGTTAATAGTCATAACATTACCAATCTTAATGATAATACGTCCGTCCTTTATCTCATTGTGATAACCCTTGAAATACACCTTATCTCCAACCCGCACCTCACCATCATCATCTCGTTGGAATATAAATCGTCCCGGGCCGTTCGACAATGGCATGTCTACATCCAATTCCTTTGATATCTTGGCATAGATATACGAACTGTGCGTACTCAGGTATTTCATCAGTTGCAGTCTGTCCACATATTTTGAAGGTGCGATAAACGAGAATTCCTTAACACCCTTTTTCAAAGCCTCTTCCATTGACAATAGTTTCGAATGTGCAAAGCTTATCATCTTCTTACTGTTGCTCAGGAATACCATCAGTTGGTCTTCAAACTCCTTAAGATCTTCAGTTAGCGGATGAAACAATGTCATCCTTGTCGCGTTCTTTCCCATGTCGCGCAACAACTTGTTTACCAGGTCAGGCAATAGTTCCCTAAAAAATAGCATCCGTAAGCAATGAACGACCTTAAAGCAGAGATCAAATGGTAGACAACAAGATAAATATCCGCAAACTGGAAGCAGACCTTTGGGAGTCGGCAGACTTGCTTCGTGCTGGAAGTAAACTTACATCGAGCCAATACTGTATGCCGGTATTGGCATTGCTGTTTTTAAGATACGCATACAGTCGTTTCAAAATGGTTGAAGCAGAATTGCTGAAGAATCGTCCAAGCCGTGGTGGTCGCGTAATGCCTGTTGAACCAAGTGACTTTGCGGCAAAAAGTGCGCTCTACCTTCCTCGTGAGGCCCAGTTTGACTATTTGGTCAATCTGTCGGATGACCAACCTTTGGGCGAGGCTGTCAACCATGCCATGACATTGGTAGAGGAGCAGAGCGAACAACTGACCGGTATTCTGCCAAAGTCATATACGATGTTCAGCGATGAGCTGTTGCGTGAACTGCTTCGCATTTTCAACAATAAGACGCTGGACGAGATTGGTGGCGATGTGATTGGCCGCATCTATGAATACTTCCTTTCGAAGTTTGCCAAGGCTGTGGCATCAGACGATGGCGTGTTTTTCACTCCAAAGTCTTTGGTAAAGATGCTTGTAAATGTCCTGGAACCAAAACAGGGCATAATGCTTGATCCAGCTTGTGGTTCGGGAGGTATGTTCGTGCAGACTGGCGACTTTGTGAATGCAGGTGGCATGAACGCCAACACCCAGATGACCTTCTACGGTCAGGAAAAGGTGGAATACAATGCCCAACTCTGTCTGATGAATATGGCAGTACACGGCTTGAATGGCAGGATTGTCTCTGGTGATGAGGCTAACTCCTTCTACCATGATACTCACAATCTGGCTGGCAAGTGTGACTATGTAATGGCTAATCCTCCTTTCAATGTAGATAAAGTAAAGTCCGAATCCGCATCAGCAGCAGGTCGTTTGCCTTTTGGCTTGCCGGGTGTGAATGCTAAGACAAAAGAGATTGGTAATGCCAACTATCTCTGGATTTCATATTTCTATGCCTACCTCAACGACCATGGTCGTGCAGGCTTTGTAATGGCATCATCGGCAACGGATAGTGCCAATAAGGATCGTGACATCCGAGAGAAACTTGTCCTGACGGGCGATGTGGATGTGATGGTCTCTGTGGGCAACAACTTCTTCTACACCCTCTCGCTTCCTTGCTCGCTGTGGTTCTTCGACAAGGCGAAGCGTTTAGAGAATAAGAATCGTGTACTTTTCATCGATGCCCGCAACTATTATACGGTTGTTGACCGTACTCTTAATGAATGGTCAGAGTGGCAGTTGAAAAACCTGCAAGCTATTGTACACCTCTATCGTGGAGAGCAGGACAAGTATAAGTCGCTTATCAATGAGTATTGGAATGCACTTAGAGAACATGCCGAAAGACATGACAGCGCTGCATGGCAAGATTGTGACATGACTTTCGAGAAAGCCCTTGGTGTGCTCAACTCCGAGGAGGCGATGTACAAAAAGTATATCAAAGATCAGCAAGATACCCTCAAAAAGACAAAAGGGAAAAAGGATAAGGATGAATTGAAGGCTATCATTGCAGCCAATGAAGCAGAACTCGCCTATACCCTCGAAACCAAAGATATGGTCAATGAAGCCATCTGGCTGACTTCTAAATTCGGACTTGATGGTGAGTATCAGGATGTATTGGGGCTTTGCAAAATAGCAACAATAGATGAAATCAGCGAAAAGAACTACAGCCTCACTCCTGGTGCATACGTAGGCGTAGCAGAGGTAGCGGACGATGGTGTTGACTTCCACGAACGTATGAACGAAATTCATGCAGAGCTCGCCACACTCAATGCAGAAGCCAACTTGCTAATGAGTGAGATCATGAAGGAATGGGAAACTCTTAATACGAAGTAAATCATGGCAAACGAGATAAAACCAATAGTGTCAACCGATATTTCAGCAATGGGTGCAGTAGTTGAAAATTTGATGACTGACCTCCGCCAAATCATTGACGAAGCGCGAATCCATGTGGCATCTACAGCCAACTATGAGCTTACCATGATGTACTGGCATATTGGTGAGCGAATCAACCGTGTTGTACTTGGAAATGAGCGAGCTACATACGGAAAGCAAATTGTGCCGCAAGTGGCGACACAATTGCAAGCACTATACGGCAGTAAAGGTTTTGAAATACGAAACGTCCGAAGAATGATGCAATTTGCTCAACAAATCAAAGAAGAGAAAATTGTGTCACAACTTGCGACCAAATTAAGTTGGTCTCATTTCATAGAGGTACTTTCTCTCAAAGATGAATTGCAAAAAGAATTCTATTTAACCTTAGCAGCAAATGAATTATGGGGACGCAACCGACTTCGCAAGGAAATTGATGGAATGCTATACGAGCGTACTGCATTGTCTTCAAAGCCTGAGGAAGTTGTAAAACAGGAACTTGCCAATGTCAGAGATAATAAAGTTGTTTCTCCTGATGTAGTATTCAAAAGTCCTTATTTCCTTGAATTTACTGGGCTAAAAGGCTTGTATAGCGAGAAGGACTTGGAAGACAGTCTTGTCGCACATCTGGAACAGTTCATTCTTGAACTTGGAAATGGGTTCTGCTTTGCAGAGCGTCAAAAACGTATGATTATTGACGGTGAGGATTTCTATCTTGACCTGCTGTTCTATCACCGCAAGCTACATCGTCTTATTGCCATTGATTTGAAGCTCGGTCGCTTCAAGGCTCAATACAAAGGACAGATGGAACTCTATCTGCGTTGGCTCGAACAGAATGAAATGGAACCAGGGGAAGAAACTCCACTTGGTCTTTTGCTCTGTACCGAAGGAAGTGAGGAACAGATCGAGCTTCTTCAACTGGACAAGTCAGGAATAAAAGTTGCCCAGTATATGACAGAGTTACCACCGCGAGATCTTCTCGTACAACAGATACAAAAGTCCCTTGAAGTCGCTAAGGCTAAGTGGGGATGCGAAGGAAAGGAGGACGAGGAATGAGTGAGTGGAAGAAGGTGAAGTTGGGGGAAGTATGTGATACACAGTATGGTTTCACGGCTTCAACCGTGCAGCAAGATACAGGTACCCAATTCTTGAGAATAACAGATATCGTTCCACAATTAATCGATTGGAATACTGTTCCTTATTGCCAGATACAGGAGAAGGATCGAGAGAAATATCTTTTGCATAAAGGAGATATTGTAGTTGCGAGAACTGGAGCTACAGTAGGATATGCTAAATATATTAAAGAGGATGTACCTGCTGTTTTTGCGTCCTATCTTGTTAGGCTTTTGGTTAATTCTATAGATGTAGATAGGCATTATGTTGGTCTTTGTGTAGAATCTAATCTTTTCAAGGAGTATATTCAATCTATCTCAAATGGTTCTGCACAACCTAATGCGAACGCTCAAATGATTTCCTCTTTTGAGATAAATCTTCCTCCCCTCTCCACCCAGCACCGCATAGCGACCATCCTTTCCCGCTACGACTCATTGATAGAGAACTATCAGAAGCAGATAAAGCTATTGGAAGAAGCTGCGCAGCGACTCTATAAGGAATGGTTCGTTGACCTCCATTTCCCTGGACACGAAAACACAAACATAGTCGATGGCGTGCCAGAGGGATGGGAGAAGAAGCCTGTTAAAACAATTATAGAATTGCAAAGTGGTTATGCCTTCAAGAGTTCTGCATTTATGGAAGATGGCATATACAAAATCGTGACAATCAAAAATGTAAAGGATGGTGCATTTGACGGAGAAAATGTTAGTAAAATAGCATCTATTCCGGAAAAGATGCCCAAACACTGTATCCTTGAAGATGGTGATATCCTGCTTTCACTTACTGGCAATGTTGGCAGAGTCTGCATTGTTAATGGCAAAAATTATTTACTGAACCAACGAGTTGCAAAACTCAAATCTGCATATAAAGCATATACATATTGTCTATTTAGAAGCAGGGATATGTTTATTGAGGTCAATAATTTGGCGAATGGAGCTGCTCAACAAAATGTGAGTCCAATAAGAATTGGTGAAATGAAGATTCTTATTCCTGAGAAGAAATGGTTGGATGATTTTGAAAGAACAGTTTCAAACTATATATTAGGTATTATTACTCTCCAATCTCAAATCCGCTTCCTAACCGAAGCGCGCGACCGTCTGCTTCCCAAACTGATGAGCGGCGAGATAGCAGTATAGACAAAATAAATAGATATGAATACTTACGAATTTATAACAATTACCATTGCAGTTCTCAGCATTATTGCCTCTGCGATATTGACCTTCTTTTCAATTAGGTCGAGCAATCAGTCTACCAAACTATTGACAAGAGTGATGCGAGAAAACAGTCGAATGACTAGCAGTGAACATCTTTCACTGTATCGAATAGAAGCATTTTACAATGCTGTGGCTATCAGAAATTTGGAGTTTGAAATCAAAGTTATTCAAGACAAATTACAAACAACTACCAATGACCATAAAGAATTGGAGATAAAGTTGAAACAATTGCAAATGAATCATCAATTCATGAAGATTCGAGAAACGCAACTTCTTCAAAACGATTTTTCGCTTCAAAAAGAATTAAGTGAACTTCATAAAGAGATAAAAGTATAGTTTCATTATGGCAAAAGACTATAGCGAAGATCAACTGATACAGAAATCGACAGCCGAGTTGCTGGAACAAGAACTTGGTTGGAAATCTGTGTATGCTTTCGACAATGAGGTGCTTGGCGAACAAGGAACACTTGGACGTAAGACTCAAAGCGAGGTGGTGCTGATGCGCCATCTCCGTATGGCTTTGAAACGTCTCAACCCTTGGATGACCGACAAGCAGTTGACAGAAGCCGTCGAGCGTATGACAAGCTACATGAGCTCGCAGACGCTGATGCAGATAAACGAGGAGAAATACCAGTATCTGCGTGATGGTGTGCCTGTCACTCGCCTGAAACCTAATGGCGAGACAGAGCTGGTACGTGCCAAGGTTATGGACTTTGCCAATGTCGATAACAACGAGTTTATTGCCGTAAGGGAACTATGGATAAAAGGACCTATCCACAAGCGTAGGACAGATGTGGTGTGCTTCGTGAATGGTATTCCGCTTATATTCATCGAACTGAAGAATCATGACCAGGACATACAGAATGCTTATACCGACAATTACCGTGACTACCTTGATACCATCCCTCACCTGTTCCACCACAATGCCATGATCATGCTTAGCAATGGCATGGAGAGCCGTGTGGGTACGGTAGGGTCAAAGTGGGAGTTCTTTCATGAGTGGAAACGACTGACGGAATTGGACCATGGCAACATCGAACTGCCAACGATGCTCCGCGGCATCTGCAAGAAGGAGAACCTGCTGGATTTGCTTGAAAACTTTATTCTCTTCGACCATAGCGGTGGTTCGACGGTGAAGATTCTGGCACGCAACCACCAGTATCTTGGTGTAAACCAAGCAGTGGAGATGTATCGCCATCGTGAGGAAATGAAAGGTAAACTGGGAGTGTTCTGGCACACCCAGGGCTCTGGCAAGAGTTATTCGATGGTATTTCTGGCTCAGAAGATAAGGCGTAAGTTTGAAGGCTCACCAACGATAGTTGTACTGACCGACCGCGACGAATTGAACAAACAGATAAGTGACACCTTCGAGAATTGCGGACTGTTGGGCGGATTGAAAGCCAAGCAGTTCATCGCACATAGCGGTGATGACCTTCGACAGAAGCTGACCGGCAATCCTTCGTTCATCTTTTCACTAATACAGAAGTTCAACAAGGCAGATGCCGAACCTATCTATCCTGATCATGACATCATTGTGATAAGTGACGAAGCACACCGTACACAGAATGGTGTCTTTGCAGACAACCTCATGCACATGCTGCCAACGGCAAACCGTATCGGCTTCACTGGAACACCGCTGCTCAGGGATGATAATATCACAGCTCGTACCTTCGGACAGTATGTTTCGGTCTATGACTTCAAACGTGCTGTAGAGGATAAGGCAACTGTACCCCTCTATTACGAAAATCGTGGCGAGAAGTTGCAGGAACTGAAGAATCCCGAGATAAATGCAGAGATTGCTGCACGATTGGATGAAGAGAATCTTGATCCTTCACAGCAAGCAAAACTGGAACGTGAGTTTGCTCAGGAGGTGCATCTGCTGACCGCCGAGAAACGACTGCGAGTAGTAGCACAGGACTTTGTGCGTCATTATAGCGACTTGTGGACGAGCGGTAAGGCCATGATGGTAAGCTTCAACAAGGTAACTTGCGTGAGGATGTACAACTACGTGCAGGAGTATTGGCAAAAGGAGATAAAAGCTCTGCGCAAACGTATTGAGCAAGATCCATGGCAACAGGAAGTTCAGGAGATGAAGCGCAAACTGCAATGGATGGAAGAAACCGAAATGGCAGTTGTTGTATCGCAGGAGCAGAACGAGATACAGACATTCAAGAAATGGCGATTGGACATCACTCCACATCGTGAGAAGATGGAGAAAAGGGAACTGGACAAAGAGTTCAAGGATGCCGACGGCAAACTGCGGGTGGTCTTTGTCTGCGCCATGTGGCTGACAGGTTTTGACGTAAAAACGCTGTCATGCCTTTATATTGACAAACCCATGAAGGCGCATACCCTAATGCAGACCATTGCCCGTGCCAACCGTGTGGCAGAAGGTAAGTCGAATGGTCTTGTGATTGACTATATAGGTATTGTGAAAGCACTCCGTCAAGCACTGGCTGACTATACAGCTAATCCTGATGGCGGAGACGGCGGCAACGACCCTACAGTCAACAAGGAAGAACTGATAAAGAATGTTTGGGAAATCATTGCGACAGCGGAAACATTCCTGCATGATAAAGGTTTTGAATTGCAGGAACTCATTGACGCAATGTCATTTGAGAAACTGTCACTTCTGAAGAAGGCAGCAAACCAACTTTGTGATAAGATACCCCAGTTCGGGATAAGATTTTGTTCATAAAAAAGTTGGTAGTCTCACAAATA
>ENA-OZFU01000353-OZFU01000353.1-human-gut-metagenome-genome-assembly--contig:-NODE-353-length-17306-cov-5.271694_pt1 | contig 17306 bp, 25 predicted proteins | sample MGYA00244650_ERZ653646 | MGnify/ENA primary metagenome ERZ653646 (study PRJEB26926, sample SAMN06164982) | human gut metagenome | biome: ENVO:00009003; feature: ENVO:2100002; material: ENVO:00002003...
AGATGTGTATAAGAGACAGGTCCAGGTTGGCTCCGCAATAGGGGCAGGTCCAGTAGTAGGGCATGGCTCAGTCCTCCAAAACGCTTGTCCAGTAGTCAAAGCGGTCCATGACCTTGCGGGAGTGGTCGGTGGAGTATGTCCCGGCGGCCCATAGGTTTTGAGCGCCGGAGGGGCCGCAGTTGTAGGCCATGACGGCCAGTTCCGGGTCCCCGTAGGCGGTGAGATAGTCGGACAGGAACAGGACACCGGCCTCAATGTTGCCCTCCGGGGTCATGGGGTCAATGCCTTGCTCCAGGAGCCACCCATGATTGACCTGGTTGATTTGCATGAGGCCGTAGTCATTGGTGCCGCTGGTAGCGGTAGGGTCAAAGCGGCTTTCCACATCGGCCACGGCCAGCGCCAGGGCGTATGGGACGCCGTACTCCTCACAGCAGGCCCGCATGGTCACCTGGAGGTCATAGTCCAGGAGGTTGCCGTCCGTCACGATGTCATCCCGCCAGAGCACAGCCTCCGGGGAGGGCGTGGGCGTTGGAGAGGGGGCCACACTGGCCTCCGGGGTGGCGGTGCTTTCCAGGACCGGCTCCGGCAGGGAGGGCACCGCTTTGTCAGCGGCGCTCACCCCCACACAGTAACCGGCGGCGAAAATGGCGGCGCACACCAGCGCCAGGATGATGACCGGGCCATAATTGCGGCGGCGCTTGCGCCGGGCATGGCGGCTGGGGGCTCTCTGGCCAATCTCATGGGTGGTCACGGAGCTCACCCCTTAGTTGCCGATGCGGCGGAAAAGCTCCTCCGCCAGCTCTCGGACGGTGTACTGCTCCAGGGGGTTGGTGTCCTCAGCCTCCACGGTGAGGGAGGAGGAAATGAGGAAAGCGGGGCGGGACCCGAAGGAGAAGCTGCAGACGTCGTTGCTGATATTGCCATCGGAGTTCAGCCCCATGACCCAGGTATCATCCTCATTCACGGCAGGGGTGCTCCAGGGGGTGACGGACCATTCAAAGCGCTCCGGGAGGGGCAGGATGTCATGGTACTTGCGGAGCTCGTCAATGGTCAGCGGGGCCACCTTGCACTCACAGGAGCCGTACTCCTTGGAGCCGTTGAGGGCGGTGAGGTCCACGGTGCGGGTGATGATTTCATCCGGGTTGCCGTCCGTGAGGCTGGCCAGGTAGGGGCCATTGAGGCGGGCCCGCAGGGAGCTGGCGGCAAAGTTGTTGGAGCTGCCAAAGGCGTGGGTCATCTGGTCCAGGTGCAGGAGCATGGTGCCGTCCTTGCGGTGCTCCAGCACCAGGCAGGGCTCCCCGTGATAGTTCACGGTCTGGCCGGGGGCAATGTTCAAAACAGGCTTTTTCATGGGTGATGTCCTCCTTACTGTTCGGTTTCGTCCTCATCATCGTCCCCGGAGATGTCGATGAGGTTTTCCGCCTGGACGATGATTTCAGACACAATTTGACGGATGGGCAGGCCGGTCTTGAAACGGAGCCGCCGGACCACTTTCTCCGCCTCCGGGGTGAGCCGGACGGTGCCGATGCACTCATCGGTGCTTGTCCGGGTCCTCAAAATAATGGGTTTCATGGTGTGCCTCCTTTGATTTTGTGAAAAGCGGGTGCATCTCAGCGGCTTTGCTTTCCCCGCCGCTCAAGTTCCTGCTGCATCCTGAGCTGGGCAAGGGAGGCGTCATATTGCAATCGTTGGTCGGGGAGGCGGTCCCCGGAGCGGCCCCGGCGCAGTTCCGTGTAGAGGGTGGACAGGGGGACCTCCAGGGCGGCGGATAGGTCCTTGACCGCCATGCCTTGCTCCCAGAGCTCCTGGAGCTTTTGCCGGGCCTGGAGAGTGGCGAAAGCGTAGCTTGCCATGATTTCACCTCTTTTCTGGCAAAAAAAAATTAGTCTGCCGGGTGCCAGATTTTTCAATCTGGACCCTGCAAACTAAGTGTAGTGGTCACCCAGCTAAAAGTCAAGAGAAATTTGCATAAGTCAAGAAAAAACGGCAATCAGCACAAATAAAAAGTGCCCTTATTGGGCGATTTCACAACAAAACAACATGGCAAGCCAGCCGGATGGGGTCAAGCCCATTCGGCTGGCTTGCTTTATGCGCCGTCAAGCGGACAGGAGCTCTTTCTCAAAGAGCATGGCCGCCGATTTCCACCCCAGCAGCTTGCGGGGGTAGTTGTTCACCCACCTCTCTGCCGCCCTCACCTCCTCCGGCTTTACGGTGTCAAAGCTGGTGCCCTTGGGGAAAAACCGTCTAATCAGTCTGTTCATGTTCTCATTGGACCCCCGCTCAAAGGCGCTGTATGGGTGGCAGAAAAACACAATGGTCCGCTTGCCCTTGCGCCGGTGGGCGGCCTCGATGCCCTCGAAGTCTTGAAACTCACAGCCGTTGTCCACCGTGATGGATTTGAACAGCTTATAAAACAGCTTGCCAAAACGGCGCTCCAGGCTGTTGATGGCCTTGACCACGCTGGCCGCCGTGTGGTCCTCCAGGAGCATCACAATGCCCATGCGGGTCCGGCGCTCTGTGAGGACCAGCAGGGCTTTTTTGGAGCCCTTGCACCCCATGATGCTGTCCATCTCCCAATGGCCGAAACTGCCCCGGCTCTTGACCTCCTGGGGGCGGTTTTCAATGCTCTTGCCGTAGGAGCTCCGGGCAGCCTGCCGCTTGCTCTTGGCGGCGTAGTGGCGGCGGCCCTTGTTGTGCAGGTGCTCCGGGGTGAGGTGGAGGAACACATCTCCACGGTAGATGTAATTATAGAGCGTGTTCTCACATATCACGGTGTCATAGACTTCCCCGTTGTTTCGGATTTCCGCAAGGGCGGCTCCGGGGGCAAAGCCCTGGACCATGACCAGCTCCTCCAGCCGCCGGGCCAGGGCGTGGTCCTTACCAATCTTGAGGTCCCTGCCTTTGTCCTTGAGAAAGTCCCTATATTTCCGCTCCGCCACCTCCGGGCAGTAAACCTCAATAAACTCATATTCGGAGGTCTGCTGGACACAGAGGCCCCGGTTGATTTCATAGTAGATGGACCGCTCACATTTGCCCAGAGCGCTGGCAATGGCGGCCTTGGTAAATCCTTTTTTGAGCATCCGCTCCAGGGTCAAGCGTTGGTCCCAGGTGAAATGCTTGGCGTCCTTGTGGTTCATGCTGCACCTCCAGAAATAAGAAAAGCGGGGCGTTTCCGCCCCGCTCCGATCTGCCGTTTATGCCGCCGTGTACTGCTCCAGCAGCTTGACCGTTTCCTCATCCGTCAAGATGTCCCCCAGCTTGCAGTCAAGGGCAAGACAGAGTTTCAAGAGCGTGGCCAGCTTGGCTCCGTTGAGGTCCTTGGCTCCCTGCTCATAATACTGGAGCATCCGCACATTGAGCCCGGCGGCGCTGGCCAGTTGGGATTGGGAGAGCCCGGCGGCCAGGCGGGCGTTTTGCAGTTTGCTGTTTTTCTTGGCGTCCATCGTGCTCACCTCCGTTGTGCTTATAATATACACCTTTTGGTGTAGTATGTCAAGAAAAAATTTGAGGCCCGGATTGTTCCGGGCCTCTGTTTATTCATCGGCCTTGTGTTGCCTCAGCCGGTCCGCCAGCTCTGCAAGGATGGCCACATCCCGCTCATCCAGGCCGGTCACATTCACGGTGTTCAAGGGCTCCACGCCCAGCAGGTAGTCCGTAGACACAGAGAACAGCCGGGCCAGGTCCACCAGGGATGCCGGGGACGGTGTAGAAAGTCCCTGCTCCCAGGAGTTGACGCCGTTCCTGGTTATACTCAGCCGCCGGGCAAGGTCTGCTTGGGTCCAGCCCCGTGCCTGCCGGAGTTCTTTTATTCGTTCTGCTATCACCAGCATCACCTCCACAATGTAAATTATAGTGTGCCCGTTTGACTTGTCATTGTCACTTAAGGCTCCAACACTTGACACAATGGCGGTGAAACCGTACAATGGAGATGCAAAGGAGGCGGTGCCATTGTTCACGGAGGATGAAAAGCGTTTCCTTGATGCGCTTGAGGCCGCCCTGGTGGCGGCCAGAAAGAGCCCGGCGGTGAATATCACCCGCATGGCAGACAAGGCGCTTTCCGTGCGTTCTCGACACGGCTATTTAGGTAAAATCAAGTTGCAGGGCCGGAAAACATGGATGCAGTACATGACCAGTCTTTACAACGCAGAGGTGGCGGAAAACCGCCCACTTGAGGAATACATCCAGCTCCTCAAGTATTGGGTGCGGGCCGCTTGAACAGGAGGGCATTGAGATGTTTGGCAGAAAGAAAAAGGACCTCCCGGCGGGGGCCCGCATGATGCACTATGAGGGCTTGCGGGGCTTTTCCCAGGACGGCCCCTGTTTCATGGAGCGGACGGAGGCGGGACTGGTGTTCCGGCAGACAAACGGCCCGGCGGCCACCCTCCCGCTGGAAAAGGTGACAGGCCTGGAGATGATGCCGGAGCGCAATTTCATGGCCCGGTATCACGGCACGGCGGCCACCACGGCCTATGGCAAGGCGGTCAAATGGTTTGCCGTGTTCCACTACACCACCCAGGAGGGAGAGCGGATGTTGGCGCTCTGGTACACAGAGCCCAAAACCGGCAACGCCCTCCGGGAGCTGGCTGCCCAGATCGGAGCGGCCACCCAGGACTACACCCTGTAAAAGAGTATAAAAAAAAGAGCCGGAGAGGTGTGACCCTCTCCGGCTCTCTTGCGTCATTCGGTCTTTTTCTGGTCAAGCTGGGCAATGGCCTCTTTCAGTTTATCAAAGCCAAACATTGCGGCATAGGCCACGAAAAAGCCCAGGACCACAGCGCCCACCACCGTGTACCAGACGATGGCCACGCCCTTGATTTCACAGTAGGCGAAAAAGGCCGCCAGGGTGAGGGCCATGGCGATGAGCACCGCCAGGATGTTGGTGGGCAGCTTGTCCCAGGTGAGCTTTTTGAGCACCTGCACCACAATGTTGGTGACAATCACCAGAACGCCCACAATGCTGAGAATGACGGACCAGTCAAAAATGCTTTCCATGATTTTATCCTCCCTTTTCTATGTTACCCCACCAGGGTGAGGTCCTTGCTGTTGACGGCGGCGGTCACCACGCCATTCTGGCCGATGACCACCCGGTCACCATCCACCTGGATGACGGTGTAGGTGTTAGTGTAGACGAAAGAGGCCAGGCCGCCGCCGGTATAGGTCTTGGCCCCCTTGTTGACCTTGACCTTGGAGCCCACGGTGATGCCACCCTCCACCTGGATGTCAGCGGCGTCCACCCAGCCGTAGACGGTGGAGCCGCCGCCGGGCACCTTGATGAGGTGGTAGGGGTGCTTGGCGTTCCCGGCCATGGCGGTGACCTTGGCCTTGCCAGGCTTGCAGGCGGAGCCGTTGAGGGCGTTGGAGCTCACATAATGTTTGTTGCCGGTAAAGGTCACGGTGTCGCCCACACAGGCCCCCACGGTGCCCTCAGAGGGCTTGCTGGGCTGGGTGGTGCCCTGGGATCCGCCGCCGGTAGAGGCCCCGGTGTAGTCTACATAGGGCAGCTTGCCGTGCTTGGTCCACCGGCGGGTGTTGTAGCCCGCCTTGGAGCCGATGTTGCCCACGGCGGTGATTTGCACCTTGTTCTCCCACTTGGGGCTGCACTCCACCGCCAGGCCGTCCCCAATGTAGATGCCGATATGCCCGGACATCCAGACGGCCTCACCGATGACCATATCATCCCAGCCGGTAGTGCTCACCCCGGTGCATTTGGTAATCATGGTATCAGCGCCGATGTCCGGCACCCCGTTGATGGCGTAGCCCGCCCCGCCGTAGGTCCGGGAGGCGTCCCCGTCCCAGCCCCAGAGGATGCCCTTGATGAGGCACACACAGTCAAAGCCGAAAACAGGCGGGCTCTGGTTGGCCGCCGCCTTAATCATGGCGGTGCGGGTGGCGTTCTTGTTGTAGGAGTGGTTGTTGCAGTAGCGGCTCACATTGGAGCCGGTGAGGGGGGCCCCAAAGCACCCCATCACATACAAGGTCTTGTAGTTCTTGGCGATGTCCACGGCCTTGTCCACAAAGGCCTTGGCGGTCATTTTACTCATTGAAAACGCTCCTTTACTCAGTCTTTCAGTACGATTTCCGCCACACGGACAGCGACATCCGCCCCGTACTTATCCGCAAACTGCTTGAGAAACCGCTGGGCATATTTGGCCCGGTTTTCATTTTTTGCTTTCCAGAAATAGAAACCGCCCCAGGCCCCGTTGGTTAAAAGGGAGGCCCCGGCCAGGCCAGCCAGGGCCGTGACATCAAAGCCCAGGTAATTGGTGACGATGGTGGCCACGCACAGCAGGACGGAAATGGTCACATGGGCCCAGAGCAGCTTTTTTGAGGTGTCTATTTTTCATGCCCTCCTCTCCAGTCCCGCCAGAGGATTTCTACCATGCCCAGCAGGGCAAGGAAAAACAGCCGCATGGCGGGCCTCAATAAATGGCCTTGACGCCCTGCTCGGTCAAAAAATCCTTTTGGGCATGTTTGACTTTGCGGGCGTATTCAAGGGCGGCGTGCATGTCCCCGTTGCAATGTGCATCCGGGATGCGCTGGACGGCCACGGCGGTGGCCTCAGCCAGCGCCAGGGCCGCCCTGGTGTTCTGTATCAGCAGGACCTCATTTTGCTCACGGGCGGCCTCCCGTGCGTCCTGGACGGCCTCCCGCTTGCTGATACGCCGCTGGAGCAGCCAAAGCCCCAGGGAGGTGATGGCCGTGGGGATGCCCAGCAGGGTGAGCAGGCCCCCCACGGAAAGCTCAATAACCATTGGCTCCGCCCTCCCTTACTCGCTGGCCTCGGTCCAGCCGTAGGTGCCGGGCTCCCAGACATTGCCGTCCAGGTCAGAGGTCCAATGCTTGCCGTTGTGGCTCACCTTGGCCCCGGCGGCATAGGCGTCATGGGCCCCCAAAGGCTGGGACCACTCCGGCCACTCCTCCGCCGGGTCGCTGGTGATGGACCAGAGGGAGGCGGCGTTGGGGGGCTCCCAGCCGGTCTGGGAGGTGTGGGCCTGCACACAGCGGTAGAGCTTGCCGCCATACTGCCGGAGCTGGCCCACCGTGTAGTTGATATTGGCCGCCCATTCCGCAAAGAGCAGGGATTGCTCAGAGGCGGTCACGGCGTCAATGGTCCCGGCCTCTGCCAGCACCACAAAGGCGATGGCGGCGGCGTCCCGCTGCTGCTGTTCATAGAGCTGGGCCTCATGCAGAGCTTTGAGGCTGGTGGTCTTTTTCTTAACTGCCATTACTGAAAAGCACCTCCAATGCTGGTGATGTAGCCGCCAGTGTTGCTGGCCCCCCGGCCCACATTGACCTTGAAGTTAAAGGCAAAGCCGTTGGCGGCGGTCTGGTTGGTGAAAACATGGTTGTTGCCGTTCTTCACATCCTGGGTGGCGTCCTCCCAGACGGGCTCCGTGTCGTTGGCGTTGTTGGTCACCAGGACCTCCAGGTCAGCATCCGCCGGGATGGAGCCCAGCACATTGAGCACCATGACCGTGATGGCGTCATCGGCGTCCATGGGCTCCGCCAGGGTGATGGAGGCCTCATAGACGGCCTTGGTAAAGGTCACGGTGTAGGGGGTGCTGTCCGCCTTGGTGTCATTGGCCACCACCTTGATGGTGTGGGCCCCGTTGAGGACTTTCTGCCAGTTGGCGGCGGTGACACACTGGACCGTGTTGCTCTGCCCCAGGGTGGCGGTGTAGGTCCGCTTGAGTACATTGTCCAGGTACTCTTTCACCGTCACGGTGTCGCTGTCAGCGTCCGTCACGGTGTAGGTCAGGTCAAAGCCGTCCTCCTTGGTCCCCAGATCGGTGCCGGAGGTCGTGGAGCTGGTGATGACCGGGATGGCGTTGTTGTCCACCGTCCGGGTTTCGCTGGTCACATAGGTGCTGGTGGCGTTGTAGCTGTCATAGGAGCGCACACGGTAGGCCACGGTGTTCCACCCGGCGGTGATGGTGTCGGTGTAGGCCAGGGCGGAGCCCTTATAGATTTGGGTCCAGGAGCCGCCGTCCACCTGCCGCTCCAGCTCATAGCCGCTGAGGTTGCCGTCACTGTCAGAGGCGGCGGTCCAGGAGATGGCCAGGTTACTGCCGCCACGGACAACGGCGGGGACAGTCAGACTGCCGGGAGCGCCAGGGGCCCGGTTGTTGGTCACCGTCACCGTGCTGCTGGTTTTCCAGCCGCTCTCAAGTCCGGCGGCGTCATAGGCCTTGACCCGGTAGGCCACAGTGTTGGTACCAAAGGCCACGGTGTTGGTGGTGCTGGTGGCGGTGCCCTGGTAGATTTGGGTCCAGGAGCCGCCGTCAACCTGGCGCTCGACAATGTAGCCCTCAAGGTTGCCCTCTGCATCCGTGGAGGTGCCCCAGCTCACGGTGATGGTGCTGCCGCCGTCAATACTGCTGGGGACGGAGATGCTGGCGGGCGTAGAGGGGGCGGTGTTCTGAAACACAGAGCCGTCATCGCTCACATAGAGGGAGGAGGGGAGAGTGAAAGCGGGGCGGGACCCGTAGGAGCTGCCGCAGTAGTTGCCGCCGATATTGCCAAAGGAGTCCAGCCCCCAGGCGCGGTAGGTGCTGTGCGTGTACGGGGAGCGGGTCCATTGTGTGGTGGCGCTCCCGTTGCGATAGGCAATCCGCAGGGTGGACGCAATGGGCAGGGCGGAGCCCTCCGTGTTGGCATAGGAGTGGGACTGCCCCAGCTCGGTGAGGGACAGGGCAAAGATGGCCCGCTCCAGGGTGCCCACCGTGTTGTTGCCGTTGCCGGGGGTGTAGCGGATTTTGGTGGTGCCGATGAGGGAGCGGATGTCGGCGTCCAGCATGTTTTTGTAGGTGCTGTTAAACCAGCTATCCAGGTCGCTGCTGGCGTAGGCGTTCACATTGCCGCTGTCCCACACTCGGTCATCATAGGTGTCCTTGCGGACCACCAGCGTCCTCCCGGCCCCGTTGAGGCTGCTTTCATAGTCGTGCTTGGCAACATAGAAGTCCACCAGCGTGCCGTTTTCTTTCAGCTTGATAATGCTGCCGGTGGACTTGTTGCCCAGGGTAGTTGTGGCCATTAGATTTCCTCCTTTAGAATGTTTTGCACACGGTCCCGCACCTGCTGGCGCAGGGACCAGGTGTTGCCGTGAGCGGCGTGGGCGTCCCAGGCCTGCCAGCTTTGCAGGATTTTCTCACGGGTCACAAGGCCCGCCGGATAGTCCTGCTCCCACCGGCGGAGCTTGGAGCGCATACGCTTGATGCTGCTGTGCCGCAGCTTGCGGATGACCTTGCCCTCCTCGGTCAAATAGGAGTGAAAGCCCAGAAAATCAATCCCGTTGCGGATGGGGAAAATCTGGGTTTTCTCATTGAGCTCCAGCCCCAGGCTGGCCATAAAGGCCCGGATTTCCTTGAGGCAGAATTGCAAATAGTCCTTGTCCGGGTGGATGAGGAAAAAGTCATCCATGTACCTGCCATACCAGCGAATGTGGAGCCGCTCCTTGACGAAGTGGTCAAACTCATCCAGGAACAGCAGGGCAAAAAGCTGGCTGGTCTGGTAGCCCAGCGGCAGGCCGTCCGTGCTGTCTATGTAGGTACACAGCAGGTCAAAAACGATGGGCTCAAGGTCCAGCTTTTTGAGCTTTTCCTTGAGCTTGTCGTGGTCAATGGACGCAAAGAAATGCCGCACATCTGCCTTGAGGACCCAGCCCTCCGCCGTGCGGTATTTGTTCCAGTATTCCGTGAAAAATCCACGCAGCCGGTCCAGGCCGAAGTGGAGCCCTTTGCCTTTCTGGGATGCGTAGTTATCCAGAATGAAACTGTTGGTGATGCGCTCATAGATGAGGTTGTCCACCAATGCGTGCTGGACCACTTTATCAACAAAGGCCGGGGCCTGCACCAATCTCTTTTTGGGCTCGTAGACATAGAACACACGGAACAGTCCGGGCCGGTAGATTTTGGTTTGCAGGATGTAGACAAGGTTGACGATATTGGCCAGCAGGTGGACCTCATAGTTGGCGGTGGCGGCCCTGGAGCGCTTGCCCCGTCTGGCCGCCAGGTAGGCTTTGTAAAGCACCGAAAAGGTGCATATCTCAGAGAATTTCAGCACGGGTCTTTGCACCCCTGTAAACATGCGGGCGGCCCCCTGTCATCCCGGCGGCGGGCCTCCCTCTCCTTGTGCGCCGTGTAGGTGCCGCAGGGACAGGACCAGCAGCACCCCGCCGCCTCGGTGTGCGGTGGGGTGCATCGGCGCAATGTATTTGCCTTGGTGTCAAGGCTGGATGTGACCTCCTTTGATGCGATGGATGGCGCTGCTTTCGGCTTTGGGCCTACTCGGTCGGACCTTACCATCAGAGCGGGGCGGGACCCGTTGGAGTTGTTGCAGTTGTTGTTGTTGATATTGCCATTGGAGTTCAGCCTCCAGGCGTTGTTGGTGTTGTTCGTGTTCGGGGAGGTAGAGGTAAATAAACAGGTCACACCCAAATACACGGCCTTGGTGGCCGTTGTATCCGTTTACTGAGGCCGCAGGGCCTCCGCAATTTGCAGGGCCATTTGCCCCATTTTGGCAAGCTCCTGGGCCGCCTTGGCCTCCCGGAGGGCGGCGGCACGGTTGCCGTCTGATTTCCTCCAGTTGAAAGCCTTTTGACGGACCGGGCGCACCAGCTCCGCCCAATAGTGGCATTGGTCGCCGGTGATGTACTTGCGGCCATAGCTGAGGTTGATGAGCTGCTCCATGGTCTGGCACTCGATGAGCACGCCGTCCGGGTCCTTGAGCCGCTCCTCATACTCGGTTTCAAAATAGCGGCCATTGGCGGCCTCACAGCCCTTGAGGATGCGGACGGCGCAGTCCTGGAGCTCGGCGCACAGGTGGAAAGTCTGGCTTTTGGGAAAGTGAGGCTTTCCGTCATCTTTCACCTTGTCATAGAGGAGCTTTTCCACAAGCTGGTCACCCACCATGATGTAGGCCTTGACCGGCTTGTATTCTGCCTCTTTCTGCTTGACCCGCTGGATGGTGTAGTCCAGCAGATCGGAGGCAAGAGGGATGATGTCATAGCTTGGCATTAAAACTCAATCCTCGCATAGGTTTCATTCCAGACGCCGGTGACCACCACGCCGGTGAGGGTCCCAAAGGTCACCTCAAAGCTGTTGCCGGTGACATTGGTGCCATATTTCAGCTCCAGCACGGAGAGGCGGCTGTCCAGGCCGCTGAGGTCCACACGGATGTCCGGGTGGGAGGTTTCATCAGTGTTGTGGTCATCCACGGCGTCCGTGATGTCCTGCCGGATGTCCGGGTGGCTGGCCGGGTCCGTGTTGTGTTCGGCAATGGCCTCCTCCAGGTCCTCCGGGCTCACGGTGTCCAGGGACGGGGTGATGGTAAACTCCAGCACGGAGCTGTCCACCACAACAATGTGCATGAGCATGGTGAGCCGCCCGTCCACGCCGGTGGAGATGGCCACCTTTTCCGTGTCCGGGGTGTTGCAGATGGCAATGAGTGTGCCGTCCTCATCAAAGAGGCCCATTTCACGGACAATGAAGTTGCCCACACTGTCATCAATGATGATTTTCACATCCAGCATGTTGGGGACAGAGGCGTTTTGCTCGGCGGACACGATGGGCCCCCGCCATAGCTCCCTCACAAGCTCTGTCTGCTCCGTGCTGGGCAGGTAGTAGCTGCCCCCGCCGTCACCGGCGGCGGCCTGGGTGATTTTCAGCTTGGTCCCCGCCAAAATGCAGTTGGTGATGAGGGTGGACCCCGCCGTGGTTATCCTGGTGCCGTATTTTCTTTCCTGGTCAGGCATTTCCGCTTTCCTCCTGTTCGTATGGATAAATTTCAAGGGTTGCACGATATTCCAGAGGCCCGGCTCCGATGACGCCGCCGGTGCTCTCCAGCTCATTGGTCAGCAGGGGCCACAGGTCCATGTGCAGGGAGCGCTCCGTGTAGGCCCCCAGCCGGACGCCGCCGGTGGATTGCAAAAGGGCGGTCATCAAAATGTGGATGTTCTCCGGGCGGACCGTCAGCAGCATGTCAAGGATTTCCCCCGCCAGCCGGTCCGCCTCCGGCAGGACCGTGTAGTCAAGCTGGATGTCCAGGGTGTAGTCCTGGAGAGAAACAGAGTGGCCGTCCGGGCCGCACAAGCCCGCCAGCCAGTTTTTCAGCCAGCGCAGGGTGTAGGGCAATTCTAAATTCCACTTGGCCTTGATGCGGGCCTTGCGGGCCTCCAGGGTGTCCGTGTCCTTGGGAAAGAGCCGCAGCTCTTGCTCCCACACGGCCACGCCGTCCTCATCGGCATCCTCAAGGAATTGGTTGGCCAGCACTCTGGTGATGGCGTCCCACGCAAGGGAGATTTCCGGCTCATTGGCCCCGTTGATGATTTGAAACTCCAGCACCTCCCGGAGCACCGGGGGCAGGTAGTTCAAAAGGTGTCTATCCATCGGTGACCTCCCCTCTGGCGGGGATGCTGTCCGGGCCCAGGGCCAGGTTGTTCTCCTGCCCGTTGATTTTGGTGCCGCCAATGTCCGTTATCATGTTGGAGCACTCGGAGAGGATGCGGCTTTCAATCTGGGAAATGCGGACGGTCAAAAAATCAGAGCTGGCCCAATCCTGGGACAGCTCCACAAAATAGGCGTCAATGACGGCCTCCACATAGCTCTTGACGGCATCCCAATCCCACCCGGAGGCATAGGTGAGGTGGAGGGCAATGTCCACCTCCTCCGGCGTTACGCCGGTCACATGTACCACATGGCCGATGGGGGCCAGGCCCAGGCCCTCCCCGGCGTTCTGCTCCGGGTCAATGGCCGTCTGGATTTCCTCCAGCAGGGTGGGCGTGGGGGCCTTGTAGTCGGAGGCCATGATGACCAGCTTGACCGTGCCGCCCACCGTGAGCTTTTTCTCCTTGGCCGCCGTATAGACCGCCGTGAGCCAGGTGGCCACGGAGCCGCTCACGGTGCCAATGGTGCTGGTGTACCAGCTCTCCACGGCCTCATCCGGGATGAGGCTGGCCGGGGAAATATCCCCATTCCAGACGGGGTGGATTTTGAGGTCACCCACGCCGGGCATGGCCAGCACTTTCTCCCGGTAGTCAGCCTGGTTGCCGCCAAAGGCCTGGGACTGGAAACTGTCCAGCACCCGCTGGCGGAAAGCCTCCGTTTCCTCCACATCATCTCCGGGGATGAGCAGCTCCACCAGTTCCGCATGAGTGAGCCCCTGCACATACTCCACGGGGATGAGGGTGCCGCCGTAGTTGTTGGCCGCCGCTCCGGGGGTTTCACAGGTGACCTGGTGGCTGAGGCCGGTTTCCGTGTCCTCCTCCGTGTCCATCCGGGCGGTGACCACAAAGTTGAGGTCCTCGCAGGAGAAACGGGTCCCCACCGGGACCTCAATGTTAAACTCCGCCCGATAGACGGCGGGGCTGGCCGGGTAGGGGTCCATGTTGCGGTCATGGGCCCGCTTGATGAGGTATTCACGGGGGGCCGTGATGATGTAGGTGGCCTGGAGCACAAAGTCCGCCGCAATGTAGAGCTGGGCCAGCTCTGCCATGGACGGGGCCACGCCGTTCATCACCATGGACCCCTCCCGCTTGTCCACCGGGGAGGCCACCCTGGAGAGGGCGCTGGACAGCAGCGCCTCATAGGTCTTGCTTTCAAACATTCAGATGTCAACCTCCTTTTCGGCGCTCACATCGCCATAGATGGTGTGGACGGTAAACCGGGCCGTCACCCAGTCCCGGCCTGTTTCAAACTCCCAGCCGTCCAGGGAGGTGATGCGGTCATCCTGGAGGAGCGCCTCCGTGATGCGCCGCTTTATCTCGCTCATGGCATAATCCTTGGGCTTGCCTATCAGGTCGGAGAGCTCGGAGCCGTAGTTGCGGGAGTAGATGGGGTAGGCATAGCGCTCCACATTCAAGATGAGATAAACGGCCTGGAGCACGGCGTCCTGTTCATCCGTCATGCCCCTCACCCGGTCATGGTCAATGTCCAGCTTGTGGGTGTAGCTGGGCTGGGTTTCCACCGCAAAGGTGATGAGGTCCAGGTCATCCCCCGTGGTTGGTAAAGTTGCCATTAGGTCCTCGCCTCCCATCTGCCCAGGACAATGTACTGCTGCCCTCCATCGCACCGTATCAGGATGACTTTCTCACCCATCTGGAGGGCGTTGTGGACTTTCCACTTTTTCTTGCCCTGGTATCGGTGCTTGTGTGAGGCAAAGGCGGCGTCCCCGGCCCCGCCGCTGGTTTCCTCGGTTTCGTGATACTCCGGCATGGTGGTCATCTCCACGGTGTAGTCCCTCACGGCGTCCGTGAGGATGAGCTGGGCCTCGGTCAATATCTTCTTTTGGTCAACGGTGATTTCAAGCGGGGAGGTGGAGGTCACATAGCCATAGCCCCCGCTCATGGGAGCGCCTGCCTGGACGGCCTCCACGGCGGCCCGCTTGACCAGCCGCACCAGTTCATTGATGTCAAGTGACAAATGTACCACCTCGCATTTTGAGCTCCATGAGGTGCTGCTCATTGTTGAAAGTGTGTTTGACCTGCTCCACCATGAGGTAGTTTGACACATTGATGTCACCCAGCCCCAGCATGACCACCAGCAGGGTCCCGGCCCTCACCCGGATGTCCCCCAGCACATCCCGCAGCTTGAGCGTGCGGGTTTTGGTGTTGTAGAGGTCCAGGAGGGCGTCCGCCATGGCCTTGGCGTTGGTGGTGCTGTCCAGCTTTTCATAGTATTGCAGGACGCCCCATTGGTTGATGTTGGAGCTGTCCTGGGCCACGAAAATCTCCCGCTTGCCGGTGTCCTTGTTCTCGTAGGAGAGCTTGATTTTGTCATAGGTCTGGGAGGCGATGGAGCTTTTATAGTCAAAGTCCCCAGCCGTGTCCTCATCAATCAAAAGCCCCAATTTCATGCTGCCGATGTTCTTGAGGGTCAGCTTGCCCACATCATCATAGAGCACATACATCTGGGAGGTGGCCTTGAGGGTTTCGTCCAAAGCCGTCTGGATGATGTCAAAGAGGGTCTGGTTGTCCTCCACCCGGCTCCCGATGGTGTAGCCGGTGTCCTCCAGGTCCCCCACATTGAGCTGGAAGTCCTCCGCAATCATGCGTATCACATCGGCGGCGGTCTTGTTGGTGTAGACATAGGTGTCCTTGTTTTTGAGGTAGTAGAGCTGGTCATATACGGTGATTTGGATGATGTCATCCGTGCTGCCTTTGCGGGATTTTTCAAAGACAAAGCCATAAAAGACGGGGGAGCCGTCCACGGAAAAACGGCACGGGTCGCCCTCTTGAAAGCTCAAGCCCGGTGTCTTGACCACCTCAGCAATGAGCTTTCCCGGCTGTCCTTGGCGTTCCCACTCAATGCTCACATTCTCCACCACGGGGGGCAGCATGATGGTCCCCTGGTGCTGTATCAGCAGCTCATAGGTCATGGGAGAGTGAGCACCTGCCCCGGATAGATGAGGTTGGGATTGCTGATTTTATCCGTGTTTGCGTTGAAAATTTTGTTGTAGTCGGCCCCGTTGCCGTAATACTTGGCGGCGATGGCCCACAGGCTGTCACCGGCCTTGACCGTGTAGGTCTTGGCCGTGGGGGCCGTGCTGGCGTCCCGTTCCTTTTCCACCGTCACGGTGGGGGTGGTGCTCTCATCCTTGGGCTCCTCCACGGTCACCGTCTTGGTGCCGTAGTCCCGCCATTGCTTGAGGTTGACATCCACGGCCACATCCAGGCCCTTTTTGCCGTCCTCGGTGATGTTGTAGTCCTCCACGCTCACCTTGATGTTGGTGTCAAAGAGCATCCCCCCGGAGGGGGACATCCGCACCAGCATGAATTGGGTGGTTTCCTTGTTGGCTTTCATCTGCTCCAGCAGTCCCAGGTAGTAGTCCGGGGACCGGGAGCCGGTGAGCATGGGCAGGTCAAAGGGGACGGTGAGCTCCGTGAGGCCGGGGGCCCGCAGGAAATTGACCTCTCCCTCATTCAAGAGGACCAGGGTTTTGTTTTTCCCCTTGATTTTCACCTGGAGCTTTTCCGGGGTGGGCCAAAGGGCCCCGCCCAGATAACAGGTGTAACTCATCTTGTCACCCTCCTTTTTTCCATTGGAAAAAACTCCGTGTTTCCGGCATGGGGCAGGGTCTACGCATGGACGCCCTCCGCCGCCGTCAGCAGGGCCTCTGTAAAGCCGTCCGTGAGCGTGGCAATCACGCCGTCCAGATCGGCACCGCCCTCAATGCGGTTGGTCATGCCGGTCATGTCAATGCGGACCTCAGCCGTGGTGAAACGGTTGATAGCGTCCCGCTCTGCAATGTCCCGCAAATACTCCAGCTCCTCCGTGGAGGTGCTGAGGGCGTCAGCGGCGGCCCCGGTGTTGGCGGCGGTCTGCCCGGTGTTGCCCAAAAGGTCATCCATGGCAAAGTCACCATATCCGCCGGTGCCCAGGCCGCCCGCTCCGTAGTCCGTAGCAGCGCCCAGGTCCATGTCAAACAGGCCGCCCACGGCGTCAGAGATGCCGCTGGCCACACCATCGCCCCAGTTGGCTCCGGCGTTGAAAGCATCGGAGGCCCAGCCCTCTCCCCAGGTGTCAAAGGTGCTCATGCCCTCATTGAAAGCGTCCCCGATGCTCACAAAGTCCTGGATGTTGCCGGAGGCCTCCGCCGCCTTGGCGGCGTAGTCGCTGGCCGCATTGGTGATGCCGGAATAGTCAAACTCCACAAAGGGCAGTTTGTTCAGCGCCTCGCAGATACCGGCCACCACGGTGAGGGCCGTGGAGAGCAGGTTGTAAAACCAGGACTGCACCCCGGCAATCACATTGCCAAAGGCAATGCCGATGTTTTGAGCGCAGGCCCCCAGGGCGTTCCAGATGCCCAGGGCAATGTTGGCGATGGTCAAGCCCAGGTTGACAAAGAATTGCACCACCACATTGATGCCGCCGCAAATGACGCCAAAGCCGCTGTTGGCGATGCCGGTAAACTTGGCAATGGCCGCACAGGCGGCGTAGATGGCCGCCACAAGAGCTATGACCAGCACCACAATCCAGGTGATGGGACAGGCCAGCAGGGCCGCATTGAGCCCGTACTGAGCCGCAGTTTGGGCAAAGGTGGCCCCGGTGCTCATCATCAATGCCGCCGCTTTCACACCCTCAGCCAGCGCCATGGCGGCGTTGATGCCGTTGGTGATGAGGGCCACGGCATTGTAGGCGATAAAGGCGGCCACCAGGCCGTAGACAATGGGGCTTATCCAGCTCCAGTTGTCCACCACAAAGGCGGCCCCGTTGATGAGGAGGTCCAGCACGCCGGTGGCCACCGTGGCCAGCATGGCCAGTCCGTTGATGGCTCCGTTGATGACCGTGTTAAACTGAGCGCTGTTTGCC
>ENA-OZFU01000362-OZFU01000362.1-human-gut-metagenome-genome-assembly--contig:-NODE-362-length-17107-cov-6.008327_pt1 | contig 17107 bp, 18 predicted proteins | sample MGYA00244650_ERZ653646 | MGnify/ENA primary metagenome ERZ653646 (study PRJEB26926, sample SAMN06164982) | human gut metagenome | biome: ENVO:00009003; feature: ENVO:2100002; material: ENVO:00002003...
AAAATAGTGGTTTTAGGCAGTTCTCACGTGGCTTATTCGTGGGACTTTTTGAAAACTGTTTTTGCTCCCACGAATTGACGCATTTGTCTTTGATTGTCAGCTTTTTGCGTAACTGGTTTTTGAGTGTAACAAACTAATTTTGTACCACTTAAAAAACAAAGAATTATGGGAGCAGTGAAAAGAAACACACTAAGCGTATTGTTCATCATCAAGAAAGCGAAACTTCTGAAAAACGGTGAAGCTCCTATTTGTATGCGCATCACCGTAAACAAACGAGTAGCCGAAGTTATGATTAAACGGAGTATTCCTGTCGATTTATGGAATCAGAAAAAGGAATGTTCCAAAGGAAAAGACCGTGTAGCCACCGAACTGAACCACTATATCAATACGGTTCGTGCCAAAGTATTGCAGATACACCGTGAATTGGAAATAGACAACAAACCAATAACAGCTGATACAATTAAGGATTGTTTCTACGGACGGGATAAGGTACAGCGTAGCTTGCTGGAGGTGTATGCAGAGCATAACGAAAAATGTCGTGCCCTGATTGGCAAGGAATATACAGAAAGCACCGTTACCAAGTTTGATACTTCCATAAACCGGCTGAAAGAATATATCCGCAGTTGTTACCACTGTGATGATATAATGTTGGCAGAACTGGACGGGCAATTTATCCGTGATTTTGATTTTTGGCTGAAAACGGAGAAGCATTGCCAAAACAATTCCGCATTGAAACATTTGAAGAACTTGAAAAAGGTTGTTCGCATTGCTTTGGCTAATGACTGGATAAAGAAAGACCCGTTTTACGGCATCCACTTCAAGCAGGAGGAAGTAAATGTAGAGTTTCTCTCACGTGAAGAACTGGATATTCTGATGAACAAGGAATTTGCTATCAAACGGCTGGAGCAGGTAAGAGATATTTTTATCTTTTGCTGTTTTACTGCACTTGCTTTCGTGGATGTGCAGCAGTTAAGCCGTGAACACCTAATAAAAGACAATAACGGTGCTTTGTGGATACGCAAGGCACAACAGAAAACCAATCAGATGTGTAATATTCCTGTTTTATCCATTCCTCAAAGGATATTGAGGAAATATGAAGATAATGTAGAGTGCATAAAAAAAGGAGTACTTTTGCCTGTAATCAGTAATCAACGCATGAACGCCTATTTAAAAGAAATTGCTGATGTATGCGGCATAGCCAAACGGCTAACCACTCATTATGTAAGACATTCAACCTCTCTTTTCTAATTGAAAAACAAGCAATTAAGGCTTTTATTATTTTAAATAGGTAACGATTTGGAAACGAGCGGACTACATATATCCGCAATATTTTACATCAAATCTGAAGAACGCTTTATTATTTTACAAAGATAGCGATTTTATTTTTTATCCGCTATTTTTCTTCTTGTATTTTTTTATGAAAATCCTACAAGCCCTATATCCTTCCTAAGTGCATATCTTCCAATTAAGAAGATAAATCTCATTTCAAGTTGTTCATCTACTCCACTTTGGAGCAACTCAGTTGCAACATCCTATGGAAGATGTTCCGTAATGGAATGATCGAGCATTACGGGCTGTATCTGAACTTGGAAACGATGAAGGTGAATCCGAAAAATATATGAATCGATACTATTAAGAGTAAAATTACTGAATAAAGAGAGTGTAGGTTGCATTATTTCTAATATGAACATGGCTCTCTTGAAAAAATCTCCTAATTTTGCATGAGCAATAGGAACCGCACTCTATGAATAAGACATCATATATAATCCTGATTATATTCATCCTGATTATTACCGGAGGTTGTGTTGGCAATCAAAAACAATCTCCTGAGACAAGTCGTGACAGCATTTACACGGTGGCGCATATACAGGACTTGTCCATCGCACAGCCGCATGAAGCAATCGCACTGCTTGATACTGCCGAACAGAAAAAACGTATGACGCCATTCGACATCAGCCGTTTGCGGTGCCTTGTCTATCATAACGGGCTTTCCAATTACAGACGTGTCTTGACGCATGGGCTGAAAGCATACGAAATGCCCGAATCACGCAAAGATCCGGAACTTCCCGTCAAGCACCCTGCAGCTGCTCATCAAGAAGATCAACGAGGAATATGTACTGTAAAGTCCACCGGCCTGTAAATACTCCGGGCGTGTCGGACAACAAGGGAAAATGCGTGCAGCTGGTGGAATATCTCAGCAAGGAGCTGAAGGAGGAACGTCCTTATTATGATAATTTTTTTTCACAGAAAGAGGACTATGTGCCCCCTCTGACCGTCATGCATCATATGGACAATAACCACAGGACACTGAAACGGAACGACGACAAGTTCTATATGCTCACCATCAATCCCAGCGGTGAGGAGCAGCAGCACCTCATTGAAAAAGTGACCGGGGAAAAGACCGGCGAATTCCCGGAGCTCTCCCCGGAGCAGCAGAAAGAAGTCCTGGCTGAAATGAAACGGCTCACCCGTGAGTGCATGGATGAATATGCCTGCAATTTTTACCGGGAGAAAATCAGGTCCGGTGACGATCTGGTATGGTATGGGCGTGTGGAAACAGAACGCCACTATAAAGGCGATGATCCCGAGGTGGAAGCCGGCAAGGCAAAAGCCGGTGAAAGAAAACCGGGACTGCAGCTGCATGTGCATATTATCGTCTCCCGTATGGATAGATCCCAGACCGTGTCCCTTTCCCCGCTGTCCAAGAGCAGGGGAAACCGGCAGGTTCTTGACGGCAGGGATGTGGTGGTCGGTTTTGACCGTTCCCAGTGGTCCGCCCGGTGCGCCTCCAGGTTCAACCAGCGGTATGGCTACTTCCCTTACTGCCGGTCCAAGAATGAGGGTCTGAAGGAATATTCCGGAGAATGGAAGGCAAGGAACGAGCTGCGGAACGAAACTGTATCGAGAATCAAGAGTGAGATCCTGCACGGAGAACTCAGGGAGGAAAGGCGGCTGTACATGAATGTCTGCCGTCTGTACCGGTTCGTGGTGAATCCCAGGAAGGCCATTATCCAGGAACTGAAAAGGCTGGGAACCAATCTTCTGACCGGAAGGGAGAGATGACCGTCGGTTGTAATTTTTCTTATGCTAAGAAACAAATAATCTACTGCATACATAAACTATTAAGAATCCACAAACCCATTCTTTTCCCTATCATAGAAAAAGACTCCGCCTGTTTTTAATCACTAGTTACTTCCGGTACACCTGAGGACTCTATACTGAAAAATAGGGCAATTAGGCAGAGTAGCAGCGATGATTTTATTATTTTATGCTTGCATCTAGCAGGTGGTTTGTTGGTTATAATGATAATGGCCGTTTCATGTAATGTGCTGATAGGATTGCAAAAACTTAGCTCTCTATTCAAAAATAATAGTATAATATCATCTCAAACTAACAACTGTACACGCAGATCTTACAAATCATCATGGTTAGAGTTGGTATGTTTTTAAGTTTCAGACAATTTATAATCTCTTCCATTATTAGGTATACCTTATCATAGCCCTTGACAGTATCAAAAATAAGACCGGCTGCCAGAAATATATTTATCTTTACACTTAATATTTCCGCAACTTGATTCGTGCTTGTAGCCAAAAAAGTTCAATACCTTTTATTTTGCAGATTAAAAATATAATTTTACCTTTGTTTTAGAATTGGTTCTTATTGTCCATGTACACGGATGAAAGATTAAAAGGGAATCGGGTGCAAATCCCGGACAGTCCCGCTGCTGTGAAGCTCTGCTGGAATCTTGAAAAATACCTTTGCCACTGATGTGACAATCCTCACATCGGGAAGGCTTCAAGATAAGGAGTCAGTCAGAAGACCTGCCATTCATTAAAGGCTGTTTTTACTCGTGGGATTAGGAAAGCAGTACGAAAGAAAATAAGAAAATAAAAAAATTACGGGAGGAATGCCTATGAAAAAGGTATGTCCACGTTGTGGTGCAACATTTGATTGTATGCACAATGATATTTTATCGTGTCATTGCGCAACTGTCCGACTGGATGCTCTGCAACGCACCTATTTAATGGAGAATTATTCCGATTGCCTGTGCCATGACTGCCTGAAAGCCGTCAAGGACAGTTTCTATGCCTGCGAAATTAACCCCCGTTATAATAAGAAGAAAGATGATAAAGAAAGTATTGATTGCAAACAGAGGTGAAATAGCCTTACGTGTAATGCGTTCCTGCCGAGAAATGGGCATACGGACCGTTGCTGTCTTTTCAGAAGCCGACCGCACTTCTCATCATGTGATGTATGCTGACGAGGCCTATCTTATAGGTCCTGCTATAGCTAGGGAAAGCTATTTAAATATAGAAAAAGTAATAGAAACTGTCAAACGATGCAAAGCCGATGCCATTCATCCCGGTTATGGTTTTTTGTCCGAGAATGCTGATTTTGCCCGCCGGTGCAAAGAGGAGGGGATCATCTTTATCGGCCCTGCCGCCGAGACGATGGAAGCGATGGGTGACAAGATTGCCGCCCGTAAGCGTATGATTGCCGCAGGTGTTCCCGTGGTCCCCGGTACGGAACAGCCGTTGCAAAGTGCCGAAGAGGCGGTACGTATCTGTAATGAAATAGGCTATCCTGTCATGTTGAAGGCTTCTATGGGAGGCGGCGGTAAAGGGATGAGGCTGATACGCAGTGAAGATGAAGTGGTGGAGGCATATAACACCGCCCGTTCCGAGTCCATGTCTTCTTTCGGGGATGATACGGTTTATCTGGAAAAATTTGTGGAGGAACCCCATCATATAGAATTTCAAATTCTGGGTGACAATCATGGCAATGTAATCCATCTGTTTGACCGCGAGTGTTCTGTTCAGCGTCGCAACCAGAAGATTGTAGAGGAGAGCCCGTCTCCGTTCCTTACTCCGGAACTCCGCCAGGAGATGGGGGAAAAGGCAGTGGCTGCCGCCAGGGCGGTGAACTATTCGGGAGCCGGAACTATCGAGTTTCTGGTGGACAAGAACCGCGATTTCTATTTTCTGGAGATGAACACCCGTTTGCAGGTGGAGCATCCCATCACCGAAGAAGTGGTGGGCGTGGATCTGGTAAAAGAACAAATCCGTATAGCCAATAACGAGGTGCTGCACCTGAAGCAAGAAGAACTTTTCCAGCGCGGTCATGCCATCGAATGTCGTATCTGTGCGGAAGACACGGAGAACAACTTCATGCCTTCGCCGGGTATCATCAAACAGCTGACGGAGCCTAACGGCATCGGCGTACGCATTGACAGCTACGTTTACGAAGGTTACGAGATTCCCATCTATTACGACCCGATGATAGGCAAGCTGATTGTATGGGCTACGACCCGCCAATATGCCATAGAACGTATGCGCCGGGTACTTTACGAGTACAAGATTACGGGGCTGAAGACCAACCTCAGTTATCTGAAACGCATCATGCATACCCCCGACTTTGTAAAGGGTGAGTATAATACCTTGTTCATAGAGAAGAACTCGCGTATGCTGCTCCGTGGCAACGGTAATAATGAGGAGATTGAGAATATCGCCATGATCGCCTCTTATATTGACTATCTGATGAATCTGGAAGAGAACAAGAGTCCCCAGCTGTCTGATGCCCGTCCCATCAGCCGCTGGCGTGAGTTCGGCTTGCAGAAAGGAGTATTGAGAATCTGATTCTTCATTTAATTAAGCAAAAGTATGGAAATACATATTGGAGACCGCGTAGCCGATGTGACGTTGGTGAGCAAGGAAGGAAACAAGGTACAGTTTATGATTGACGGAAAACCGTATGATGTGGATATCGTTATGGCCGAGAACGGAAGCTGTTCCATCCTGCACGATGGCAATTCCTTCAATGCCGAACTGATCCGTGGGGAGGGTGGAAAGAGTTATGATGTGAATATGTTCTACCGTTCCTATCATGTGGACATAGTGGACACCCAGACCAAGTATCTGCGTATGAAAAAGGGTGGCGAGGAGAGACAGGATGACAAGATTGTAGCTCCCATGCCCGGAAAGGTTGTAAAAATTCCCGTCCGGAAAGGAGACCGTCTGTCATCCGGGGATATTGTGGTAGTGCTGGAGGCCATGAAGATGCAGAGCAACTACAAAGTGACCTCGGACTGCACGGTAAGGGATATCCTGGTCAATGAAGGGGATTCCGTCAATGCTAACCAGGTATTAATAGTATTGGATATAATAAAAGAAGATTGATCATGACAAGAGAAGAAATATACAGCCGGTTTGAAGAGCTGGACAAACGCGCGTCGCTGGGCGGCGGTGTGGACAAGATCGAGAAACAACACGCTCAAGGAAAGATGACCGCTCGCGAGCGTATCGGGATGTTGTTGGATAAAGGTACGTTCAATGAACTGGACAAGCTGGTGAACCATCGTTGCACCAACTTCGGCATGGAGAAGAAGCAGATTGCCGGAGATGGCATGGTCACCGGTTATGGGAAGATAGACGGCCGTCCGGTTTTTGTCTATGCATATGATTTCACTGCGCACGGCGGTTCGCTGAGCGAGACCAACGCGGCTAAGATTGTAAAGGTTCAGCAACTGGCTTTGAAGACGGGAGCTCCCGTTATCGCTTTGAACGATTCGGGGGGCGCACGCATACAGGAAGGGGTGAGCAGCTTGGCCGGATATGCCTCCATCTTTTATCAGAATACCATCGCATCAGGTGTTATCCCGCAGATTTCCGCCATCTTGGGTCCTTGCGCCGGAGGAGCCTGCTATTCTCCGGCACTGACCGACTTTATCTTTATGGTAAAGGAACAGAGCCACATGTTCATCACCGGTCCGGATGTGGTGAAGACCGTGACCAACGAGGAGGTGGGCAAGGAGGAACTGGGCGGTGCCCAGACTCACAGCGGAAAAAGCGGTGTGACCCATTTTATGTGCGACAATGAGGAGGAAACGCTGATGAGCATCCGCGAATTGCTGAGTTTCCTGCCTTCCAACAATATGGAGGATGCTCCGCTTGTTTCCTGTTCCGATGACATCCATCGTCAGGTGGAGGTATTGCAGACTGTCATTCCCGAAGATCCGAATATGCCTTATGATATAAAGGATATCATCGAACCGGTGTTGGACAACCAGTATTTCTTCGAGGTGATGCCTCACTTTGCTAAAAATGTGGTGGTGGGGTTTGGTCGCCTGGGAGGTCGTTCCGTAGGTATTGTTGCCAATCAGCCCGCCTGGCTGGCCGGCGTCCTTGACATTGACGCCAGCGACAAGGCTGCCCGTTTTATCCGTTTCTGTGACTGCTTTAATATTCCTCTGATCACTTTCGAGGATGTTCCCGGCTTCCTGCCCGGAACGGTACAGGAACACAACGGCATTATCCGCCACGGTGCGAAGATAGTCTATGCATACGCTGAAGCTACAGTGCCCAAGGTTACTTTAATTACCCGTAAAGCTTATGGAGGTGCCTACATTGTCATGTCCAGCAAGCCGACGGGAGCCGATGTGAACCTGGCTTACCCACAGGCGGAAATAGCCGTCATGGGTGCAGAAGGGGCAGTGAATATCCTTTACCGCAAGTCTGCTCCGGAAGAGAAAGCTGAGGTCATCAAGGAATACCAAGATAAATTCTCTAATCCTTACCGTGCGGCAGAACGTGGTCTGATTGATGAAGTGATTATGCCCCGTGACACTCGTTACAAACTTATTCAAGCTTTGGAAATGTGTCACAACAAAAACCAAAGCAATCCACCTAAAAAGCACGGCAATATGCCGTTGTAATTGTTCAATGTGTGTGTATCCCCGCAGAAGTGATTTTTCCGGGGATACTTTTACCACCCACATGATGGGAAATTTTAAATATAAAATGATGACTTAGTTAAAAATAAATATATTTTTTAATACTATGGAACTTCTTAAAAACCTCTTTGAAGGATATCCCAATCTTTGGGGCGGAGGTGTAGCACACTCCGTACTCATTCTGTCACTGGTTATCTCCTTTGGAGTTATGCTGAGTAAAATAAAAATATCCGGCATCTCACTTGGTGTCACATGGATTCTTTTTGTCGGTATCGTATTCGGCCATTTCAATCTGAATCTGGATGAACACCTGCTACATTTTCTAAAAGAATTCGGTCTTATTCTGTTCGTCTATTCCATTGGTTTGCAGGTGGGGCCCGGTTTCTTCTCAGCCTTTAAGAAAGGAGGATTTACACTGAACATGTTGGCTATGGGGGCTATTTTTATCAGTGTAGTCATTACTATCATTTTACATTTTACTACCGGGACTCCCATAACCACCATGGTCGGCATTCTCTCTGGTGCTGTTACCAATACTCCCGGTCTTGGTGCCGCCCAACAGGCAAATAGTGATTTAAATGGCATAGATGCACCGGAGATTGCGATGGGATATGCTGTTGCCTATCCCTTGGGGGTGGTTGGTGCCATTCTCTCATTGCTTGCACTGAAATACATTCTTAATATCAAAACATCACAAGAAGAAGCCGATGCCGAAAAAGGATTGGGACATTTACAGGAACTGACCGTACGCCCCGTTACATTAGAGATAAGAAATGAAGCAATACATGGGAAGACCATAAAGGAAATACGTCCTTTGGTAAACCGCAACTTCGTCATTTCGCGCATACGCCATCATGACGGACAACAGGAAGTGGAACTGGTAAATTCAGAAACGATATTACATATTGATGACAAGATTCTGGTTATCTCGAACCCTATTGACATTGAAGCGATTACAGTATTTTTTGGCAAACAGGTAGAAATGGAATGGGAACAGTTAAACAAAAAACTTATCTCACGCCGCATTTTGATAACAAAGCCTGAGTTAAATGGAAAAATGCTCTCACAACTTAAGATACGAAATAACTTCGGTGCGAGCATCACCCGTATCAACCGTTCGGGAGTAGACTTGGTAGCCTCCCCACATTTACAGTTGCAAATGGGCGACCGTGTAACTATAGTTGGTAGTGAACTTGCTGTCACTCATACCGAAAAGGTTTTGGGAAACTCCATGAAGAGACTGAATCATCCCAATCTTATCCCCATTTTTTTCGGCATCGCATTAGGATGTATCTTGGGAAGTATTCCATTTATGTTTCCAGGTATTCCACAACCAGTAAAACTTGGTCTAGCAGGTGGACCGCTTATTGTATCCATTCTTATCAGTCGTTTCGGCCCTCAATATAAAATGATTACATACACCACGATGAGTGCTAACCTGATGATAAGAGAAATCGGGATTTCCTTATTCCTAGCTTGTGTAGGATTGGGAGCCGGGAAAGATTTTATAGAGACAATTGTAAATGAAGGTGGATATATTTGGATTATGTATGGAGCTATTATTACGACCGTGCCATTAATCATAACGGGGCTCATTGGGCGTTATGCCTGTAAATTAAACTATTATACCCTTATTGGTGTATTGTCAGGAGCAAATACTAATCCGCCTGCCCTCGCCTATTCCAATGATCTGACTTCATGTGACGCTCCGGCCGTGGGATATGCCACCGTATATCCGCTTGCTATGTTCCTGCGCGTACTTACGGCTCAATTATTGATACTCTCATTAGGTTAAACTTTAAAATTCTTTAAATATGTACCAACAAGAAACGATTACCAAAGAACTACATTTACAGTTAAGTGATGAAGATTTGGCACAGTTCGAACTTGATGCCGAAGAAACGGAACGCCTCGGACACATCGGCACCCATATGGATTGCTATATGGAAGCTCCCCGCTATAAAGAATATGTAACAGATGCCGTAGTGGTAGATTGTCGGAATGGACTACCGGCTGACGAATACTTTGATAACTTGGACATAGAAGGTAAAGCATTGGTTTTATATACCGGCAATATGGCAACCAACGACTATGCAACCAAAGACTTCTTTATGTTTGACATGAAGCTTAATCGGAACTCTCTGGCTGCATTGCTTTATAACCATCCAAAGTTTATTCTTATTGACTCACATGGGTTAGGCATGTTTTCACAACACCGGTTATTCGATATGGAATGTGAGAAAAACGGTTGTTTTCTTATTATGTGCCTGATGCTTGAAGGAGAAGAAATATTGAATATAAAAAAAATAAAGATTGAAATTGACAAGGAAATGCCTTCCACTGGAAAGCCATGTCGTGTCTATGGATTCTAAAAAAAGAAAAACATAACTTCATTTAAATGGATAAGACAGCCGAAACTTTGATAGATGTCAGTGGATTTATTTCTGAATATTCCGCTCACATGAGGGCATATGGTGTACATACTTCACGAGTGACACTCAGTGCTACGCACATTGGGAAATCATTCGGTTATATGGTAAAAATCAGTGTCGTTCAGAAAAAAACGAAACCGAAAAGCAAGTATATCAATTGGTTACTCATGATAATAGTAGCTGTGCTGCCTGGAAGCATGGTAGTAGGATCTATCCAAAATATTTAACATTATCTAACTTTTAAAAACCGTTTCTGATTTTTAAACTAACTTAATACTGCAATAACTCCAAATTCCATTATCTTTGTTCCCGAATTGGTTCCGAATAGATGTCCTCTATCCGGATTAAAAGGGAATCGGGTGTAAATCCCGGACAGTCCCGCTGCTGTGAAACTCTATTTCAAACTTTCTGAAGAAAACTCTGTGCCACTGGTGTTATAAATTGCATCGGGAAGGTTTCAGAAAGAGAGCCAGTCAGAAGACCTGCCATCATTCATTTAGTCATCTTTTCTCTGGGGGTAGAAAAGTGGCATTTAGTTTTTACATATTAAAATTAGAACATGTTTAGGCAGTTTCTCAAGTATTGTCTATTTGCAGAAAGTGTTATCGGTATAGGACAAAGTATGTCCTTACCGTTGTATGCGCAAAGCAAATTAGACAGTCTGCAACGGTTGGATGAAGTGCTTGTAACGGCACGTTCTCTTCCTAAAGAGGTTATTCCTGTGCAGCAATTGTCCGGTGCACAGTTGCAACGGCTTAGCTCGCATAGCGTGGCTGATGCTATTCGTTATTTTTCAGGTGTGCAGATAAAGGATTATGGGGTGTGGGCGGTTTGAAAACAGTAAACATACGTAGTATGGGCACAAACCACGTGGGTGTGTTTTATGACGGCATAGAATTAGGTAATGCACAAAATGGAACAGTTGATTTGGGGCGGTTTTCCTTGGATAACATGGAAGCTGTGACACTTTATAACGGACAAAAAAGTGCTATTTTTCAGCCGGCTAAGGATTTTGGCTCAGCCGGAAGTATTTATCTTCAGTCTCGTACACCGCAATTCAACAAGGAGGAGAAGTATAAGGTAAAGGCTACTTTTAAAACCGGTTCTTTTGGAGTGGTCAATCCAGCTGTTGTATGGGACAGAAAGTTGGGCGAGAATGTAAGTTCTTCATTCAGCGCGGAAGATATGTATACTAGCGGAAGATATAAGTTCACATATCGTGTGGCCGACAGCTACGATACAACGGCAGTCCGTAAAAACGGTGATGTGAACGCCATCCGTTTGGAAAGTGTACTTTTCGGGAAACTGAAAGGAGGCTATTGGAAGGCCAAGGGATATTTCTACCGTTCCGAACGGGGGTATCCAGGGGCTGTTGTGAAAAACAAATTCAGTCATGAGGACAGGCAATGGGACACGAATGCATTTGCACAAGGCTCTTTGAAAAAAGATTTTTCAGAAAAATACAGTCTGTTGTTCAATGCCAAATATGCCTATGATTACTTGCACTATTTAGCCGATCCCAACCGTGATGAAGCCCTGATGTATGTCAACAACCATTATTATCAGCATGAAGTGTACGCTTCGATAGTTAACAGATATTCTATACTACCAGTTTGGGATGTGACTTTTTCCACTGACTATCAATTTAATCTGTTGAATGCTGACTTGACGGATTTTGCTTATCCCCGTAGGCATACGCAACTTATGGCTGTGGCCACAGCATTACATATTCCTCAAGTAAAGATACAGGCAAGTGTGCTAGGATCGTTTGTGCAAGACCATGTAAGAAACCACTCCGCTGCTGACAATAAGATGGAGTGGACACCGACGGCCATCATCTCCTGTCGCCCCTTCCAGAAGATTGACTTTAACTTGCGGGGATTTTACAAGCGGGTTTTCCGCATGCCAACTTTGAATGATCTTTATTATACATTTATTGGCAACATTGAGCTGAAGCCGGAATATACAAACCAGTATAACATCGGGATAACTTATAGTAAGGAGTTTTCTGAGAAATGGTTGCACAGGCTGGAAATACAGACAGATGTATATTATAATGAAGTGGAAAACAAGATTGTGGCCATGCCTACTTCCAACTTCTTCCGTTGGACGATGGTGAATTTGGGCAAGGTGGAAATACGGGGCCTGGATGCGGCTTTACAAACCGACTGGCAGTGGGGAAAGGAAGTGTTTTTGACAGGACGACTCAACTATACGTTTCAAAAGGCTCAGGATTTTACTGATTGCACTGATGCTTATTATGGAGGTCAAATTCCGTATATCCCCTGGCATAGCGGCTCTGTGGTATTGAACTTGAATTGGCGCCGGTGGGAAGCCATCACATACTGTATATGAGACTGTTGCCGATGATTATAACATAAGACCGCAAGACGTCTCAAGCGAAAATCTGGAAAATTTGAACAACGGGAACTATTGCGTGATGCTTATGCTGTGCTTTCGCATAGCGTGCATTCACGTACTCCCCGTTAAGGCCATTCCAGAGCCATCGCTTGAAGTAGTGTATTTGCACGCTTCTTTTTTGGACGGCTTCCAATCCGGATTTAAAACAGAATTTATATGTCAGAGATCCAAGCAGTAACGGCAATGACATTAGACGGTTTCCTGCCGGAACCTGATGATGTGCTGACGCAATGGGTAATGAACCACAGAAAAGGGTTTGTTCATTGGCGGGAACACTGCAATGCCTGGATTTTACCTCATTCCATACTGGATTTGCTTTGTGAGAAAGACAGTAAAAACTCTTCTTTTACTTATCTGGCAGAAGTCCATGATGCAGAATCCCTTGAACTTCTGCGGGGACTCTTCCAGTACAACCTTGTGGACGAATTCATTGTTTATCTGTTTCCTTATTCCACCGGAAAGGGAAATTCTGTGCAGAAGATCCTTCCTCCCAGGCAATGGCAATTGCATAAGGCCGTTGCTTTTTCCAATGGTATCTGCCGTCTGATTTACCGCAATCCTTGTAAGATGTAACTTGCATATTCTTATTGGCAAAAAAGAGCTGTACTCGCTACGGAAAATCTTTTGTTGTTGGAACTTTCGGATCTAAATACAGGTAAAACAGAATACACGAATGAGGAGATTCCGCCTTTTACATTGCCATTGAAAGATGAGAATACGGAGAAAGCATCCACTATCAAAGTTCTTCAAATATGCAACGGATACCCTAAATAGGCAATATTGTTGCTGAAAATAAATTCGCTATACAGCACCGTAAGATGAAAAAATACAGCTTGCAATAGATTGATAACACGAATAAAGTTCATTCTTTTTTTCAGCAGTGGTCGTTGCTTGAGAGCCGGTCTGTATATCATGGCGGTCATTTTCCAAATTTTTATTCCTCTTTTTCCGCTTTCAGGCGTAACGACTTTGGAGTGAAGCCCGTCCCGAGCCTTCAGGCGAGCGGCAAGTTGTTTTGGGGTGCCGGAAATAATTTCGGGTGCCCCAAAACACAACTTGCCATGTTCGTTTGAACATGAATTTTTCTGTCGAAAAATCAAAATATGGCATCTTATCCACTTCCCGTCTATAAAATCCTTCCGCCGCCATCCTTATCATTTTTTGAATACCCAAAACCGGAGTCACCGGAGCACTTGGGCGGTGTAACAGGATGACATACTGTGTCACAGACCGTCAGCAGACCGCCATGATAGTGCCAATCCGGAAAATTTATCGTTATTTTGCCGCATGTCAGCATGTGTTCGGCAGTTCAATCATCCAAGTGTGCGTCAGGTACATGGTGTATGGTTGCCTTAAACCGTCCGGTAACGGGTGAACGGGGATATGTAAGAACATAATAAGACAACCGTTCCTCCATGTGTGAATGCGTGACCGGCTTAATGTCAGACTGGACACGTGGGGGATTGGATACATGACCGGCTTGCCGGTCGGATGCACATACCCGTCAGATAATGCAAGCATGTAATAAGGGTGGTATTCTTACATTCACAACGTGATGAAAATGCAGGACTGCCGGAAAAGAATTGTTCAACTATCAAAAATATGGAATTATGGTAAAGAGAAAGGAAGTTAAAATCGACGAGGAGCAGATACGCCGCGTAATGGCCGGGGATATTCCCGCCTCTGTCCTGGAAAATCGTTATGGGAGCAACGCTGCTGACTCCCAAAAAGAAGATGACAAGAAACCGGAAACGGAAAATCGGTCCGGGATTCCTGCCAAATCCGACAAGGTGGAAGTTCCCGGTTCCGGTGTGTCCGGCGGTGAGGAAGAAGCACCGTCTCCGGTTCTCCGGGGGAAAACACACCGGAAAAAGAACAGTCTTCAGGAGTATCCCGAACATCTGTTCGGCAACAACGTTGTGAAAGAGCGTCGGCAGACCTATGTCAGCTGCGAGAACTATGAACGGGTGCGCACCCTGCTTTCCGTGATAGCACCGACTGTCAGCATTTCCTGCTACATCGACAATATCCTTTCGGCCCATCTGGAACAGTACCGTGACGAGCTGAACGCCATCTACAGCAGCCGTATCAACCTGAAACCGTTGTGATCCTGCCTGTGGCCGCATGAAAAAAGGGACACCCGGAGGTCGGATCTTTTTCCTTCCTTCGGATATCCCCTGCTTTTTCTTTCGGATATCGGGCTTATCTCCTACCGGTGGCTCTTACTCCCTTCGGTATCGGGTTGTCGAGTATTATCCGGTAGCATAGCCTGCCGTCCACATTCACCGGCTCTTTCGCCACCATGAAACCGGCGCATTTCTCGACCTTCGCGGCATCGAGTATCATGCCGGCGATGAAGCTGTTCGAGAAGCGGGCGCAACGCGGATCGTTCCATATCGTGAATCCGTTCTCGTCATCCGAGACGAACATGTACCAGTCCTTGGGCCTGTCTTCGTCCCTGGCGATACACAGCCTGTTTCCTGCGTGCAGGCTCAGTTCCCTGCTCAATATCCTGCTCAGGTACATGCTGCCGTCACGGCATACCGTGATGATCCGTTTGCCCTTGTAGGTCAGTGCCGGATGGGAATTGCTCTTGTCATAAACTGTCAGTTTCATAATCGATTATGTTTTGAGTGATACATTCATTGTCTTTCATGCCTGTCATGCCGCCTCTCCGGCCATTATCAATCTTCTTTGGGCGATGAACTTCCGGTTTGCCCGGATGGATTCCATCATCGCCTGTGCCCTGCGTGTCACCACCGAGGTCTTCTCGCCCATGTGCCTGGCTATGGTGCGGAATGAGCTTCCGGTCTCGTAGAACCGCAGCATGAATATCCTGTAATCCTCATAGGAGAAATGCCGCCTGAGGAACTTCTGTATGTCCCTTACCAGCCTGTCGCATCCGGTAAGCATCTCTTCCCGTTCCTCTGTCTCTTCCGCGCAGTCCGTCTCACCCAGTCTTGCGAAATACTCGCCTCCGGGGCTGTCGTAACGGCTTTCATCCCTTGCGCCCGACTGCAGGATTCTCCGGTAGCATCCGAAGAAATAGGACTCCGGATCTTCTATCCCGACACTTGAGAACATTATCTGCTTCCTGACAGCCAGATATGCGTCATGGAACGCGTCCTCGTCGATTTTTCCATAGATGGAGAGTCTCTCCTTCAATCTCGCGTATGAACGGTTAAACCATCCGTTGAATTCTTTCACGTCTTTTGTTGCCATATCCTTTTGCTTTTATCTGTTAGACATCCGGCCCGTGGTACGGGCACTCTTGTTTCTTTGTATGCCTTACAGTCGTTCTCCCACCGGAAAGGCGTCAAGGCTCGGCAGGAAAAAATACCGGAGCGCGGAGCGCGAGGATGATTTTTTCCCCGCCGACCCGTAGGGCCCGGCCTTGCGCTCCGGTGGGGAACGGCTACCTTTGCTTCAAAGAAATAAGTGTGTCCTTTTCCGCTTCTTACCATCCGTAATTATCCCCTGGCGGTGAAAAGGGATGTCTGCCGGTGACACCTCTCGTCCGGTTTGCAGCCCCTCTTGATTTTTTTATTTTCTTCGCTTCCGGAAACGGTCGGGATGGCATTATTTCCTCGTTCCGTTTTGTAATAAAAATCAATGTCAAACTTAAATTTGCAGGAATTATGGAAGTAGTGGTCATAGAGAAGGCGACTTTCGAGAGGATGCTTTCGGGGTTCGATTTTTTTGCGGAAAAGGTGGAGCGTCTCTGCCGGGAACATGAGGATTTGGGAGAAAGGGAGTGGCTTGACAGCGATGACGTGTGCAGGCTGCTCTGCGTCAGCCCAAGAACCTTGCAGACAATGCGGGAGAACGGGACGCTGGCTTACACGAAGATAAGCCACAAGGTGTACTACAGGCCGGAAGACGTGAAGGCCGTCTTTCCCGCAGCAGGAATGAAACGGCGTATCGTTGCCAATAAAGGAAAGGAATGGAATACCGATACAGGCAACCAATAAACATCGTGCTTATGACTGACAATGACAACATCCGGCTGCTGACACCGGAAAACGACATGCGCGTGCGATCTTTTTTCTCGTCGCTTGAAAACCTTTCAAACAGGGTGGAGAAAATACGTAAAGACAATAAACCCTCGCTGGACGGGGAACGCTATTATACCGACAAGGAGCTGGCTGTGATACTTAAAGTCAGCCGCAGGAGCCTCCAGGATTACCGCAACAACGGCATACTGCCATATACCCAGATCGGCGGCAGAATCCTGTACAGGGCTTCCGATATAGAACGCACCTTGATGGACGGGTACAGGGAAGCGTACAGGTTGAAAAATACATAAACATCGAACTTTTATCATAACATGATTCAAAATGAAAAGTGGGGAGAAACCGGCTAAAAGCAGGGAGAAGAAAGTAAAAAGTAGGGAGAAAATCATCGCTTTGCTTTCACAGGGCAATACACTGAGCGCAGCAGCACTTGCCCAGCGGATAAGAATACCCCCCAAAGCCGTGGAAAAAACAGATTGCCAGGCTGAAAGCGGACGGAGTGCTCCGACGCT